>Ga0335075_10002933_pt1 | contig 27261 bp, 26 predicted proteins | sample Lox_Sample_24_FD_206723 | JGI IMG/M metagenome (GOLD analysis project Ga0335075, IMG submission 206723) | Soil microbial communities from Loxahatchee National Wildlife Refuge, Florida, United States - Lox_Sample_2.4 | ecosystem: Environmental > Terrestrial > Soil > Wetlands | place: USA...
GGCGCAGGTCGCGCCTCAGGCGGATTCGCGGGAGGCGCCTGGTTCCTCGCCTGGGCGCTGTCCCTGCTCTGCGGCCCACTGCTGGTAGGCGGCGACCGCGGTGGGCAGGGTCGGGAACAGCCGGTCCTGGCCGATCTTGGCGGCGAGGCCGAACGCCTTGAGCCTGACGAGCAGGTCCTGCTTGACGCGGGCCAAGGCGAAGACGGTGCCGTCTTGGGCGAGCTCGTCCCGCAGGGCCTCCACGGCCTCCAGCGCGGTGAAGTCGACCTCCACGTTGGCCTCGACGTTCAGCACGAACCAGCGGGGCGGCCCGTGACACTGGGCCGCCGCGAGCGCGCGGCGGCGGAAGTCCTGGGCGTTGGCGAAGAACAGCGGCGCGTCGTAGCGGTACACCACCAGGCCCGGGATGGTCCGTGCCTGCGGGTAGTCATCGATGTCGTGCATGCCGGCCAGCCCCGGCACCAGGCCCAGGATCGCGTCGTGCGGCCTGGCCACCCGCAGCAGCAGTTCGGCCACTGACACCGCGATCGCGATCAGCACCCCGTCCAGGATGCCCGCGGCGAGCACCCCGGCCAGCGCCGAGCCGGCGATGACCAGCTCACCACGCCGGAACGCGACCAGCCGGCGGAACGCCGGCACGTCGATGAGCCTGGTGGCGGCGTAGATGACGATCGCGGCCAGCGCGGCTTCCGGAAATGCGGCGAGCAGCGGGCGCGCCAGCACCACGACGGCGACGACCGCCACGGCCGCGGTGACCGAGTACAGCTGGGTGCGGCTTCCGGCGGCGGTGCCGAGGGCGGTCCGGCTCGCGCTGGATGAGACGGGGAACCCGTGCAGCATGCTGGCCGCGGCGTTGGCGGCGCCGAGCGCGAGCAGGTCCCGGTTGGCGCTGATCTGCTCGCCGCGGCGGGCGAACGCGCGCGCGGTCAGCACCAGGTCGCTGAAGCCGACGACGAAGACGGTGAACGCGGGAAGCAGCAGCTCCCGCAGGTCACCAGGGTTCGTGTCCGGGAGCGCCGGAGCGGGCAGGCCGGCCGGGATCCGCCCGGCCACCTGGACGCCGTGCCGGGACAGGCCGAACGCGGCCACGCAGCCAGCCGCCAGCAGCACTGCCAGCAGCGGCCCGGGTGCCCGCGGCCACCGCCACTGGATCAGGAACAAGAACGCGAGTACGCCCGCGGCAATCGCGGCCGTGACCGGGCGGGTCCCGCCGATCTGCTCGCCGAACGAGACCACCTGCGCCGGGAACGCCCGCCCGGCGACGGGCACCCCGGTGGCCGCGCCGAGTTGCCCCGCGATCATGATCAGCGCGACCCCCGCCAGGTAGCCGGCGACGACCGGCCTGGACAGCAGGTCGGCGAGGACCCCCAGCCGCAGGGTCCCGGCGGCCAGCGCCATCAGCCCCACCAGCAGCGCCAGCGAGCCGGCCAGGGCCGCGTACCGGGACGAGTTCCCGGCCGCCAGCGGCCCGATCGCGGCCGCGGTCATCAGCGCGGTCGTCGACTCCGGCCCGAGCGACAGGGACCGGGACGAGCCGAGGACCGCGTAGATGACCAGCGCGGGCACCGCCGCCCACAGCCCCGCCGCCGGACGCAGGCCTGCCACCTGCGCGTACGCCATGACCTGCGGGACAAGGTAGGCGGCCACTGTCACTCCGGCCAGCAGGTCGCCGCGCAGCCAGGACCGCCGGTAGCGGCCGAGGCCAGGCGGGCCGGTCAGGCGGAGCGGGCCGCGGCCAGCCTGCGCCGCCGCAGCGCATGCCGCCGGCCGGAGACCGTCACCAGGCCGCGCTCGGGCACGGCCACGGCGACCGCGCCGCCAGGCCGGCGGCGCGCGGACGTGGCGCCGCGTCACCCGGCGCGCCGCTCAGCCGGCGGGCCGGGGCAGGGGACGATGTTCCACCAGGCTGTCCGAGGAGGGCATGAACACGCTCTCATGGCCGTTCTCCCACCGGACGAGGTACGGCGGCGCTCCGCGCTCTCCGTGAACCTCGATGATCACGCCTTTGCGATCCTCGTCGCCGACGTGGCGGCCCCTGGCAACGATCTCGTCGCCCGCTTCTGCCCGCATCCGGATCACCTCCCGCACCGTCTCGCGGCTGCTGTGCTTTCAAGAAGTGAGGCTCACGGCGGACATCCGCCCCCGCCAGGGGCGAAGGTCCCGCATGTCGTCCATTCCGCCTGATGCGGGACCAAGGTCCCGCACGACCGGGACGTTCGGCGCTGAGCGCCGCCTGTGGTGCCGGGCAGGCTGACGCTGCCTGCGAGACGAGCGGAGGAGCCAGACCGCGGACGCGGCCGGGGGGCGTACCCCCGGGAGATGGTCCGCCGGGATGGCTGAGCGGCCCGATGGATACGACCGGACGGCGACTCCGCGCGCACGAGGCCGCCACGGCGGCGTGGCCTCCGCAAGGGACGGTGCCAGCATCCTCGGGTCAGCCGGCCGGCGCTGGCGGCTGGGACATCAGTGCAGGTGATCCAGGTGAGGCACGCCGTCACCGGCGTCTTCGCCGTAGTAGAACTGGCCGCCGCGCAGCAGCGAGATCAGCGCTCCGGCCAGCGCCATGGCCGCTGCGGCGGTGAAGACGCTGACCAGGCCCTGGTGGAACGGCGCGGCGATCAGCTGGGGAAAGAACGTCCGGCTGGTGAGCGCCGCGCCGTCGCGGGCCGGCAGCGACCGCAGCAGGCCGGTGGGGGCGAGCAGGGTGCGGACCGGGTTGTCGCCGAGCAGGGCGGCGAACAGGGTGCTCACCGGCGGCATGTGCGCGATCTTGGCGGCCTCGGCGAGCGGGACGCCCTGGGCATGCAGTCCTGAGGTCATGGTTGAGGGGAGGGTGGCCGCCAGCCTGGTGATCATCAGCGTGAAGAAGATGCCGATGGACAGTGACATGCCGGAGTTCTGGAAGGTGGAGCGCATGCCGGAGGCGACGCCGCGGTGGCCGGGCGGGACGCTGCTCATGATCGCGGAGGTGTTGGGCGAGGCGAACAGGCCGTTGCCGAGCCCGTTGCCGACGATAATGAGCGCGAAGACCCAGTAGGGGAAGTCGGCGGGCAGCAGCATCAGCCCGGTGAACGCGGCCGCGGCCACCAGCAGGCCGGCGGTCGCGAACAGCCGCTGCCCGTACCGGTCCGACAGGAATCCGGACACCGGCCCGGCGACGAGGAAGCCGGCGGTGAGCGGCAGCAGGTAGATCCCGGCCCACAGCGGCGTGACGGCGAAGTCGTAGCCGTGCAGCGGGAGCCAGATGCCCGCCAGCCAGATGACCAGCATGAACTGCAGCCCGCCGCGGGCGATCGCGCCGAGCAGCGCGGCAGCGTTCCCGGCCGCGAAGGCCCTGATCCGGAACAGGCCCATCCGGAACATCGGCTCTGCCACCCGGGTCTCGATGACGCCGAACGCGCACAGCAGCGCCGCCCCACCGCCCAGCCCGGCCAGCACCCACGGGTTGCCCCACCCGGTGGCGGCGCCGCCGTACGGCTGGATCCCGTAGGTGATCGCGACCAGCAGGGCCGCCGCGCCGACCGCGAACGTGACGTTGCCCGCCCAGTCGATCCGCGCCCGGTGCGTGCTGGCGATCTCGCGCAGGCTGCGGTATGACCACACCGTGCCGAACAACCCGATCGGCACATTCACCCAGAACACCGCCCGCCAGTCCCAGGCCGCGAGCACGCCGCCCAACAGCAGGCCGGCGAACTGCCCGGAGATCCCGGCGACCTGGTTGATGCCCAGCGCCATGCCACGCTGATGGGCCGGGAACGCGTCGGTGAGGATGGCCGCGGAGTTGGCCATCAGCATCGCTCCGCCGGTGGCCTGCACCACCCGCCAGGCGATCAGCCACATCGCGCCCCGCCCCGCGGTGAACGGGTCGAACGACAAGGCCATGGAGGCAGCGGTGAACACCACGAAGCCGAGGTTGTAAATACGCACCCGCCCGTACATGTCGCCGAGCCGCCCCAGGCTCACCACGAGAACCGCCTGCACCAGCAGGTAGCCCATGATCATCCACAGCAGGTACGTGATGTTGCCGGCCGCGAACGGGTCCAGGCCGATGCCGCGGAAGATCGCCGGCATCGAGATGATCACGATCGAGGCGTCGATCATCGCCATCATCATGCTCAGCGTGGTGTTGGACAGCGCGACCCAGCGGTAACGGTCACCGCCGGCCGGGCGCTCGGCGCCGGCCACCCGGCTCTTCGCTGTCGCCACCGCACCCTCGCTTTGCTTAACCGCAACTAACCACCTCATCCCATGCTCGCTCCCGGCGAGGTGACGTCCGCGAGAGCCGATGGTCCCGGCCTGCCGGTGCGTTCGCCCCTTCCGCCGGCCGCCCGCCCCGCATGACGCTTTGGCCAGGAAATGGTGGTGATGACCATGACCGAGAAGAACCGGATCGTGGTGGGCGTGGACGGGTCACCGTCCTCGATCAACGCCCTGCGCTGGGCCGTCCGCCAGGCGGAGCTGACCGGCGCGGAAATTGAGGCCGTAACAGTGTGGTCGTACCCTGCCGGCTACGGACTGGCGCCTGTCAGCGACGGGGCGGCCGACCTCGAGGGCGACGCGGGCAAGGCCCTGTTCGAGGCGCTCGCCGAGGTCAGCGGCATCGCGCCGGACGTGGTGATAGAGCCCTTGGTGGTCCAGGGGCATGCCGCGGACGCGCTGGTGCGCGAGGCCAAGGACGCCGGCCTGCTGGTGGTCGGCAGCCGCGGACACGGCGGGTTCGCCGGGATGCTGCTCGGATCGGTGAGCCAGCACTGCGTGCAGCACGCCAGATGCCCCGTCCTGGTCGTGCGGGATGGCCGGTGACCGGTACCGTCGTTGACTCCGCTGCCGTGCTGGCCACGGACGCGGAACTGGCCGCCCAGCTCGCCAACATGTTCGCGGTCGTGCTGATGGCGGCCGCCGCGCTGACGTTCCTGATCTACTTCCTGTCCACGCCGCGTGACCCAGCGAACCTGGTGCTGGCGTTCGGGATCCTGGGCGTGGTAGTGCTGAACGCGCTGATCGGGTTCGTGCAGGAGCACGCCGCCGAGCGGACCGCGGAGGCGCTGCAGGCCATTGTCCCGCACGCGGCGCGGGTGCTGCGCGGCGGGGAGCTGGCCGAGATCCCGGCCGAGGACCTGGTGCCCGGCGACGTGATGGTGCTGGAGGCCGGCGACGCGATGTCCGCGGACGCCCGGGTGATCGAGGCGTACGCGCTGTCGGTCGAGCTGGCCGCGCTGACCGGGGAGAGCCAGCCGTCCGGCCGGACCGCCGAGCCCGCAAGCGCGGGCATCGCGGCGGCCGAGGCCCGCGACGGGGTGTTCATGGGGACCTCGGTGATCACCGGCACCGGCAAGGCGGTGGTGTTCGCGACCGGGCTGCCGGCCAAGCCGAGCCCGCTGCAGCGGCAGGTGCCACGCTGTCGGTGTCGCTGGCCATCGGGGTGCGGCGGATGGCCCGCCGCCATGGGCTGATCAAGAAGCTGGCGGCGGTGGAGGCGCTGGGATCGACCACGGTGATCTGCACCGACGAGACCGGCACGCTGACCGAGGCCGAGATGACCGTGCAGCAGGTGTACGCCTCGGGCCGGGTGCACAAGGTGACCGGCACCGGCTACGCCCCGAGGGGGAGGTCGAGGACGCCCCGGCGGTGGCGGGCCTGCTGCGGGCCGCGGCGCTGTGCAGCGACGTCCGGCTGCTCGCGCCGTCCGGTACCGAGGGGGTGGGGGGCAGGTGCAGGTCGGCCATGGTCTTGCCGCGGGCCGCCGACGCGGCGGTGATGTTGGTCTCGACCAGGGCCAGGCCCGATCCGGCCAGGTCGGCGAGGCGGATGGTCTGCGCGGACCCGGCGACATGGTGGCCACCGTGGTGCGGCGCGGGAAGACCATCTGGGCGGATCCGGCGCTGCGTTTCCGCACCGGGGACCGGGTCCTCGTCGTGACCGGCCCCGACGGCGAGAAACGCGTGCACGACGCCTTTTACCCTGGCACCGCCGGAGGGTCCGTGTCCCGGGCGTGATCAGCACCACCGGGGGCCGGACTCATACAGGTGCGGACCGGCGTCCGGGCTGGACAGGATCGAGGTGACCTGCATGCGGCGGCCACCGACCTGGGCCGTGATATTTCCGGAAGTTCTCCCCCGCCGCCACCTTCACGCCCGGCGTGATCCGGGGCCGCCAGCCCCGCACCGGCGGCACCGGCCGCGACAGCCCAGGCCTGCGGTCAGCGGCGGGCTCACGGCGACGGGTCAGGGAGGATACAGGCCGCGGGACCTCCTGTGCCGATCCGGTGACGAAAGACCCTGGCTGCCCGCATCGACCCGGGGCAGCCTGGCATCCGTGAATGAGACAGCAGAGTCGGGTTCCACCGCGACGGCTGCGCTTAAGGAACGCCTTTGCGGGCTCGAGGCCCGGGTCAATGCGACTCGCCGAGGCCGTCGAGGTGCTCGCGCGGGATTGAGGGCGGCCCGGTGGCCGAACCGGAAGACTTCAAAGCCGCACAAGCGGCCTGGGGCGCCCATGAGCTATTGCTCCCGGCGAAGCCGGAGCGACGCGACCGGCAGCAGGCCACGGTGGCATGCTGCCGCAGCGGGATCGAGGGAGGCTGTGATGATCAGTCACGCGGATGTGGAGAAGCTGCGGGGCATGCGTGCGCCTGGGCGGTCCGTGCTGTCGCTCTACCTGCCGGTGCCGCTGGATCCCGCCGGGCTGCGGGGCCTTGCCGCCAGGGCCGGTGACCTCATCGCCGGCGTCAGCGCCGTCAGGCTGGACGGCGGGAGCACTGCCGGGCTCAGCTACGCCGACCGTGATGCGGTGCTCGACGCGGTGGCCGCGCACGGGCGGGAGTGGCTCGGTCACACGGTGGCGTTCTTCGCCTGCCGGCAGCTTGGCCTGTTCGAGGCGCTGCCGCTGCCATGCGCTGTCCCGGAACGTGCCGTGCTGGCGACCCGGCCGCATGTCCGGCCGTTGCTCGCCGCGGTGCAGCGCTGCCCGGATTACCGGGTCGCGATCGCCGACCGCCGGCATGCCTGGGTGCTGTCGGTCAGCGGCAACAGGGTGGACACCGTCGCCAGGCAGTCCGGCGAGGGCCCGCGCAGCCCCAGCTTCGGCGGCTGGTACGGCCTGGAGGCCCACCGCATCCAGCAGCGCATCATCGGCCTGGCCCGCCACCACTACCGGGAGGTCGCCGCGATCCTGCAACGCTCCGCCGGGCCGGCCGGGAACGTGCCGCTGGTGATCGGGGGCCATCACGACAGCATCGCCGGCCTGCTGCAGGCGCTGCCGCCCGCGGCGCGGGAGAGTTTCGCCGGGAGCTTCACCGCCGACCCGCACACCTTGACCCCGGCCAGGATCCGGGAGCTGGCCAGCCCGGTCATTGCCGGGTGGATGGCGCGCCGCGAACGGGAACTGGCCGAGCAGATCCTCGGCGGGATGGCAGCGGTCGGGCTGCGCGCGTCCCTGGCCGCGGTCAACGAGGGCGCGATCGCCCACCTGCTGGTGGCCCACGAGGGCATGATCCCCGGGTACGTGTGCGGCCGCTGCGGCGCGCTGAGCACCGGAATCGACGAATGCCCGGACTGGGGCACAGCCGCCCGGCCGGTGCCGGACCTGCTGGAGGAGATGGTGCAGCAGACCCTCGACGACAACGCAGACGTGACGGTGATCCGCGACGCCCCGTTCAGCGTCGCCGCGAAGCTCCGCTTCCCGGTCACGGGAGGAGAGAGCGTCACAAGAGGAGACCAACGATGATGGCCGCCCAGACCGCACAGGTGCGGGTCGAGACCCATGGCAGGGTTCCCGATGGGTCCGCGGAGCTGGCTCAGGCCAGGGTCGGCCCGCTGCTGCGGGCCCCGTCCGAGCCGGTCCTGTCCGCCCGCGTCACGCTGGCGGTGGCCGGGGACCCCCTCCGGGTCCGGCTCGGCCGGGCGGCCAGGAACTGGGCGGCGCGCTGCGGCACGGTCCCGGCGGCCGGGCCCGGCGAATGGCGGCACCAGGCCATCCCGGCGCACCGGCCTGCGTACTTCCCCAGGCCCGCCGGGCAGCCGTTCACGTTCTTCGCCGACGCCGGTACCGGCCGCGGCAACGTCGTCTACCACCGCTACGACGGCCACTACGGCCTGCTGGTGCCCTCCGGGGTGCGGCACTGACACTCAGCCGGACCCGCCGGTTCCCGTGACCTTGCGGTCCTCGGCAGCCACGGGCCGGCTGACCCCGCAGCCCTCGGAAAGGCTCGGCCACCTGAGCCCATGACTTATCCCGCGGCCAGTGCACCGCCGACCGTTCCGGCTCGGTCATCCCGCATCACCCCGTGCTTAGCGCCTTTCCTCCGGGATGGGGCCGCACAGCCAGGGGCGAAAGTCATGCCGCGACGTGTCGTCCGTCCCTGCCGTTTCCGACCGTGCCGTTATGCGATCGAGATGCAAGCACAGTGATCAGCAACAGGAAGGCAGGCTGAGATGAGCATCTTGCCGCGCAGAACGGTGTTCCCGGACCTGGTCGACTGGTTCGAGGAGCCGTTCCTGGCCCTCCGGCCCTACCTGGCCCGGCCGATCAGAGTCGAGGAGTACGCCGAGGACGGCCGGTACCTGGTCAAGGCAGAACTGCCCGGGATCGACCCGGAGAACGATGTCGAGGTCACGGTCGGCTCGGGATGCCTGACGATCCACGCCGAGCGGTCTGTCAAGACCGAGGGCAAGCGCCGGTCGGAGTTCCGGTACGGCTCGTTCACCCGGAGCCTGACGCTGCCGGCCGGCGCCGTCGAGGACGACGTGACCGCCAGCTACGACGATGGCATTCTTACCGTCTCCATCGGCCTGAAAGGGGAGAAGGAGGCCGCCAGGAAGATCGAGGTCAAGGCCGGGAAGTAGCACCCCCGCCCAGGCAGCCGTGGCGGTGGCTCTCCCCGCGAGGTGCGGCCACCGCTACGGCGAGCGTTCGCACCGGCCCGGCCGTTACGCAAGCCGACCGGCGGTGCGGACCGTCATGGCCGCCAGCGATGCTGCCGCCGGGTTGGCTCCGGCATCCGGCGGGGTTCGGGGCGAAGGCCCCGCCGGTGGCGGGACCTGCGGCCCTGGCTCGCCAATCCGCTGGAGACGGACGCTCACCGGAGAGCTTGCAGGTGGAGGTCGGCCCGTGGGAGCGGACAGTGGCTGGGCGGTTTCGTATATCCAGGGAGTGGTTGACATGGTGCGGGTGAACGACGAGGTGGCTGCCGTGCTCCAGGAGTATGCCGACCTGGTGGCCATTACCGGTGGTGACGCGTTCCGGGTGCGGACCTATGAGAAGGCTGCCCGGTCGGTCGGCGGGTACCCGGATGACATTTCCCAGCTGGACGAGAAGGGCCTGCGGCAGATCCCCAATGTGGGCGCCTCCATCGCGGGGAAAATCGAGGAGCACCTGCGGACCGGGGTGATCCATCAGCTGGAGGAGCTGCGCGCCAAGGTCCCGGCCGGGGTGCGGCGGCTCACCACGATCCCGACGCTCGGCCCGAAAAAGGCCATGGTGTTGTACCAGGAGCTGGGCATCGACTCGGCGGGCGCGCTGGAGGAGGCGATCCGCGGCGGCAAGCTGGCCGGGCTGCACGGGTTCGGCGCGAAGACCGAGGAAAACCTGCTGCACGGCATCGAGCTGATGAACAAGGCCGGCCAGCGCGTGCGCCTAGATGTCGCGATGGACCTGGCCGAGGAGATCGTCGGCGCGCTGTCACCGGTCCCCGGCTGCCAGCGGGTCACCTACGCGGGTTCGCTGCGCCGGATGCGCGACACCATCGGCGACATCGACATTCTCGCCACAGCGGCTGACAGCGCACAGCTCATGGCGGCATTCACCGGCCTGCCGGACGTCGCGGAGGTGATCGCGAGCGGCGCCACCAAGACCTCGATCCGCACCACCGCAGGAGTCCAGGCAGATCTGCGGGTTGTGCCGCCGCAGTGCTGGGGCGCCGCACTGCAATACTTCACCGGGGCCAGGGCCCACAACATCCGCACCCGTGAAATCGCCGTCCACCACAAGCTCAAGCTTTCCGAGTACGGGTTGTTCGACGTGGCGACCGGTGAGCTGATCGTGTCCGAAACCGAGGAAGAGGTCTACCGCCATCTCGGGCTGCCGTGGATCCCGCCCACCCTGCGCGAAGACACCGGCGAGATCGAAGCCGCCCTGCATGGCCAGCTCCCCGCCTTGGTGACCGAGACTGACATCCGCGGTGACCTGCACACGCACACCAATCTGAGCGACGGGCTCGCATCACTTGAGGAGATGGTCGCCGCGGCGGCGCGGCGCGGCTACGCCTACTACGCCGTCACCGACCACGCCCCCAACCTGTACATGGAACGAGTGACCAGCCAGAAGGCGCTGGCCCAGCGCGATCACCTCCGGCGCCTGGACCGCGCCTACCCTCAGCTGAGGCTGCTGCACGGGACCGAGCTCAACATCGGCCCCGACGGCGGCCTCGACTGGCCAGACGAGTTCCTCGCCGGCTTCGACCTGTGCATCGCCTCGGTTCACTCGCACTTCAGCCAGCCACGCGCGGAAATGACCCTGCGGATCATCCGCGCCTGCGAGAACCCCCACGTCAACATCATCGGCCACCCCACCACACGGGTCATCGGCAAGCGCGCACCCATCGACGCCGACTGGGACGCCGTGTTCGCGGCCTGCGCCCGCACCGGCACCGCGCTCGAGATCGACGCCTTCCCCGACCGCCTGGACCTCCCCGCGGACCTCATCAGGCTGGCCCTCCGGCACGGAGCCGTCTTCGCCATCGACACCGACTCCCACGCCACCCGGCACCTCGCACACCTCCGCTACGGGGTCGCAACCGCCCAACGGGGCTGGCTCACCCCAGCCGACGTAATCAACACCTGGCCGCTCGACAAGCTTCAGGAATTCCTGCACAACAAGCGGTCCGCCATACCGCTGAGATAAAAGGCCGGGCTCGGCCTGGGACCGCTGGGCAGCGCCTCCGCGCAGGTCACCGTCACCACTGCTCGCTCTGTCGCGGACCGCCGGATGGGCCGGGTCTGTCAAGCTTGAGATTACAGTCCCGTCGCTGGCCGGTGATATCAGCGTCGATGTCGCGGTCATCGGCGGCGGGTTCCTCGGCATGGCGACGGCTATCGCGCTGCGGCGCCGCGGCCAGGCGCCCAGCGTGGGAGGCACGCCACTGTGCTGGAGGCCAAGACAGTGGGTTACGGCGCGAGCGGGCGTAACGGCTCGTTCGCTATGACCGTGATCGGGCTGGGTTCCGGTACCACGGCCATGTTGCGGGGCAAGCGGTTCTTGCGGCGTGCGCACGCCCATTTGGAGCAGTGCGTGGATCGGCTCGGGGAGTTCATCGATGAGGCAGGCCTGGACTGCGGCAAGATCCGCCCGGGTTTCCTGCGGGTCGCCACCACCCCCGCTTACGTGACGCGCCCGCAAAAGCAGGTCCGCCTGATGTCCTCGCTGGGGTTCGCGGGCATCGAGTGGATCGACGCGGACGCGACGCGCAAGATGGTCAGCTCCGCCCGGTATCTGGGCGCCATGTGGGAGCCGCGGCTGGTGCTCACGGATCCCGCCCGGCTGGTCCGGGAGGAGAAACGGCACGCGATCAGCCTGGGCCGCGTGAGGCCGTAGGACGCCTCAGGCACCGGCCTGCCCACCGTGTCAACGACAACAACGGACCCATCCCCGACGTCCCCCGCATCCTCGGTGAACGTCCGCGCACCCAGGGACCGGACGAAGTCGCGGCGAAGGAGGAGCACAGGATGTGACCTTGTGCTCTGCCGGTTCGTCGCGGCGCGTGGTGTGCTTGGCGGATAGCAGAGGTTACCTGACGTGCACCTCTCCGCCAGGTGGGACCCGCAGACCGGTCCCGGTACCAGCCGTGGATCCGGGGCGCGGGGTTTAGGAGGTGAAGCATGCGAGTGAGCAACTACTCCTTCGGTTCCGTGCGGGTCGACGGCGTGACCTACGACTGCGACCTGGTCATCGACCGCGGGAAGATCCGCAAGCGCAAGAAGGCCGCATCCAGGAAGTTCCGTGGGGCGTACGGGCACACCCCGCTCTCGGCCGCGGAGGACATCCCCTGGCGGTGCCGCCGGCTGGTGATCGGCACTGGCACCGACGGCGCGCTGCCGGTGATGCAGGAGGTGCGGGACGAGGCCCGCCGCCGTAAGGTCGACCTCGTTGTCGTGCCGACGGCGGAGGCGATCGGCATGCTGACCAAGGCCGCGGCAGACACCAACGCCATCTTGCATCTCACCTGCTGAGCCCGCATGCCACTGTCAACTTGCCCCGGCCGGAGGCGGCCATGACATCCCGCGCCGGCCCCGGCAGCCACCCCTGGCGATGGGCGGCCCTGTCCGTTCTGTGCGTGACCCTGCTCCTGGTGAGCCTGGACCTGACCATCTTGAACGTCGCGCTCCCGTCCATCGTCAAGGGCCTGCACGCCACGTCGAGCCAGCTGCAGTGGATCGTCGACGCCTATGCCGTCGCCTTCGCCGGACTGCTGCTCACCCTGGGCGCGCTCGGCGACCGCGTCGGGCGGAAATGGGTGTTCCTGGCCGGGCTGCTCGTCTTCGCCGCGGGGTCGGCCTTCTCAGCTTGGTCGGGCAGCGTCGGCTGGCTGACGGCCGGCCGGGTCGTGATGGGAGCCGGCGCGGCGGCGCTCATGCCCTGCACGCTGTCGATCCTGACCAACGTCTTCAGCGCGGACCGCGACCGCGGCCGCGCCATCGGCATCTGGTCCGCCACGGCCGGCCTCGGCGTGGCGATCGGCCCCATCCTGGGCGGTTTCCTGCTGGTCCGCTACTGGTGGGGGTCGGTCTTCCTGATCAACGTTCCCATCGCCGCCGCGGGCGGGCTCGCCGCCATCTTCGTGGTCCCCAACTCCCGGAACGTCCAGGCGAAGAAGCCCGATCCGGTCGCCATGCTGCTATCTGTGCCCGGGTTCGGCCTGCTGCTGTGGGCCATCATCGAAGCTCCTGGCCGGACGTGGGGCGCGCCCCCCGTCACCGGCGCGCTGGCCGCCTCCGCCGCGCTGATCGCCGGCTTCATCATCTGGGAGCACCGCCGGACCGACCCGATGCTCCCCGTGTCGTTCTTCAGGAACCGCCGCTACTCCGCGGCCATCGCCTCGCTCGCGCTAGTGATCTTCGCCCTGCTGGGCCTGCTGTTCCTCATGACCCAGTACCTGCAGTTCGTCCTGGGCTTCAGCGCCTTCCGGGCCGGGCTCGCCATCGTGCCGGTGGCGCTGGTGCTGCTGGTCACCGCGCCGTTCTCCGCGGTGCTCGCCCGCAGCATCGGAACCAAGTCCGTCATCGTGCCCGGACTGCTCCTGATCGCGGCCGGCCTCGGGTTCCTGTCACAGACAACGGTGAGCGACGGCTACCGCTGGTGCCTGCCATTCTTCCTCCTCATCGGGTGCGGAGTAGGCCTGGCCCTAGCCCCCTCGACCGACGCGGTCATGGGATCGGTCCCCACGGACGAGGCCGGGGTCGGATCCGCCACCAGCGACACGTCGATGCAGGCCGGAGGGGCGCTCGGCGTGGCCGTGCTCGGAACGGCGCTGAACGTCCGGTACCAGCACCTCATGACGGCGCTGATCAGCGGCCACACCACGCCGCCGGCGATCCGCGACGCCATCCTCGGATCGCTGGGCGGAGCGCTCCAGGTGGCCGCACGCATCCCTGGCCCCACCGGCACCGCGCTAGCCGACGCCGCCCGGCGATCGTTCGTATCGGGCATGGACCTCGGACTGCTCATCGCCGCCATCGTCGTGGCGGCCGCGGCCTGCGTCGTGCTGCTGGCCCTCCCCCAGCGCCCGTCTCCGCCGGGAACACCCACGCCAGCATCCGGCAGGCTGGCCTCGCGCGGGTTAACCTGCCAGTCGGCACCAAAGCTGCATCTTCGAGGCTCGCCTGGGCCGGGCCGACGGTCCGGGACGAAGAGGCCGGGCAAGGTCAGCGGTGACACAGAAGATCACGCCAACAGGGCCATAAGTCCCGCCACCTTCGAGGCGAAAGGGCTGCTAACGCCTTGCTAAGGACAGGTGTGAACGGGTGCGGTCCTGAGCTTGGATAGTGCCTCGGGCTGCGAGAGTAGACCGGTCAGGTGTGCGACGTATTCAGCAAGGCAGACCGGGTCGGCGTGCCGGGTGGCCAGGAGGATGAGAGCCTACATGTCGGTTTCCCGCAGGTCGGTGCTGCTCGGCGGCGTGCTTGGGGCTACGGCGGCGGCGCTGGGGACGTCGCTCGCCTTGCTTGCCCGGCAGTACTCAGGTGCCGGTCCGCGGCCGGTCCGGGAAGCGCGCAGCTATGACTTCAGTCGGCGCTGGCTATTCGGCGGGCGGTACGTCACGGGCGCGGAGCAGCCCGGATACGACGACGGCGGCTTCGAGGATGTTACGCTGCCGCACACGGTGACCAGTCTGTCCTGGGACAACTGGGACTACGCTTCATGGGAGCGGGTCTGGATCTACCGTAAGCATTTCCCCGGCGCCGCGGTCGCGGGCGGACGGGTGCTGGTGACCTTCGATGGTGTCATGACGAACGCCATCGTGGTGCTCAACGGCTGGACGGCCGGAGCCCACGCCGGCGGCTACCTGCCCTGGACGGCCGAACTCACCAGCCACCTGACCGAGGGCGACAACATCCTCGCGGTCATCGTCGATGCGCGCTGGCTGGATGTTCCCCCCGACGCCGAACCCGCCGGCCCTTCATCGATGGACTACCTGCAGCCGGGCGGCATCTACCGCGACGTGACGCTGCACGTCGTGCCCGAGATCTACCTGAAAGACGTCTTCGCCCGCCCGCAGAACGTGCTGAGCAACGACCGCTACATCACGGTCCAGGCGGCAGTCAACGCGGCCGTCGTCCCGGCAGGGAACACCGCAACCATCACCGCCACCCTGCTCGACGGCACCCGGGTCCTGGCCTCGGACAGGACCACGGACGAGATCACCGGGACCGGCACCAGCACCGTCAGCCTCACGATCGGCCAGATCGGCCCGGTGACCTACTGGTCGCCGGAGAACCCCAAGCTCTACACGGTCAGGACGACCCTGTCCTACGAGGGCCGCAGCGGCGCGCACACGGTCACGACGATGATCGGCTTCCGCGAGGCCGTCTTCACCGAAGGCGGCTTCTACCTCAACGGAGACCGCTACAAGATCTTCGGCCTGAACCGGCACCAGATGCTTCCCTATCTCGGGATGGCCGCCCCGGCGAGGTTGCAGCAAAGGGACGCCCAGATCCTTAAGAACGAGCTCAACTGCAACATGGTCCGCTGCTCGCACTACCCGCAGTCGCCGCACTTCCTCGACGCGTGCGACGAGCTGGGCCTCATGGTCTGGGAGGAACCGCCCGGCTGGGGACACATGGGCGATGCCGCCTTCCAGGCGCGCATGCTGCGCGACGTCCGCGACATGGTGGTCCGCGACCGGAACCGGCCATCGGTGGTCATCTGGGGCACCCGGCTCAACGAGACTGGGAACTACCCCGCGCTGTACGCGCAGGCCCGCCAGATCGCCTACGCCTGCGACGGGTCGCGGCAGACCACCGGCGCGGTGGTGTTCCATACCACCGCCGGCTGGGCCGAGGACGTCTTCTCCTACGACGACTACCACCTCGCCGGCGGCGAACCGGACCTGCTCCCGCCAGTCCCCGGCGTCCCCTATCTGGTCAGCGAATCGGTTGGCGCGCTGAACCCCGCCTACCGGTGGTTCGACCCGCCTCCGGTGCTCGCCAGCCAGGCGTTCGCGCACGCCCTGGCCCACGACCAGGCCCAGTCGGACATCCGGTACGCCGGGGTCCTGGCCTGGGCGGGCTTCGACTACTACGCGGCCGGGAGGAACAGAAAGAACTGGAACACGCTGCGCACCCCCGGGGTGGTCGACACCTTCCGGGTACCCAAGCCCGGCGCGGCCATCTACCAGTCGCAGGCCGATCCCGCCAAGAGACCGGTGATCGTGCCGGTGTTCTTCTGGGATTCCCGCTCAGCCCCGGCGGGCCCGGGACCGGGCAGCATGTTCGCCACCAACTGCGACCGGCTGGAGATCTTCGCGGGCGGCGCGCACCTGGCGACCGCGATGCCGGACAGGCGGCGGTTCGGCCATCTGGCCCACCCGCCCGCCTTCGCCGACCTCACCGTGCCCGGCGGCACCCTCCCCGAGCTCCGGGTAGACGGCTACATCGGGACCAGGCTGGCCGCCGTGCTGCCCATGTCCGCCGACATCAGCCAGGACCGGCTGCAGCTGACCGCCGACGACACCACCATCACCGCGGACGGCTCCGACGCCACCAGGGTCACGTTCCGTGCCACTGACGCCTACGGCAACCACCGCCCGAACGTGACCGGGGAGGTCACCCTCATCCTCACCGGGCCGGCCGTCCTGATCGGCCAGAACCCGTTCGCGTTCGGCAGCTACGGTGGCGTCGGCGGCGCGTTCATCCGGTCTGTCCCCGGGAAGACCGGCCAGGTAACGGTCACCGCGCGGCACGCCACGCTGGGCAGCGCCTCCGCGCAGGTCACCGTGGCCACTGCTTGCTCGGGCAACTATCTCTGAAAGGCCTTCCGCGGCGTGCTAGTGCTGGTGAACCGGCGGGCCGAGGAGCTGTTCGGCTACCTGCCCGGTGAGCGGAACGGGCAGTGGGTCGAGGATCTGGTGCCCGGCCGGCTCTGCGCGGCGACTTGCTGGCCGGGTGCTACAGGCTCGGGCGGGCAATCTACGCCGGAGATGGCAAGCACGGTGGCGTCGTCCCCAGCGGGGGTGAGCTTGATGTCGGCGTCCAGCGCCGGAAACAGGGCACCGCCCGGCCCGGTGGCTTCCCACCGCAGCGCCGCGACAGCGAAGTCCTTGTGGACCGTCATGTCACCGAACCGCACCACCACGAGCTTCGACATACCCGGCGCCGCGCCCAGCGGGCCGACCCGGGCCAGCCCGGACTCCAGATCGCGGTAGGCGTCATCGGACGCCCCCGCACGCGATGTAGGTGCCAAAGTCCCCTCTCCACGGGACCACCAGATCCCCTCGGACCGCCGCTCGACACCACCGGCCTGCCGCCGGGACTGTGAAGACCCGGATCGGCCTACCGGTGCAGATGGGCCCGCTCGTGGGTCATATTCTCGATGCTCGTGGCGGCCGTGTGGAGGAGCTTCCCAGCCAGATCCGACAATGCGCGGGCGGCGGCGATCTGCTCTCCGGCCTGGGTTATCTCCCGGTCGGCAGGATTACGGCGGGCCTCGCCGCGGCCGGAAAGCTCACCCTCGTCCGGCATGACCAGGCGGGCCTCGGCGTGTGTCTGGCCGTCGATCTCGGTGATGTACAGCTTTACCAGCCAGCGGTCGTTCATGTTCATGGCCGTACCTCCGCATCAGCTAGTCGTGCTTTCACCGTCACGGAAGATCATCCGGGCGCATAGAGCTTTCCTGCCCCGCGGCGTGGGACCAAAGGCCCTACCGGCCGCCTTGGCCGCGGCATTGCCTGGCGGGCAGGAGGTGAGGACCATGCCAGGTCTGAGCAAGCGCGAGGCCCGTGGAGAGGCAACCGATGTCTTCAGGAGGTTCGACCGGATGTTCGAGGAATGGGCCCGGATGATGCCGTTCCGGGCCGTGCCGTTCCCGCACTGGGTGGAAGCCGCGGACCTGATCCGCGTCGAGGAATACCGGGAGGACGGGACGTTGGTCATCCATGCCGACCTGCCCGGCATCGACCCGGACAAGGACGTCGAGCTGACCGTCACCGACGGGATGCTGCACATCGAAGCCGAACGCCGCGAGGAAGAAAAGCGGGAAGAAAAGGGCTACGTGCGGCAGGAGTTGCGCTACGGGTCGCTGTCCCGGTCGCTGCCACTGCCAGAGGGCGTGACCGAGGCCGACATCACCGCGACCTACAAGGCCGGGGTCCTTGAGATCCGCGTCCCGGAGCCGAAGCGGGAACTGGCCAGGAAGATAGCCATCGGCAAGGCCTGACCTCTGCTGAGGCTGCGGGGTTGCGCGCAGCGGCGCTCCGCAGCCGCCCACGGGGGCTGCGGAAGGGGTCGATGGGTGTACTGGCGCACGGTGCCGACGTTCGTCGCGGGCGTACTGGCGACGGTGGTCGTCGCCGTGCTGGTGTGGTGCCGTGGAGTCGTCCGGGCCGACTCGGCTCTCACCGACCGGATGGTGCAGTGGTGGGCAGGGGTGTGGCTGAGTACCGCGGGGGCGCGGGTAGCCGCCTGCGGCTGCGAGCACCTGACGTCTGCCGCCCCGTGCGTGGTCGTGTCCAATCACCAGTCCAGCCTGGACCCGATCGTGCAGGTGCGGGTGCTGCCGGTGTCGCTGCGCGTCCTGGCCATGCGCAAGCTGTTCCGGATCCCGCTGTTCGGCCCGGCGATGCGCACGATCGGGATGATCGAGGTTGACCGGGAGTCCCCTGACTTCCGCCGGATCGACCAGGCGGCCGCCCGGGACCTGGCGGCCGGGCACTCGCTGCTGGCCTACCCGGAGGGGAGGATCTCGCTGGATGGCGCCATCGGCGAGTTCAAGGACGGCGCCTTCATCATCGCGGTCGCCAACCAGGTGCCGGTCGTTCCGGTTGCCATCCATGGCACCCGCGGGATCTGGCCGCCCGGGCGAAAGGTGATCCGCGGCGGCCAGGTGGGCATCGTCGCCGGAAGCCCCCTGCAGACCCGCGGCCTGACCCAGCGCGACGTTGCCGGGCTGCGGGAGCAGGCCCGTAAGGTCATCTGCACGGCCCACCGTGACCTGGTTGCGGCCGAGTCCCGGCGAGCGAGGGACTAAAGACCCCATGGTCAGGACGTTCGGCGCCGACAGTCACATACGATGCCGGGCATACTGAAATCACCTGCGAGACGAGCGAGGGAGCCATACCGCGGAGACGACCGGGCGGGTCAAACCCCCGGTGATAGTCCGCCGGGAAGGCTGAGAGGCCGTCTGGTGATCGCCGGACGGCGACCCCTAGCACCTGATCCGGGCAATGCCGGCGGAGGAAAATCGCCTCGCAGGCCTTATCGTGCTCCGGGCTGAGTGGCCAAGATCCGTGACCAGTGAGCTGGTAACGCTGTTCGCCTGCGGCGACGTGATGCCGGGCCGCGGCGTCGACCAGATCTTGCCGCATCCCGGCGACCCGGAACTGCGGGAAGACTACGTCCGTGACGCGAACGAATACGTCACGCTGGCCGAACGGGCGAACGGCCCGATCCCGCGGCCGGCCGGCTTTTCCTGGCCCTGGGGTGACGCCGTGGCGGTGGTCGAGGAGGCGGCACCGGACGTCCGGGTCATCAACCTGGAGACCAGCGTGACCCGCAGCGCGGACTTCGCTCCCGGCAAGGCCGTGCACTACCGGATGAACCCGGACAACCTGCCGTGCGTGGCCGCGATCCGGCCCGACGTGTGTGCCCTGGCCAACAACCACGTGCTGGACTTCGGCGAGCGCGGGCTGCGGGAGAGCCTCGGCGCACTGGCCGGCGCGGGCCTGGCGGCGGCAGGAGCCGGACTCGACGCGGCCCAGGCCGGGCGGCCCGCCGTCGTGCCGCTCCCGGACGGCGGTCGCATGCTCGTCGTCTCTTGCGGGACCGCCTCCAGCGGGATCCCGGCCCGCTGGGCCGCGACCGCCACCCGGCCCGGGATCAACTTCCTGCCCAGCCTGTCCCCCGCGGCCGCCGACGCCCTCATCACCCGGACTCAGGCCGCAAGGCAGGGAGGCGACGTCATCGTGGTCTCCATCCACTGGGGATCCAACTGGGGATACGGCATGGACAGCGACCAGGTCCGCTTCGCCCGCCGGCTGATCGACGGCGGCATCGACGTGATCCACGGCCACTCCTCCCATCACCCTCGTCCCATCGAGGTGTACCGCGGCAAGCTCATCCTGTACGGCTGCGGCGACTGCATCGACGACTACGAAGGCATCACCGGCTACGAGGAGTACCGAGACGACCTGCGCCTGCTGTACTTCGCGTCGATAGCACCGGGCACGGGTGAACTCGCCGCCCTGACCATGGTGCCGATGCAGGCCAGGAACATGCGGCTGCGCCACGCCGGCCCCACGGACAGCCGGTGGCTGGCGGCCACCCTCAGCCGGATCAGCCGCGAGTTCGGATCCCGGGTCGAGTACCGGCCCGACGGCCGCCTGATCATGCATCCGCCAGGGCCCTGCCCCGGCTAGACCACCGCATCGCGCGGGACGGAGTTCCGGAAGCAGCGGTTCATCCGGGGAGCATGTACGGCCGGGTGGGGCGCCATACATGTTCGGGACCGTGGGGACGGATCGCCGCCAGCGCCTGCTCCAGGCATTCGCCGGGCAGCCCGGCCGTGCCACCGCCTTCGGTGTCGATCACCATCGCATCCGGCCATGGTTCCACGATGGCCCGCATCTCCTCCGCGACCGCCTGGTCCGCGTCCGACAACCGCGGGTACGGGCACTCATCCGCCGGGCGGCCAGCTCCAGGGAGCCGGTGCAGAGCAGCTGTACCACCAGGTTGGCGCGGGCCGCAAGGGCGGTTACCGTCGCGGCGGCCCGCTGCGGTGCGGAGATGAACGAGGCGTCGGCGATCACCGATTCACCGCGAGCGAGCAGAACGGCGGCGCGGCGCAGCAGCTCACGGTAGGTGCGCTCGGCCCACTCCGCGGTGTAGATGCCATGCCCGTACGGGGTGCGGGCGCTGACCTCGGCGGGCAGCCGGGCCAGTTCCTTGCGAATCCGGTCGCTGTTCAGCACGGTGAAGCCGAGCCGGCCGGCGACCATGCCGGCCAGCGCGGACTTGCCGGTCCCGGGTAGCCCGCCGACCCAGGACCAAGGTGACCGCACCCGCGCGCAGGTGCCGCAGTGTCAGCTCGGACAGCCAGCGCGCCTCGAAGCCGGCCGCCAGGTCGCCCTGGGTGATCCGCAGGCAGGCGATCTTGACGCGGACGAAGGCCCGGTAGGCGACGTAGTGGTGGCGTAGGGACGTCGCGGCTGCCCTGTTCGTCGATCTGCGGGCCGCGGGCCGCCTTAGGCGCGTTATGGGGGTTGATCTACGCTACGGCCAGGCAAGCACGTAGCAGCGTATGTGCCGCTATGGTGGCTGCGGTGCGGGTCAGCAGGCCCCAGAAGGTATGGGCGCCGTGCCGGGCCAGTTCCATCCGCTCGGTGATCTCGCCGAAGGTGGCCTCGATGCGGTTGCGCCACTGGGCGATGACTTTCAGCAGGATGGGCGGCATGCTGGCGCGCTGGGCCTTGGCGGGCGGGACGAGCACGGCGGTGCCGCGGGCGGCCAGCCGGGCGGCGAACGCCGTGCCGTTGAAGCCTTTGTCCGCCAGCAGGTCAGGCGGAGCCTGCCCGGCTTCTTGCAGGTCTACGGCGACCTCACGCTCGTTCACGGCGGCGGGCACGATGAAACACCGCGGCAGCGTGAGTCTCGGCCACCTGAGCCCATGACTCGTCCCGCGACCAGTCCGCCGTCGGCGGTTCCGGCTCGGTCATCCCGCATCACTCCTCTACCCAAGCCTTCTTGCGGTGGCGGGCAGCGCGGCAGGGTCCATGGACCGAACCGGCGGGGACCTCTGACCCCAGCCGAAGCGACGGCAGGCGTGGCGACCAGGAGCGGCGGTCAAAGGCCTTCCGGAACAGGCCCCGGCGGCTGCAGCGCCGTGCAGGCCTGGCCTCCCGGGCAGCGGGCCATCGCCCGGCCATGGGCCAGCTCCAGCCGGACCAGCCCGCTCTCCAGGTCGCGCACGTCCAGCCCGGACGCTGCGGCGAGCCCGGCCACGCCCGTCAGCCCCGCGCGGGCGCCGGTCAGGCCGAGGTGCCGCACGGCGTCTGCTGCGCGCTCGTCCAGCGGCGGGCCGGCTCCCGGCCACACCCCGCGCAGCTCGCGCAGGAACAGCCGGACGGTCACCGGGCCCCACCCGGGCAGCGCGTCCAGGGCGGCGCGCAGCTCCGGGTACGCCGTAAAGCGGCGGCCGATCACCGCGACCCGGCCGTCGTACCGCTCGTTGATGATCTCGGAGAGCTCCAGCAGCCGCTCGGCGGTACGCACGTCATAGCGGCCGTACCCGCCCGCATCGAGCATCGCGATCAGGTCGGCGGACGGGACGTGCCGCATCTGGCCGATCCGCACCAGCCCGTTCGCCGCCAGCACGCCGAACGTCCGTTCCGCCACACGCGCCGCGATCCGGGCGCCGAACAAGGTTGCGGCCACGAACCACCGCTCCACCTGCGCCTCCCCGGCGTCCACGTCAATCCCGAGCTCGGCCGAGTACCGGCCGCCCACCAGCGCCACGACCCGGCGAGCCAGTTCAGCCTCGCCGGGCGGGTCATCGCTGGTGCCCGCACGCCGGCCTTGGCCGACCGGTCCGGAGTGCATCCTGACTGCTCTGCTCATACTTTTACCATCGCGGCAGCTCACCGCCTGCGCAGCGGCCGATCGGGCATCTGTATAGGGACTTTCGCCCCGATCACAGACGCCGTTCTGGCCGATCTGCCCATCCTCATCATCCCGCTTTGCGTGTCGCGGCAAGCCGGAAGGGTCATCGGTGACCTTCGTCCCGTCATGGGCTGACGTTGGCCTGGACCGGCCAGGCTCGTGGTGCCGGATCATAGTGGCGGGCAGGACGAGCGGAAGAGGCGCATGATGGCGGCTCGACGGCGAGAAAGATCCGCGCCTTGAGCACGTACAGCTGTACCCGCCGGGACCGGTCCGAGGACGAGAACCTCGCCGGAACCCGTCGTTGGAGGTGCGTAATGTGGTTCTTCCGGGCAGTGGCACTCGATTTGGACGGGACGCTGACCGACCGTGACCAGCTGGCCGACAGCGCGATGGCCGCAGTCAAGGCCAGCCGCGCCGAGCGGCGGATGATCTTGGTGACCGGCCGGATCTTCGACGACCTGGAAGCCTCATTTCCCGGGCTCTGGCGCGAGTTCGACGCGGTCGTCACCGAAAACGGCGCCGTGCTGCACACCGAAACCGGCGCGCGGCCGCTGGCCAGCCCGGTCGATCCCGCCGTGTGGCAGGCGCTGGCGGACCGCGGGGTGTCCGCCCGCGCTGGCCGGGTACTGCTGGCACTGGCCGCGGAAGACGCCGTTACCGCGGTGGAAGTCATCGCCGGCCTGGGCCTGGACTGCCAGGTGGCCCGCAACCGCGGCGCCGCGATGATCCTCCCGGCCGGGGTCACCAAGGGCACCGGGTTGCTTGCCGCCCTGGATGAGCTCGGCCTGTCACCTCACAATGCGATCGCCGCCGGTGACGCGGAAAACGACCTGGCACTGCTGCACGCTGCCGAAGTGGGCGCAGCGGTCGCCAACGCCGTGCCGTCGCTGGCGGCGCACGCCGACCTGTACCTCGGGTCGCGGAACGGCGCCGGGGTGACCGAGCTGCTGTCCGGGCCGCTGCTGACTGGCCAGCGACGACTATGCCCCAGGCGGCGATGGGTGCAGATCGGGACCTTCGATGACGGGCAGCCGGTGCTGGTACCCGGTTCCCAGGGAAGCCTGCTGATCGCCGGCGACAGCGGAGCCGGCAAGAGCTACCTGGCCGGACTGTTGGCCGAACGGTGGATCGGCGCAGGTTACTCCGTACTCATCGTCGACCCAGAAGGTGATCACGTGGGGCTCACCCAGCGTCCCGGCGTGCACCTGGTCGACGCCGTGGCGCACCTGCCCGGCCCCACCGATCTGCTGGCGATCGCCCGCACCGGGCGGTCCAGCCTGATCCTCGACCTGTCGGGCCTGCCCGAGGCCAGCAAGTCCGATTACCTGAACCGGCTGCCGGCCGCTGTCGCGGCCGAGCGCGCCGGACACGGCATCCCCCACTGGGTGATCACCGACGAAGCGCACCTCGCGCAGTATGGCGGCGCCGGGCAGCCGCGCGGACCCGGCTTTGCCGAGCCCGGCACCTGCATCGCCACGTGGCAGCCGGATACGGTGCCCGCCGACGTCCGCAGCACGGTCGATATCACCCTGGTCACCGCGGGAACACCCCCTGCCGCCGCCAACGCCCCGATGGCAGTGCCCCGCGCCGCCATAGCGGTCGCTGGCCAGCCGCCCCGGCCGTTCACTGTCGCCACCAGGATCAGCCCGCACGTGCGCCACCAGCGCAAATACACCGCCACCCCGCTGCCGCCGCACCGCCGGTTCTATTTCCACACCGCGGGGGAACCGGCCGCCGCCGCCACCGTTGAGGAGTTCGGCCGTTACATCCGCCATTGCGACCCGGCCGTACTCGCCTACCATCTGGCCCGGGGTGACTTCTCCCGGTGGATCACCGGCGCCCTGGCTGACCGCAGCCTCGGGATGCACCTCGCCGCGATCGAACGCGATCTCGATCACCGCCACGCGGCCGAACTCGAACGAGCCAGGCACCGGATCATCCACGCCATCGACGGCCGCTACCCCAGCACCGAAGGGCCGTGAAGGCCGGCCCACCGCCTGAGGGCCGGGGACCGTCGCGTGCTCACCGGCGACCAGAGGCCCTACGTCGGCGCGCTCGTCACCCTGGATCCCGGTGCCTTCGCCCGGTGGAAACGACGGCAGGGCAAGCCGGCCAGCGCCACCGTCAGCGACCCGTGCGGCGGCAAGGGCCCGCAGTCGGCCGTCCAGAAGGCTGTGGACCGCGAACAGCGCCGTGTCTCGGGCCGAGAGCATCAAGCGATTCCGCATCCTGCCCGGCACCTTCACCGTCGGAGCCGAGCTCACCCCCACCCGCAAGGTCCGCAGGGACTACGTGCTGGCCACCTACGCCAGCGACGTCGATGCCGTGTATGCCTGATGCAGGACGAGGTCAGCGTCCGGCCAGGAACTTGATCGCGCTGGCCAGCGTGGCCAGGTGCGGGTAGTCGTCCTCGGCGATCGGCGTGCCGGTACGTTCGCTCAAGATCTCGACGAAGCGAAGGAAGTCCAGTGAATCGAGCCCGAGGTCGTCCCGCAGCTCGGTGTCTGGCGGGAGATCGGCTAGGTCCGCGTCCGGGGCGACCTGGGTGAGTGCTTCCTCGATGAGATGCCGTGCCTGGTCTGGTGTCATAGTTCCTCCGGTCGTTGCAGCAGGTCCGATATCTCGGCTAGGTAGCGGGCGCCGGTCATCGCGTCGCTGGCCCGGTGGTCGGCCGACAGCGTGGTGACGACGACCGGGCGCACGCCGATGAGGCCGCCGACCGCAACGGGCCGTTCGGTGATCTTGCCGAAACCGACCAGTGCCACCTGGGGCGGGTAGATCACCCCGAAGACCGATTCCACTCCCTGGTCGCCGAGATTGGTCACGGTGATCGTCGCGTCGGTCAGTTCGGTGCTGCGCAGCCGGCCGGCGCGCGCCCGGATGACCAGATCGCGCATCTGGCTCATCAGCTCAGCCAGACCCAGGTCGGTGGCGTGGTGAATGGCCGGGGTGAGCAGGCCGCCGCCGCGCAGCGAGATCACCAGCCCGAGGTGCACGGCGCCGGCCGGGCTGAACTGGTCATCCAGCCAGTAGCCGTTCACGTCCGGCACCTGGCGCGCGGCAAGCGCGGCGGCCTTGAGCAGCAGCGCCGCCGGAACCAGCCGCTCGCTGACCTCCAGTTCCCGGTTACGCTCGTGCAGCCATTCCAGGGATTTTGTCATGTCGACGGTGTTGCCGACGTAGTAGTGCGGTATCTCCCGCTTGGACCTGGCCATCAGCCGCCCTATGGCCTGCCGCATCGACAGCGCCCGCTCTGCTCCCGACCGAGCGGCGGCAGCAGCCGCTGGCTGAACAGCCTCGCGGGCGGAGGCAGCCTCGCGGGCCGGGACGGCACGCCGCACATCGGCTTCCTTGACCGACCCGTCCGGTCCGGTGCCGGTCACACCGGCAAGGTCGACTCCCAGCTCCGCTGCGAGGCGGCGTGCCCGCGGTGTTGCCCGAACACGTGACGGAGCCCGGCTGGGCGGCTTCAGGGCCGCCGCCTGCTGTCCCGCTGCAGCGCGCTCCACGTCGGCCCGGGTAACCGTGCCCTCGCGGCCGGTGCCGCGGAGCTTGGCCAGGTCGACTCCGAGCTCATGGGCGCGCTTGCGGATCAACGGGGAGATCGCCGCCGCGGGATGGCCCCCTCCGGCAGGCACGCGCTTCGGCTTGCGCTTTGGCGGTGCTGCCGGCCGCGGCGGCCGTTCTGGCTCCTCGTGCTCGGCCGGCCCGGCGGGTGGTGGCTGGGCCGCCGGCATCGCCGGGGACTCGGTGATCGTGGCCAGGACGGTGCCGACGGGGACGGTCTGGCCCACTCCGATGAGGAGTTGTCCGACGGTGCCGGCGCAGAAGGACTCGGCGTCGATCGCCGCCTTGGCGGTGTCGATGACCGCGATGACGTCTCCTTTGTGTACCTGATCGCCGGGCTTGACCAGCCATTCCAGGACCGTGCCCTCGTCCATGTCCGCGCCGAGGGCGGGCATGCGGAACTCGGCCATGTCAGCCCACCACCTCGCGCGCTGCCGCCATGATCCGGTCTGGCTGCGGCAGCGCCGCCTCTTCCAGGTGGCGAGGGTAGGGCATCGGCACCTCGGCCGTGCAGACCCGCGCGACCGGCGCGTCAAGCTCGTAGAACGCCTGCTCGGTGATCCGCGCGCTTACCTCAGCGGACAGGCTGCCGGTGCGCCAGCCCTCATCCACGATCACGGCCCGGTGCGTCCTGGCCACCGAGGCCATGATCGTCGCGTCATCCAGCGGGCGCAGCGAGCGCAGGTCAATGACCTCCGCGTCGATTCCCTCCGCCCCGAGTTGCTCAGCCGCGGCCAGCGTCTTGGTGAGCGTGCCGCCGTAGGTGATGAGGCTCACGTCGCCCCCCTCGCGGCGGACCCTGGCCGACCGGATGTCCACCGCCGCGGCATCGGCGGCCAGCGTGCCCTGCATGTTGTACAGCGAGCCGTGCTCGAAGATCAGCACCGGGTCGGGGTCCTGCAGGGCCGTCCACAGCATTCCGCGGGCGTCCTCGAGCGTCGCGGGCGCGAGGACCTTGATGCCGGGGATGTGGGTGTACCAGCCTTCCAGGCTATGCGAATGCTGCGCCGCGACCTGGCGGCCGGCTCCGGTCGTCATCCTGATCACCAGCGGCACGTTGCACTGGCCGCCCGACATGTGCAGCAGGGTGGCGGCGTTGTTCAGGATCTGGTCCAGCGCGAGCAGGCTGAAGTTCACCGTCATGATCTCGACGATCGGCCTCATCCCGGCCATGGCCGCACCGATCCCCGCGCCCACGAACGCCGACTCCGACAGCGGGGTGTCCCTGATCCGCTCCGGACCGAATTCCTCGAGCAGGCCCATGCTGACCGCGAAGCAGCCACCATACCGGCCGACGTCCTCGCCCATCAAGAAGACCCGGTCGTCCCGC
>Ga0335075_10002934_pt1 | contig 27253 bp, 24 predicted proteins | sample Lox_Sample_24_FD_206723 | JGI IMG/M metagenome (GOLD analysis project Ga0335075, IMG submission 206723) | Soil microbial communities from Loxahatchee National Wildlife Refuge, Florida, United States - Lox_Sample_2.4 | ecosystem: Environmental > Terrestrial > Soil > Wetlands | place: USA...
CGACCCCCGAGCACACCAGGTTCGCCCGCGGGATCCTTGGTCCTGGGCCACTGGTCATACCGGAACTGGCGTTCACTCAGGCCAGCCCGGCCGAAGGCGCGGCCATCGCCCGCGCGTACGCCGACCGCTACCTGAAGCTCCCCAACTACACCAACAACCTGAAGAGGTTCGGTTTCGACGTTGAGGACTTCGCCGGCAGCGGCAGCGACCGGCTGATCTCCCAGGTCGTCCCGAACGGCCCCGAGGCGCTCCGTGAACGCATTCAGGCCCACCTAGACGCCGGCGCCGACCACGTGGCCATTCAGCCCTTGGGGGACGGCGTGTTCACGGCCGCCTCCCTTGACCACCTGGCGGAAATGCTAGGGGACCTCCTAAGGCGCTAGCCTCATGCGGCGGCCGAGGTCCCGAGTCCAAGGACCACCGCGACGACCTGCCCCCAGATCGCGAGCAGGCCCTATCGGGGATCGTCTGGGTCGCCGACTGCAGCTTCACCGGCCCCGGCCTGGTGCCACAGGCCGGTGGCACCCCGGCCACCCGGGCTGTCGATCATGCTATCGGATCCATTTCGTCGAGGGCGGCCGCCATTGCGGCGATGGTCGGGGACTCGAAAAACGAGACGAGAGAATAGTCGACGTCGAAGACTTCCTGGACCCGGAAAATGAGCCGGATCGCGAGGAGCGATTGGCCCCCGATGGAGAAGAAGTTGTCATAGACACTGACGCTGTCTCGGCCGAGCACTTCGGACCACAGATCGGACAGCATCTGCTCAATGGCCGTTCTCGGCCGGGTAACTGGTCCCTCGGACTCGGCCCTGTCATTGCGTGGTTCGGGTAGGGCGGCGCGGTCCAGCTTGCCGTTGGCGTTGAGCGGAAGCTCATCGAGCACGGTAATGACAGTCGGTACCAGGTGGTCGGGCAGTCGGTTGCTCGCCCATTTGCGGACCTGATGCGGATCTGCGTCGTGACCGGCGGTTGCGGTGATCCACGCGACAAGCTGGAGAGTGCCTGCCGAGTCGGCTCGGGCGGCGACCACGGCCACCCCGACGGCAGGGTGTTCCTCAAGGACCGCCGAGACCTCGCCGGGCTCGATGCGGTAGCCGCGGATCTTGATCTGGTCGTCAATCCGCCCTATGAACTCGAGATTGCCGTCGGGCTTCCAGCGTACGAGATCTCCCGTGCGGTAGAGCCGCGAACCTGGCGGGCCATAGGGATTGGGGATGAAACGCTCGGCGGTCTGGCCCGGTTGCCCGAGGTAGCCGCGGGCTACGCTGCGCCCGCCGACGTACAGTTCGCCAGGCGTGCCAGGACCGGCCCGGGTCCCCCACCGGTCAATAACCAGCAACTGAGCTCCGGCTGCGGGACGGCCCAGTAGCCCAGGCTCGGCCCAGTTGCCCTGGCCAGACCACCACATGGCGGCGCCGTTCGTTTCGGTGAGGCCATAATGCGCGACCACAGCCAGACCAGGGATGCCGGAGACCATCTCCCAGTCACTGCCGCGGATCGGCTCCGATGCCAGCACGACACACCCCCAGCCACTCCAGCAAGCACCGAATCGCTGTGCGACGAGGCGCAATGCTGAGGGAGTGATCTTCACGAATGATGCCTCGGACACGGACTCGCACCACGCGAACGGGTCCTTCGGGGCCCCCATCACCAGGCACCGCCCCGAAAGCCACGCGCCGAACAGAGAGAGTATCGACCCGGCGAACCCCACGGGGGACGCGAGCGGGACGACCCTCCCCGTGCCGAGGGGGAGTTCGGCCAGGCACCATGACACGTAATTAACGAGGTGATCGTGCGTGACCATGACGGCCTTGGGTTGCCCGGCTGAGCCCGAGGTGAAGGCCACATAGGCCAGGTTCGACGGGCTGGGTCCTTCCGCCGGCGGCATCGTGTCCGCGCCCTCATCGCTATTGTCGTCTTCGAGCAGGACAAAGACCGCTCCCGCCCGGTCGGCTCGATCGCGGGTAGCCTGCTCGGCCACGATGACCGACGCACCGGCCTGCGACGCCATTGCTGAAAGCCGTTGCGGCGGATAATCCGGATCGAGGGCCATGTACGCGCCACTAGCCATCATGATCCCCCAGAGGCCGACGGCGAACGCGTCTGGGGACTCGGTACACAGGCCGACTATGACCTCCCGGCCTACGCCGACGGCCCTCAGCCGCGCGGCAAGCCGTCGCGCGCGCGTCCTCAGTTCCCGATAGCTCAACGTCCCGCCAGGCCAGCGCAGTGCGGCTTCACCTGGCGTACGTCTCGCTTGTGCCTCGAACGCCTCAATCAGCGTGGCCCCCTGTATCTGCGGCGTCGCGCCGGTGGCTGGCGTCGGCCATTCCTCCGCCACACTGAGCGGGAGTTCAGACACCCGGCAGGACGGGTCGACGGCCACCCGGTCCAGCGCTTGGACTAGCCAGGACGCCACGCGGGCTGCGGTGTCTCCGTCAAACAAGTCCGAGGCGAGGACCACTTCGCCATTCAATTCCGTGCCCGAGTCGACCAGCCGGATCGACAAGTCGAAATGAGCCGGGGGCTGCCTATTGGATTTCCAGCGCTGCACTGCGGGCGAGGCGCCGCCCGCGGCGGTATCCGCGGGCCGCGCTCCATGCGTGCTCATCAGTTGGAAGGCGATCTGCACGAGCGGGCTGCGGCTGAGATCCCGCTCTGGCGCCAGGTCCTCAACAAGGGCTTCGAAGGGCACGTCCTGATGGACGAGGCCACCGAGCACTGCCTCGCGTACCCGCGACACCAGGGTATCGAAGGGGGGATTGTCTTGCAGTTGTACTCGGATGGGCACCGTGTTTATAAAGAAACCGACCAAGTGAGCGAGCTCAGGACGTAGGCGTCCGGCCATGGGGACTCCGACAATAACGTCGTCTTGTCCACTCCACCGGGCGATCACGTCAGCAAACGCGGACAGCAGGACCGTAAAGAGCGTCGCGGAGACATGCTGGGTAAACTGTCTTAGCCTGTCGGTAGTCTCAGCGCTCACGTTAAACCGCCTGGTGACGCCGCGATAGCTCGCCCTAGGCGGACGAGGGTGATCGGTAGGCAGTTCGACCACGAGTGGCGCGTCCCTGAGTTGCTCCCGCCACCAGCGTAGCCGTGACTCCAGATGATCCGGTGACAGTCGGTCACGCTGCCAGGCCGCGAAGTCCCCGAACTGTACCGGGAGCGGCGGGAGACTCGGCGCATCGCCCGCAGTCATCGCCCGATAGAGGGCCAGCACTTCGCGCTGAATAATGTCGAGCGACCAGACGTCGCAGACCGCATGATGGACCACGACTGAGATGACGTGATCCTGGTCGGCCAGCCGCAGCAGGCAGAAGCGGAGCGGTCGGCCGGAAGATAGGTCGAACGGACGTGCCAGCGCCTCGGCCGCGATGGCCCTGGCGCGCTCGTCGGCGTCTGGCCCGCTCACGTCGTGTACCTCGATGTCCGGCGGTTTCACTGGCTCCACGTGCTGCTGGGGGACCCCGCCAACCGAGATGAACCTGCTGCGCAGAACCTCGTGCCGGGCCACGAGCTCGTTGATCGCCGCGCATAGCACAGGTACGTCCAGGTCGCCCTGAAACCGCCACGATCTGGACATGTTGTAGAACGGGTTGCCTGGCACAAGCTGGTCGAGAAACCAGAGTCGCTCCTGGCCGAATGACAGGGGCAGCGGTCGGCTGTGGTCGCTGGCTGTCAGGGCGGGCAGGTGCTTCTTGGGGCGATGGGTGTCTGTCATTGACGGTCCGTTCCTGGCATCGCGTACGTCGTGGCCGGAATCGCAGGGGTCGCGGCCGAAATCGAGTCTGCTGGTGGTCGAGGAGATCCGGGGCCGTCTGCCATTACTGGCGCGGCACCGGAGCAGCGGCGTTGTCGGAGCGGTGGATCGCTACTCAGATCAGGCGGTGGCTCAGCCACGCTGGGCAGAGGGAGGATGCCATCACACCTGCCGGTCCCCGGACATGGCCACGATGTATGAATCAGCCGCGAGCCGCCACGGAGATGACGATCATGTAGATTTCCTCGTCGCGAATCACACGGGAATCACAGGTTAGTCCGTGACCGTTACACCTTGCCGCGGGCTACTTTCTTCATGATATTCTTCCTCCATTTCGAGCACGTAGAATTCTTGATTCTGTGTCGTCCACCGTGCAGTAATGGTCGCCTACTACGGTTGCGATCCACAATACTGTCTCGGCGACGTCTTGTCGGCCCTGCGGTGAAGCGATTAGGTTTAGCGAGGCTCGTCTGGCCGCAGACGCAAAGCCGGATATTTCGTGCATGGTTTCCAGTTCGTGGAGTTGTGCCTGCTCGCTGAGACCACGCGGGTGTCCCGCCGGCGGGACACCCGCGCGGCTGGTAGCGCGACGGCAGTCTGGATGCCGAGGCCGAGCATGGAGGAAGTGATTGCGCTCGACTCGGCAGTATCGGCACCGCGGACGGGCAGGAGTCAGAAATCCTGCCTTCTCCCTTCCGCTTGACCTTGTCGGCGAAGGGGTGGCTCGGAGTCCGGCTGAATTATTACGATTACCCGACGAGGGCAGCTCGGGCAGAGGATGGTAGAAGCGCTGAATTATGCAGAATGTTCATACACAGCAGCCGGGGATGGGCGCCGCCGAGACCCTGGCCACAGCGGTGTGTACGCATGACCGGAGAGAAGCCCTGCGCGTCGGCGGCGTGTCATATACCTACCGGGAACTCCTAGCCCGCATAGTCGACTACCAGGCGCTGGCACGCCGCTGCGGCCTCAGTCCTGCCGACACGGTGCTCTTCGTAGGCGATCCAGGAATTGACTCCTACGCTTGCCTACTGGCTGGCATTTTCGGCTCGTACACTGCCTCGCTCATCAGCGCCGCGATGCCAATACCTGTCCTCACGCGAATCATGCGGAACCTGGACCCCAGAATAGTCATCACCACTGTTCGTGACGTGCTGCCGGCCATTGACGGGTACCGTATCGTAGATGTCCGCGACGTAGGACGTGCCAGCGCTACAGACCTGGTCGTGGCTGATGCTCCTCACGCGTACCAATCGCTTACCTCAGGGACAACAGGGCAGCCGACACGCGCTCTGGCGGACGCGGCTGGCCTTGGTCAGTTCCTGCTTTGGGCAGCGGATTACCTGGAGCTCACGCCTTCCGACCGTTGGTTCGAGGGATCGGATCCCAGTGCGGACTTTGCCCTCACCAACGCACTGCTCGCCTTCGCTACCGGTGCCAGCCTGGCGGTGCCGATCGGACGCCAGCGGCTTCGGGCCGCGACGCTGGCCGCGATGAACGACACGACCGTGATGCGACTCGTGCCGTCGGTCGGGAGTCTCATGCTGGCGGAGGCCTTGCGGCGGCGAATCGCCATGCCGCGCCTGCGCCTGCTCGCCTTCGGCGGTGACGACCTCCCTATCGCGCTGCCGTATCAGATCCTCAGCAGATTTCAGTCAGGCGCTCGCACCCTCAACACGTACGGCATGACCGAGACCGTCGGCTTCGTCTTGTGCCACTGGTTCGACGCCACTCGCCCGCCAGTTGGATCCCCGTCGGCAGGCATACCGCTCGGCCGTCCCGTTCCAGGGGTCCAAGCGTGGATCGCCCCACTGGGAGAGGACGGAGACGCGCCGACCGATGGGCCGCTATCCACCGGTGAACTCGTCATCGAGTCCGCCGCCGTGGCGCTTGAGGTACGGGCAGGCCACGGGGAATTGCTGCTCCGCAAGTCAGGGCCCGGAGCCCGGGGCGAACTACGCACCGGCGATATGGCCTGCCGTGCGGATGGTTCTTTTGTCTTTCAGGGGAGGATAGACCGAACGGCGAAAATCCGCGGCATGAGAGTAAATCTTGCGCACGCCGACAAGCTGCTCGCCGAGTCACTCGGAAAGAATGTCTGTGTGCTTGAGAAAGGCGGCAACATCGTGATTATGGTCGAGTCGTCACGTAAGATATCCTATTCCGAGCTGACCGGGTCAGTCGGCGACCTGCTGCAGAATACCCTGATACCGAAGTCGATAATCACGCTTCCGAAGCTGCCGCGGACCCGAACCGGGAAAGTCAGCATCGCGGAATGCGAAGCGATCGCATACTCCCGTCCCTGTATCGGTGATGATAGGCATGGAACGTGTGCAGAGAACTTCTCCTCCGGAGTTTGAGCTCAGCATGGGTCCATATGGGCGGACGGGGCAGATGGTAGACTGGAAACAGGTTCTGAATAATGTAGTCGCCGTCCCGCCGGTTTACCGTAACCCGGTAAACGCTAATGTCGGGCAGTTCATTCTGCGTTGCTCAAGATCCGACTTGGACGCGCTTCTTGTCGCTTGCGGCGACGCGGGATATCCGAATCCTGACAAATTTGACTATATGAATATCGCCCTCTATTCCGGTTCCGGTAACAGTCGGCCAGAGACCGAGATGGCTTTTTTGCGGCGGGTTATTATGCAAAGAGACGATTGGGGCGAGCCAATTAGGCACAAGATCGGATTCCAGGCGGCATGCCCTCAAGGTGCCAGCTGCGAGAGTGCCGTCTGGTGTCAGCCTGATATTCCCGGATTCACATGGATTGCGTCGAAATTGGAACAGGGGCGCGCCTATTGGATAGGAGAGATCGAGCAGCACGCCGTAGCCTCAAGCGTGTCTTCTGACCTGATCGCCGAGGCATGGCATTCGGCGCTAGGCAGCTACCGATTCCACTACACATGCCGGGAGTTGGCGCTCCAGGTCCAAGAGACCAGAAGGCGAGGAGTCGGCGACTGTCGGGCACTGTCCGCGCTGCTCGCAGCAGAGCTCCAAACGCAAGGTATTGAAACAAGAATCCGCAATGGCTTCCTGTTTGGCGGAAGGAGGGGGCGCGCTCACCAGTGGATAGAGGCGATTGACACAGACGGCAAGTGGAAGGTTCTCGATCTCTCAACGGCCATACATGCCAGAGATTTCGCTTTGGCTGACTATGCGAACATCGGTTTTGGATCGCTCTCTAAGCGCGTGATAGCAGGACAGGCAAGCGTGGCGCATCTGTGCGGAGGGGGAACCCTGCGCGTAATGCTTGATATCGGAAGATAATGCTTGATGCTCAATATCTGACGAGGGGGCCCTCGGTATGCCTGCTTTCGAAGCACGGACAGATTGAACTCCCGCCGTAGATCATGAGAACGCGGCGGAGTGCTGAACCCGCGCAGCAGCCCTGCTCATGCTGGCTTACCTGCCCACAGGCAAGACGTTCGCCGAGCTGGCGGCCGGGGTCGGCGTGTCCGCGGCCCGGCGGTACGTGAACGAGACGGTCGCGCTGCTCGCGGCCCGCGCCAAGGAACCACGCTAGCCGGTGCGGTATGAGGGCGCGGGATGAATCATGCATAATTCCAGCTCGCGCTGGCCCTCGCCTATAATCTGTTTGAGGCTTAGCCAAAATTGGGCGGGTGTCGTCAGGGACTCTGACGTTAGCATATCTACCGTAAACTCGATCGAAAACCGCTCTTCGCAGTCAAACATTATGTTCAGAAGCTCTATGGAATCCACCCCGAGGAGAACGAAGGTCCTGTCGGGGTCTATTGAAGCTTCTGCTCCGACGAGCTGGCAATGAGCTCGAAGTATCTCTTCGAAAGCACCCCAGGGAGACTGCTTCACTTATCCGCCCTTCGGCCTAGATGAGTCTCAGTAAAATAAGATTGAATGCACTTATTAAGCGCAATGTCTGAAGTGGAGGTGCGGGGAGTGATTTCCGTTGGTTCCTATCAGTTTCCGTCTCCGAGGGCAAGGCCTTGGGCCAATCGCTATGATTATAGAGTCATTCCCGTGCGTTCCCCTGCGCGATCGGCGATCGATCTCTATCTTGGTTTGGGTGTGGGCGCGATCGATTCCTAGCATACCAATGTGGATTGAGGGCGTAAGGGTTGCGTCTCGCCCTCGCTGTCTGCGCGGGGATCCCCTCGCTGACGTTATCTTCGCCTAGCCGGGCCGCGCGCAGACAGGACCTTATCGATCTCCCTGTCCAGGCCTCGGAGTCGTGCGGAAGCGTCGGCTTCCAGCGAGCGGACTACGCCTCCTTTCGTGTTGCTTCGCGACCTGACCAACGGACCGGTCCCGCGTCGGCACAGTTCAACGACCTCCGCCTTGAACTCCTGAGTAAATGAACGGTGCCGCCGGGGCTTGCTGTCCATGCCTTCCATGACCGGACGTCCTTCCGGGGATGAATCCCGATGGTGGATGTCGGTCAAATCGGGTCAGGCTCTGGTTCTCTTGATGATGACGGATACTCTGTACTTTGAGACGCGGCACGTAGACTTGATCAATGTGGTCGGCGAGAATGTCTAGCCGGCTGAAGTCGAGGCGGTTCTTGTCCGCTATCGCCCGACGTCGCCCTCGATCAGCGTGACTGGCTTCTGCCACGCGAAGTTTTCCACATTTCAGAGAACAGCTAGGGAGTCGAGATGGGATCGCTATGCCAAAGGTGGTGAAAGAAGTAGCCGCGATGTTGACTGCACGCGCAGACGTCGATGATGCGCTAGTCATTGATTACGGTGTCCCGGAACCAATACTGGTGATAGTGAAACCATGTTTTTTTTGCAGTGGACCTGAACTGCGCGATGCGTGTGCGGCTGCGCTCGATGAGCCAGCAACGCGTGTTGTAGTGCTTCTAGCAACGAAGCTTCCGCGCGGGGAAGACAAGTTTCCTAATCTCGAATCCGCCCTAAGCGATGCCGCTTATGTCTTTCGATACGAGCCGCCCGTGACCGAAACCGAGGAACGCATGGTCGCCCTTTGGAATGATGCCCTCGAGCGGCGGGTAACGGGGGTGCGGGACGACTTCCTTGATCTAGGTGGCGACTCCGAGGCTGCTGTGCGGATCATCGCTATTATCGAACAGGAGTTTAGCGTCGAAATCGATCTTACGGATTTCTTTGATGCTCCTACAGTACGTGAGATCGCGGCCTTGGTTGACGCGTGCGCTATCCCGGATAAACATCTCTAAAGTGATTCAGGAGTTTATTGGCGCTTTATTCCGATGGGAGATTCGGATGGTAAATTTTGGTGCCTCGGGAATCTTGGATTGGCTTGGTGTGGCTGCGAAACATGTTGTGGGCGGGGATCGTGAAATTATAGAACTTCCGCACGATGTCGTGGTGCTGCGCAAGCTGGACCTGATGCTGGCCACGGATTGGGGCTATTCGCCGTCCTGGCGCAAGTTGGAAATTTACGGGTCGCTCGCCGAGACTGCTCTCGGTTTGGCGTCCTCTGGAATTGGCTCAAATTGCATCATTGCCCATGCCGAGAATGGGAGTCGGTCATGCATTGTGGCGGTGCCGACCGGCGGGAACGGACTTCGCTGGCTGCTCGGGGCATGCGTCGCCGGGCTTGGGGCAGGATATGGTAGCGTCTATGGTCTTGTGCCGAACGCGATGGCGAAAGAATGCGGTGGACAGGTCGCCACAGAACGCCTACTCATAGAGTTTACGCAGGTGCTAATCGAACTAAGTCATAAGCAAACCATCGTGCTTCTGGGCTACTCGGTGGGTGCGGAGATAGCCATACGCCTTGCTGTCGACCTTAGCGCTTCTGGGGTGTCCGTCGCTGGGCTAGTGCTAGTAGACCCTAGAGATCCCGCACCTAAAGTGGTTGACGATATCCGCCTAGCTGGAGGATGGCGCGAACTCGTTGCCCCTTACCCGCAAAAAGGCATATCGGTTGAGGTCCTAGCCGAAAGGTTCAGTCAAGCGTACCGTTGGTACGGTGCTTTCATGCGGCGATTTGCGCGAGAATGCGGCCAAGCTGTGGTAAGTGCGCCCGTATATTGTTTCCGCGGTTGCGGCACTGCGATTTCTCCTGGGCTGTCGATCCGCGCTGGCGACCGCCTGATTGGAGACGTAGTCATAGACGATGTCAATCACGAAAATATATTTATAAGCAGAAATCTCATTTCCCAAATTTCCGATGTCTGGCGGGAACTGGCCGAGGCGGGCGTGTGATTGCACTTGCTGACTGTCTGCTGGCTGGCGGACCGGGGCCGATGGATTGCATCCGCCGGGCCCTGGCTGCCTTCGGCTGCAGTGGCGGGACTGTCGAGCGCTGGACAGCCGCCGAAAGTCTGCGGCCGACCTGTGACCGGGAGCCGTTATGACTAAGCGTGGTTTACTAGAGTCCCATGCGCGAACCGATATTTGGGAGGTGCCTACATTGGCTGAGCATCAGGGGCAAGGCAGCTCTGGAACCGGATTCTCGGTCGAGGGCGACTTGTTTCAAGTGGTCATGAACGACGAGGAGCAGTATTCGATCTGGGCGGCTCGCACTCCGCCGCCGCCGGGGTGGACACTAGTCGGCTACGCCGGCCCGCGCGCGATGTGCCTCGAGCACATCGAAAAGGTATGGACTGACATGCGACCGCTGACCGTCCGCGGCGGGCCTGGTCTCGAGGATCGCTAGGCCGTGCTTAGACCACTCCCAGGGCCGAGTCCACGAAGGCGGGCACTGGCGCCTGGGGAGTGTCGTCGCCGATCGCGCCGAGAAAGGCGCCGACGCGGGTGAGGATCGCCCGTGCGTCTTCCTCAGCGACCGATGCCTCATTGAATATAACCCGCATGGTGGGGCTGGAGCCGCCGCCCATGACGACGCGGAGCCTGGGCTCAGCGTAATGGTGCCACCGGCAGGGCCAGAAGTGCGGAGTCGGGAACTCGACCGTGGTTTGGTCACCGAGCGCCAGGGGCTCACTGGACAACGGTTTGCCAAAGGCTGTGGGAATCTGGTTGTAGAGGATGCCAACGTCGGAGGCCTGGCGGTGGGCGCTGACCGCAGCGTCGAAGCCGCGGGCCGAGTACGGGGCGCGCGAGAGCCGCATCGCCTGCATCATGGCGGCCGAGACGGCGGTAACGAACCCGGCTACCGACGTGGCCGAAATGTCCGGCGCGAGCAGCGGGAGTGTGCGGTGGAAGGCGCCGACCAACGGCCTGGTCCGTGCCGCCTCGCGGCCCGCGTAGATGAACGACACGCCGATCGAATCGGCGTTCCCCATGGACCAGGCCGCCAGCACCAGGCAGGCGAGCGGCAGGCTATTCACCGACACGCCAAGGTGGTGAGCCAGTTCCCTGGCCCGCTGAACACTGGAGGCAGGCAGCACGGCGCACAGGTCTGCCCGCCCGGCCGCAGGCTCGGGGGGCCCCAGGCGGCGAAGGCCGGAGGCGGACGCAGCGTACCGCTGCGCGTAGCCCCGCCAATACTGTTCGGCCGCCCGGCTCGGGCTGGCTGCCCGAGCCTGCTGCATGCCGATATGGTCGGAGTACTGGTATGTCAACGGCGGAAGCGCGGGCGTTTGCCCACCGGCGATCGCCCGATAGGTGGTCCACAGCTCTCGTAGGAAGACCCGCGCGCCCCACGCGTCACAGGCCATGTGGTCGACCATGGCGAGCGCCACGGTGCGGTCCGGTCCCTCGCGCAGCAACTGAAGCCGCACCGCGCCCTCGCGGTCCCGATTGAGGTCAGTGCTCAGGCAGGCCTCGAGTTGCCCCGGCCCCTCGCCCGGCGCAGCCACCCAGACAGCAGGCCTAGCCCCGGGCGCGTCGAATGTCTGGCTCACGTCCGCCTGTGCCACGCGCAGCCGCATGCGCAGCGGCTCATGCCGGTCGATAACCTGCTGGGCGGCCGCGGTGAGGGCGCCGGTGTCGAGCGGGCCGGTGATACAGGCACATGCCGGTATGGCCCCGTAGCCGTGCCGTTCCAGCCCGAAGTAGTCGCGTTGCTCGTATGACAGGGGCAGCGCCTCCGCGCTAGCCGGACCGGCCGTCGCCGGTACGAAGCCAGTCATGGCAGCTGCCCCGACTGGTAGTCGAGGTATTTCAGGATCGCCTGTACGCGGAAAATGAGGTGGACCGCGAGGAGGGAGTGCCCACCGATGGAGAAGAAGTTGTCATCGACACTGATGTTGTTCCGACCGAGCATCTCAAAGCAAATGCCGGGCAACATCTGCTCGGCGGCCGTTCCCGGCCGGGTGACAGGTCCGCCGGACGTGACCCTGGCACCCGCCCAGTCGCGAACCTGGTCGGGATCCGGTTCCTGCTCACCGTCGGCGGTGTTCCACGCCACCAACTGGAGGTTGCCGTTCGTCCTCCAGCTGGCTAGATCTTCCGTACGGTAGAGCCGCGAGCCCGGTGGCCTCGCGGCCGATTGCGAGTCTGCTGGGGCTGAGGATATCTGCGGGCGCCCGGTCATAGAGTTGCCAGCTCTCGGAATCTTGGGCCATACGCGGCGGCGATCGCGTCGACGGACCGGTCGGGGTCAGCGGCGGTCAGGGCGATGAGATCGCAGAATCCGTCACGGAACGCGGCGATCCACTCTTCGGGAAAGCGGTCGGCCGCGAACCGGACGAAGCCGCCGAGACCGCTTGGCCGCGCAATGAGCTGGAGCTCCAGGTCGAACCGGGCGCTGACCCCCCTGGGAATGCGGGGTACCGAACGGAACACGCCGGGCCCGCCGTCTGCCAGACCGGCCTGACCGACAGGCAGGACGTGGAACACCACGTTGCTGATCGCGGCGGATACGCTCCGGTGGAGCTCGCCTGAAGGCAGCAAGGGCATGGGAAGTTCCTGATTGGCGAGGGCATGGGCCATGGTGTTGTGGGCCGCCCGCACTAGATCCCTGACGGTGTCCCGGTGGCCGATCGCCAGCCGGAGCGGGAGGGGATGCGCGAACGGGCCAACGGTGCGCCAGCACTTCGCGTTCATCCGGTTGGCGAAGATGGAACTGATCGTCAGGTCGTCCTCGCCGGTGATCAGGGCCAGCAGCAGGAAGAAGACGGCCAGCGCCGCCGTCGAGAGCGTGCTGGTGCCGCAGGCGCCCAGGGTACGCAGCCCGTCGGAAGCCTGCCGGGCGCGGTCTGGATCGGCAATGAGCCGCTGGACGTCGGCCAGGCGCTCTCGGCGCGGCGGGCGCTGCACGGGGGTCGGCAGCCCGGGGGCGTGCGCCCCCGTTAGACGACGCAGCCATTCATCCTGGTACTTCGCCAGGGTGGCACCGCGCAGGCGGGCGACCTGCCACTCGGCGAAGTCCCGGTACTGCCAGCCGACGTCGGGAAGCTCCGGCTGCTGATCGCTTAGGTACGCCCGGTAGAGCGCGCCAAGCTCTGCGCGGATCACGTCATACGACCACGCATCGGTCAGCAGGTGGTCGATTTCGAGGACGAGGATCGCGTTCTGGGCGTCGTGCAGCACCTCCACCCGCATGGCGCCGTCGGTCACGGTCCCGATGTTCCGGCGCGGAGCGTCGTCGATCGCCAGCGCGACGTCTTCGCATGGGAGCCACTCGATCGCGGGCGGCTCCGGTGGCAGGATTTCCTGGGTCAGGCCGTCTCCGGCTCCGGTGAATCGGGTGCGCAGCGCCTCATGCCGGGCGACCAGGTCGGCCAGTGCGTGGATGAGCGCGTCGGCGCTCACGTCCGGAATCAGGTAATGGCGCGGGGTCATCGCCGCACTGGTGCCGAAGCGGCGGGTTGCCATCCAGAGCAGGCGCTGGCTCACCGATGCGGGACAGAGCAACGTAGCCATCACATGCCCCGGTCGCCGGACCCGGCCACGGCTCGTGAGTCAGTCACGATCAGCCGCGACGATGACAAGCGTACGGCTCTCCGTGACATTCGTCCCTCCATTTCTTGCCGATGGGATGCCCGACTCCGTGTCGCCTCCACGCAGCAATAGTCACGTACCCCTGAAGTAATCCGCAATACTGCCTTGATGTCTCTTCGGGCTAGCGGGAAGCAGATACTTTGGCCGCTGACATGGCGCTGCCCGCTGGGATAGGGTCGCCTTGGTGCTCCGTCCCGCCGGCGGGACATTGGCTGATTGCGGGCGCGATGAATTTGTGGCGCAGGCGTGGCACAGGTAGCCGAGAAATTAGTTGTCAGCTTTTAGCCGCAGAGCCAATGCGGGCCGCTGAACTCGCGAGGGTGTCCGGACCGCGGTAGGTCGGCGTGCTGGTAATGCGTGATCATCGAGACGCCAGGCGTGGTCTGGAGGCGCACGGTTGTGCTAGAACTGGCGGGAACCAGCGCCGTGGGCAGGCAGGAACCAGATTCTCTGCCTTTCTCGCTGGAGCAGGAGAGCTTCTTCGGGCCCTCCCCAGTCAGCGCGTCGAACATCGCCGTCTCCTACCGGATGGCCGGACACTTGGACGTTGGCGCTCTTCAGGCCGCCTCCGGCCTCCTCGCTGAGAGGCACGAGGCGCTCCGCTTCCGCCTAACTCCGGCCAGCTGCCCGCGGGGACAGGTCATACCGCCGGCGCAGCCCCTGATTGGGGTGAGCGGCCGGATAACGGAAGAGCGACTCTGGGAGCATCTTGACGGCATTCACTCCGCCCCGCTCGACCTAGTCGGCGCGGGGCCGGCCCAGTTTCGCCTCGGCCGGATTACCTCGGACGAGCACGTACTGTGCATGACTGTTCATCCTGCGGCGCTCGATGCTTGGGGGATCGGCGTAGTCCAGCGCGACCTATGGGAGCTGTACGATCTGGTGTGCCAGGGACTGCCAGCCGAGTCACCGGCCCGGCCGCCCAGCTTCTCCGATCATGTGCGCTGGCAGCGTAGCGCGGGGGGTGCCCTCACCCCGGAGCAGCGCGAGTATCACGCCCGTCAGTTCTCTGGGTTCGTCGCACTCCCGGCGCCGGATGTCCCGACACCCGGTTTGGGCCGGCGGGACGATGGCCCGGCCGCGCTCCTCGCCCGCCGCCAGTTCACCATGGATGCGTCGGCACTGCGTCAGGCCGCGCAGGTGGCCAGGAACCTACGGGTGACAACATCATCACTCTTCCTGGCCGGATTCGAGCTAGCGCTCTGCCTGGCGCTGGATTCCGAGTCGGGCGGCCTGTCGTACATCTACCTGGGACGTGACCGGCCGGGCAGCGAAGCGATGGCGGCGGCGCTGGCGCGCCGGATTCCGATGCGGTTCGCGGTAGCCCCCGCTGACACCCTGGCCGATGTGGCCAGGCGGGCCATGCGCGACTGGGCGGCTGCGGTGGGTTGCTCGGCGCCGCCGTACAGCTCAGCCCGGCTGGTCGGCGCGATGGGCGGTCCGGGCGCCGGGTTTGAGCCGGTGTTCAATTACCGCGTCGCCGATGCCACGGGCGCGCTGCGGCGGGCTGGGGCAGGTCAGACCGGTGCGGCGGTGGAGCGGTCGCGGCCCCGCGTCTGGCGGGTCAGCGAGCCGCGACCGCGGCCGATGCCCATGTGGCCTCAGTTCGGGGCGTCCGCACTTTTCGCGTCGGTCACCGCAGCAGGCGCGCCGAACCGGAACGGGATCGTGGTCGATGCGGTCTATGACTCGGATGAGATTCCCGCTGCTCTGGTCAAGGCCGTCTTCGGGGCGTTCAAGGCCGCGATGTTGGCTCTTGTTGCCGACGGCGGGAACGCCGTCACGTTCCGCCGGCTGCACGATATGGCCCAGCGGAATTTTACGTAGTTATTCTGCTTGATCAAGGAATTAGAGGCGGAATGTCTTTTCGCGTAAATGTAGCGGCGGGGAAACCGGGCATAAACAAAGCCGCGGTGATCGGAGCGGGTGCCTGCGGCAGTGCGGTCGCGCACCGACTAGCGTCGTCTGATCTTTTCGACATGGTGGTGCTGGCGGATCAGACCCCGGGAAGGGCAGAGGGCCGGGCGCTCGATATCGAGCACGCTGGCTGTATCGAGGGTTTTCTGACCAGGACCACGGGCGTCACGGTCGCCGACGTCGGCGATGGTTATTCGGCCATCGCCGGCAGCGCGGTGGTGGTCATCGCGGTCGGGCGCTCACGGCGACCCGGAATGCGGCGCGTTGACCTGGCCGTGGAAAACTTCGGAATGGTGCGGACGGCCGCCATCGGCCTCCGTCGCTACGCGCCGGAGGCCGCCGTCGTCGTGCTGACCAACCCGGTGGACGAGATGACGGCGTGCGTCCAGGCGGTGAGCGGCCTCCCCGCACGACGCGTTACGGGCCAGGCCGGGGTGCTCGACACCGCCCGGTTCCGGTATCTGGTCGCCATGGAACTCGCCGTGCCGGTGGCGGACGTGGCCGCGCTGGTTCTGGGGACGCACTCAGACGAAATGGTCCCGGTGCCTAGCCGGTGCACCGTGCGCGGGCGTCCACTGAAGGAACTGCTTCCCGCCCGGCGCATCGACGCACTCATGGCGCGGGCCCGGGGCGGCGGTACGGAGATCATCGACCTGCTTCGCACCGGTTCGACGAGCATCGCGCCAAGCGCTGCGGTCCTGAAAATGGTGACCGCCATCGTCTCTGGCGGCCGCACCGAACTGCCGGTCAGCACCAGGTCCACGGGCCAGTACGGGATATCCGGCGTGTACCTCGGCCTCCCGGCCATACTCGGACCCGATGGCGTGGAGTTCGTGGCCTGCTACCCGCTCGAGCCCGCTGAACTGCGCGCGCTGCGCGCTTCGGCCGAGTTGGCCAGGCAGAGACAAGCCCGGATACTCGCCATGGCGCAGTCGGCGGTGAACCGGGCACTGACGCAGGCGCAGGTCGGCCAGTCCGGGCAGCGGACCCCGTGACTACTAGCCGACGGCCCGAAGCAGCGCCGCAACCAACTGCATCCCAACGTAACGGATCCCGCCGGTAACCAAGACCTGGCTCATCCCCCTACCCCCATTCTCTATTCTCTGTGTCCATCTGCGTCCATGCGGTGTCACGCGGGCAACAAGCGGAACTGGACGCAACCCTTGATCATGCCTCGTGGACCGAAGCTGGCGGCACCGCCTGCTCGGTGGTGCCCATCGTCTCTGGCGGTAACGGGCTTGCCCAGGCCAACGGAGGGCTGAACCGTATCGCATTCCGAGAGCGCGCATGTATGGTCCTGTCCGTGGCAGTGGCGAAGAGCGCACGCCAGGCAGCGCTCGTAGGCGCGGGGCGGCGGGGCGATCGGCTGGGCGGCTGGCAGGTCTGCACGCTGATGTGGAGGTCGAGCAAGGCACTCAGCGTTGGCGTGGTCGCATGGGTCGCAGCAGGCGCCGTTCTGCCCTCGCTCGTCATCGCGTCGCTGGGGTACGTGGTCGGCGCGATACCGGGCGCGGTGCGAAATGGGATGAACTCACCATCTGGCTACCAGTTGATTACGACACTCGTCGTGGCTGGAGTGATCTACGGGGCTTCGCTGATCGTCGACCCGATAGGCGGAGCGCTCGGCACGGCCGCACACCAGTTGATCACTGGGCAGTTGCAGGCACGACTGCTGCGCGCGGTAAGCGGGCCCCCGACCATCGCCCACTTGGAGGACCGGGAAACAATCGACCGGCTTAGCCGGGCTGAAGGCACCCTGACCGGATTCTTTCCTGGAGACGCGCCGGTGACGTGGGCGGGACTCGTCTCCACTCGTCTGTCCGGGCTCGTCGGCTGCATCGTGATCTCGGCCTACATCTGGTGGCTGGGCTTGTCGCTGTTCGTGATGTGGGTGCTCGTGCGGCGGGTGATGTTGACCGCCGTCATCAGGCAGTCCACTGATCTGCGGGGCCAGACGGAGATCATGCGGCGCGCGTGGTATTTCACCGGAGTCGGCTCAAAGGCCAGGGATGCGAAGGAGGTCCGGGTCTTTGGACTGGCGGGATTCGTAGCCGCTCAGTACCGGGCCTGGTTCACTGAGGCCATCCGCGCCGGTCGCGCGGGGCTAGTGGACCTGCACCGTAGGGCCCTACTGTCCTTTCTGGTGGTGCTGGCCGTTTTCGTGATGTCGCTTTACGTGATCATCGACCTGACGCGTGCGCACGAGATCAGCCTGAGGTCGGCGGCGATCGTGCTGCCGATGCTCGCGGTGACGATGTCGGCGGGGAGCGTCTCGTTCACCGACATCACTCTCGCCTGGACACTCACCGGACTGCCGGACGCCGACCGGCTTGAGGAGGATCTGGCGCCAGTGGCGCGGCCTGAGTTGGCGAATTCGGCGGACGGCCTGAGACCGATCGAGCCGGAAGCGAGCATCCGATTCGAGGCGGTCCATTTCAAGTACCCGTCAGGCAAGTTCGACGTGCTGTCCGGGGTGGATCTAGAGTTGCGGGCCGGCATGTCAACGGCGATCGTCGGTGTGAACGGTGCGGGCAAGTCCACGCTGGTCAGCCTGCTTGCCGGGCTACGAGAGGCAACCGTCGGGCGGGTACTCGTCGATGGGACAGACGTACGCGAGTTCAGCGCGGCACGCTGGCAGCGGATGATCGCGCTGATGCCGCAGTCTCCGGTTCGTTACCCCTTGTCGGCCTACGACAACGTGGCGTTCGGTGCGATCGAGCACGCCGATGACCGGGAGGGAGTCGATCGCGCGGCGCGAATGGCGGGCTTCCTGCCCGTCGTTGCCGATCTTCCGTTCGGATGGGATACGGTCCTGTCACGTGAGCTTCCTAACGGCACTGACCTGTCTGGCGGACAGTGGCAGCGGATCGCTCTCGCCCGCGCCTTGTTCGCTACCTTCCACGGCGCTCGCGTGCTGGTCCTCGACGAGCCAACCGCGGCTCTGGATGTGCGCAGCGAGGCCCGGTTCTACGAGCGGTTCCACGAGATCACCCTCGGGCTGACCACGTTGGTGATCTCCCACCGGTTCGCGACGGTGCGGCGTGCCTCCCAGATCGCGGTCCTCGACGGGGGAGTGATCACCGAGCGCGGCAGCCACGACGAACTGGTGGCGCTCGGCGGAACATACAGCCAGATGTACGCGATCCAGGCGGCGAGGTTCCGGTCATGAGCACTAGCAGGGCGGGTCGGCCAGATCCCCGTCGGCTCGCCAGGCTAGCCGGCGTGCTGTTTTTCGACGGGTTTCGGGCTGCCCCCGGGTGGATGGCCGCGGTAACGTCGCTCCTCGTGATCGGCGGGATTGCCGGCACCTGTTACCCGCTCGGCTACCGGCTCCTGGTCAACGGCGCTTTTGCCGGAAATGGAGTAGAGGTCGCGCTCGGCGTCTCCATCGTCGCCCTGCTGATTGCCCTTGCCTGGGTACTGAACGCCATCGGGGCGACCGAGGCAATGGCCTTGTCCGACCGGATCGCCGTCTACCGCACTGCCGCGATGATCAGGATGATCAGTGGCGTTCCCGGTCTTGAGCACCTTGAGCGCCCGGATTACCTGGCCGAGGTCGAGCGGCTTAACGCCAATCGCCGCCAGCTCGCGGCCGCCCCCCGGCAGTTGCTGTCAAACTCGTCGTCGGCCGTCCGGATCATCGTGCTGCTCGCGATCCTGGCCACGGTGTCACCGTGGCTTCTTCTCGTTCCGGTGGCATCGGTACCGCCGCTGATCTGTGACCGTCTTGCTAAACGGGTCACGAAAAGTTGCGAGGATTCCATGGCCGACGACCGGCGCCTAGCCACGATGATCTTCGAGCTGTCGTCCGACCTGGAGGCGGCGGCCGAATTGCGATCCTACGGACTCTTCCCTCGGGTGGCGGAGCTGCACCGCTCCCTCATCGCGTCGCTCTCCAAGCGCACGGGCAGCGAGGCACGAAAGGTACTAGCGATTCAGGCAGTCGGCTGGACCCTGTATGCCATCGGGCTGATGGGCGCGATCGCCTTCGTCGCCGTGCGCGCGTCCGATGGCGCGATCTCGCTGGGTACTGTCCTCATGGCCGTGTCAATCATCCGCCGGTCACGCACGCAGTTCGCCGGGGCGGTGTCAAGTTCGGGTGCCCTAGTCGAGACGCTCGTGACGGTGGACCGGCTGTTCTGGCTGGAGGATTATCACTCGAAAGCGATGGCGGCGGCCGGGACCCTGGACGCCCCCTGCCGACTAGAGTCCGGGATCACCATCCGTGACGTTTCCTTCCGCTACCCGTGCACCGAACGAATCGTGATGTCTCACCTCTCCCTTACTCTGCCCGCTGGGGCCACCGTGGCGGTTGTGGGAGAGAACGGAGCGGGCAAGACGACGTTGGTGAAGCTGCTGCTTGGCATGTACCAGCCGACGGACGGCACGATCATGGTCGAAGATGTACCGCTAGAGTCGATCTCCCCTCAGTCATGGCGGTCACGGTGTACCGCCGCTTTCCAGGATTTTGCCCGCTTCAACTTGCCTGCCGTTTCGGCGGTGGGCATTGCCGATTTGCCGTCGCACGAATCGGAGCCGCTGGCGCTCGCCGCGCTAACACGGGCTGGGGGTGACGACCTGGTCGCGCAGTTGCCGTCCGGTCTGTCGACGTATGTGGGCGGCCCGTACACGGGCGGACACAATCTCTCCGGCGGCCAGTGGCAGAAACTGGCCTTGGGACGTGCGATGCGCTCCTCGGCGCCGCTGCTGATAGTTCTCGACGAACCGACGGCGTCGTTGGACGCGCACGCCGAGCACGCCCTGTTCTCTCGCTATGCTGAGGCTGCTGCCTCGCCTGAAGCCGCGGAAACCGGCGCGATCACGCTGCTGGTGTCGCACCGGCTCTCGACGGTCCGGATGGCAAACCTGATTATTTACCTGGAAGCGGGCCATGCGATTGAGGCCGGTACCCACCAGGAGCTGATGGCGGTCGGCGGCCGCTATGCGGAAGCGTTCACCCTCCAGGCCGCTGCCTACAACTGATATCTCCGCGGTCACCACCGGATCAGGGCGACCGTTGCCACAACGACGACTGCGGTCCTGGACTACGGTGTCCTTCAGCGCCGAGCTGCTCGAGGTCCTCGACGTCACCGCCGCCCAGAACGGCCCGCTGCCGCCCGTCGTGCTCAACGTCCGCGAGGACAGGATCACCTCGGGCCTCACCGACGAGCTCAAGCGGATCCTGCGGGCGCACCCGGGCAAGGCCCCGTTCACATGAACGTGAGCAGGCCGGGCAGGCCGGGCGGCACCCGCCTCAACCTCACGATGTTCAGCATCGAGCCGACCAACAGCTTCATGGCCGACATCAAGTCCCTGCTCGGCCCGACCTCGGTCGCCCAGTAAGCCCGCGGCGCGTCAGCGATCGGCGGCGTGACGGCCGCGGCGCACCGACCGGCTGCCGCGGGGCGTCCGGGCCTCCTGCGCCTTCCTTGACAGCTCTTCTGGCAGCCGGAGCAGCGGGTTGGCAGCGCTCGCGACCACGTCCTGGGCCATGTCGGTGACCCGGGCGCCGCGCGACCGCGCCGCCCCGCGCAGCAGGTCGAACGCCTCGCGCGGATGCAGCCGGTGCCGCTCCGCGAGCACGCCGATGGCCTGCTCAACCCGGACCCGCGAGGCCAGCGCGTGCTCCAGCTGGGCAACGGTGACCGCCAGCCGCTCAGCCTCTCGCGGCTCGTTGGTCACGTCCACGGCCGGCAGCGGCCCGGTGCCGCTGCGCCTGGGCGCGGGCGGAGCGGGGGGCCGACGCGGCGCGGCGTCGACGTCCACGGCCTCAAGCAGACCCGTGTCCTGACTGACCGCCTGGTCGGCGGCGAACAGGTCCGCGAGCACCATCGCGCTGGTCAGGTCGGACACGTTCTCCTCGCCGACAACCCAGCCGCGCTCGGCCTTGCGCACGACCACGTCGTCGGTCTGCCCAACCTCGTTCGGTCCGTTTTCGCCCATACGTGTCCCCGCCTCCCCAAGCTGGCTACCACCGGCCACCAGCAACACACTATCCGTACAACGCGACAGACCCCGAATTCCATTCGCGAATAAATTCGCAGACGGGGGGAGGTGAAACCAGGGTCCGTTCGACAAAATCGATTTTGACTTGCTTCCTAGCTCGTCGTGCTGGCGAGCTGCGCGAGCTTCTTCTGCACCTGCGCGGCGGACGGGTTGCACATCGTCGAGCCGTCGCCGAACAGCAGGGTGGGGACGGTCTGGTTGCCGCCGTTGACGCTCATCACGAACTCGGCCGCCGCCGGGTCGAGCTCGATGTCGACCTCGGTGACCTCGATCCCAGCCCGGCCGAGCTGGCGCTTGAGGTTCTTGCAGAAACCGCACCAGGTGGTCGTGTACATCGTGAGCGGCACGGGGGTCTCCTCGTTGTTCCGGGGCCAGCTGACTGCCTTGCGGGGGGTCTTCGCGTGTTTGCAACAACTTTCACCGTCCCGGCCTTCCCGCGCTGGCCGGCCTTCGCCGCCCCGGATACGGCAAGATGAGACGGATGGACCCCGATGACCTGCTCGCCGCCCTCGACCCGGAACAGCGCGAGGTAGCGCTTGCCTGCCGGGGGCCGGTCTGCGTGCTCGCGGGGGCCGGAACCGGCAAGACGCGGGCGATCACGCACCGCATCGCCTACGCGGTCGCGACCGGGGTGGCCAATCCCGGGCACGTGCTCGCGCTCACCTTCACCGTCCGGGCGGCGGGGGAGCTGCGCGGACGGCTGCGCGCCCTCGGCGGCGGCGCTGAGGGCGTGCGCGCGGCCACGTTCCACTCGGCCGCGCTGCGCCAGCTCAGCTACTTCTGGCCCAAGGTGATCGGCGGCCGGCCGCCGAAGTTGGTGGAGTCCAAGCTCCCGATTGTCCGGGAGGCGGCCCGCGACCTGGGGCTCTCGGTCGCGGGGGGCGCGCTCGCGGAGGCGGTGACCGAGATCGAGTGGGCCAAGGTCTGCCAGACGCACCCGGACTCGTACGTGTTCGCGGCGGCCGAGGCCGGCCGGTCGCCCTCGGCCGGCCTGGAGGAGGTCGGGCGGCTGTACCAGGCCTACGAGGCGCTGCGCAGGGACCGGCAGCTGATCGACTTCGAGTCGGTCCTCGAGCTGACGGCGGCGATCCTGCTCACCGAGCCCGCCGTCGCCCGCGAGGTGCACGGCGCCTTCCGCTACTTCACCGTGGACGAGTTCCAGGACGTCAACCCGCTGCAGAAGCTGCTGCTCGACGCCTGGCTGGGCGGGCGCGAGGAGCTGTGCGTGGTGGGCGACCCGCAGCAGACGATCTACTCGTTCACCGGCGCCACGTCGGAGTACCTGCGGGGGTTCGCCCAGGACTTCCCCGGCGCGGCCGTGGTCCGGCTGGTCCGCGACTACCGATCCACGCCCCAGGTGGTGGCGGCCGCGAACCGGCTGACGGCGGGGGGCGTCGGGCGGCTCGGGCCGGCCGAGTCGTCCGGGGAGCTGGCGGCGCAACGGCCCGCCGGGCCGGATCCGGTGGTGACCCGTTACCCCGACGAGGAGGCCGAGGCGGCCGGCGTCGCCGCCGCGGCGGCGGGGCTGATCGGCCGCTCGGTGCCAGCGCACGAGATCGCCATCCTGCTGCGGATAAACGCCCATATGGAGCGGTTTGAGCGGGCGCTTGCCGACGCCAAGGTGCCCTACGTGGTGCGGGGCGCCGAGCGCTTCTACGACCGGCCCGAGGTTCGCCAGGCGCTGGTCCTGATCCGCGGGGCGGCCAGGGCCGACGGAGCGGGCACGGACGCGAGCGGGCCGCCCGGTGAGCTGCCCGCGGCCGTCCGCCACGTGCTCGCGTCGGCCGGGCTGACCTCGGTACCGCCGGCCGCGCGGGGCGCCGTCAGGGAGCGGTGGGAGTCCCTGGCCGCGATCGCCGGGCTGGCCGACGACCTGGCCGCGGCCCGGCCGACGGCGACGCTGGCGGAGTTCGCGGCCGAGCTGGTCGAGCGGGAGGACACCGGGCACGCGCCCGTCGCCGCCGCCGTGACCTTGGCCACGATGCACGCGGCCAAGGGCCTGGAGTGGGACGCGGTGCTGATCCCGGGGCTCGTTGAGGGCATAATGCCCATCGTGCACGCGAGAACGGCCGAGGCCATCGAGGAAGAGCGGCGACTGCTCTACGTCGCGGTGACCAGGGCGCGGGTCCGTCTCGTGCTCTCCTGGGCGCCGGCCCGCACCCCCGGCGGTGAGGCGTCGCGGCAGCGGTCGCGCTTCCTGGCGGCGCTGTTCCCGGCGGTGCCCGCCGCGGCGGCGGGCTCATGAGCGACGCGCTTGACAAGCTCCTCGACCTGCTCGACCTGGAGCAGATCGAGGTCAACATCTTCCGCGGCCGGTCGCCCGACGAGAGGGTGCAGCGGGTGTACGGCGGCCAGGTCGCCGGGCAGGCGCTGGTCGCCGCCGGGCGGACGGTGCCCGACGACCGGCCGGTGCACTCGCTGCACGCGTACTTCATCAGGCCGGGGGACCCGACGGTCCCGCTCATCTACAGCGTGGACCGGATCAGGGACGGGCGATCGTTCACCACCCGCCGGGTGACCGCGATTCAGCACGGCAAGGCGATCTTCGCGCTCTCGGCGTCGTTCCAGCATCCGGAGCCCGGCCCCGAGTTTGCCCTCCCGATGCCCGCCGCGCCGTCGCCCGAGCTGCTGCGACCCAACTCCGAGCGGGTCGCGGAGGCCATGGGCGTTACCCTCCCGGCGCACGTCCGGGAGAGCCCGATCGACGTCCGCTCGGTCGGCCCGATGTCGGTCGAGGCGGCCGTCGACCCGTCGCTGCCCCGGTCGGCCGACAACCTGGTCTGGCTGCGGGTGAACGGAGAGCTGCCGGACGACCCGCTGCTGCACGTCTGCCTGATGACCTACGCCTCGGATCTCACGGTGCTCGACACGGTGCTCCTCGATCTGGGACTGAGCTGGCACAACGGGACCGTCGTGGGGGCGAGCCTGGACCACGCGATGTGGTTCCACCGGCCGTTCCGGGCCGACCAGTGGCTGCTGTACGCCCAGGAGACGACATCCGCCTCGGGCGCGCGCGGCCTCGCCCGGGGCGAGGTGTTCACCGCCGACGGCGATCTGGTCGTCTCGGTAGTCCAAGAGGGCCTCATCCGCACCGCTCCGAAGTCCAATTACTGAGCGCTCACGCAGACCAATCAGCCCAGGGAAACAAATCTCTTCTCAGAAGAGAAATCCCAGGTCAAAAATGTGTTGCCCTGCTGTGAAGGCTCTCATAGAGTTACGTCATGTCCGTGGGCCAGAGCAACGACCCCTGTGGAAGGAGGTGCCCCGGTGCTGAACTACACGATTGACGTGACGGCCGCCCCGAGCGGCGCCGCGTTCCCGGGTGCCCGCTCGCCGTGGACCATGCTGCAGGCCACTGGCTCGCACGCCACCGGCTGGTCCGCCGCGGGGATGGACCATGTCCGCATGCCGAATCCCGTTCCGGTCGCCGTGGCTGCCGACGCGCGTCTCGCCGCGTTCCGGCAGATCCCGGCCATGACGCAGAAGCAGCTCGTCGTCGCTCCGGCGACCGGCCTGCCCACCGCTACTGACAACCGTAAGCACAACGTCTACAAGACCCGCGTTAACGCCGGCGGCGATGGCGCATCGGGTCCGCATCCAGAACGGGAACCGGCCTAATTTAGGCCGGTGAGAATCCCCTCAGGCCGCGGACCCGCACACAGGGTCCGTGGCCAGATTTATTTCGCAGCCCCGGTCCCGTCAGACCAGCAGTAATGGACCAGCAAGCGAGAGGGGATGGCACCGATGCTGCGGCCCGATGCCTCCGCGAGCGCACCAAGCGCGGCGGGGTTCGAGTCAATATCGTCGAGGTCCGAGGCGGTCGCCGTGGTCGACCCGTACGTCGACGAGCACGCCGGACAGGGCGCTACCGCGACGGGGATCGCGATGCTGTTCGGTCAGGCCGAGGTTCCTACGGGCCTCGATCTGCCGTGCGCGGACGATCCTGAGCTGTTCTTCGCCGAGGCGCCGGAGGACGTCGAGACGGCCAAGGCTCTCTGCCAGGGCTGCCGGGCGCGAGAAGTCTGCCTTCAGGGCGCACTCGAACGGCGTGAGCCGTGGGGTGTCTGGGGCGGGGAACTACTCCTGCGCGGCATCGTGGTCCCGCGTAAGCGGCCCAGGGGCCGGCCCCGCAAGGCGTCCGCCGAGGAGCTGACCGGCGCGGCCAAGACCGATGAACAGGCCGCCTAGCCGACGTCTTAACTGACGAACACATCTTCTGGTAATTGATGCGACAAGCACTCATGCCCAACACACGCAGGCACACAATGCGAAGAGGTCTTCACCACCATGTATATCGAACACCGTCTCGCCAGCGAGCGACACACCGAGCGCCTCAAGCAGGCGCATGACAAAAGGGAGGCGCACCAGGTCGCCGAGCTTCACCGGATGGTGAAGCGGCAGGTGCGCGCCGAGCGCGAGCTGCTCCACGCCTGGCAGGCGGTGGACCACCTCCGATCGGTGATCCAGGCCGCGCGCTAGCCGTCTGCTAGCCGGGCGTAACAACTAGGAAGGACCCGGGGTGCGCGAGGGCCATCCCGGGTCTTTCTATGTCGGGACGCTGTCGGCGTAGCCGGGGACCCAGCGGACCACCTCGGCCCGGAACGGCCCCTCGCACTCCAGCTGGCAGAGCACGCCGATCCCGGCGGTCGACACCCGGTGGATCAGCACGTAGGATGGCGGCAGGTTGAACTTGCGGGCGACGGCGTTCAGGTCCGTCATCCGGCTGGCCTCCTCCCGCATCCACTCCCGGCTGAACTTGAACGTCTCCACGCTTGACGGCTCCGCCAGCGGCGCCAGGAACGCGCGCAGCGCGTCGAGGTCGACCGCGATGCCAGGCCGCAGGAAGTTGTCCGCCCGCAGCTCCCGCTCGACCTCGAGGATGTCGGGGTCGGGGTCGTGCATGATGCGCAGCAGCCGCCCGAAGATCGGCGGCAGCCCGTCGGGCAGCCGGTCGACCGCGCCGAAGTCGAGCACGCCGAGCCGTCCGTCGTCGAGCAGCCGGAAGTTGCCCGGGTGGGGGTCGGCGTGCAGCAGCCCGGCCCGGGCCGGCCCGGAGAACAGGAACCTGGTCAGCAGGATGCCGGCCCGGTCGCGCTCGATCTTCGACCCGTCGCTGATGATCCTCGACAGCGGGGTGCCGTCCATCCACTCGGTGACCAGCACGTGATCGGTCTCGGTGACAACCGGCGGCACGTAGATGTCGGGATCGCCGGCGTAGGCGTCGGCGAAGGCCCGCTGGGCGGCGGCCTCGAGGTGGTAGTCGAGCTCCTCGGCCACCCGGTCGCGAAGCTCGTCGAGAAGCGGCTTGACGTCGAGCCCGGGCATCATGAGGCCGAACAGCCTGCCCACCCGGGCGAGCTGGGTGAAGTCGTTGATCAGGGCCTTGCCCGCCCCGGGGTACTGGATCTTGACCGCGACCAGCCTGCCGTCCTTCCAGACGGCGCGGTGCACCTGTCCGATCGACGCGGCGGCGGCCGGGGCGTCGTCGAACGAGGCGAACTCGGCCCGCCAGTCCTCGCCGAGGTCGGCCGCGAGCACCCGGTGCACGGTGCTGGCAGGCAGCGGCGGCGCCGACTCCTGCAGCCTGGTCAGCGTGGCCCGGTACGGCTCGGCGATCTCCGGCGGCAGGGCCGCCTCGAAGATCGACAGCGCCTGGCCGAACTTCATCGCCCCGCCCTTGAGCTCGCCGAGGACGCGGAAGACCTGGTCGGCGGTGCGCTGCTGGATCTCCTGGCCGACGATCTCGGCCGAGATGC
>Ga0335075_10002935_pt1 | contig 27249 bp, 29 predicted proteins | sample Lox_Sample_24_FD_206723 | JGI IMG/M metagenome (GOLD analysis project Ga0335075, IMG submission 206723) | Soil microbial communities from Loxahatchee National Wildlife Refuge, Florida, United States - Lox_Sample_2.4 | ecosystem: Environmental > Terrestrial > Soil > Wetlands | place: USA...
GATGTCCTCCCGCGGGAGCTGCGCCCCGCCGTGGCTTTGCTTGACCAAGAGCACCAGCTGCTCGAAGGCGAGCTCCGCACTCGCCGCATGAATGCTCGTGATCGAGCCCGGGTGCCCGGAGTTCACGTTCCGCAAGTAGTCGAAGGCCTCCTCGGCTCGCAGCTCCGCGAGGAGAATCCGATCCGGCTTCATGCGAAGGCACGATTCCAGGAGCTGCTTGGGCGTCACGCGCGAGAGGCCCTGATCGTCCTTCGAGTAAAAGAGCCGCACGTGATTCGGATGATGATCGAGCACGAGCTCCTCGGCATCCTCGATCGTGATGAGGCGCTCGTCGCTCGCGATCTCGCGGATCAGCGCCTTGGTCCAGGTCGTCTTGCCGGAGCCGGTGGGGCCCGAGACCAGGATGTTCTTGCGCGAGCTCACCGCGAGGCGCATGAACGCCTCGTACTGCTCGGCACTCAAGAGCTTCATCAGCTCCTGCTCCGTGTCATCGAGCGCCTCGCTCGAGCGCCTCGCGCGAGCGAAGATCCCGCGGCGCCCCAGCTCCTCGACGGACCAGACCTCATCCGAGGGCCGCCGGATCGTGATCGCCACGGTGTCCTTCGTGGTGGCCGGCGGCAACACGATCTGAATGCGCTCACCACTCGGGAGCGAGGCGGAAAGGAGCGGTGAGGATTCATCGATCCGTTGTCGCGTGGCATTCGCGACGAGCTTCGCGAGCCGCCTGCACCAGTCGTAGTCCGCGAAGGGCAAGGCTCGCCGCTCCCATCCCTGGCGGGTTTCGATGAAGGCCTCGCGCGGCGAGTTGATGCAGAGCTCCGTCACCTCGGGGTCGGCGAGCACGGGGCGGAGCGCCCGCAGCGTCAACTCAAGGGACGAGGACTCGATCGCGGCCGCGTCGCAGCGGCGGCCGGCGAAGACAGATCCCGCGGCCGCGTGAGTCATGGCGAGCCCTCCGCGGGGGGTGTCGTTTCGGCCATGGTCAGGCGATAGACCGACCGGAAATCCACATCGCGCGCGACCAGGACCTGGATCCGGGCGCCTTGGCGCACCGTGATCGTAGGCGGAATATTGACGGTGCTTTGCAGGATCCCCGTCATGACATCCTCGGTGTTCGAGGGGTTGACGATGACGGTGCCGCCGTTATTCGTCGCCTGAATGCCAGCCTGCACACCCGCATCGATCACCGACACCAGAATCGCGGCCCCGAAGCGCTCCCAAAAGTGCGTATTGACCTTTCCCGTAAGTCCGGCACGACCGAGCGCATCCGTGCCTGGCGAGTCGAGCGGCACGACGACGCCGGTTGGGGTTCTCGCTTCGGTCCAGAGCACAAAGAGCCGAGCCTGTCCGGCTCGGACCTGACCGCGGGTCTCCCCGACCAACTTCGTTCCGCGCTCGAGGAGCACGACCGTGCCGTCGGCGCTAAAGGTATCGGTGGCCGTCACGCAGGTTGTCATCCCCGGCAGCGTGGAGTCGATTGCGGTCTCGAGCGTGCAGTCAATGAACGCGCCCTTCGGCAGGAGAAACCGCTCTGTTGGAAGCACCGAGGCCTCGACCGCCGGCGTGACGCTGGGGCGCAGCAGCGCCGCGAGGGACTCACCCGCTGCGGGCGGTGAGCTCTCGGACCGCTCCGAGGACGGCGAGACCGCCCAGGGTGGACCCGAGGAGCCATTCGACATCGGCGCCGGCGCGGCACCTTCCGCTGACGATCCCGGTCCGGAGGAGGCGGCGAACACGGGCCCTTGGAGCTTACGATCGAGAGAGCTCACGCGTGCCTGCACGGCGGTTGCCATCGGCGACGGCTGGGTCACGGCGCTCCAGCGCGCGAGCTGGTCCGCCTGACTCCAGGCGGCCGTCGCTGCGGGACTCGGGAGCTCGGGAGGTGGCCCCAAGAGTTGCGCCGCCAATGTGGGCGTCGCCGCGGACGTGGGGGCGGACGTCGCCGACGGCACGGTCACCGTGGGCTGACTGAAGGGCCCCAACGGTGGCAACGGCGCATCGCCCGAGGCCGCGCGGCCGGCGGCGCGCTGAGCGACTTGGGTGGCATGCGCGCTTCGCGCAAATACGTGCGCGTAGTACCAAGTGAGCGCTCCTATCCCGAGCGCGCACATGAGACCGGCCGCGAGGACATTGCTCATTCTCGACTGGAGCGATCGCACCCGGTTCACGGACGCCGTTGCGCGCTCCCCCGCGACGCCGCCTACCTCAGCGCTGCCGGTGGGAGGTGCTTGCGCGTCCGCCGCTCCTTGCGGGCCACTCTCGGCTGAGGCGGTTCCCTCCGATGTACCGGGCTGCACGGCGCTCTCCTTTGGTGTCGATCTCATGCCAAACCTCACGGCCCCTCCCCACCCGCCTGAGCGGGCTGCCGCGTGACTCTCTCAACGCCTGGAGAGACGGTATGGGAGGTGAGGCGCTCGCCACCGCCTGTGAACGCCTTGTTGACGATGCATCCCGTCAAGCGCCCCCGCCGCAGCACGAAGCGCCGCGCCACCCGTTGCACCACGATGTCGCCTTGGCTCACACTGAAGTTGACGAGCGATTCCGTCCCATCGGCGTTCTGAACGAAAATCGCCGGCAGCTCCGCTCGCGCCCCGAACTGAATCCAGGTCCGCACCCCGTCGTCCCAAGCGGCACTGGGCTTTAACTCCGGCCGGCCGCAGTACCAGTAGTCGTAGTTTTGCGGGCGGCTTTGAGAGGCGCTCGCGAGCGCGCCCATCACCTCTTTTGCCGCGACGGCCGCCGCACCCTGTCGCCGGGTCTCGGGATAGGTAAAGCGCAGCGCGAAGATCACCTCGCCCAATGCCGGGTCCGGCGCGCCCGGCTCGACCGAATAGTCGAACTCGTACTGATGGCGGCTCGTGAGCACCGTGAGGTTCGTATGCACGCGCGCGACGCGAGGCTTCAAGAAAAGATGATTGCCCTTCGCCTGAAACGAGATCCCGTCGATGTCGCCGGCCGCGAGCCCGACGAACGATTCATCGCGGGCGAACTCGATGTCGATCTGGTAGCCGACATAGCCATAGAGGCGATAGACCTGCTCCGCACTGTACGGCGCGACCCGGATGCGACTGTCCACGCTGCCGCGGGCCGGCACCCAGTTGGCGGCTGCGGGCGGGGCCGTGAGCGCCATCAGGGCGAGGAGCGCGATCAGAGCTCCTCCCGCCGCGTGGCGTGGCGCCGAGCGCCGCTCGCTCCGCGACCCGGGAAGCCGTTGCAACGCCAGGGTGCTCACATTCATGGCGCGGGCCTCGCCGAGGTCGGCTCGCCTGTCGAGCCCGGCCTCGCCTTGGATCCGGCCGCTGTGACCGGGGGAGGCCCATCGGACAGCACCTCGGGCTCCCGGGTGAGGCTTACGATCTTGAAGCCGAGCGGATTCCAGCGCCGTAGCTTCGGATCAGATGACGGTGATCCGTAGGCATACTCGACCGTGGCGATCCAATGATGGTAAGACCCGCCACCCCCATTGCCCTGCCGCTCGATCGTCATATAACGGACCTGCGCGAGATCCTGGATGCCGGTTGCGCGCGTGAAGAAGCTGACGTCCTCGACCCGTACGCTGACCGTGCTGCCGTCCTTGTGCACATTGAGCGGAGAGTTTGGGTTGGAGGGATTCCAGCGCGCGTACCACGCCTCATTCTCTTGAGGCGTCTGGAATGCCCCGCACTCCTCATAATCGCTCTCGGCCGTCGCGTAATTGAACCGCTCGCAGACCATGATGTAGTGGGTCAGGAAGTACCGCGTGACCGCCTGGCCGAGCGTGGCGTGCCCGGTGTAGGTCGGCACCACGTCCACGACGCCCGTCGTGCTGTCGACGCGAATCAAGTACGGCTCGACGCGCTTTAGCGGCATCAGAAGCATCAGCGCACCCGCCAGCAGCACAACCGCAAGCCACCCGCCGCCTGCCACGAGCCACCCCCGGCGCTCGCTCCGTCGGGCCTGCGCCACGCGGTCGAGGTCCCAGGATGCCGCTTCCTCAAAATAAGGTTCGAGCGCTCGATCGCGACTCATGGCGTCCCCTCGCCGGCTCCCGCCGGTGAAGCCTTTCCACCGCCGCTTTGAGCGCTCGCCACCTTCGCGTGCGGGTGTGCCGGCGCGCCCGCGACGGGCCGCGGCGGCACGTTGATCGGTGTCAGGTGCCGCTCGCAGTGCACGGTCTGCGTGCTGCAGGCGGTGAGCAGCCACGCGCAGAGCACCCACGCGGATCTCATATCAGCTTCCTCACGCTCATGAGGCCCGCACCTCGTTGGGGCCCCTCAATTTCCGCAGGCCCGCAGTGATGCCCTGGCGGGTGTAGTACCCGGCCTTGCGGCTCAAAGGATCCCAGCGCGAGGTTTCCCGATCCAGGAGTCCGCGCGAGAACTGGCCGGTATGGCGCGTCGCTCGACCCAACCCCCACGCCACCGCGGCGCTGACCAACCCGAAGGACGAGAGGGCGAGCCCGCTCGCCAGGCCCGCCGCCATCGGCATGACCTGGCGCATGATGAGGATTGTGAGTCCCGCCGCGAGACAGACCCTCACCGCCTGCGCGATCTGAATCCCCCCGCCCGTGCTCGCCGCCGCCTGGGCGGCGGACCCGACCACATCGAGCATGAGCGCGGCGACGAGCACGGTGAGAATGGTGATGAGGGCATAGTTGGAGAGCTGCGCGAGCCACGCCTCGAAGAACCGCTTCGAGGAGTCAAAGAGGAGAAGCAGGATGAAAAGCGGCCCCAACGCGAGCAGCACCGAGAGCGCAATGCGCGAGAGCGCGAGGAGAAACATGGTGTAGACGGCCGTGATCGAAACGAGTGCGAACACCGCGATGCCGGCCACGTAAAACGAGAAGTTGCCATGGAAGAGACTCCCCTTGGCGAGCAGGAGCCCGCCCGCATCCGCTCCCTGGTCCATGATCTGATCCACGATGCCGACCGGGTCGTAGCCGCCGACGACGGTGCTCGCGAGCTCGGCCGGCGCGTTGAAGAAGGTATCGACGATCAGGGACTGATAGAGCCACAGGTGCAGCGCCACCCCGAGAATCACGGCAAGCACGGAAATCCGCTTCACTCCCGCGATGAAAGGTTCCTGCACCTGACCCGTAAGTTGCAGGTATCCCCAGATCATCACGTAGACGACCCCCAAGGTGACGGCGACGGGCTCGAGCGCTCCTGCGATCAGCGCCGTGTTGGTCCCGATGTAATTCGCGAGGAGCGAGATCAGCCACGCGTTGAACTGTCCAAAAAATCCCATTGCGGCGACCTCCCTCTACGGCTCGCTCTTCGGATTCGACGCCTGAGCCTGCGTCTTCACCTTTGCCCCTGGAACGGGAGGAAACTGCATCGGCGCGAGGTGGCGGAACGAGCCAATCCCCGCGACCGCCTCTGCTTGACTCACGTTCACGCACTCCGCGCTCTTGCCGAGTGTCCCCGGATCATTGGCACAGCGCGCAAAGACGGCCTCCCGCTCCCGCGGGTGCGCCTCAAAGTACGACACCGTCCTCGCCGGCCCGGAGGAGCCACAGCCCGAGGCGATGAGCGGCAGCACCGTCGCGAACCAGAGCCCGAGTCTCAGCGAGGCTTTCTCTCCCATGTTGCTCTCCAGTGAGAGGGTGAAGTAACTTAGAACTGAAGCGGCGGCAGAGTGCTGTAGGAGCCGATATCGGCTATCGCCTGCTCGCGCGCACGCTCATCGTTGGCCTCCTGCGTGGCACGCGTCAACTGATAGAGGACCCCCATCTTGATCTCATCGTTCTGAAGCATCGCCTCCTCGGCGCTGATGCGATCCTGAAGATCAAGAGACCCCTTCTCGTCCGTCGCCCGCGGGATCGCTGCGATCAGTTGCCCAAGTGATGTAAATCGTGCGCTCGTTGTCGCGAGGGCCTGTTGGGTCATCGCCTGAAGAAGCGCCGTGGCGCTTCGGTCCGCCTGCAATTGCGCCTGCTCGGTGCTCGAAAGGCTTGCAACCTCACCGGGGCTCAAGACGGCGTTCGCGCTGATGAGGCTCTGAACCGAGGAGGCGAGCGGCGCGTAGGTGCCGCCCGAGCCCTGAAGCACGGCGCTCAGCTGCGCCCAATCGGTGGGCAGGTAGTTGCGGTTTTGCCCCGAGAGGAGTTGCTCCATGCCGCGATTTCCGGTGATGGCTGCATACTCGCTTTGGGCCTGGGAGAGCTGCGCCTCGGCGGTGGTCAGCGCCTGGCGCATCGTCGCGACCTCCTGGATGAGCTGATTGATCGAGGCCACATCGATCACCGCCCACTGCGCGTGAGCGGCCGGCGCTGAGGCGAGCGAGACAAGGGGAAGTAAGAAGAAAAGCTGCCGATACCATTGTTTCATCACACGCACTCCTCAGGATTTCACCGCGGCAAACCATCAAGATCCGGATACCGGGGCTCACGCTGCACGGCTCTCTCCCATGAATCGATCGAGCCAGCGGGAAGGCTCGGGGCCGCTCTCCTCCATGATCCGATGCAGTCGCTTGACGCCGCTCGCGCGTCCGGAGAGTACGGCGAGCTCACCATCAAAGCCTTTGAGGTCCAGGCGACAGACGATGCTGTGATGCCCTTGCTTCACCAGGTACGCGCGGGCGCCGGGCTCGAGCTCTTCTTTGATCAGCCGAAACTCGCGCTCGGTAAGACCAAACCCTTCGGTGTATTCCGCTTCCGCGGCATCGGGATTCGGGAAGAAAATCTTGGTCGGCGTTTGCTCGATGATCGTGCGGCTGATCCGGCTCTCGAGCACATCGCTCGCGCTCTGGGTCGCAAGCGCCATGACCCCGTTTAATTTCCGCCAGGTCTTGGGCCCATCCTTGGCAAACTGCTCGAACGCCGGATCGGCGAGCAGCCGCCAGAACTCATCCATCCAACAGACGAGCGGCCGGCCGTCCAAGAGCTGGCGGACGAGGTGAAAGAGGTAGAGCGTCACCGGCGAGCGAACGCTGTCGTGATCCAGAAACTCGGTGACGTCGAAGCCGATCGTCGCCTGGCGGGTGAGTCCCGGCACCACCAGGTCCTCTGGATTGTCGAACACCGCGGCGTACTCCCCGCGCGTCACCTCGCACCAGCGGGCAAGGCGCGCGTGAATGCCCTCAGGATCCGTCGCGTCCAGGAACTCGACGAGCCGCGACAGGCGCCGCGCGGATAGGTCAAGCGCCAGCGTTCCGCGAAGCGCCTGGTCGAGGTCCGCCTGCTGCCGCGCCGAAAGCGGAGCGGCCCCCCGTACTAGGAGGTGAAGCCAGGCCTTCAAGAACTCGACATTGCGGCCCGTCGGATCAAGCTGCAGCGGATTGAAGCCCGTGGGCTCACCGCTCCTGAGCGCCTGATACGTTCCACCGAGCGCTCTTACCAGGATCTCGAGCCCCCGGTCCTTGTCAAAGAGGAGCTGGGTCACACCGCGTCTCGAGAGCATCGCCGCGAGAAACCCGACGAAGACCGATTTCCCGGAGCCGGTCGGTCCGCAGATGAAGGTGTGCCCTGTATCGCGCCGGCTCCCCCCGTCAGGCTGGGTCGGGTCGCTGGCGTGCAGGGAGAAGTGGTACGCCGACTGAGCGGGAGTCACGAAGACCGTGAGCGCCTCACCCCAGTGGTTTCCCGTCGGCCGTCCCGCCGGATAGTTGTGAAACGGCACCATCCCCGCGAAATTGCGTGAGGTGATCGGCGCCTTGCGCGGCCGAAAACTGAAATTTCCCGGCAGCTGCGCCCAGAAGCCGCCCTCGAGCGCCAGGTCCTCCCGCGCGACCGTCATCCCGGTATCCGCGAGGATCGCCCGAGCGTGAGCCACGTGATCGTTCAGGGCCTTCAATCGCCGCTCACCGAGATCCTCCCCCCCCTCCTCGGGCGTTTCCGCGAGGATCTGGAGCGAGAAATGGTGATCGCCCATCACGAACTCATTGCTCGTCAACGCATCGAGCGCCTCCTCGAGTTCCTGGGCTTGCGAAATCGCAAAATCCCCCGCATTCGCCATGCGGTTCATCTGGCGCTGCAGGAGCGCTTGCCCCGCCGCCTTCGTTAAAAACGTGAACGACTGCGTCAGGACGAAAGGATAGGGGACGGCAAGCAGCCGGTCGAACATCCCGACGGCACTCGGTGTCGGATATTCCTTGATTCCGAGCATGGCGCCGACACGGGTTTGCGCCGGCAAGCGGTATTCGATGGCTTCGAAGCCAAAGAGCAGCCGCGTGGTGCCGAGGACGTCGTTGAGCGGCGCACGCGGCAGGGGCACCGGCCGAGCCTCCCCGGATACCAGGGAGTTCAAGAACTCGAGGAGGCGCGAATAATCTCGCTGTCCTTGCCGGTAGACCCCGAGCCGCTCGGGATCATAGCGATCGAGCGACGCACGGACCGTCTGCGACAACTTCTCGCAAGCATCCAGGGCATCACGTATCTCGAGTTGGGATTCCTTGAGTTTCTTGCGCGGTAGGAGCCGAGACGCCCAGCTCGTCGCCTTCCCGGCAACGGGCCTGTAGACAACGCCCAAGTAGAGCTCGTTGACCATGAGCAACTCTTGCCCCAAGCGCGCGCGGTACTTCGCCTCGAGCCTCCCGGCAAACCCGCCGGCCTCATCCGAGGCCCCAGCCGCCCACTCCCGGCGCCGGATGGTGTGGCTCCAGAGGGCGACCTGGGGGCTTGCGATATTTCGCCAGAGCACATTCAGGCGCTCGTGCCAGGTGTTAAGCGTGGAATCATCCGCGCTCTCAAAGCTCGCACCTGAAAGCTGAAAGACCTGAACGTAATCGCCTTGGAGTGTCCGAACGATGCTGTCCGACACCAAAGCGGTGTACGGAATGTGCGCCGCGGTTGTAAGCTCCCGGCGCAACATCGATGCACGCAGCACGGCGCTCATGCTCTCTTCCCCACGATGCACCGCGCCACCGACGCCGAGGCAGCGGTCCGGCGCCACCCTCTTGCGTCCGGCGGGTCGAGGGCAAGCGGGCTGTAGCTCACCGCCCGCCAGAGCCGGGCGTTCGAGAGCAGCGCCGGTATCCGGGTGCGCCCACAAAGGAGCAAAAGATCGAAGAACCGCGCATCGCGCGCGCAGAGGAGCGCGCACACGCCATGAATCGGCAGGCACAGCAGAAGCGCGAGGAGATTGCGGGTCAGGAGAAACGCTTCCATCGTGAAGACGAGGTTGAGAAGAAGCGCCGCGTACGTCACGCCCCAGCGCATCGGCGGCCGGGTGGCCCCGACGAAGAGCACATCCGCAGTGACCCCGGTATTTCGTGTGTTCATGGCGTTCTCTACTCCCGGGCGACCCTGCTTACACGCCGAACATCCCCCGAACCCAAGTCACGATCTGAGAGGAGCCAAAGGAAATGGCGATCCCCAAGATGGCCGCGATGCACCAGCCCCAGGAAATCCGGTTTGCCATAGCCATGGCGCCCAGCACCATGACAAGGATGATCGCTATCGGCGTCAGCCAATCGAGGATGTTCGTCTCGAGAGCCGTGGCCCCCGTCATGAAGGGCGAGGTCGCCTGGGCGAACACCAGATCCGGTATTGCGCCAAGGAGTAAAAGAGCAATCAGACTGGCACCGATGCGGACAGCGTATTCTTTGTGACTCTGATCCATGGCTCGCTCCCTAACGCGAGTTGTCTTGACGAGCTCATCTGACCATAGCCGGCAATGCGCGGCCACACGCGTTTCCGTCGAGTTTGACCGGAAATGAAGAGGCTCTCCGCTACAAAACCTGCGGGTTCGACCGGAAATGCGAAGGCCATTCGAGACATTCCGGCCGGGATCCGCAGCCGCAACTCGACGGGAAATGAGATCGGATTTCAGATACTTAGTCGGGCGGCGCCTTCAATCACACCCGAAATACATGTAGACTATGTCCCACGGCGGATCCGGCGAGTTACGATGACATGAGCAAATCAGCCGAAAACACTTGGCGCCCCATCGCGCTGGGGCTTCTCGCGGGTCTACTTTGGCTGGCTTGGCAGGCGATCCGCGTGCCGGTGCTGGCCTTGCTCATGATCCTCGAGCCGATCGTCAGCACGCTTCTCGTCGCCGCAGCGCTCCTTGGCACCGTGACGGCACTCTTCTGGAAACTGGCCGCGAATAGACCGGACTTTCCGTTCTTCGGCGTGCTCGCACTCTCGGTGGGCTGCTTTCTCCTCGCGACCCTCTACCACGGAGCAATACGGCTGCTGTCAGGCGTCAGCAACGGACGCTGAGGTCAACGTCGGAGGCAGCGTCAGGCTATGTCGGCGCGGCGAACGGCCGTCGAGCGAACGAACCACGCGTCTGCGAGATCAAAACAGCTTCTGCTGTTTCCCACGCTGGCCGCCTTCTTCGGGAGTACTGTCCGGTAAAGCTGCAGCTTTCGGATCGAAAGAAACCGCGGGCGAGGGGTGCCTCTCACACGAGACACAGACCCGCCTCTTGGCGCCCAAGGGATCGAGGAGGATCAGCGCACGGCACAGGCTGCAGTGCCCGACCGTCAGTTGCCGCTCCGCAAGCGCCATGACGAGAAGGATGAATCGGTCGAGGTTGAGGGTCGCTCCTGGGATCATCAGCCGAAAGAGCTCGAACACCTCGCAGAGGTTCTCCCCGAAATCCAGGCTCGGGAGCGTCCGCCAGGCGTTACGAACCGGCTCCTCGGGTACCAGGTGCCGAGCGAGTGCAACGCCGGCGAGCGCCGAGGCCTCGCTGTGCCTTGCCGGGGTCATGAACTTCGTATAGAGCCTGGGGGGCGAGCCGCGATATCGGTGCAGGCCATCGGCGGCCAACCCGTAGGATCTTAAGAGATTGCGGATGCGCCCCTCGGTGAGGCGCGTGAAGGCGCGAATCCAATACGTGCGCACCTCGTGGCGAATCAGCCGGTGAGCCAGTTGAATGCGCCGCAGGTCCCGGGAATATCGATCTTCTGAAACGCGCATCGATGCCTCCTCTTCAGCGGCCTCGCCGCTGACCCTTCTTACGGTTGCGCCGCGATCTCGGGCGCTTCATCCGGAGGCTTGCCCTGGAACTGGGCAACACCTCCTCTTCGAACCGAAAGACGCCCACCCCCATCCGCACCGTCGGCTCGCCGGGCTTAGTCTTGCGCTGATGATTCAGCATCCGCGAGTCTTGGTTGCGCAGGAACGTCATGGCATCCTGACGCAGCCTCGCATCATAGGGCTCCCGCGCGCTCACCGGAAAGCGAGGGTTCTCGGCAACATACTCAAACCAGGCGGGGACCTTATCCTTGGGCTCGATGTTGTGCTCGAGCGTGCGCAGCAGTCCAAGGAGTGCCCGCAGGTTGCGGGCATGCAGAGGTGCCCCGGTCCCGCGAAATGCCACGGCACGACTGCGCGGGGCGTAGCGGCTGCCGATCCGTCGCACCGCATCTGCCCGAATCAGGCATTTCAGCACCTGGGTGACGTTGAGTGTCGGATCGACGTGTTGAACGAGGGAAGCGAGCGAAGGTGCTGGACCGCGTAGCGGCAAGCGCAGCGGATCACCCCGCGCGTCCACGTAAAAGGGATCGCCGAACCAGAGTGTCAATACATGGCCGACATCGATCAACTCGCGCGAGGCACGCCGGTCCTGCTCTGCAATCTTTTGCGGTACGTGCGACCATGCTCGCCGGAACGCGCGGTCGACGGCTCGCCGCGACACTCCCCGGCGAACGAGCACCCGGATGAAACGCTCCATTGCCTCATCCACCGCGGCATCGAGCGAGTCATTCGTAGCGTCGGCCTTCGACTCGGTCGGCTCATACCGAGCGGCGCGCGGTCCTGGGAGCCTCCGTCTCACCCTCGCCTCCCGCGCGAGCGCTGCTTGGCCGGTCGTTTCGCGTCTCGTCGGTTCGCTCTACGTCCGATGCCCGTCACCGGTGGGTCTTCAAAGGCGTAGAGCCCGATACAGAGGCGCGTGACCGGTTCCCCCTTGAGTCGTGTTTCCTTGCGTCGCATGTCAGCATCGAAGCGCCAGACGATCTCCCCCGCCTGGCGCTTGAGCTCCCGATGAAATTGCGGCAGGGCGCGGATGGGAAATCTCGGGTTGATGGCCATGCGCTCGAGAAGCCGCTTTTGCGGCGCAGCCGAGACGTTGTGCTCCACGGTCCGGAGCATCCCCAGCACCGCGACCAACCCATGCGCCCACGCAGCTACGGGTAGGCGATTGAATGCCAAGTACTTGTCAGTGGGGAGAAACCGCTTACCCTGACGGCGAATGCCCCGAAGCTCAGCGAGCCATTGAATCGCCTGAGCCGGATCGATTCCGGGGAGTACCCGCGCGATGAGTCCGTTGAGACTGGGTTCCGGCCCTTCGAGCCGTAACGGAACTGGCCGACCGTCGGCATCGACATATTGCGCATCCGCATGCCAACGCGCGATCACATGGGAAAGATCGGCAAGTTGGCCCGGCCGCACAGGCTCCCACGCCCGTTTAGGGGTCGGGAGATCCCGGCAGATCCTCCTAAATTCGCGCTGCAACTCCTTGGGGTGACAACCGGAGACATTCAGAATGCGAGCGAGCGGCTCCAAGAACGCCCGCGGTCCCACTTCGGCCTGTCGCGCGTCTCGGTCGGCGGCCTCGGAGCGGTGCCGGCTCATTCGCCCTGCTCCGAAGTGCAGACGGCTGGCCGATGAGGCGCATCGGCACTATTGAGGCGTGTCAGAACGGTCTGTGATCGGCCGCAATACGCGACCCTGCTCGCCGATGCGAGCGCGTCGTTCTCTCCAAGCGCCTTCCACGTACCAGGGGCCATATCCCCTTTGCTCCTACAGTGCCTTCACCCTCGTCGCTTCCCACGAGCCTTGCGAGGCCATTCCGCCGGCAGAGCCCCCGTGTACGGCTCGGCAGAATCTTCCGCAGGCCCTTCGAAAAGATAGAGACCGACGCCGAGGCACATCGCAGGTGCCCCAGGCTCAGCGGTGTGGATAGGGTCATTCAAGTTGTCGTGTAAGGCGTCAGCCTGCACTTGAAGGCTGTCCTCGATGTCCCGAATGAGCACCGGCGCGTAACGGGGATTGAGGCGCGCATTGACCACTTGGCGCGCGAGGCGCGGCCGAATGGGTTGCTCCAGATTCGCGACCAGCGTTGCGCAGTGCTCCGCCAGCTGCTCGCCCACCGCGGCAATGCCCTCGGGGTCCCACCTGACGGTGGCATACGTACGACTCAATGCCTGCACGCGCCCGTCGGGGAGACGACGCACAGCACCCACCCGGGCGAGTTCTTCCAATAGGGGGGCCGTTCGATGTTGACCGCTGTAACGCCGACAGAGCGCCTCGAAGGAGCGTCGAGGCCCCCTCATCCGCAGAATGGCAGGCTCACCGTCCGGAGTGAGGAAGGTGGGATCCGTCCACCAGCCTGAGAGGACGCGCTCGGCCCTCTGTCGATTGTGCTCGGTGCTGCGAGAGACCGCCTCGCCGGTGGCGAGGATTGCACTGACTTCGCCGCTCGTCATGCCGGTAACCACTGCGATTTGCGAGATCGTGGGTCGCTCGACCTCCTTGCCACCGACCTGCCCGCGCCGACTCGCGGCCCGCACGTAAGCCACTTTGGCAAGACCGACGAAATCGCCCACACCGAGCCCCGCATCGAGCAGCAGCTTCATGAGCGGCTCAAGCAGCCGCAACACGGCCGCCCGCACGGCCAGTTTGATCGCATCGCTCATGGGAAGCCGCCAACCCAATCACCAAGGTGCTCTCGAATGCGCATTTGCCATCGCCGGCCGAGAAGACTGGACCTTGAGCCTACCACGTGTATAATGAAATTGCTACACCGTACTAATCTCGTACTCCACTTGTGTCCCTCGAGAGCGGCGCATGGCGAGCCGGACGGAGATTCCGCAGTCAGTCGCAGCGGCATCGGCCGCGAGGGACGGCTTTTCCTTCACCTCCATTCACGAAGTCAACGAGCGCTGCCTGGAGCTCCTGGCGCATGCCGCGCATAGCGGTCCCGTTGCGCCACCCTTCAGCCTCGTCTTTCCGGTTCGCGATTTGCTTCTGCAGATGACCCCGGAGCTGCGCAAGCGCGCCGCCGCACACGCGTTTCTCCTTCTCGAGTTCGAGTTACGGAACGTTGACTGGTGGACGGCAATTCATCAGTTTCCGCAGAAGCAGTTTCGAGGCACCGCTTGGCGCAACCCCTTTCCCAGGCGCTCGGCGATTCCCCTCACCCGCGCCACGCTGATGTTGGCTTGGCAGATGATCCGGGCGGATATGCGAGCGGCCTGCATCGTGCTCGGCATTGCGGATGAGGTTGCCGAGATCATCGGAGACTTGCAGCTGACGGAGCTCGACCGGATTGCCGAGCGGCGCCACAGGCACCTTGAGCCCCGGTGGGCCGACCGGCCGACCGTTTGGCGCTCACTCCTCTCCGAGGCTCTAACGCCCGAATCAGCAGCAATGAGGCGAGTGGACGCGTACGGCCTGCAATTGCTGACCGGCGATCTCGTGGGGGTAAGCAAGCGCCCTCGCCCGCTTGATATTCGTTCCCCCCATACGGCATAGCCGCATTCGCAGAGTTGAATGGAAAGCATCGGAGGATCCATCGCCACGCTCTCGCCATGGCCACATCCATTCCCGCATCGAGCACCCCGGAACTAGCCGCCCGCACGCCTGCGAACCCACCACCGTAACCATAAGAGGAGTGGTCATATCCCGGCGCGACTGGATTGTCAAACCGTCTTTAGATGGTTTGACCCCGGTCATGACTTTGAGATGCGATCGTGCCAACCTGCGGAAGAAGTGCCGAGTCATGATCTGGGTTTCACCTTGAAACCTGCGCGAAAGGTCAACATCACCAGTTCCGCGGTGTTCTTTGCGCCGATCCTTTTCATGGCCTTACGTCGATAGCCTTTTGACGGTGGTTTCTCTAATGCCGAGTTCCGCGGCGATCTCTTTGTCGCCTTTCTTTTCCATTACGCCGGAGAGCACATCGGTCTCCCTGCGAGTCAGTTGGGAGACTCGATGCGCGAGCTCGGGATCAGGAATAGAACACGGTAACAATAAGTTGATCCCTTTTCGGATCGTAGTGTACATGCCCAAAGTCGTCCGCCGTCACGGCGGCGGCGGCTGTTGCCACCGCGGCGACACATGTAATCAGTGTGCCAGACATCCATTTCCGTCGAAACGAGCTTATCCGCATGCATGGCACCGTATAGTCTGTTCTGGTCGGTGCTAATCGAGCTGGGGGACAACGAGAAGGAGCATATCTCCATCGAGCGCCGCTTAGGCTCGGGGTTGCGATTCTCCTATTTGCAGGAGAAGGCGCGAGAACGGCCGTGGACCTAGCTAAGTTAGTTGCCGTACTGGTGGAGTGTGTTGATCGCGACGACCCGCCCATTGACGAAGCGAATGTTCACCAAGAGCTGGTTTGGCCCGCGATTGTAGGTCCACGTTTCGACGGGAACTGCGGCGCCGACGGTGTGCGACTCACTGCCGTAGCCGCCGCCTACGGTGGTCGCACTCTCCTTGACGCCCTGTTGCACTAGAGTCGGAGGGCCGCAAAGCGCCTGCACGGTCGCCATGGAGTTGCCGACCTGAACGATCCCGTTACCGCAGCGCATCGTGTCTCCCCACGCTTGATGGGCGGCAATAAGACAGAGGGCGACAGGAAGAAAAGCTTGCAGCTTGCGATATCGCATTCGCGCACCATAGCATCAACCGCGTGGCGCATCGAGCGCGCCGGAGGGTGACGCCGGCTGCGCCGGCTCGCTGCCGCTCAGCGGGATTTGGTCCGGCGCGTGTGGCGGAAGGCATGGAGCTCTCGACAGGTCATATCGTAGTGAGCGTGGTGGTAGTCGGCCACGTGGCGACAGAGCGGTCCGCCTTCTTCGTCGATGCTTTGATCGAGCAACTTGGCGGGGATACCCGACGCTTCTGCTCGAAGTAGTTGATTTGACTGATGAGCCCCCCACCGAGCAGCAACAGGTACCGGAGATGCCGGTTGATGCTGGAGGCGGAGAGCTGCTCGACGCTAGTCAGGTGAGTGACGAAGGGCTTGAACTCAGCGAGCAACCCCTCTCCGTATGGAAGGTCCGGTTCGTCGACCTGCCAGGTGTTTGGCCATTCGCTCGCTCATTTGCTTCATGGCGCGCTCGAGGATGGCGGCCGCCGTGGCGGGCGCGGAGGCTCGCCGCCGTATTGCTCGGGGTGCGGCAAATGCGCCGGCCTCGACTGACGATTTGAGTTCATTCCGCTGTGGGGATTTGCGGTGCTCTTCCTCTACGCTCGGCGGCGGGTTGAGTGCCGGGACTGCGGGATTGTCGCGGAAATACTGACCTGGGCCGAGGGCAAGCAGACCCTTGCTTCTAGCGAGGCCGGACCATAAGGCTGGACGACTGCGCGGCCGATCCGGCGCGTACGTCGTCTGATTGACGGACAGCCGCGGGCTTCAACCTTTTCACGCGCAGTCAGGCGCTCCCGATTTTTGGAAAGCTCCTAGCGCGGTATATGCTGCGAGCTCGCCGTTATCGCCTCGTTCAACCCGCGGCTGGCTGTTTGAATCCGAAGAGTTGTTCGGCGTTCGTCCTGCCGATTTTCCGTCGGTCGTTTTCGCTGATCGGGCAGGTGTCGAACCACGGGCAAGTCTCGTCCGCCGATTCCCACGGGGTGTCCACTGAGAACAGCATACGGTCAGTGGCCACCTCCAGCATCGCGTCCAGCAGGGTCGAAGTCCGGAACACGCCAGCGGTTGTGATGTAGAAGTTGGTCCGCAAGTATTCCATCAGGGGTTTCTGGTGGCTGCCGTGGGCGCCGGGGCGTAGGTGCCGCAGCCGGTGGTCCACCCGGGGTAACTGGAACGGAAGTAGCTCGCCCATGTGCCCGATAATGACGTTAACGCCGGGATGACGGTCGAACAGCCCGGACAGCATCAGCCGCAGCACGTGGGTACCGGTCTCGACATTGAAGCCCCACGCCGAGCCGTTCAGGCCCTGGTAGCCCTGGTAGGCTCGCCGCATGCTTGGCATCGGCGGCCGGGGATGCAGGTAGACCGGGACGCAGAGCTGCTCAACGCGCGCCCAGAACGGTTCCACCTGCGCTTCGTCGAGGTACTGCGCGGTGTCTTCGTCCTCGATGTTGCTGAAGCCATTAATCAGGGCACCGACGAAGCCCAGATCCCGAACAGCCCGCTCGAGTTCATCAGCGCCCTTCTGCGGATCCTGCAGCGGGATGGCGGCGAACGCTCGGAGCCGATCGGGATACTTGGCGATGAGGTTCTTCGCCGCGTGGTCGTTCAGCCTGCGGGCCAGATCCAGGGACCGGCCGGCGTCGGTCACCATTTCCGGACCGGGTGGCGATGGCGAGAGGATCATGATGCCGATCCCGTTGCGGTCCATCTCTGCCACCCGCATGTCGATGTCCTGCAGCCCGTGTGCGACACCCGCGAGGTACTCCCGGTCGAAGCCCTCGCTTTCCGCCAGGAGGTTCATCACCGTGGCATCGATGTGCATCTCATAGTGTTCTTCCAGGGCGATCTTGTTCTGCATCGGAAGTCCTCGGGTAGTTAGTGGATTCTGTCTTCTGAATCGTTTTATTTATTAGGTTAAGCCTCAGCAGGTTGACGTTGATGTGGCCCCGTTTACTTGCATCTGGTGACCGCAAGATCAAGGCCGACAAATGCAGCTCTCATGGTGGGCTCCATCAACGCGGTGATGCGGGAGGATCTAATGTGATCCTGCTCCGGGAGGAATCCATACCAAGGCCCATGGGCAGTCTCGATTGATCGCGCCCGGCCGCGCTCTGGCGCAGCGGCGACTCTCAACTCGCCAGTGAAGCGGTCTTCGCCTGGGCCTCGCCGAACCATATGTTCTGGCCCCGCACTCTCAGCCAGGTCCCGAGCTCAGCCGCTTGAGCGAGCGCACCACGGTCTCCTCCGCAAGCCCAAGGTAAGAGCCGATGTCGCCCCGCGTCATCGGCAGCTTGATTGGACCCCGCGCGCCCTCCCTCTGTTGCGCCTGCCTCGCGAAATCCTTGCCGAAGGAGCAGTCGGCCGTCGTAGCCAACCGGGAAGCTATGCTACCGCGGTCGGTGCCGGCTTCGATATACGGGATTTCCGAGGGCATGCCCCACGTGCCGAGAGTAATGCCGAAGTCCTCGCAGTTGCGGGCAAGACCAACCGCCGTCGCTGGATCGAGCACTCCTGCGACCCCCACCGTCGTGTTCAGCATGAGGCGCGCGCGGTCGTTCGCGGTATCGTGGAATTTGCCTTGGAGCAAATCATTCACGAGCGTGATGGGATACATGAGATTGCTGACGAAGTTACCGATAGCCTCCGTAACCGGTCCGGGCAGCCTTTGCGAATCCCGTGCTAGCGGCCGAAGCAGCGTGTGATCGAGCGCCGTATTCATCTTGAAGACCGAGCGGTTAAATCGCTCGAGCGGGTCGCGCGGCGCGGGGCGTCCCGAGGGAAGCGATGTGCGGCCGATGACGCCAAGCGCGAACGCGGCGACAGCGACCCGCGCGAACCCGAACCGAGTCATATGAAGCAAATGCCGATCGTCGCTGTCGGGGCCCAACTCAGCCCAAAGATGCGCCAAGGAGCGCACCCACGCCGTAGGTCACCGCAGCAGCTGCACAGCCGAGCAGGAGCTGCCGCGCGGTCGAGTAGACCCCGGAGCGGCCATTGAAGAGGGAAGCCAGGGCGCCCATGGCGCCAAGCGCCAGGGCGCTTACAGCAATGCAAATCAGGATTGTGAACCTCCCGCTCAAGAACGTTAGAGGCACGACTGGCACGGCGGCCCCCAGCGCGAACAGGCCGAACGACACGCCGGCTGCCGACCACGGATTGCCGCCCAGCTCGCGCGGGTCGATCCCGAGTTCCTCGCGCGCCATTGTGTCGAGCGCGGCCGAGCCGCTGCGCATGATCTGCGTCGCAACACGCTGCGCGTCCGCTTTCGGCAGCCCCTTGGCTTGGTAGATGAGCGCGAGTTCGTGCCGCTCCGCCTCCGGCGTCTGCTCGATCTCTTCCTGCTCCTTCGCGAGCTGCGATTTAGCGAGGTCGCGCGCGTTGGTCACCGATAGCCATTCTCCGAGCGCCATCGAGCAGGCCCCGGCGATGAGACCTGCTAGTCCGGAGACGAGCACCGTCCGCTGCGCAGTTCCTGCGCCGACGATGCCCATCATGAGGCAGAAGTTCGATACCAGCCCGTCGTTGGCGCCGAGCACCGCCGCACGCAGATTGTTGCCGGTGATGCTGCGATGCCAAGGCTCCGCCCGGCCGATGTCGCTCCCGGGCCGCCACTCTGGGCCGGCAGCAGCGCTAATCACTGCGGCATGGCCGCGCTCCTCGGCGGCGAGTGAGCCGGCGTCTTTCTGACCGGAGTACTTGTTCCGATCGGCAAACTCCGCGGCCGCGATCGTGGGCAAGACAAAAGCCGGCCCGAAAAGACGCGCAAGGCGTCCCAGAATCCTCGTGCGAAGGCTCGGCCTGAAGTCCCCAGGCGCCACACCGGCAGTAATCAGTCGTTTGCGCCAGACCGCTGCGTGTCCGGCCTCGGCCCGGGAGAGCTGAGCGAAGAGGTCTTTTCGCGACGGGTCGCGCTCGGCATCCGCGAGTGCGGCGTAGAGCGCAGCGCCATTGAGCTCATCGCGAAAATTAGCCATGTAGCGAGCGAGATCCTTGCTGCGCTTGGACTCTTCAGCGGTCACAGAGTCACACCGCATCGAGCACGCGAGGCGTATGCGTCAGGATTTGCGTGGCGAAGACGGCGCCATGGTCCTTTCGCTCCCGTGCCTCGAGAGCCGTCCGGCTGCGCGCACCAAGCAGCGCCTGAAGGCGGGCAAGTGTCAGCCCGGAAGATCTCGCCTTTCCCCCGCCACGCCTGCCATTGGCCGATACACGCGCGGGCCGCACCGCTATTCATCAAAGTGCTCCCATGGTTCAGCCCGCTGGAGCCTGCGCGAGGTACAAATCACGATTTACCCGCGACCAGGCTTCGGGACTCGGATGGCGCCGTGAGCGCCACGCTCGGACGGGGTCCGAGAATCCGAGCAAGCTCCTGCTCTCCGAGGGTTTCCTCCTCGAGCAACGTCGTAGCGAGCGCATCCAGACGTGCTCGCGACTCGGTCAGAAGCTGCCGCACCGCGCTCTGCCGCTCCGCGAGCAGATGCTCCACCTCACGATCGACGCGGGCGGCCGTCGCTTCGCTGTACTCGCGTCCCTGAGCGATCTGGTAGCCGAGGAACGGATTCTCATCTCCGGTATCGTAAGCGACGGGGCCGAGAGTGCCCATCCCCCAGCGCGTGATCATCCGCCGCGCAAGGCGCGTCGCCTGCACCAGGTCACTCTCGGCTCCCGTCGTGATCTCCCCGATGACGAGGGCTTCCGAGGTACGCCCCCCGAGCATCACGTCCAAGCGCACCAGCAGATCGCCGCGGCTCAGGTTGTAGCGATCCTCTGTCGGCAGCTGCTCCGTGACACCGATTGCGCGGCCGTGGGGAACGATGGTGACCTTGCGCACCGGATCGGCGGCGGGCATGAGCCAAGCCACCATGGCGTGCCCGCTCTCGTGATAGGCCACCACCCGACGATCGCGGGGAGTGAGCACGGTGCTGCGCGCCGCGCCGAGCACGATCTTGTCCCAGGCCTCATCGAAGTCTTCCATCGTCACCTCGGTGCGGTTGCGGCGCGCGGCTCCAAGAGCCGCCTCATTGCAGAGGTTCGCCAGGTCCGCACCGGACAGTCCTGTCGCCGTATGCGCCAGTCGCGCGAGATCGACACCGGGGGCGAGTCGCAGATGCCGAGTGTGGATGCGGAGGATCCCCTCTCGGCCTCGCCAGTCCGGCAGCGGGACGACGACCTGCCGATCGAAGCGGCCCGGGCGCAGCAGCGCGGGGTCGAGCACGTCCGGACGGTTGGTCGCAGCGAGCAGAATGACCTGCTGCCGTTCGTCGAATCCGTCCATTTCAACCAGCAGCTGATTGAGCGTTTGCTCGCGCTCGTCGTTCACCGCGCCGAGCCCCGCTCCGCGACGTCGGCCGACGGCATCGAGCTCGTCCACGAACACAATCGCCGGCTGTGTCGCCTTCGCCTGCGCGAACAAATCCCGCACGCGACTCGCGCCGACACCCACGAACATCTCCACGAACTCCGATCCGCTGATGCTGAAGAAGGGCACACCGGCCTCGCCGGCCACGGCCCGGGCCAGCAAAGTTTTGCCCGTCCCCGGGGGGCCTACGAGGAGCACGCCTCGGGGGATGCGCGCGCCGATCTTGAGATACTTCGCCGGATGCTTGAGGAAATCGACCACCTCGGTCAGGTCCTGCTTCGCTTCACCGATGCCGGCGACGTCGGCAAACGTCACGTCGGGCCGATCTACAGCGTAGCGCCGCGCCTTGTTGCGACCGAACCCGAACATCCCGGCCTGATTGCGCGAGACCTGTCGCCCCATCCATACGAGCAACGCGACCATCAGCACGATCGGCAGTACATCCGTCAGCAGGAGGGTCAGCCAGGGCAACGAAGGCGCTGCGACATCGATCACCACGTGTCGTGAGCGCAGCAGCGGCATCAGCGAGGGGTCGCCGACAACACTCGGAAATGTTGTTCGAAATCGCGTATAGGTGACGCCCGGTGAATGGGCGCCCGGCATCGAGCGCGACGGCTGAGCGAGCGCTGGCGCGGGCGCACTCGCGCTGCCGCTCGCTCCCACGCTCGCCGCGGACTTGGCACCCGATGAGACCACGGGAGTCGATGCGCCTTGATTGGCGTGTCCAACCCCTGCTCCCTCTTGTGGCTTGGTCGCTGCCGCCGGCTCGGGCCAGATGACCGAGTGCGCGAAGCTGCCACTGAAGGTCTCGCCCTCGATGTGCACCTCCTTCACGTTGCCGTGCGCCACCTGAGACACGAACTCGCTGTAGGGCAGCAGCACCTCGGTGCTCGAGCGCGGCAGGACTGTCAACACGTTCCACGCCAGCAGCAGCGCGAGCATGAGCCACACCAGCGTCCCGATCAGATTCGGTCCGCCTGTGGCTCCTGGCGGCACCTTTGGGTCCCGAATCGGCGGGGGAGCCTTCTTGCGTTCCTCAGCCACGTCAACCGACCTCGCCCACATGCGCACAGTCATTCCACAGGCGAATGACTGCATCGTGCGGACCACGCTCGTGACCCAGGATGCTGAGGGCAGCCGTCCCGAGAAAGAAGCAGCGAGCGGCCCCGGCCTCGAGCCCGAGCCAGCGAGCGGTGAGGAGACGCAGAAAGTGACTGTGCGAAAAGATGAGCGCATTCCCATCCAGGACCGAAAGCCGCTCTACGACGCGGTCCGCGCGCTTCATCACCTCGGCGACGGATTCACCATCCGGGCAGCCGTCTCGGAAGATTTCCCACTCCGGCCTCGCGCGGCGAATCTCCGCGCCCGTGCTACCCTCGTAAGCTCCGTAATCCCATTCAACAAGGTCGTGATCGATCATCGCGGCCGCGGCGTAACCTGCAAGCTCGCACGTACGGATGGCCCGCCGCAGAGGACTCACGAGTACCGCCTCGAAGAGCACGCTGCCGAGCCGCTCACCGAGCCGACGCGCGTTTTCCTCGCCGCGTGCCGTGAGCGTCAGGTCGGTCCGCCCCGTATGCTGACCCGTGACCGTCCAAGCGGTCTCGCCATGGCGGGCGAGATAGATGAGGGGCCAGGCGCTCATGCCCATCGCTACCGGCCGCTCTCGCGGAACTCGATGCGGTGGACAGATGCCCGGCTCACCGGCGTGCGAAAGGCGGGCGGCTTCACGATCAAGAGATCGCAATCGAGCGCATCAATGACCCGCTCAGCCGTGTAGCCGATGAGGATCCGCTTGAGGAGCGAGCGGGACACGGCCCCCATGACGACGATGTCCGCCGAGCGCTCCCGGGCGAAGGCAGGCACGACTTGCGTCGCCAAGCCCTCCACGATGAACACGGAGTCGTCGCCGATCTGATGGCGGCGAGCAAGCTCGCGGACCCGTGCCTCGACCTTGCTGCGGTATAGGGCCTGGGGATCGCCCTCTCCTGTCGTCGGATCGCGGTGCAGCTTCGCACTGAGACGGGCTGCATCCGACCATGGTGCGCGCGCATGCAAGAGAAGGAGCTGCGCAGAGCTGGCATCCGCGATGACCTGCGCGGTATCGAGGATCGCATCGTCCAGTGCGGCCGGCTCATCATGGGCGTGCAGAGGGTCCACAGCCGCGACGATGCGGCCCTGCGTGTAGGGCCGCATCGACTTCACGAGCAGCACCGGACACGGACAGGTCTCGATGAGTTTGAAGTCGGTGTGCGTCAGGAGGAGGGGCGCGGCATGAGCTGTCCGGGTCGACTGGGCGATGAGCAGGTGCGAGTGCCGCTGCAGGACCTGGCGGACGATTCCCTCGTGTGCCGGGTAATCCCAGCGCACGCTCGTGCCGACCCGCAACCCGTGCGCGCGCAGTCGATCGGCCACACGCTCGAGCCTCGCCTGTTGTGCGCCGGCGCATCGCTCGATGTAGCTCTCGATGTCGTGCGACAAGCAACCATGACCTGCCGCCTGGTCGATCTGCGGGTCGGCAACCGCGTGAAAGAGCTCGATCTCGCCCCCAAGCGCGGAGACGAGACCTGCCACCTTCTCGACCACGGCGGCTGGCACCGAATCATGCGAGGACGTGGCAAAGAGGATGCGGGTCCAACTCACCGCTGCAGGCCCCATTCCCAGCTTGCCGACAGATCACAGAGAAGGATACTCACGGCGTTCGCTCGAACCTCCCTGTCTTCTCGGTCAGCCGGATGCGGTAGACGAACGATGCGGATCCCGCGAGGCTGCGGGAAAGTGTCGCAGGGTCGCGAAGATGCGACGGCATGCTGGTCTCGCTCGCCATGAGCGGCACGAAGCGCGCCATGAGAAGATTGAGGGCGCGCTCAGCCTCCTCTCCCTTGAGCTCCTCGAATTCTCCCCATGCGATGACACTGCGCCAGTTCGCGAGATCATCGACCCGATCGATCTCGATACACACCCTCGGGTTCTTGCGCAGCATATCGAGCTTGAGCCCGGCCAGTGAATGGCCGACGAGCGCGCCATCGGAATAGGCATAGGTAACGGGCACGACGTATGTGCGGCCTTCGACGTGGCAGCCGATGCGAGCGATGAGCTCGCTCTCCAGGAACCGGTCGACCTCGCGGGCAGGTAGTTCTCCGAGCATGGATGTGGCCTCCTCGAGCATTGAACGGTTGAGGGCACATTCATAGTCGCAGCGACGGCCCGCAGCCATTCGGGAATTCACGTATGCCTTCCCGGCGAAGAAAACGCACGCGGTTACAAGCGGCCTCTTTGGCTGTCGAACCAGACCCTGATCCCGCGGGTTACGTATATTTCCGAATGGTGCAAATCGCGAAGTCGCGCCAGCTTCATGAGGTGGATCATCGAGCGAGGTCACCCGCCGCCGTGGACGCAAAATGGAGCGATATGACACCGGTCGTCGACCTGACCCGGGAAAAGGGAGCCGGCCCGGTCCGCGTGCGCCGTCCGATTTACGTCGATCTGCTGCCGCCCTGCAATCACGCCTGTCCCGCCGGAGAGAACATCCAGGGGTGGCTCGATCTCGCGCAGGCCGGCAAGTACCGCGAGGCCTGGGAAGTCCTGGTGCGCGACAATCCGTTGCCGGCGGTACACGGGCGCGTCTGCTACCACCCCTGCGAGCAATCGTGTAATCGTGCCCAGCTCGACGCTCCGGTCAGCATCCACGCGGTGGAGCGCTTTCTCGGTGATCTCGCGGACCAGCAGAACTGGCACCTCAAAATCGATGTGCCGCCGAGCGGCAAGCGCGTGCTCGTGATCGGTGCCGGCCCGAGCGGTCTGTCGGCGGCCTATCACCTCGCCCGCCTCGGGCATGCGGTCGAGGTCTTCGAGGCGGGGCCCTTGCCCGGTGGCATGATGCATTTCGGCATTCCGGCTTACCGGCTGCCGCGCGCCGAGCTCATGAGTGAAGTCCACCGGATCGAGGCAATGGGGGTGAAGATCCTCACCAACCGCAAGGTGACTGACCTGCTCAGCGAAAGGGCGGCCGGCAAATTCGACGCCGTGTTCATCGCGATCGGTGCCGGCGTCGGTAAGCACGTGGACATTCCGGTGCGGGATGCCGTGCGCGTGCTCGATGCCGTTTCGCTGCTCCACGATGTCACCACCGGTGAAGCGCCGCGACTCGGCCGTCGCGTCGTGGTCTATGGCGGCGGCGACACCGCGATGGATGCCGCCCGCACCGCAAAGCGGCTCGGTGCCGATGAGGCGCTGATCGTCTATCGGCGCGACCGCGCGCATATGCCGGCGCACGCGTTCGAAGCCGATGAGGCGATCGAGGAAGGCGTCAGGATCAAGTGGCTCACGACCATCAAGGAGATCGTCGGTCCCGAGCTCACGGTTGAATCGATGGAGCTCGATCCCGACGGGCGGCCCCGCCCGACCGGACGCTTCGAGAAACTCACCACCGACTCGATTGTCCTGGCGCTGGGCCAGGAGACCGACAGCCGCTTTCTCTGCGCGGTGCCGGGTATCGAGTTTGCCGACAGTGGCGCGGTCAAAGTCGGGGCCGACATGATGACCGGGCACGCCGGCGTCTTCGCCGGCGGCGACATGGTCCCGGGCGAGCAATCGGTGACGATCTCGGTCGGACACGGCAAGCGCGCCGCACGCAGCATCGACGCCTGGTTGCGCGGCACCCGCCACGAGCCGGCCCCGAAACATCCGCTGGTCGCTCTCGAAGCGCTGCATCTGCCGGTCTACAGCGATGCCGAGCCGCAACCGCAGAAGGCGCTCGCGCTCGCGGCACGAGCGCGCGGCTTCGAGGAAGTCATCGCCGGGCTCGGCGAGAAGGAGGCGCGCTACGAAGCGCAGCGCTGCCTCTCCTGCGGCAACTGCTTCGAATGCGACAACTGCTACGCCGCCTGCCCCGAGGGCGCGATCATCAAGCTCGGACCCGGCCGGCGCTACCGCTACGACTATGCGAAATGCACCGGCTGCGCCGTCTGCTTCGAGCAGTGCCCCTGCCATGCGATCGAGATGATTCCGGAGCCCGAGAGCAATGCTTGAGATGAAAAGACGGCAGGCCTCGATCATGGACGGCAATACCGCCGTCGCCCATGTCGCCTACCGGGTGAACGAGGTTTGCGCGATCTATCCGATCACGCCATCTTCCACCATGGCCGAGCTCGCCGACGAATGGAGCGCCAACGGCCACAGGAACATCTGGGGCAACGTTCCGGTCGTGCAGGAGATGCAGAGCGAAGGCGGCGCCGCGGGCACCCTGCACGGTGCCCTGCAGGCAGGCGCCATGACGACGACCTTCACGGCGTCGCAGGGCCTGCTGCTGATGATCCCCAACATGTTCAAGATCGCCGGCGAGCTGACCTCGACGGTGTTCCACGTCGCGGCGCGCTCTGTCGCGACGCACGCGCTATCGATTTTCGGCGATCACTCGGACGTCATGGCGACGCGCGCGACCGGCTTCGCCCTGCTCTCATCAGGCTCCGTCCAGGAAGCGCACGACTCGGCTCTCATTGCACAAGCCGCGACGCTGCGCTCGCGCGTCCCTTTCATCCACTTCTTCGACGGTTTCCGCACATCGCACGAGCTCAACACGCTCACCGTGCTCAGGGACGATGAGATCCGAGCGATGATCGATGATGAGCTGGTGCGCGCTCACCGGGCGCGGGCGCTCGATCCGGAGCATCCCTTCATCCGCGGGACGGCGCAGAACCCGGACACTTTCTTCCAGGGCCGGGAGGCGGTGAATCCCTTCTACGCCGCGACCCCGCAGATCGTTCAGGCGGCAATGGATCGGTTCGCCGGGCTCACCGGCCGGGCCTATCATCTCTTCGACTACGACGGACCCGACGATGCCGAGCGCGTACTCATCGTGATGGGCTCCGGCGCCGAAGTCGCGCGCGAGACCGCGCAGGCGCTGCAGCGCCTGGGCGAGAAAGTCGGCGTGCTTCAGGTGCGGCTGTACCGCCCCTTCTCCGCCACGCATTTCCTCGCGGCGCTGCCAGGGACCTGTCGCAGCGTTGCCGTTCTCGAGCGGACGAAGGAGCCCGGTGGGGGCGGTGAGCCGCTCTATCTCGATGTGGTGCAGGCGCTCGCCCAGGCGGTCGCGCAAGGCCGCCGCCCGCAACTGCCCCGGATGATCGGCGGCCGATTCGGCCTGTCGTCGAAGGACTTCACTCCGGCAATGGCCAAGGCGGTATTCGACGAGCTGAAGAGTCCCGAGCCCAAGCACGGCTTCACCGTCGGCATCAACGACGACGTGTCGCACACCAGCCTCGGGATCGATCCGGCCTTTTCGACCGAGTCGAGCGACGTGGTGCGCGCCGTGTTTTTCGGGTTGGGCGCGGACGGCACCGTCGGCGCCAACAAGAA
>Ga0335075_10002936_pt1 | contig 27240 bp, 20 predicted proteins | sample Lox_Sample_24_FD_206723 | JGI IMG/M metagenome (GOLD analysis project Ga0335075, IMG submission 206723) | Soil microbial communities from Loxahatchee National Wildlife Refuge, Florida, United States - Lox_Sample_2.4 | ecosystem: Environmental > Terrestrial > Soil > Wetlands | place: USA...
CAGGAGAGTATTCTCCGCGTACTGAAATCTGCTGCTAAACAGAGCCATTCTCTGATCGGGAAATGCCGAGTGTCCTTCAGAAAGTAGGAATGCCCGGGAGGCGCTGGTTTGAACTGCCCCGCAAACCATCAGACATGAGGTGAATGAATGGCTCGCCGGAAATCAATTGTCGAATTGATCCAAAGTTTTTCGGCAATCCAGACAACATGGATCAGGTGGGAGCGGTTGCTGGTCCATTAAGGTCCAACGGATATGCTGACCTTGGGCAGAAGGCCACAAATCTCCGATTAGCCTCCAATACGGCAGCGACGCTCAATGGGTGCCAAGGCCCGTTGGTAACAGTTGACAGTTCAGACTACGGAAGGTCGCTTGTCTTGGCGCGTCATCAGCCACTGCCGGGGAGTCAGGATTCCGCAGTGGAAGGATCGATGACTGCAGAGATCACGGAGATACGGGTCGCGGGGAAGCCGCCCAGCAGTGCATGCTCCTTAATCAGCTCTTCATTCGGAGCGCGGTAAATGCAATAGACTTTGTCCCCGGTAACATAGCTGTGATCCCATTGGATTTCGAATCCCAGTTTGCGCAGGACGCTGCAGGATGTTTGCGAAATAGCCTGCAGTTGTTCGGCAGTCAATTGTCCTGCGCCGGGAATGTCGCGTTCGATGACGTATTTAGGCATGTTCTTCGTCTTCCATTTCTCCCGGCGCACGCTGGAACGGCGTGCTCGACGCTGCGCCCTCTCCAGAGCACAGCGTCGAGCTCCGCGCCGCTTGCCAGCCGGAGGCGTACAGACCTCTACCACTACCGCAATGCGCAACTCACGTGATTATTCCAGTCAACAAAAGGCCCCTGGGGATTGTCTTTCCAGGCCCAAACGTGCAATTCGAAAAAGCCCGGCAGCCCGTAACGGTTTTGGGGAGCATTTGGCCTTGCAGCGGAAGGACCGTCAATGTACAGCATCAGGTGACCGTCCACCTCCGGAGCGGCATCGGGGGGAAGGGCGCTCGCGAGAATGATAAACTCGACGCCAACCAGCTTCATGTCACCATTGGACTGCGGCTCGTAGATCAGAGCTTGCGGTCTCGTGGGGTCGAGCTCTTGACCACTCAGCAGAGTTTCTCCGTCCAGCAAACTGCCGTTGACGTAGTGGACACCCATGGCTCCATGGTCGGAACCGCTGACGCAGCCGAGAACCGCCCCGTATCCAGAGGGTGCCGCATTCTGGTACCGTTGCGTGGCATTGCGAACAATCTGGACGAGTTGGTCCCCTTGTCCCTCGAGTTGGTTTTGTTGCTGTGCGAGTGCATACGAGGTGAGCGCCACAAAACCAACCAGCATCATTATCAGAAGCGATAGCTTTTTCATGTTCGGATTCTCCTTGATAGGTCTTGCGGGAAATTGCTCAGCGGCCGCGCCGGGGCGTGGCATCGAGAGATGAGTTCTCGCAACAACGATCTGAAGTTTCCTCAATTTCTTTCCGGTGCGCAATCCTCGCGCCCTCCATTCAACCCCAAAGTTTTCTCCAGGACTAAGCGGTTTGAATCCAAGGGTGTTTTGCTGCGGGCGGGTGAAAGCAAGGAGTATTATGTTGGTCTGTCCCCCCACGAGGCGCCCATGGCTACCAAGCCGCTCGCTTCCGGAAGGTTGCGCTTCGACGATTTCGAGCTGGATGTCCGTGCCGGGCTGCTGCGCAGGCAAGGGGTACAGCTTCGCCTCCGCGGCCAACCCCTGCAAGTTCTCGAGATCCTGCTGGAACGTGCTGGCGACGTGGTTACCCGCGAGGAGCTGCAGGGCCGAATCTGGCCCGACGGCACCTTCGTCGATTTTGACCATAGCCTGCACAACGCCATAGCGCGAATCCGCGAAGTGCTCGGCGATTCGGCGGAGAACCCACGATACATTGAGACGCTGCCTCGCCGGGGCTACCGGTACATCGGCCCTGTGGAAGATGTGCCGTCGCCGCCAGCGGCCGCCGGAAAGGCCGACGATCCTGGCGAGTTGGTGAGTCTCCCCGCACCTGAAAGTCGGAAGAGCCGCCTCGCGGTGGTCATTCCCGCCGCCATTCTTTGTGCTGTTGTTGCGCTCACACTCCTCGCCTGGACCGTGTGGCGATCGGTTCGCGCGAAACCGGCGGTCGCATCGATCCACTCCATTGCGGTCCTGCCCCTCAGTAACCTGTCCGGCGATCCGTCAGAGGAGTTCTTTTCCGATGGCATGACCGACCAGTTGATTACGGATCTGGCCAGAGTGGGCTCGCTGCGCGTCATCTCGCGCACATCGGTGATGCAGTACAAGGGGACCACCAAGACCCTGCCCGAAATTGCCCGCGAACTGAACGTGGACGCTATCGTAGAGGGGTCGGTGATTCGTGCGGGCCAGCGGGTGCGCGTCACCGCGCAGCTGCTACAGGCGCGCAGCGACCGACACATCTGGGCCGAGACCTACGATCGCGACCGTGGCGACGTTCTGAAACTGCAGGAAGAATTGGCAGGCGCGATCGCGCAACAAGTTCGGGCGCAAATCACTCCAGCGCAGCAGCAACATATGGGCAGGGCGGTCGCCGTCAACCCAGCCGCATACGATGCCTATATTCAGGGACGCCTTTATTTCACCACCGAATTCACCAAACCCGCATCGCTCCGAAAGGCTCAGCATCTTTTTGAAGATGCGATCCGAGAGGATCCAAATTTCGCGCTCGCCTATGCTGGCCTGGCAGATACGTACGTCTATCTGGCGTATGCCGGAGCCATGCCGAAAAAGCAGGCGTACGATGCCGCGCAGAAGCTCGTCGCCAAAGCAATGCAGCTGGATGACAGCATTGGCGAAGCTTGGGACACTCTGGGCTCGCTCAAGGGGAATTTCGATTGGGATTGGGATGCCGCCGACCACGCCTTCAACCGGGCCATCGCTCTATCTCCGAGTTACAGCTGTGCGCACGAAGATCGCGCCATATTTCTCGCTTTTCTTGGCCGCAGGAGCGAAGCGCTCGCCGAGATCGCAAAAATCGACCAGCTGGATACCGGTTTCAGTTCGGCGCAGACCGAATCAGATGTGTATTTCCAACTGCGCGACTACGCCAACTTGATTGAAGCCGGAAAGAGGGGCCTGATCCTCGATCCAAAGGATTCGTCTCAGCACTACTACCTCGGCGCGGGTTACGAAGGCACAGGTAGGCTTCAGGAAGCAATTGCGGAATATCAGAAGGCCATGGAAACGTCGGACGATCCGCGGTCAGCCGTAGCGCTGGCGCACGCCTGGGCGGCAGCGGGCGAGAAGGGCAAAGCCGAAAAGATGCTTCGCGACCTCGAGCACAATCCCAAGGCGACCGCTTCTCCCTACACCATGGCGACGATTTACGCGGGGCTCGGCGACAACGACCGTGCGCTGGAATCTCTAAAGAAGGCCTGCGTGGAGAAGTCGCTCGACGCTGGCTGGATCAGGTCTGACTTTCTGCTGGATAGCCTGCGTTCCGATCCTCGCTTTCAAGATCTTCTTCGCCAGATAGGTTTGGCCTAGACCCGACACAAGAGGAACGGCAGTCTGACCTGCCGGCCTGCGCGTTTCGTCCCCGACAGACTTTGGAGATTTCCCGGCACCTCGAGAGTCCCGCCGTGTCCAATCTCCTGGATATATGCCGATTGCGCACCCGATCGAATCGCGAAACCGGTCTAATTCAGAAACCGATGCTAAATTCGTGGTGGATCTCAGTGAGCGCGAAATCGCGGAGTCACTCATTGACTCGTTCTGGCCGCAAACCAATGGGAGATTGGACCAGTTTGGGCCAAATTGGATTTGTTGACGGAATTCGGCAGTGGAGAATGGTTCGCTCTCTACTTGGCCCACCAAATTATCCCCTTCAAAATTAACCATTTACACCCGAGGTTTTCCACGGACCTTCTGCGATTTGGTGTCAATTGTGTTTTTCCTTGTGATTGCGGAGTTCGTCGTGCATCTAGTCGATCATCTGCTTGACGCCCTCGGGCATCATTATCCCCGGTCGTTGGAAGTCGTTCGTGACGCATATGCCCTGGGTATCCTTGACCGTTCCCTTGGTCTGGCTAAGGGTAGCCATAGTTCTCCGGATTACCTGAAACGCCAGCTTCGGCAGATTCAGCTTCTCCCGCAACTCGCCAAGCACACGCTTGCAGTAATTGTTAGGATCCCGCATGCCGCCGTCTCTGTTGGGAAAGATGAAAGCTTCCGGCGAGAGTCCGGACAGATTACCTTCCTTGCCAGTAGATCGGAAAGCTCATCTTCTCAGAACTGGATGACTAAGGTCTCGATGGGTGGAATAATTCGTGGCAAGCTGCCATATGGAATACTTTCTGTTCCTGGTTTTTGCGATCCTTTGGTGGATTCTCCGATGACGCGGCCGCCGAGAGCGCGAACGGCAATCTTGCGAGCTGGACGCTCGCCTCTCCGAAATCGAGGCAAAGATAAGGGGCCTCGTCGCGAAGGCCTCAATCCTGACTTCGCCTGAAACTACCCCGCAAGACACTTACACAGCTCCACCCCCGCGAAGTTTTTGAGGCCTGGAATTCTTTAGACATTTCATTGCCACGACTAAGAACGGTGAATCGAGAGGCGTGCATTAGCCGGAACAGACTGTCGAGAGCGATTCATTTTAAGTCTCGGTGATAAAACAATCCCTCGACGGCGAACACAAATACTGAATACCGATTTTATTCGGCCAGTCGCGGCTTCACTGCTCCCTTCTTCTAGGCTATCCCCTGCCGAGTGCGGAGCCATCAAGACGGCCTTCAACGCTGACCCAACGAAACATCCTGTCCGAATAGTGATCACCACCGATTCAGCTCGTGAGGGACTCATCCTTCAAGGTTTTCACGATGAACACTCGTGAGGTTGAACCGCTCTATCCTCACATCCAGGACTTCCTCGATCACGTCGATACCTGCTGACACTACGATTGGGCTGGCGGTACTATTTCATCATGAGCAAAAAAGTTCGCTGGGGAATTCTCAGCACCGCCGCCATTGGCGTCAAGAAAGTCATCCCTGGCATGCAGCAAGGACAATATAGTCACATTGCAGCCATCGCTTCTCGTGATCTCGCCAAAGCTCAAGGAGCAGCAACCACTCTGGGAATTCCCAAGGCTTACGGCTCGTACGAAGAGCTTCTTGCCGACTCCGATATAGACGCGATCTACAATCCTCTTCCTAACCAGCTCCACGTGCCGTGGACAATCAAAGCCGCCGAAGCCGGAAAGCACGTTTTGTGCGAGAAGCCTCTCAGCATGACCGTCTCCGAGGCCAAAACCCTGCTCGCAGTTCGTGACCGCACCGGGGTCAAGATCGGCGAGGCCTTCATGATCCGCTGCCATCCACAATGGCTGCGGGTCCGAGAACTCCTCAAAGAAGGACGCATCGGCCCGCTACGCTCCGTCGTGGGCTTCTTCAGTTACTTCAATATTGATCCATCGAATATCCGCAACCAGGTTGACACTGGCGGCGGCTCCCTTATGGATATTGGTTGTTATCTCATCCATGGATCACGCTATGGATTTGCGCAGGAGCCCAGCCGAGTGATTGCCTGTATCGATCGAGACCCCCAGATGCACACGGATCGCCTCGCATCGGCGATTCTGGTCTTCCCTGGCGGCCAGTCTATCTTTACATGCAGCACACAGATGGTTCCGTACCAGCGGATACAGTTCTTCGGAACCCGTGGACGCATTGAAATTGAAATCCCTTTCAATGCGCCTCCAGATAGGCCGACGCGTATTTTCATTGACGACGGCGGTGATCTCTTCGGCGGCGACATCACAATCGAGACATTTCCAGTATGCGATCAGTACACGCTGCAAGGTGACGCATTTTCCAAAGCTGTTCTGGAAAACACCGAATTGCCGGTGCCGCTTGAAGATGCAATCAAGAATATGGCGGTGATTGAGGCCATATTCAATTCTGCCAAATCAGGCACCTGGCAGTCCCCACAACAGTGAAGGCTCACCTCTGCCAGGGTGACTCCCGAGTTCTGGATGGAGCCGAGCGTTCATCGAGCTTGGCGCCGTGATCGTTATCCCGCTTTGCCGCCGCAGACGCGGCTGTGAGTCATTGCAAACATCCTCATCCGATTCAGAGGGTGCTGATGGCTGTCTGAGTAGTTCGCGATCCAACTCTCCCAGCTTCGGTTTCCGAGCATGCCCGCAGCATAAACTTTTCGCGGATCATCCAGCGGATCGATTTTCCTTGATCGATTCGATGCTACCGGTTACTCGCTGCGGAGAGCACGCATGGGGTCAATGGAAGCGGCCCGACGCGCAGGCCACCAAGCTGCGAACACTGCGCACGACAACAAAACTATCGTCGCTCCCCCGATGGACCAACCATCCAATGGCCTTACGCCATAGAGCAGCCCGCCAAGAAAGCGCGTCATGGCCAACGAGCACATCACACCAGCGACCATGCCGACAGCAGTAAGCAGCAGCGCATACCGCAACGTCTTCAGCAGGACGGCCAGGCGGGTTGAACCGAGGGCCATGCGGATCGCGATCTCTCGTGTGCGTTCGACCACAGAGTACGCCATCACCCCATAGATCCCCAGCAAGGACAGCAGCAATGCGATCGTCGCAAATCCTGTCAGGATCGCGGTGTTGAATCGCCTGGACGATTCCGTCGCCGCCACCACCTCCTCCATCGTGGCCACACGCGTAACCGGGACCAGCGGATTGAGCCGGTGCACAACCTTCTCCACTGCCGCGGCCATCGCCTTTGGGTCCTGGACTGTCCGCACCACCACCACCATGGCTCCACCCATCACATACGTTTGAGCGGCCAGCGGACCCATGTCCGCCGGACCCTGAGAAACCGGCGCGTACATCTGCACAACGGTCGGCTGATCCAGAGCAGCTTGTTTTATATCTCCCACGACACCGACCACCGTGATCCACGGAGTCGGACTGCTCAGGACGCCAACCTTGACGTGCCTCCCGATCGGATTCTTTCCGCGAAAGTAATGGTCTGCGAAGGACTGGCTGATGATGGTGACCAAGGGTGCTCCGCTTTGCTCGTCGCCAGCGTCGAAATATCGACCGCGGATCAACGGAATATGCAGCGTCTGAAAGTAATCGCCCTCGACAAGATAATTCGATGTGATCAGCCAACCGTCGCCGGCCGGCCGTACATATCCCTGCGGAGTAATCAATCGTCCGGAATTCGCTCCGACGATCGGAATATTTGTAGAGAATCCCATGTCGCTCACTCCCGGCAGCGCATTAATTTGCGCATGAAGCTGACGATAGAAATCGGCCACTTTCTCCTGGCTGGAATAATCGTGCCTGGGCAATACCAACAATGCAGTCAGAACATGCTGCGGCTGAAATCCAGGATTGGTTTCCAGCATCTTTGCAAAACTACGCAGCAAAAGTCCCGACGCAACTAAGAGGATGGTTGCCATCGCCACTTCTGCCGCGACCAGTCCGCTCCGCAGGCTATGCTGCGAGCGCGATTGTCCGGAGCTTTGGTTGCCGCTTCGCAGCGCATCCAGAGGATCGGTTCTCATTGTGGCAAGCCCTGGGGCCATCCCACAGGCAATGCCCGTCAAGGCAATCAACAGAAAAGCAATTGCAAACACCGGCCACCGCACAGCGATTTCGTTGAGCCTCGGTAACGAATCCGGCATATAGATAGCGGCTGCGCGCACAAGCCCAACGGCAATCGCTATACCCGTGAAACCTCCGAGGGTACTCAATACAAGGCTCTCTGTGAGGAGTTGTCGCAGCATTGTAAGACGAGCCGCTCCCAGCGCCATTCGCATTCCGAATTCCTGTTTGCGGGTCGCGGCGCGCACCAGCAGAAGGTTGGCGAGGTTCACACACGCGATCAGCAGAATCAGTCCGACAGCCGCAAGCAGAATAAGAAATAGAGGCCTGGCATTGTGTACGACCTCATCTTTCAGGGTTCGGAAATAACCATGCAGTTGCACGCGATATTTCGCCGGGTACGAGGCTTGAATTCCTGCAATGATGCGGTCCACATCGCTTTGGGCCTGCGCTATGCTGACGCCGGGCTTCAGCCGCGCTACCGCACCGTAGTCGAAATCGTCGCCTTGTCTGTTCTTCTCCACCGGAGTAAAGCTCATCGGCACCCAGAGATCGCGGCCGCTGAACCGCCCTGCGTCCAGGGGAAACTCGAAATTCCGTGGCATGACACCGATGACGGTATACGGGCGCTTGTCCAAATCAATCGTCTTTCCCAATACGTTGGGATCGCTTTGAAAACGATCCTTCCACAGTGCGTAGCTCAGTACCGTGACCGGAGCGGAAGTGTCATCTTCCTGCTGCGTAAATGTGCGCCCAAGCAGCGGGCTGACGCCAAGCACAGGAAACACAAAAGCTGTCACCCGCTCCGCCTGCGCTTCGAACGGTGCGCCGGCGCCAGTCGCGACATAATTCGCGCCAATGTATCCGCCAACGCCGGAGAACGCCTTGGATTCTCGCTGAAACGTGAGAATGTCGGGCGCCGTCACATTGAATTGATGCAAATCGTGCAGGATACTTTCGTGCAAAATCACGAGTCTGCCTGCATTCTGAAAGGGCAACGGACGCAACAGAACCGACTCGACGACCGAAAAGACTGCTGTCATGCCGCCAATACCGAGCGCCAGGGTAAGGATGGCAGTCAAAGCAAAGCCCGGAGATTTGCGCAGTTGCCGGAATGCGTAGCGGACGTCTCTGAAGAAGCTTTCCATGCCTAATGCTGCGTCCATGGCGACGACTTGCTCCTTCATGCCGACCGGATTTCCAAATTTCAACAATGCGTCTCGGCGCGCGTGTTCCGGCGACATCCCGCTGGCGATGTTGTCTGCCGTCCGCATCTCGATGTGAGCCTGCAACTCCTCCTGAATCTCAGCGTCCAGGCGGGCTCGGTCAAATAAAGCTCGAAAACGCCTCCGATAGGCCATATCCCGTGCCTCTTAGGCGTACCGCAGTATGGCGCGGATGCCTTTCGCAAGTTGCTCCCAACTTTTTTCCGCAGTCAATAATTCTTTTCGTCCCGCAGCCGTCAACCTGTAATATTTCGCTCGGCGATTGTTCTCTGATGCTCCCCACTCGGAGCTGATCCATCCGCTCTGCTCGATGCGGTGCAAGGCCGGGTAGAGCGAACCTTCTTCCACGCGCAGTAAATCATCGGAGGCGCGATGGATATGGAGCAGGATTCCGTAGCCATGCATGGATCCGAGTTGTGACAACGCCTTGAGAACCAGCAGATCGAGTGTCCCTTGAAGATCGTTCCTGGCCAAGCCTTTTCTCCCTAGACTTCTAGCAGGAAAAGACTAGCGCTTCCTTCCCCTAGTAGTCAATAGGAAGAGCGGATATTCATGTACAAGGAAATGACCGAATGAGGGCAAGCGGCGCGGATCAGGCGGCAAAAAACATTTCAGTCGAGTCTTAGTACCGCAGACCGAGTGTCTGAAAGAGTCCGTGCTGGTCTTCATCAAGGTCCGGCACACTGAGGTGGTCGCTCAACAATTTTTGATGGATCGCCTGCATCGCCATGTGAGCTGCGCCAATCACCACGATTGCCGTCACCATATGCCCGGCACTGGCTTCAATCCAGGGTTCGGTATTCTCCACCGCTACGACCCAAGGAACGAAGGCGGCCACATATTTCAGCAGTACGATTGCCAGGTTTGTTTTCTCCGCAACCCTTTCTCCTGTAAAAGGGATGATTTTCACACTTAAGAAAAAGGCATCCGTCAAAAGCACGCACGATCCTATCGCCATCAGGATTTGTCCCGCGATGGTTCTCCACTCGTAGATTTCCGTATCGCTTGCGATAAGGAAAATGCAAACCAGAGTGGTCATGATGGCGATGGCCCAGGTCAGAATCCAGGTTTTGGCAGCGGTCAACTGTTCCCACTCTGGCCTGCCCTTGACGACTCTGAAAATCCAACGTCCGCGAGGATTGCCCGGTGAAACAAATGCAACTCGCAGTCCAGCGATGATTAAGAATGCGGCCATGGGGATCACTGTTCGCATTCCGCCGGGTGAAATTTTCAAGGTCACTCTTCCTGGCTCAATTTGCAGGCGTAGCAGAGTTGCAGCAACCAGCGACAGGCAAAATCCGGCATACATCGCAAGGTAGATCCGATAGCGTTGCACCCGAAACAGGGTCTGACTGATGAAATGGAAGATTGCTCGGCGAGCGGGGATGCGCACCAGAGTCTCGTGCAATATCCGGTTGAATGGTGCGGCCAGTGTGGTTCTGGTATCCCGAACAGTCGAGCCCTCAATGATCTCACGCGTTCTACGCCAATAGGCGAGCGGATAGAAAATGATCGCCGCCGCCGTCATGGCGAGAGTTACCTTGCAACCGATCTGCGCGAGCCGGGTGTAGATCGGCAACGCTGAAGGTCCCTCCAAAATGCGTTGATATACTCCCAGGAACCAGAATGGAGGAAAGCAAAAGGCATACGGGTGACTGGAATGCATGAATCCCGGGAGTGCTCCGGATAAAACGGGTATCAAAAACAGAACCATCAGCAACGCTGTAATAAAGGTGGCTTGCAGCGTGAGCGATATTTTCCGAAATGCTCTCTCTCCCAGGACGGTGAGCAGCGCGCCTTGAATCGCTAATATCGTTGCTGCAGCGAAGACTCCACTACCGGCGACCGCGAGGATATGAGCGGCCAGGAACCGGCTCGCGCTGGGAGGATCGATGGCAGCGGGCAGCGCGAAGGTCGAGAGGATGTTTGCATTCAATAGAAAGCCGACGATGAAGATGCAGACAGTCACAATCCTGGCGAGAAAAAGTGTTCGACTCTTGATGGGTAGGCTGGATAGAACGAAAATGTCCAGCAAGTCTGGAAAGAATAGATCCCATTCGAAGACCACGATCATTCCCATGACCACCATGGAGTAAACAACAAAGAAATAGTGATCGCCCACCTGGGCCCAGTAGGGACGGTGCAATCGGAAAATGTCGTGATACACAGGCCACAGATACATGGCCGCCACCAGACCGGGAAGACCCGTTGCACAAGCAACTTGAATCAGGCGCGTCTTTCCATCGTCGTCGGACGACGCCATCTCGTTATTGAAGAATCGATCGAGGAAGTGTCGAACGAGAATCACCCGCTGACTTTGTTCCGCGCGAGCGGGCGCACCCATATCTGCGAGAACATGGAGAGATAGGATCTGGGGTTCCTTCAGGCGCGCAGTTTGCAGCTGATTAGACATTCTCAATTTGCATCACCTCAACCAATTCACGTGCAAGCACCCTGGTGTCTTGCTGCTGCACGAGTTGCGCAAACACACTCTCAAGGCTGGCCAATTGCATCACTTTTGTTAGTTCTGCCGGCGAAGCGTCCGCCACAATGTTGCCCTTCGCGATCACGATCACACGATTGCAAATCTGCTCAACTACTTCCAGAACATGCGAAATATATAGGACGGCTTTGCCCTGCGCGGAAAGCTCCTGCAGCAGATCTTTAAATAGGCGGGAGGATACGACGTCCAGACCAGATAGCGGTTCGTCAAAGATCAGCAGCTTGGGGTCATGCATTAGCGAAGCGGCGATCAGGACGCGTTGTTTCATGCCCTTTGAATATGAGGAAATTGTCGAGTACTGCCAGGATTCCAAATTGAGGAGTGCAAGCAATCTTTTCGCTTTCACTTCTATCAATGCTTCCTTCATTCCCCGCAACCTGCCTACGAGCTGCAGATATTCCAGGCTGGATAGGTGGGTATAGAGATGCGCTTCCTCCGGAACGTAGCCCAGCACCGCACGAAATCCCTCAATATCACTTTGGATATCGACACCTTCAAAAAGAACGCGGCCATCGTTCGGCCGCAAAAGTCCAGTAATGATCTTGACGGTGGTGGATTTGCCAGCGCCGTTGGGTCCGAGAAACCCGATAATTTCGCCTGGAGCTACGCGAAAACTCACATCCCTGATCGCCGGAATCCCGCGGTAGCTTCGTGACAGGTTTTGCAGTTCCAGCATTGTGGACGCCTCCGGTGGCCGTGCGTCGTGGAATCTTGCGCTCCAACTGTGCTTTACAGGCAATGCCACATACCCTATGTAGCATGCTACTTTAACACTAGTCAAGTAGCGAACTACATAGGTACAATTCCTGCTATGGAAGTTGAGGCGAAGCTCTCTCACACAGCGGCCATGATTCTTCATGCCATTCATGCTGGCAATGTCTATGGCTTCAGCGTGATGGAAGTGACGGGCCTTCCGAGTGGAACTGTGTATCCGGCGATGCGGCGTCTGGAACGAGATGGCTTGATCAGTTCGCGATGGGAACAGCAGTCAATTGCAGAGCAGCAACAGCGGCCGGTCCGAAAATATTACAAGCTTACCCGGACAGGCAAAGCTACATTGGAATCCCTGTATAAGCGCTATCCGCTTCTTTCCCGGATGATTCCGCTTCCCGAGGTCAACAGGGCATGAACCTTCTTCGATTCATCCGCTCCCGTCGCGTGCCTCTCGCCATTCTGCATAGTGCGGCGTGGTTCGTGCCCGTGGTCCAGCGTATGGAGTGGCTCGCAGAATGGAAAGCGGAACTTTGGCATATTTGCGACAATTGCGAACGCAAGGAACAAGACCAGCCCGGCGACATGCAACAGGCGACTATGTTTTGTCTTGGCGCGTTCAAGGATGCATTCTGGCTACGCTGGGAAAGTCCAACATCGACCTTCTCAGAAATTTTTGAATTGCGGTCGCCGTGGCGATGCATCGCCTTGCTGGCGGGACTGGCAATCATCGCCGGGGCGCTGGCAATCTATCTTCCCGGAGTTCGTAAAGTCATTCTTCCGTCTCCATATTCCAACCCGCAAAATCTTGTTTTGATTTCACCCAGCGGCCACATATCAGATCCCTTTCCTGCAATCCCTCTTGCAAGCTTTCAATCATGGAAAAACAATACGCACGATCTGTTCAACGGAATGGCCTTCTATCGACCGACCACAGCGCGGATCGTGGTCGGCGGTCATCCAGGCCCGGAAATATCTGTGGCTTTGGCAAGCGACAATCTATTCCGTGTGCTCGGAATTCCCGCTGATTTCTCTATTCCGAAGAGGCAGGTCAATGCAGAGAGATTGGTCTTGAGCCATTCGGCCTGGAAGAAGTACTTCCATGATGATCCCAACATCACCGGGAAGATCGTACAGATAGCTGGGCAAAAGGCCCTGGTCGTGGGGGTGATCGCGGACGACTTATGGCGTCTTCCAGGTAGGATTGATGCCTGCCTTTTAGAGGATGCCCATGCGATGGCGGCGCTGCCGCCTGACTCCGATGGATACGTGGTTGCCGACGTGAAGGCATCCGATTTTCCGCCTCCTACGAACGGTCAGTGGCAAATGTCGGTTCCGGATCCTGACATTGGTTCTGGAAACTACGATTGCGTTTCCCTGACGGAACGAAGCAAGCAACCCATGTTTTGCTTTCTCTTTGCGCTTGCTCTCGCTTGTCTCACATTGCCAGCAACAACTTCGCTGCCATTAGGCGAGTATTCGGAAAATTACACGCACACTCACGAGGGAAATGAAACCCGCAGATGGATATTTCTGGCGGCGAAACTTGCGCTCATCCTCGTGATCGTTGGCTTGGCATCGCTGGATCTGGCGCATTTCAGTGCTTCAATCAATTCGCTGATCGCAGAATATATCCAGCTGGGGAGTTCACTCTGCGGTTTTCTTTTCGCGTTTCGCTGGGCGCTGCACGACCAGAGAAGGCGTTGCCCGAAGTGCCTGCGCTTACTGACGCATCCTGCCTACGTCGGACAATCTTCAAGGAATTTTCTCGGTTGGAATGGAACCGAACTCATTTGCGTAGGAGGCCATGGCCTGCTGCACATTCCGGACATGCCAACCAGCTGGTTCAGCACACAGAGATGGCTCTATTTGGATGCCTCCTGGAGCAGCCTCTTTTCAGACGCCTATGTGGGATTGCTGTGACTCACGAATTCGCTGAAAACCACGACGATGCTGTTGAGGTTGGGACCTTTCTGGATAAGAGTTATTGCTTTTTCAGCACGGCATCGCTGTTCTCGTCGGTTGCGATCGCGGCTTCCAGCTTGAGCAGTGCGGCATAGTCGGAAGGCGGCAGGGTCAATTGCTTCAACGTGAATTCGCGGTGGTAATGCAGCACACCATTTTCCGCTTTCACCTCACTGTGATAGCTCGCGAAGCCCACGTCCATGTTCACCGCGGTCGGCATATCATCCACCACATAACCCGCGGGGATCGTCACATCGAAGTCATCCTTCCAGATCCCCGCGCCGTCGAAGCTGATGGGATACACTCGCGGCTTGTCCAGCAGCGCATATGCGTCGCTGCCGATCACTCGTGGACGAATTAACAGTAGAGTGCCCGCATCTTTTGCGTACATCGGAACGGTCACCTGGTATTGCACCTCCAGCGGCTTGTCGAGGGCCATCACGTTATCGGTTTTCTCCGTACCCAGCGTGAAGTTGGAAAAGGACCGCTGCAGCGAACGTTCTAGATTTTTTTGTTGATCCTTCTCGCTGGCCATCGACAAGTTTTCCCGCTGATGCCATGACGATGCGCCGGAATGCAGCACGGTCACCTCGCCCGTCAGCGTTCCATCCGGCGACAAAGTGAATTTTGCCGTGCGATCGGTCGTATCCGTGTCCGGCTTCAGCATTGGAAGCTGAATTACCTGGCTGTCGGCTCCAGCCACCAGCAAGCCGTAACTTCCCTGTTCGTTCTCCGGAATCTCACCGATTGGAACGTATTGGTTCGTCGGATCGAAGATCAAATATTTTCGTCCGGAGCGAGTTGTCACCACCGCCTGCAGCCGGGGATTGTCATATCCGGCCGGAATCTCAATCGCGGTGATCATGTGATCGCCAAAGATCGACGGCGTCGCTGGATCGATCACGCCTCTGCGGTGGTCAACCGCAACCCATGTTGCGCGAATGCCGACTGCGCTCAGCATCGAGATCATGAGCGTCGCTTTGTCCTTGCAGTCGCCGTATCGATTGCGGAACACTTCCTCTGCCGAATGCGGTTGCAGCGTGCCGATGCCGATCTCGATTCCAACATAGCGAATCTGCTGCTGCATAAAATCGGCAACTTTGGATAGTCGCGTCATAAAGTCGCCGTCGCCCGCCACAGATCGCGCTTCGGCGGAAATATCCGTGCCACCTTCGCTTTCGGGAGCTGCCAATCCCTGGTACCAGGCACCAATCGTCTCCCACAGAGCACTTCCCTGTGGAATTGGACTGGCGCTGAAATGCACGCTCATCCTTCCAGCCAGCGCCATCCATGCTGGATGCAGTCGCACCTGCGACAAATCAATCCCCTTCAGATTGTCGATTTCCCAGCGAAAATGATTTGGCGCTACCTCGATCGCCGACACAGGATTGTGCCGAAACCAGACTGGGTATTGATGCCAGCCAGGCGGCAGATCGATCTCGAACGACGTCTCCACCGTGGGAACGCTGTTCTGGAATTGCCAATCGTCTTCACTCAGGTAGGTGGGCTGCTGCTGCGTCGTCTCCCAGGCGACCACCCCTCCCGGGTCAGCTCCGGGCGGCGACGCGATTTTGACGCGCTCGTCGGCGTAAAGAATGCCATACTCGCTTGTGCCTGCTTCCACATATTCCGAGTCCTTCATCGCGTAGTGATGGCCATCAGGGCCGATGCTCCACACGTGAAAGGACAAAAGCTTCTGGTCCTTCGAAAAGCCTACTTCCGGGGTCGCTTCGTCGCGTCCTTCCGGCCGTAGAATCTTCACGACCATTCGATCCCGCTCGATTGCTTTTCCGTCGGGCTGTACGGTGAGCAAAGTGTCCTGCAGCAGAACCACGGCTTTCGCGTCGCCCCAGTCTCCCTTCACGGTCGAAGCGTTGAGCGCCCAGTCTGGGATGTGAGGGTTGGATGCGTACGCGGGAATTGAGTATCCGACCGCGATCACGAGGATTCCGCAGAATCCGCGGATAACTGCCCTCGCTTCAATTCGCGCTGAACGCATGCCGTCGAACCAACTCGAAGTTGTCATTGGCCCTTCGCAGGAACGGGCGCCGCAGCCGCCGCGGGCGTTCGTTGCAACACCACCTGCTGTTGGTCCTGGGTGGCTGCATTCTGATAAAACTCCCGCAGTTGCGGATACTCTTTAGGGGTGAAAAGCGTGTTTCCAAATACCATTAACCGCACCTGCTTATAAGTGTTCGCACTATCTCCATACACGCTCTTGTATTCGGCGCCAATCGGAACCACGTTGGTGACGCCCTTGGGTAGGCTTTCCACCGACAGGCCCGGCGCCAGGGTAATCGTCACGACATCCTGGACCACCGACGGATATCGAAGGTCGACCGGATTCTCCCGCTTTTCCGACACAAACATCGGACGTGATTTCGTTTCGAAAAAGGCTGCCGGAAAGAAAACGCGTTTGCCCGTGACCGTTCCCATGCTTCCACTCACGTCCAGGAACGCCATCAGGACCAACCTGCTGTCGTTCAAATCCAGAATGTGATTCATTTTCACCTTGACGCCATCGGGAACCTGGCCCTGCACCTGGTTCTCCAGGGCTGTTTTCGTGGACTGCTCATCGGTCCGCAATGCTCTCTGTCGCCAGCTCAACGCCTGCACGCCATTCATAGTGATCTGAATCTGTCCCTGCAGTTTGCCGTCCGGGCCCATCGTGATATTCACGTTCCGGACTGTGACGTTGTCCGTATATTTTGCCTGTGGCGCTGTGGCTGCCTCGGTGCCGTTGTCTGTCTGGCGAAAACCTGACATCTGAGTGTGGATCCAGTCGAGCTTGCCATATTCGCAATACCGCTCTCCTGGATCGAAGTACTCTTCCTTGCCGCCAACATTCACAATGGCGATCTCGTCGCCCAGCTGGCCCCAATATAGATATCCCCGATTCAGCAGCGACTGGTTGCGCGAGGTCACGATCATCGCATACGCCTTCATTCCCGCAGCACGCGCCATAGCAATGAACAACCTGGTAATTTCGTTACCGTCTCCTCTCTTCTCGTCCCAGATGTCGGCCGCGTTTTTGACTTTTTCACCCTCAGCCTTGTTCTCCTCCGCGGAATGTTCGCGCGTGAAATCTGTATTTTCCAGTGTCATTACGGCCGCGTATATCTTTTGCAGCTTTTGTTCGTCGCTGTCGCCGGAGGCTACGATTTTTGCGACTGCCGCGCGAATTTTGTCGGAAGGCTCCGCAAAATGGTTCACATCCTTTGACCAGTATTTTGCTTCAGCATCCCAGAACTCTGGCCCGGACGAGTACGGTGTGTAATAAAAAATCAGCCGATAGGTGAAGCTGTTGAGGGGCAGCATGTACGGCTCATCGGGAGCTGCCGGAATGTTTTCGGCCACTAAATCGAAACCATCCAGACCGGAACGAACCTTGGCGCCAGGCGGCAGCAGCGGGAAGTACACGAGATGGCTGACCACATTCTGGTGTCCCTGAGAGTCAGTGATTGTGATCGTTCGACTGGTATCGGTCGGGACAAAGTGATAATGCGCGCGGTGCACGAAGATCGATTGCTGCAGAAGCCACCTGGGCGGCATGAAGTAGTCGCCTTCATACGTCAGCAGATAGCGGTACTCGATGATGCTCCCCACTCGGATATCCGGAAGCGAGAACACCTTGGCCATCACAGTCACGTCACCGGACTTGACGATCTCTTTATTAAAGGGTTTGCCCGTGAAGGGAACGATGGTTCCATCCGGCTCAATCGTCCGTCCCTGCACATCGGAAATACTGACCCCACTCTTGTCCTTCTCGTAGGGAATTTCGATCTCGCTGAACTCTTCTTTGCCCTTCTCGGTAAGGATCTTGATTCGTGCGTAAGTGGTATGAGAGTGCATTTTGTCGTTGACGATTTCTTCGCGAAACAGATAGACCGCCGGCGAGTCAGGGGCCGCAGGATCGGAGGTCATTTTCAGCTCGTCAGGTGTGGGTTGGGTCCAGTTTGCGCCAAACACGGGAACATACGCCACCGACATCAGGCAGATAAGTAGAAGAATTCGACGGCAGAAGAGAGCCACGGCACAGCAGCCTTTCGTTGGGTAGGTGGTTCGAACACGATTTCGCTGCGGTCCGGGAGGGAGCGAACCTGCGTAGTTTTATTTCCGCTGATTCCTTGTATCGCCGATCTGGATTCCATGCAAGAAAATTTTCTGCGCAACACGCCGCAGTTACCGTTGAGCCTACTGCTGCGCGAAGCGGTACCGTGCATGAGTAACACGGGGACGCAGAGATATCCACGCGGACAATCTTTCCATTTATGATTCGAGTACTTGGGGGAATGCGATGCGTCGGTGCGGGACCGTCTGATCGCCCGCCACTAAGCCTGCTACCGCTCGGGAAACCTCAAAGAGTTTTGGGTCGACAGCGCTTGGCTCGAACTGGTTCGTCATCTCGAAACAAATTGACATACGGTGGCTGGAAACCCTACGATCAAGCACCATGCGCCTCCGCATTCTTTGTTCCTTACTGTTCGCTGTTTTGACTGCACCCGGCTATGCCCAGGCTCCTCAATACGCGATCACGCCGCAACAAAGCATGATCAAGTTCCACGTCAAATCTTCCGTCGATCTCACCGGCCAGTTTGAGCAGTGGGGTGCAACCCTAAAGTTTTCGTCTGCCGCAGCCGAATCCGGCGTGCTCGACATCAGAATTCGGGCCGCCAGCGTTCAAACCGGCAGCCACTTCAAGAACGACAAGCTGAAAAGCAAAGACTTTTTCGACGTCGCCCACGACCCGTGGATCACCTTCAAATCCACAAAAGTGATTCAGACCAGCCGAACGACATTTGATGTGCCCGGCATCTTTACCATTCGTGGAGTTTCACGGCCAGAAACCCTGCTGCTGACAGTGGACCGAACCGGAACCGGTGACGGCCGCATTCAAGGCACCATGGCCTTCGACCGCAAGGATTATGGAATGGACAGCAATATTCCCTTTATCAGGATCGCGAATCGTGTTGAGGTGGATGTCGATCTGACGGCCAAGCGGATCGGCGGGCCCGCCGTGATATTCAAATATTAATTGGCGCGGTGGCACGACTCTCGCCGCCGTGCATTCAGCCGGGAATCTCTCTTATAGTTATCTTGTGCGTTGAGCCACTCTTTGCGAGGGCCCTGCAATCGGCAGGAGGCACACATGAAACTCGACGAATTTAAAGCCACCGTTGCGCATCAGGAACCGCCATCCGGCATGTCGATTCCGCTGGTGGCATTGTGGTGGGATATGAAAGGCGACTGGACGCAGGCGCACTCCCTGGTCGATGAGTTGGAGACGAAAGATGGCATGGCTGTTCATGCCTATCTGCACCGCAAAGAGGGACAAACCGCAAACTCCGACTACTGGTATCAGCGCGCTGGGCGCGAATTCTATCGGGCGGATCTGGTGGACGAGTGGCAGACGCTGGTTACGGCGCTGCTATCCTCCGCTAAATAAACCTGGAGCATTATCGTTGCGTAGAAAATCAAGTACGCCGCGCGCCGCAATTGTCGTCTGCGCGCCGCCGGCTTCGCGCAATATAATCTTGTCCTCGCTCACAGTGACATCTTGAACTTCGCGCCATGTCTTCGGCACATCCGCAAGAAACATCAACCATGACTGGTTCAACTTTCCATGGGGCGGCACGGTGCGATCGATTGGACCGTCGAATTTCGCGCGCTGCCGTGCCATTTCCTCTTTGCCCACCGGCAACGGGGTCGTACCGAACTCTAGTCCGAGCGCCCGCGTTCTCCCATTCCACGGAGCGTAGTCTCTGGCGCGGTTTTCGTGCCATATCGTCAGCCAAGGAAAGTCCGCGGAGCGAAAGCAGTACCCAAACACCAGGCCCAATTCCCAGTTCAAGGCGGAGATAAATCCGATTTCCCGATCCATGTTCTGCCGCAGCGCGACCACAAACCCGCCATTCGGAGGTGTAAAAGGATGACTTAGGTCTCGTCGTCCATGGGCCTCTGTATCGACAAAGGGCCACTCGAACGGCTTGTCTGAAGGAAGCAGGCACGGCCCATCGTATCCCAGCGGCCACGTCCTGCCTTTGCCTACTGACGCGGCAATGCTGCTCGATTCCACACTCACCAGCGGTACGCCTAAGGTCGCGTGTTGTTGCCACTGAATCTCTCGCGGAGTGGCGCGCAGGTTGCAAACCTGCTCTTGCACACGCAGCACGGATTCCCCCGGCGTAATCTGAATTCTCCGCAACGCCCGGAGGCCCGTGATCGGTAACTCCGCACGCAGCGCCAGACTCCCATTGATCGAGCCGTCGCCCTCGCAAATCCAATCTGCAATCCCCGCCTCTCCATGCAGCGTGACTCCAAGGCTGGCCTCCAAATCTGACGGAGGTCCGAAGCAATCGAGGCACAATGAATGACCGGAATAGGACGCGAGAAAATTTCCGGTGGGCCTGCCGCCATATTGCTTCGCAAGTTCATCATGCTCGGGAGTCAGCGGATCCGCCGTTGTCCAGGGCGATTCCCAAATCACATTGCCAGTTGCGTGTCCGCTGGCGGGTGTAAATGAGAACGACACGATATGCCCGCCGCCCCTCAGCATGGTCATTTCCACCTGATTATTGCCTAGATGAAGCGCGCTTCGACCCTTCCATTCCGTCTTCATGCTGTCTGCCCTGACTGATTTACTGTTGTCCTTTTTTGTAACTCAACACCTTTTCCGTGGCTGCGCGCGACGGCATAATCACTGCGTAAGAATTCCGAACGAAATCATCTTCAAATGGATCGCATTGGTCAGCGGAATTTCTTCCGAGCAGTCCTCCACTACGGTACACCTCCGCGTCGCACTCACATGAGGGTGAGATGGCTACATTGCGATCCGGACTGCCTGACCTGCAATCCCGGCCAGTTGCGCCATGTCACAATCAAAGCTGGCTGAGAGCTCCGCGAAGGCCAGCCTTTTTCAGAGCTCGTTCATCCTATGGTGTGAGCGCTTCCAGCCAATGCAACTGCATCTACCGACGAAAACATGGAGACAGCAAAGACGGCATCGAGGGCTTTCCGTCATCGGCGGCTACCAGGTGCCTTATCGCTGGGCGGTCTTTCTGTAGCCAACCTCACACGGCGGGTCTGGTCTGCGCTGATTCAGGATGAGATCGTCGACCGATCGGCCGAGCTTGCATATTATTTTCTCTTCGCCATGTTTCCGGCGCTGATCCTGTTGTCAGGCATGTTCAGTCTGTTTGCGAGCACCAGCGCACGAGCAAACCTGGAGCTGATGCTGTATCTCGCAAAAGTCATTCCGCCAGCGGCCTTTGCGTCTGTCGAAGCAGCCTTTAGTCAAACCACCCACGAAAGCAACACCGGACACATTGTATTTGGCGCGATCGCAGCCTTGTGGGCGGCTACCTACGGGATGTCTTCGGCGCAGTCGATCCTGAATGTCATTTACCGAGCTAAAGAAAACCGCCCCTACTGGAAAGCGAAGGCGATTGCCATGATCTCCACCATGGCAATCTTCGTTTTGGTGTGCAGCGCCATGCTGCTCCTCGTCCTGGGCGATGACCTGGCAAAGTTTTTCAGCAACGACTTAATGTTCAACCCCGTTCTGATGAGCCTATGGAAAATTGTGAAATTTGTGGCGGCCTTGTTTTTCATGGCAATGGTTTTTTCCATTACCTATCGATGGGGTCCGGCCGGCAACGAGCGCCGATGGCGGTGGATCTCGCCAGGAGCGATCGTCGGCATCTTAGGCTGGTTGGCAGTATCACTGGGGTTCCGCATTTATCTCCACTTTTACAATCCCTACGCCACTACCTACGGATCGTTCGGCGCCGTCATTGTCTTACTGACCTGGTTTTATGTCAGCGGATTTATGCTGCTGCTGGGAGCGGAGATTAACTCGACAATCGAACGGGCAGCGAACGGTACGACATGAGCGATCAGGAAGTCTGACTCAGATGGGACAATCTAGTCGCGCTCACGACTTCGCCTCGTACGGCCACCAGACGAAACGCGCCAATAGCGGATAATACAAGCCCAATCGCACATTGCGGGTTTCTGGAGATACGATCCGCGCGATATCACCGTACAACTGCATCTGCTCCGCGTATTGCTCGCGCTCTTTCGTTAAAAATTCCTCTAGCTGGCTCGCGCCATGGGAAGCAGTCTTGAAATCGATAATCCAGAGCGTATTTGTATCGGAACTGGTGGGAGTTTCTCCTGCAACAAACATGCGATCGACGCGGATCGAGCGCAAGACATTGCGGTGAATCGCGGTCAAAGGAACCTCAAAACCACTGCTGAGAGCAGTCGCAGGCTCTTCAGCAGATGGAGAGGAATGTTCGCTGAGAATCCAACGCCCATGCTCATCCGCTGCCACGTATTGCAACGCGGCGACCATACGAACTGCGTCTCTTGCCGCCTCCTTTGGCGGATGACCACGGCTGAGCAACTGCAAGTTAATCGGCTGGCTCAATGCATCGATCAATCGCGCTTGTGCAGACGCTTCTGCATTTTGCTTGAGGATACTCGCCAGCGGTTCAAGGAAGGCGTGCAGCACAGTGCCAAACGTTCTTGCTCGCCACGAACCCTCAGGTCGCTGAAACGCGGGTGAATCCTCATCATCCACGGAATCATCCACCCCGTCCTGCCACGCCATCGCCGCTGGCATTGGAATATCTGCGAGCGCCTCGGGCGCCTTCCAGCCGGAGCGCAGCCGCTGAAAATTCGACAGAGGTACCACTCGACTGGAGTTAGAGGAATCCTCTGCGGCCGCGATCGATTCCACTTGCCCAGGAGTGCCGGTCATTGGCCATTCTGGAGAGATATCTGTTCGTGCCGGCATCTCCACCACGTCTGCGCTGCCGGAATCGCCGATCTGCTGTTCGCGCCAGTACTGGGTGAAATTCGCTTCCGCAACTGGCCACGCGGTGTGCAGCAACGTCTGCCGGCGCACATTGCCAAGTTGGCCATTTTTTCCTTCCTGGCATTGCCCGAACAGATGCACTTCCTGACGAGCACGCGTGCAGCCCACGTACAGCAACCGTTTCAATTCTTCCCGATCGCGTTCCGCGCTGGCGTCGCGAATCCATTTGTTGATGGCTTCTTCTTCCTCAGAGGAATGCTTGATTGGCGCCAGCAAAACCCGACTGACCACATCGCCGTCTTCTTCATCTGCGTCCGCCAACACCTGTTCCACCCACTCCGCCAGGCGCGAATCGTTGTTTCTGGCAGATCGGTGCAGCCCGGGAAGGAGCACCACATCCCATTCCAACCCCTTCGCCTTGTACAGCGTCAGCACCTCGACCGGAGAATCCTCGGCCCCAATGGCTGGCGCATAGACCTTAGAAAGCTGGCCTTCAATTTGGGAGATAGTCGGCCAGCCGCTTTCACTTTCTAGTTTGTCGAGCATTCGAAAAACTTCCTGCACCGTCGGCCATTCACCTGCGGGAATGCAGTGTGGCCCTCCCAGCGTGTGCCACGTCCGCTCTACCAGCATCGAGAAACGTTCGTTGCCGGTTTGCAGTTGTGCGGCACTCAGCGCCTGCAATACTCGTGCTGCGCGTTCCCGTCCCTCGGCGCTCAAGTGTGTCGAACGCTCGCGAAACAATTCCGCGACAGTCTTTGCGCCCCGTTGCTGATCGTCACCGCCGCACAACACCAGCAGGTCCGTCAAAGTCAGCCCGCACCACGGCGCACGCAACGCCGCCAGCCAGGCCACGCGGTCTGCCGGATGCAACAGGCAGCGAGCAATCGTCATTACATCCAGAATCGGTTGCCGATCCGGAAGAGCATCCATCTCGATCGCGCGATAAGGAATATTGCGCGCCCGCATTTCCTGCAGAACGGAGGGAACGTGGGTTCTGGCTCGCACCAGGATGGCGATGCTCAGCGGCCGCTCGCCGGTGGTTCGATTTCGCGCTTGTTCGATGACATCGCAAATCTGCCGCGCCTCGATCACGGAAGGATCTTGTTCAGCCCTGTCTTCGCCGCTCTGCGATTGCGCGAGCCGAACATGCGGATGCCAAAACAAGCGCTCCGTTTCTTCTTCGAGATGCGCGGCTTCTGAGGCCTCAAACTCGACGGCGTCCACATCATCCTGCGCCTCGTGGGCAAAAATCTGTTCGAAAGCTTTATTCGTCTGCTGCACCAGGCTTTGCCGCGAGCGAAAATTCGAGCGCAGCCGGATCGGCTTCAGCCGCACTCCGCCAACACCATCGCGGCGCGCACGTGCAAATAACTCCACGGCGACGTGACGAAACCGATATATTGACTGCTTTGGATCGCCGACAAGAAATACCGTCTGGCTGTGTCCATCCCATCCCTCGACCAACCGGCTGAACAATTGGAATTGGGTCAGCGAAGTATCCTGCATTTCGTCGACGAGCAAATGTTGCATCTCCATTCCAAAAGCCAATGCCAGCGAATCCGGATCCTCGTCGAGCGCGTGGCCTGCTGCGAGCGCAATCTCGACAAAGTCCGTGCGCCCCGACTGCGCGAACACCACTTTCAGTTCGGCCACGGCGCGACGCAACAGCAGAAAAATGGAACGCAGGATCACGCGCTGCTGCTCTGTGTAGCCGGCCGGCGGCAGCTTGGCAACCTTAGTTAACGCACGAACCAAGTCGTCCTCACCTACGAACGAGTCCAGCAATGTCTTAAAGGTTTGCGTGTGCGGCTGTTGCGCTGGAAATCCGATTGTGACTTTGACGCCGCCCGATTTTCTCAGCGTGTATTCGTCTGTCAGTAGCAATCGGGCCACTGCTTTCCATGCCGCGAGCTGCTCCGGCTCGGATAGCGGCACATCTGACGTGCCCATCAGATCGCAAAAAATGTTCTTATACTTGCTACCCTCAAGCTGATCTGCCGCGTATCTTCCTAGGTCGAAAATGTGCTTCCAGTTCTTCTCGGGCAGCATCGCTGCTGCGTACTGCAACGTCTCCTCGCATGCCTCGCGCAGTGGAGCTTCAAACTTCTCGCAAATAATTGCGTCCAATTCATCATCGGAATACGCTCGTTCAATCGGAAGAACCCGGCGCCATTGGTCGCGAGTCCGCAACATATCTGCGAGCAGCTTCACCGCAGGTTCCATGCGGTTGTCCAGATGCAACAGCAATTCGTGTGCGGCGCCGCTCAAGCGAGCATCGCTTCCCCCAATTTCCTTCAGGGTCGACTGCGCTGCCAGCAGATAAAGATCGTTAGCATCATCCATCGGGCGCATCTCTGCACCGAGCCGCGACAGCACCGGAAGTCGGCCAACGATTTTGCTACACAATGAATCGATCGTTCCGATGTTGAATCGCTGCGGCTGGCTCACCAGGTTCCATCCGAATTTCGCATCGGCTTCCAGCGCCTCCAGCGCGAAGGCGCGAGTCTGCATATGATGCATCGCGGCCGGATCGATCGGGACATTTTGCTGCGCATCCCGCAGAGATTGCAGTATTCTGTCTCGCATCTCCGCTGCGGCCTTGCGCGTAAATGTAATCGCCAGCACCTGTTCGGGCTGCTCCACGCGGCCCAGGAGCCGCAGAAACCGCTGCATCAATAATTCTGTTTTGCCGGAACCTGCTGGCGCTTCGACAATCCACGACTGCTCCACATCCCACGCGTCTTCGCGCGCAAACACCTCCGGCTCACCCGGTATCGTGGCGCTCGCGTTCGATGGAAATCTGCGCAGGTTGCCCATCAATCGAAACTCCCCGATTCGCTGGCCGATGCAATTTCGTCTGAACTGTCGCCGACGCTTTCTGCCTCACGAATTCTGCACAATAAGCCCTGCGCGCAATAGCGGCAAGTCTCGCGCCCCCTTTTCGGATCGACGACGGCCACGCCGGCAACAAAATCTTCCGCGAGTCTCGTCAGGGTCGCTCGCCACTCCTCTTGCAGCTGCTGCAGTCCCTCTGGCGACATATTCTCGCGACGATTACTCCTGGCTCCTGGCGCAACCGGAAACACTCCAGCAACAGAACCGACCACTGTGAAGTCAATATTTCTTGGATGGAGCCCCGCAAAGGCAATTCCAGCCAACGGCGTTTCATCCGCCGCGGAATCCTGTCGCAACACGGCGTATGCGGGGAGCTGCGGCTCATCCGGACGCTCCCCGTCGCAGGCTTTGCTGTCGACCTTGCCAGTCTTGTAATCCAACAGCACCATTCCCTGTTCCACCTGATCGATGCGATCAATGCGACAGCGAAGTTCCACACCTCCCAGATGCATCTGTTCCAGTGTGTCTTCCGTTTTCACTACAGTGAAATCCGGGCGCCTCTTTTCAACCTCTAGCCACTCCATCAACCGGTTCTCAATGCGATCCGCCTCAATGTTCAGCAAGGCTCGCTGCCACAATTCGTCGGCGTGCTCACGAAACCCCCGCAACGCGTGATCGATATGGCGGCGCAAAGCCCGGCGACACTCGGCCTCTGTAGTTTCGAGCAGTTGCGTCTGCGATTTCATTTCGTCCCAAAAGCACTGCAGCACCTCATGCAAAATGATTCCCTGCGCGGCCGCGGGAAGTCCAATGGCAGCCTCTTCGATCGGTTCCGCCGCCAGCCGTATCTCCGCAAAGGCTCGAAATGGACATGCGGCTTGATCCTTCAGAAACGTGACGCCGCTGCGTACCTGGGTTCCCTGAAATGGAATCGCGGGTTCTTCGTCGACGACTTCCAGCGCGGAAGACTCTGCATCGCCTTCGCGGCTGATCGGCGCCTCAACTTGGCCCGACAAAAATTCCTCCATGGCAATCAGCCGAACCCTGGGCAACGCGCTGCGAACCGCGGGTGAGATGGCGATCTCCGGGCTGGGAGCATGCGCGCTGGCGGTTGTGGGATCGCTTTCCTGCAGCGCAAAACTCACAATCACTGCCGGCGCGGATGTCAGGACTCGCCGCGTTACCCTTTCCGCGAAAGCAGCATCTGCTGCCGGATCGGCATAGGGCATGTGCGCCGCTCGCTGCACACTCCATGGCAAGAATGGCTGGGCGTGGCCGCGTGGTGGCCAACTCGCCGCCTGCGCATTCATCCACCAGATTCGGTCGAACGTAAGTCCTGCCGCCTCAGATATGCCGAGAATTTGTACGGGGGCATGTCTAGTTTCCAGCGTAAACAGCATCGTCCCCGCCAGAGATTGCAATCGCCTCATCGCATCGGGAAACGGCACCGAGCCTGTCACCGCGCTCAACGAAGACAGCTCCTTTAGCAACGCATTCCATCGCCGCAGCAATTGATATTCCGCGCTGTCCGTCGCCGTCAGCAAGTTCCATTCTGCCGCGGACAGAAGCTCTTCGATCGCCTCTCGCCAATCGGCGTAGGAACGAGGCTGCTTCA
>Ga0335075_10002937_pt1 | contig 27237 bp, 10 predicted proteins | sample Lox_Sample_24_FD_206723 | JGI IMG/M metagenome (GOLD analysis project Ga0335075, IMG submission 206723) | Soil microbial communities from Loxahatchee National Wildlife Refuge, Florida, United States - Lox_Sample_2.4 | ecosystem: Environmental > Terrestrial > Soil > Wetlands | place: USA...
TAGGACCCGTCGATATTCAGGCTGCCAGTGAGCGCGGCTGCATATAGCGAGCCCGGATAGACGGCGGAGGTGAAATCATCTGTCGAGCCGTCGCGGTTGGTTACGATGCTGAGGTCGTAGGGCTGCGAACCTGAAATAGGCACATAGGGCGTCTGGTTGTCGATCGCGACGCTGCCGTCGCTGACAATCGAAACGCCGGCGATCGAACTGTAGAAGCCGTGGGCATTGAGGTTCTCCTCATCCCCATTCAAGCCTTCCTCCGAATATACGCCAAGGGCCCCGATTCCGCCGATATCCACCGACCCTTGCGCCGATACCGATATCGTGGCGTCGGTGAGGCGAAGCCGCAGCGCATCGGGCATCGTGTAAGTTCCGATGTCGTTCTCAAAGACCTGAATGGTGCCGTCGCCCGCGATGTCGCCACCCGCCGTGACGTCCATGCTTCCCTCGCCGATATCGAAGCGTCCCCCCAGAATGTCGTCGCCCGCGTCGATGGTGACATCGCCGCCGCCGAACTGCCAGATTCCGAGCGTCGGCAGGCCGATGGACCGGCTCGAAATGCTGGCCGTGGTGACCGAGGTGTCATCCGCGACCGTCAGATCGACGATGTCGCCGCCTGCACTGATAGCGATATTGCCGCCGCCGAGCGCGCCGACTCCTTCGGTGAACAATTGCGGATTGATCAGGATGTTGGTGATGTCGCCAACGGTGCCGACGCGCCAGGGCTGATCGCCGCTGCCGATCCAGCTGTAGAAATCACTATTGTCGTAATTGTCGGCCAGCATGGTATCGCCATAGACGTCCCGACGCGAGAGAATGTCCTGGCCGGCGGTGAGCGAGATGCTTCCGCCTCCCGTCAGATAGACAGGATTTGCAATCATGATGCCGGCAAATCCGGCATTGGTGGACCCGCCGGCGTCGCCGTACTCGTAACCGCCCGACAAGGGCTGGCTGAATACATTGCCCGTCTCGTCATAGCCGTCGGGATCGATCGTGAAGGTCTGGCCGGTCAGTTCGTCAACGACCGTCTGTTCGGCAATGTCGGCGAGATGGCCGACCGTGTAGACGGCTGAGCCGCCGAGCTGCAGATCGTCGCCGTTGTTGAGCTGCTCGTCGGTCACGGGACCGTCCTGGAGATTGATGTCGCCGGAGGCCGCCATGTCGATGGACCCCGTGCCGGTCCGCACGAGTGTCGTGTAATATTCTGTGGCCGTGTTCGTGTTCGGGTGTTCCGACGGCAGTGACGTGTAATATGAGATAATTCCGTTCTTGGCGGCGAAATCCGGTTCGATCACGTCGAGCATGAAAAGATTGGCGAGATTGAGCGTGGTTTCGATACCAGTGATCGTGCTCCCACTTGTAACTGTCGTATAATCACCCTCGTATTCAGCAAGGAAATTCTCGAACGCCTGGGAGTCATCTATGAACTCCAGGGCGCCGGCAGGCGCTTTCGCATAATTGATGAACGTGTAGGAGTCCGCGTCGGCGGACGGGTATTGGGTCAGAAACGCCATGTACCAGGAACCGGCCGTCAGATAATCGTTCCCCACCTGGAAGTCGAGCTGGTCTATGTAGCTGGTTGTACCGTTCTCACAAGCAGTAGTATTACAGCCATATTCAAAACTGCTCGGCCCATTGCCTACCACGATATTGTAGTCCGTGCCCGCCACCGTGCGCAACGGATCGGCGCTAGGGTCGCCGCCAAAACTGTCGAGATCGGCGCCGGCTACGAACTGATAGGACGTGGATTGCGCGTAATGCGTGCCGCTCGCATTGGTGACGGCCGGGAAGACCTCCATACTGTCCAGTGCGTCGCTCGTGGTCCCATCGAGACCGGCATCCCCGGCTGCGGAAGGCGAATTCGCATCCGGATTGTAGGGCGCCGGATTGTAGAGGAAGCTCTGATCTTTAAAGCTTCCGGGCAGCGAAAGGCCGATATAGTCAAGCCCTTCGTTAAGCAGATCCTTGTATGACAAATCCGATTGCCAATTGACCAGGTTTGTACAATTTGCTGGGTCGCTCACGCAGGCAGCCTGGATATAGGGCTGCCAGTATTCGTTGCCGCCGCCCAGCTGGGCATTCAAGTAATTGCTGTCAGTCTGGTCGCCGAACTGGAAGAAGCCGTCGGTGACGCTGCCGTCGATGTCGAGATTGCCGCCCGCGCGGATGGTGAGCACGGGCGCCGCGCCCAGCACATCGCCGCCGACGCGGTAGGTGAGCGACGTGTATTTGGAGAAGACCTCGCCTTCATCGCCCGGGATGATGTAATACTGGCAATCCGAGGTGCAGCCGGGATCGACGGGAAGCATCAGCCCGGCCTTCACCGCCGCCGCGATATCGACGGTGCCGGCGCCGAGATTCCAGTTCGAGGCGAGGACGATGGTGCCCGAATAATCGAGTTCCACACCCGGCCGCGCCTGGAAATTTGCCTGCGAGGCGAGGCCGCCGAGATTTCCGTAATCGGCCGAGATGTTGAAGTTCTGGATGAAATTGACGACCGTGCCGGCCGCGTTGTCGGCAAGGAAATTGGGGTCACTTCCAGTCGCGCCGACGTCAAGAGTCGCCACGCCATCGGCAATAGTCACGCCAACAAAGTCGCCACTGTTGACGACGTCCTGGAGGTTCCAGCGCTCGAAGCCGATGAGATCGATGGCGCTCGCGCCTTCGATATCACCGGCATAGGTCATGTTGACCGTCTCGCCGTTTTGCCCGTCGATTACCGGCAGGCGGAAATTGACCGTGCCGCCCGTATCGCCGGGCACATAGGTGTAATAGGTCGTGCCGTACATCGTCATCGGCACGAGCCGCGCCTCGGTCTGGAGCGCCGCCACGTCGATCACCGCGCCACTCTTCACATCGATCGCGCCGTTCTGGTCGGTGCCGATATTGACTGTGCCGCCCGAGGCCTGGCGCGGATCGTCCTTGGTGTAGCCATTGGCATGGGCGTCGATCAGCGCCGTGCTTTCAAGGGTGACGCCGGTGAGGCCGTAGAGATCGACCGTGCCGCCATTGGTGCCCGATACATCGATCGTGCCGCCGATGTCGACCAGCCCGCCATCGGCGTCGAGCAGCACGTTCTGCGCCTTCAGCTCATCGCCTTCCGGCAGCACGAGATCACCCGCGCCCGTGGTGATGTCGATCGTGCCGCTGAAATCCTTCGCGAAGCTCGTGCTGAACGTCGCAAGATCGAACGAGCCGCCCGTGGTCAGGTCGAGCGAGCCGCCGCCATTTGGCGCGGAAGCGTCGATCGTGCCATTCATGTTGAAGCTGCCATTGGCCGCGGAGAGCGACAGCGTGCCGGCCGTTCCGGCGTCCCCGCCCACGGAAATCGTGGTGCTGGAATCCGCATCGATGTCGCCGTCCTGCGCGATGAGAGTGAGCGTGCCGCCCGGCGCGGAGACGGTGCTGGGATCGGCGGAATCGCCGAAGGTCTTCGAATAGGACGGCGTTTCGATCACCGCGTCGCCCGAAATATCAATTCCGGTCTGCGAATTGAGCGTGAGATTGCCGGCCGTGGCGCGCAGCTCGGTATTGTCGACCGAAATGTTGTAGCCGGCGATAGAGAGCGATGCGCCCGGAACGGCCTGCACATCCGGCACGCTCGCGCCGGTCGGATTGTCGATGGTGACGGAACCCGTGGTCACCAGCGACAGGCTGGGGATGGTCTCATTGACGCCCGGCGCCGGCGTGGATCCCATGTCGCCGAGATAAGGCGTCTCAAGCGTCAGCGCCGCAGGGCCGAAATCGACCGTGCCCTGGCCTACCATCATCATGCCTTTCGGCGCCGACAGCGTGACGTTCTGGCCAAAGCCATAGGTGCCCAGCGTGCCCCAGCCGAAATCGATCTGCTGGGCATTCACGGTGAGATCGCCATTGCCGCAGGCGGGCATGCCGCTCTGGCCGCAAGCGCTGCCGCCATTGCCGTCCAATGTCAGCGTATCGGCGTTCAGCGTCACGGAATCGCCGCTGAACAGCGACAGACCCTGCGCATCGAACGTGACATTGCCGAAATTGTAGGTGCCCGAAGCGAAGCCGATCGTGTCCTGCGACAGGATCGTCAGTTCATCGGCCTTGCTGAACAGCGCCTGCAATTGGGGCGTGATGACGAGACCGGAGCCCTCTCCGTTCGACGAAAACGTCACCTCTCCGGCGCCAACCGCCAGATATTTCGCGGCGATATCGGCATCGGAGGCGATGGTCAGATCGCCGCCCGAATCAAGCAGGACGGAATTGCCGGAGAGATCGACATCGCCGACCGTCAGGGAGGCGGCGCTTTCCGGCAGCGTGGCAAGGCGCTGCGAGCCGTTGGAGACGCGCAGCAGCGCGGCCTGGCCGTCGACCGCGTAATCGCCGGTCAGCGGAATATCCGGATTGCCTTTGGCGATGATGGTGGCGCCGTCGTCGAGCGTGATGCCATCGCTCGCGGCCAGAATGACTTCCGGCGCGGTCAGCGGATGCCCGGAATCATTGGCGACGGTAATGTTTTCCGCCGTGACATCGATCGATGTCGTGCCGTCGGAATTGTCGGTGCGCACACCGCCGATCAGCAGGCTCGATGCGTCGAGATCGTCGAGCGTGCCGGCGGTGATCTCGATCGCGCCGGATTGCGGCGGCGTGTCATCGAGTGTCGACACGATGTCGAAATCCGCGCCGCTGATATCGGCTTCGGAACCGCGGCCGCCTTCGGCCGGCGCCGTCAGGAATGTCGCGTCCGCAACCAGAGCTTCGGTCGGGGCAAGCACCAGCCGCCCGGCGTCGAGCGGCAGGCGCGGCGTGATCTCGTCATTCGACGCGGCGAGCTGCGCAAAGAACGTGTCCGCCGAAGTGAGCGCGATGTCGGAATATTGTTCGAAGACGCTTTGCGACTGCACTTCGAAAGCGTCAGGCGTCGCGCTGCGCGCGTCGGTGCCGGCCACGCCGTAATAGCCGGACATGAGAACCGTTCCGTCGGTGAGGCGCGTACTCGTATCGGGCGCGATGGACGCATCGTTCTCGTCTTCGACGATGCGCATGCCGCCCGGCAGCGTCGCATATTGCGCGGGCAAGAGCGTGTACCAACCGGCTTTGATGCCATCCCCGCCGGTCAGATAGACGCTTTCGCCCACGGCCGATGCGGAGTAGAGGCTGCCGTAATTTGCGGAATAGATCGGATCATAGGCCGCGACAGTGGCGGATGAAACGCCCGGCACGATCGCGTAGACCTGCTCGCCGCCCGGATAGAGATAACCGCCATTGCCGCTGAACTCGTTGGGATTGTCGTAGTCGAGAACGTCGCGCGAGCCGCCCGTGCCGGGGATGAATTCGTAAGCATAGAGGTCGCCGCCGCCGCTGAGGTCGACGGTGGCACCGGCGTTGAGTGTGACCGAAGCGCCGCCAAAATTCAGAACGGCTGCCGGTGGCGCGGTGAGTTCCGATTCGCCCGTCGGCGAGAAATACCATTCCGCCTGGTCAGTCGTGGTTCCGTACGGAATGCTGAGTCCGGCGGCGGAGACGGAGGTGATGCTGCCGGAGAGCGCGGTGACGGAAGTCGTCCCTGGCGCGACCTCCTGACCGTTTATGCTCAGACCCGAATCCGAACCAATCGTCAGCGTACCCACGGGTACGCGGATCACGCCGCCAAGCACGATATTCGCGGCATCGATGGTCAGATCGGCGCCCGCCGAATAGGGCGTTTCGGGTGTTGTTTGCGTCGTACGCCCGAAGGTGATCGTGCCGTTCAACGAGGTAACATCAAAGGTCGAACCGGTCGTGGGATAGACCTGCGCCGCGTCGATGGTGAGATTGCCGTAGACCGACAGCTGGCCAATCAGCGTGTCGGCAATATCCCCGGTTCCGGAAATGCCATCGGTGAGACTGGCCGGCTGCACGCCAATCAGGCGCACATCGCCGGTCGCATCGAACGTCACATTCGCAACCGACTCGTCGAACAGTATCGCGCCCTCGACATCAATGTCGTCGGCGCGGAAGATGACGCTGTTGTTCTCCGGCAGGCCGCTGGGGGCGGCGCTTGATTGTTCGACGCTGTCGAGGCCGATATAGGGCGCCTCGATCGTAAGCACGCCGCCAGAATTCACGGTCGGAACGTAGGATTGATCGGTGTCGATGCTACCGCCTTCGCCATTGTAGGGAATCGATTCGAGAATGAATGCGCGGCTCAGACTGATCGTGGCATCGCCTACGGAATTGATGCTCCCCTGGGCGATGAAGGTCGAAAAGCCGGCCGCGGCAATCTGCTGCTCCGAAACCGCGTCGAGCGTCGGTGTCGATGGATCATTCTGATAGAAAATGGGATCGGGCATCTCGAGCGTGCCGCCAAGCGCCTCGGGTGCGCCGCCCTGCGCCAGGATCGTCGCGCCCGTGATCGTTCCGCCATTGCCCATGTCGAGGGTGCCGCCATTGCTCCACACGCGCGTCGGCACATAGGTTCCGTCGGCACCCAGCTCGTCATAGACGGCCGATGCACCGGACAGGTTCAGCGTGGCGCCGGGCTCTGCGACGACCTGCTCTGCCATGGTGAAGGCTTGCGGATCGTTATCGACGCCGTTCACATCGGCGGTGTTGTAGGAGCCGTAAACGCCGAAACCGATCGTCTCTGCAAAGAGCAAATTGGTGCTGAGATAGCTCGGCTGCGATTCGAGGGTACCCCCGGCATAAAGTGTGCCGGTCACATAATGCGGCACACCGGGCTCGACGGCGTAGGGGTCGAGAACGCTGGTGCCGGCAAGATCGGTGACACTGCCCGCGCCCAGTTGAATGCCCACGCCCTTGCCCAATGTCCCAAGCAGATAGATAGTATCATTGATCGCAACGTAATCATTGGTGCAGATGGTATTGCCGCATGTGATGCCAAGGTCCTCGGCCTGGTAATCAATGGCGTTCTCGTCGATCGTACCATTGGCATTGCACGAGAAAGCCTCGCAAAGGCTGGTGACGGCGAGGCCAGTCGAGTAGATCAAGGGAAGCATTTCCGTCTGATCGATCGTGCCGCCCAGGATTCGGATCGTGCCATTATTGTCCAGCTGCGAGACGGTGAGAACGCCGCCCGGCGCATCAAGCAATTTCCCGCCCTTGTCGATCTGAAGCTCGATGAGGCCGCCAAGCGCGAGGTTCACGGCCTTCTGATCCCACACATCGGCGGGGATGTTCGGCTTGATGACGGATTCGATGTTGCTGCCCGTCGGCAGATTCAACAGGGCTGCCATCTGCGCGTCCTCGCGCGCCGGATCGTTCAGCGCGAGGGCGTAATACGGCTCGGCGAGATCAAGGGTCCGTCCGGCACCGACCGTCAAAACATCGGTCGCGAGAACGGCGTTGTAGCCGCCATAACCATTGGTGAACTGGTTGGCAAAAAACTTTGTTTCATACGTCGTTATATCGTAATTCGAGAACCCCGCCGCAGAGAAGAAATCGAGCGGCAGTTCCGTCCCGGTCGAGGGAGTGCCATTGCCGAAGCTGATCGCCGGCGTGTCGAGGCTGAAAGTGCCGCCGCCATCGAATCCATAGGCATCGATGGTGCCGGGCGCGATCACCACGCGTGCGTTGATCTGGCCGGGGTTGTCGGGGAGATATTGTTCGCCGTCGATGTCGTTATTATTGACACGGAATCCCGGAATCCCTTCCTGCTGATCGGAGTTAAAGCTTGCCTGGACGTAGTTCGTCTCGTCGATAAGACTCACATTTCCGCCCGTCGACGACAAATCGACATCGCCGAGCGGCGACACATAGCCGCCACCCGACACGTCGAGGAGCGCACCCTTGTTGATATAGATGCTTCCGCTGATGTCCTCGTTGACGTCCTGATCCTGGTTATAGCCCTCATTTTCCTGAACATTGAGTAATACGCTCGGTGCGGCGTTGAGCGTGATACTGCCGCCATCGGTATAAGCGTCCCCGAGAACCTCCCCCGGCCCGGCGCCATAATCATTCGTCCAAAGCCCGCGCGCCGAAAGCGTGCCGTTGATGGTGATGTCGAACGAACCCAGTTGGGCCACTTCGGGCACGAAGACAGAACCGGAGCCGGAACTGTTCAGACCTGTGCCGCTCCCGTATACGGCGAGCGTCTGCAAATTGATGCTGCCCGACGGCACAAAGACGTTGCCGTCCACAGTGATGGCGCGGCCCGCCTCGACGTCGAAGTCTCCGCCCGCCGCAAGGGTGACATCGGCGCCCTGTTCCACATTGACCTCGCCGCTGGTCGCAAGCGCGAGATCGTCGAGCCCCATATCGGAGAGCGCGGTCGCCGAAAGCGTGATCGTATCGATGCGGTCGGTTGGCAGATAGGAATCCGCAGCGCGCGTCGCAATAACGAGCTGGCCGTTCACGATCGAAATCGACTGCCCGTACTCCAGATTGCCCGATACGGGCTGATAGTTCGACTGGGTAACGATATCGATGTCACCGCCGCCGTCCATGGCACCACTTTGCTCCGCGTCCTCGGCAAACGCCTGGACGAACAGCAACCCGCCGACCGGAAGCTGCGAGGGCGCCGCCTGCACGTTGCGCGCATCGCCGTAAACGCCGGATGTACCAGTTCCGACCTCGGCATCTTCAAGCTGCATGGGGCCGGGGAAGGCATGCGCATAGACACTGCCGTCGAGGACGACGACGGAGGATTTCAGCGTCAGCGTCCCGGCATCGCGGCCTTCCGTGTATGCGGCTTCGTACTGCCCCTGCGTCAGCAGCGGATCGCTCCAGGTCTGCGAGACGCCCCAGCGCGATTGCGTGACAGTGTAACCGTCATAGATGCCGACATAGGTATCATCGGGATTCGCATCGCCGATATTGACGATATTGCCCGACGAATCGATCAGCTCGGTGGTCTTCACCCAGCCGGCCTGATAGGTGACCCAGCCACCGTCGAGATCGATCACGGCGCCCGACTTTACCGTGACATCGCTCGCCTCCTCGGAATTTCCGCCGGACACGAAACTGTCAGCTCCGAGCGTGACATTTCCGCCGGTGGTCATCAGCTGGCGGACATTTATGCCGACCTGCTCGTAGTAGCTCGCGGCAGGCACCAGCGGCGAACCGACCCAGGCCACGCCGTCGGAGCGCACGCCCGACAGGCGCGGATCGACATAGACCGTGGCACCGTCGAGGAAACTGTCCTTGTCGGCGGTGCTGTCGTCCTGGAGCGTGTTCTCGGTGACGGGATGAATGGCGATGCTGTTGTAGGAGGCCGGTATCTCCACATCGGGCAGTCCCGCCACGTCGATAACGGCACCTGTATCAATGAAAACGCGCGAGGTCCCCTGGCCCTCGTCCACATCGTTATACGTATCCGCGCCTGAAGCGACGCCCACCGTCACATCTCCGCCGGGCGCGTAGATCATCGCATTCTGCTGCACCTCAACGAGCGAATCATCGCCGCCGATCACCACTTTCGACGGCTTGAAATCCTCGATCGACACGGGGTCCTGGGGAATCGTCTCTGCGGTGGGATCCGGGCCGATCGCGATGGTGCTTCCGGCGCCGAGCTGGACATTGCCGGCATCGACCTCGACGAAGCCGTTTCGCGACACGCTGGTCGTCGCTTCGAGGATGCCGTCGTTGATCACGCCGCCGTTCGCGGGACTCATCGCCGACACATAGCCCTGCGGCGAGGACAGGATGGCATCGCTCGTGTTTTCGACATAGGACAAATCGAGGCCCGCCTGATTGACCTCGCCGGAAGACAGCGAATAACCGCGAATGTCAGGTGTCGCCGATCCCGACGCACCGGTGGAGCGCAGCAATGTTACCAGGTATCCGGCCTCCAGACTGACCTGGCCTTCGGGCGCGGTGATTTCGCCGGAATTGACGATCTCGGGAGCCGTCAGAAGGACATAACCGCCCGAATCGGCCTGGATATTCGCGCCGGCCGCCACGCTGATCGAGCCCGGCTGCGAATAGGTGACCTCTTCGCATGTCGACGATCCGTCACTGCAAGAGGCCGTCGCGGAGAACGTATAGTCCGAAGCTTGATTCTGGGTATCCTGGTCCCTGTAGCCGAGCAGGCCGTATTCCAGGAAGTAATCATTTCGATCCTTGATCGAAAGCGGTTCTTCTCCACTCCCCGATATGTTATTATATGCTTGGCCCACGTCCAGCGTGCTCGCAATCAGGGCGTTGACGTTGACCTGCGAGGCGCCGCCGAACAGGATGCCGTTCTGGTCGATGATGAGAACGGTGCCCTGTGCCTTGATGGAGCCGAGGATTTCGGCCGGCGAAGTCGAATCGCCGACAATGCGGTTGAGCGCGATCCAGGATGTTTCGGCAATGCCCTTGAAAGTCTGCTCGAAATTGACCGTGGTGTTCTGACCGACATTGAAAGAATCCCAGGACAGAATGGCGCGCTGCTGGGTCTGCTTGATCGTAACTGTTACATTGTTCCCGGACTTGGTCTCGGTCGGCTGATCGGCGCCCTGCCAGGTGCTCGTTCCCGTCGGATCGCGGGCGGCCGGTACTGGATCCGGCACTTCCTGCAATCCGCCGATCACCAGGCCATCGGGCACGTTCCCGGTGGTGCCAAGCACCGCCTGCCGGGCTGCGTCCTGTGCCTGCTGCGCCAGCTGCAGCGCCTGGGCGACCTGCGCCTGATACTTCACCGCGCGCGCCGCGGCCGCGCTCATGCCCGCCCGTTCGGCGGCTTCCTCCGCAGTGTTGGGATTCTTCAACAGCCGGCCGACGATTTCGTTGTTGACCGCCACTGCCGCCCTGAGCTGGGCGAAGCTCTGGGCGTGAGCGTGGGCAAGCCCGATCGCCGTCACAAGCGCCACGACGCTGGAGCCGCGCAGGAGTTTTCCACGCAGTCTGTTGCCGCGCCGTTCCCTCATCCGAATCGTCCCGCTCATGGCGATCTCCTTCGTTGCGGCCCTCGTCAGTGTCCTGCCCCGGCAGTGGCCGCAGCCGGCAGCTTTGCATTCGGATTGTACTTGCCTTCATAGAGGCGGTCGTCGAATCCCTGCGCCTCGTTCTCGAGTTCGACGCGCTTGATGGCGATCAGCGGTTCATTGGCACCGATCGCATCGCCCAGATTGAATTTCTCATACGCGTCGAGAATGTCATTTCCGGTCTTGAACAGCTTGGCGTTCTTGTCCTCGCAGACGCCGAGTTTCTTCTGGACGTCGTCGAGAGCCTTCTTTGCCGTGTCGCGATCGGACTGCGCCTGCTGCAGCGTGCCGGCGGCCTGCGTGGCGGCATCCTTGTATTGCGTGACCTGGGCCGCGAGATCGGCCTCTTTCTGCACATCGGCGGCGCTGCGCCTGGGACGGGCGGCGAGTTGTGCCCTCGCCGCTGCGAGCTGCGCCTTCAGATCGTCGCGCTCCTTCTCCGCCGCGGCCTTTGCGGCTTCGAGCGAGGCCTGCTGATCCTGCAGCTGCTGGACCTGGTTCATCTCCGACCGCAACTGGTCGCGCAGCCGGTCTTCGAGCGATTGCGCGTCGGTCGGCGCTGCGAGAAGATTCACCGCCAAGAGTACGAAGAGCACAAAGCAGGACTGCACGCGAAGCGCGCTCTTGTGTTCGTGCCCTTTGCGCTCCTCGTGGTTAGATACAATTCGCATCGTCAGAACGCCGTGTAGAGGTCGAGCTGGAGGACATCGATGGCGAGCGGGGGGCCATAGACCTGATTGGAGCTGAACCAGCGCGCCTGCAGCCAGGTGTTGTGGAACAGGCCCATCGTCGCCTTCACGTAATAACCCTTGGCGTTGGTACCGCCGAGGTTGAAATCATAATCGGTGAAGGCATCGAGCACCGCGTCGGGCTGCAGATATTTGTAGCCGGCGGTGATATTCCATTCCCAGCGCTCGCGCGGGTCGGGCTCGCCGAACAGCACCTGGCCCATGAAGGCGTTGGGGCCGCTCTGGAGCGTCTTGGTGGTCGAATCGTAATTGGTCACCGGATAGACGCCCTCCGCGGCGTAGCGGTCGACCATGCCGCCGTCATAGGCGAGATTGCGGACGTAATCGCCGGTGAAGATAAGGTGTTCCTTCGGGGCGAGCAGGAGGTCGAAGGACGAAGTGAGATCGAGCTCCTCATACTTGAACAGCAGGCCCGCATATTGCGGCTGGGTATAGTCCGTCGGACTCGACGGATCAGGAATGATATTGCGGATGAGAAAGAGCGTGTTGCCCTTCTGCATGTAGAACGGCACCGTGTCGTCGGTCGAACATTGCTCGACTTCCAGATAGATCGGGCAGGGCGTCGAAAGTTCGCCCTGGTCGTTCAGGTAGTAATACATCGAGACGGCAGTGCGCCAATCCCATTTCTTCGTGGCCCAGTCCTCGCCGACCTGGCCGCCGAACATCCATTCGTTGCGGTCGGGAGATTTTGTCGGGCTGTAGGTGGGAAAATTGTAGTTCATATAGCCGACCGGGAACGCGCCGATCGTGCCGAATGCACCGAGGCCCTCCGCGCCGATCGGCTTGGTCAGCGAAGATACTTCGATGCCGTCCATGTTCAGCGTATCGTGAAACACGAGACTGGTCCGGAAGAACGGGTCTTCCATGCGACCGATGGTGACCGAAGCATTGGCGAACGGGTCCAGCGTCACATAGGCGAGGTTCAGAAAGATGTTCTCCTTGGTCCAGCCGCCGCCGAAAATCTGGGTGGTGGAGACCGGGCCGTTGTCGGTGCCCGAGGCCAGCTGGATCCCTGCCTGCACGCCGTCGCTGACGTTCGCCGTCATTCCCAGGCGCGCGCTGAGGCTCATCTGGTTGATGCGGTTCTGGGTCGTGTTGAGAAATGGAATCTTGTTGAGAATGGTGTTGGGATTGACGTCGGTGGGGCCGTTGGCATTGAAGGCCTCGTAATTGACGTAACCGTCGACGCCGTCGCTGCCGATATTGTTCGCGCCGTAGAAGTCGGACTCATCGCGCATGCGCATGAGCCCGTACCAGTTGAACCGTTTCAGCCAGCTGGGCAACGCATTGGGCTGCGCCCAGTTCTCGGCCCTAGCCTGCCTGATCACGTCGGCCTTCACTTCGTCGCGAATCTGGTTCTTCACGATCTCCGGCACATAGGGCACGCGCACCACGCCCGGTGCGGGCGGCGGCAGTTCCGGCCGTTCCGCAGGAATGGGGACCGGCACGGCGGCTGTGGGCGCCGCCGCTTTCGCCGCCTTGGCCTGGGCTGCTTCCTGCTCGGCTTCCTTGAGCAGCGCGTCGGCGCTCGCCTGGGAGATCACCTTCTGCTTCACGAGCAAATGGATCAGATTGACCATCGCGCTTTGCGAAGGCCCGCCGTCCGTCTGCGCGCCGGCAGGTGCGGCGCCGAAACACAGCGCCGCGGCTGCGACTCCGGCAGCCAGTCTCCCCCGCAAACCAAATCCCTTCATCACCTGCCCCTGTTATAATGACACCACGCCCCATGCGTCCCCTCCGGGTCACGCGCGATGGCGCCCCTCGATGCGGATGCGCTGTGGAAACTGGAGATCGGATGGCGGCGGTTCGTCGAGCGCCGGCATCTCCTGGAGTGCGGCGACAAGATCCTCGTCAACCTTCGAATCGCCACTCGATTTCAGCACCGACGCACGCGTGACATGGCCGTTGGCATCGACCCACACCGCCATGTCCGCGGTGAAAACGAGATGATTGACGCGATCGTCGTTCTGGATGGTCTGCTGGAGCGCCGTGCCGAGATATTGCGTGTAATTGGCATCGCCGAACCCGCCGCCGGAGCCGACATTGCCATCCCCGCTGCCGGCCTGGATGCCGAACGCGTCACTTCCGGCCTGCGCCGGGCCCGCCTCGGTGATCGTTTTGGGCGCCGAATTCACTTCTTTCGGCTGGGAGATCTGTTTGGGCTCTTCAATTTTCTTCTCCACCTCGGGCTGTTGTTTGGGCGGCGGAGGAGGTGGCGGTGGTGGCGGCAGCGTGGCGACAAGTGTGGGCAGCGGCGGCGCTTCGCGCCGGATGCCCGCCGTGTCATGCAGGAAATAAAATACAACACCTGCAATGACGAGCAGGATGCCACCTGGAATGGCGAGGCCCTTCAGCCTTGAGCCCCAGTCTTCCCGGAATTCCTCTGCAAAATCCGCCATGGCTTCAGTCCTGCTGTTGCTTGCCGGTCACCAGACCGACATGGGGAAGATCGATACGGCGCAGGAGATCGAGAACCTCCATCACCTTCTGGTACTCAACGGTCGCATCGCCCTTCACGATGACCGGAAAGTCCGGCGTCAGCGCCTTCTGCGTCCTCAGCCGCGATTCGAGTTCGGGCAGCGTCACCGGATAGGCGTCGAGAAACACCTGGCCGTTGTTGTTGATGGTGATGGCCTTGGTCTGCGGCTTGGCGAGGCTGACGGTCGCGCTCGCCTTGGGCAGATCGACCTTGATGCCCTGCACCGACGCGGTGGTGAGAATGATGAAGATGATGAGCAGCACATAGGCGAGATCGAGCATCGGGGTGATGTTGATGTCGTCATAGGGCTTGTCTTCGTCCTTGACCTGCATGGTTCAGGTCCTCCTATTCGGCCGCGCGCGCATATTCGCGGCCGCTATAAAGCTCGGCCACGCGCGTGATGAATTCATCGACGAACACCTGCATGTTCGCCGAGACGTTCTTGTTGCGGATGATGAGGTAATTATAACCGAACAGCGCGGGGATCGCGACGGCGAGGCCGGCGACGGTGGCGAGCAGCGCGGCGGAGATGCCTGGCGCGATGGCGTTGACGTTCACGTCGCCGGACGCCGCGATGGCGGCGAAGGTGATCATTACACCCACCACCGTACCCAAGAGCCCGAGAAACGGGCCGCCGGAGATCGAGATCGTGAGCAGCACCATGGAGCGCGCGAGCCGCTGATTCTCCCGCACCATTGACGCATCCATGATCGCGCGAATGACTTCGATGGCCTCCGCGTTGAGCACCAGCGGGCGGCCAGAACTCGTGCGGCGGTGAATTTCGTCGGAAGCGGCATGGTAGATGCGCCAGATGGACGATCGCGCCATCTGCCGGCGCTGACGGTCACTTGTCTTCGTTGGATCCGTCCGAATTGCGCGTATGGCGAGCGGGTTGCCGCCATGCTCCCGGAAGAGCTTGATGAATGCGTCATTGGCCTTGTCGACCGTGCCCACATAGCTCGCCTTAGTGAACATGACGAACCAGGAGATGACCGCCATGATCCCGAGAATGCCGATGACAACCCACGCATCGACCGTCACCGATTTGACGATGATGCCGAAATAGCCGAAGCCGAAGCCCGCCTGCTTTTCATCGATGCCGAAAGTGACCAGCCGGGAATCCGGCCCCTGCCCCATCACGTCGGCGCGGATGAGCCCGGCACTGCGCGCGACTTTGGACAGCCGGATCTCGTCCATCTCGCCAATGAAGGGCGACGCCGCCGAGGCAAGCGTCTCGCCCTGCGGCACGCCGCCGAAGCCCGTTATGCTGTTGAGCGCCGGCAGCGCACCGGCTGCGGTGGCGACGCTCTTGCCATTGACATAGAGCGTCAGGGTCTTGCCGTCTGCCGTGAACGCGATGTGTGTCCACTGCCCTTTGGCGACGGCCTGCCGGGCTGCGATCCGCACAGCGCCTGTGCCTTGTATCTCCGCGAAAGGTGTTCCCGAGTCGAGGCCAATCAGGAGCGCCGCGCCATTGTCGGCGCGTGCGTAGAGCACTTGTCGCGGACCTGGCACATCGGCCTTGACCCAGGCGCTGAAAGTAAAACTCCCGCCCGGCGTGATGGCGAGCGATGGGCTCGCCGGTACGGTTATCGGGCCCGCGCCGGTAAAGCGCGCGCCCTTGCCGATGATGGCACCGGTATCGATGCCCGCAGGCGCATTCTGTGCGTTGTTGGCGTAAGCGGTCTTGTCCTTGGGCGGTGCGCCCGCATCTTCATCGAAGTGATAGACAAGCGTGTAATCGGCATCGAAGGTGCCGGCGGCATCGCCGCCCGGCGGCGCCTTCTTGTTAGCGTAGTAGAGCCAAATCTGTTTGACCGAGCCCGCCGGGAAGTCGGGAACATCGACCCAGATCGCCGCAACGCCCAGCAACGGGTCGAACTGTTCGATATGGAACGGCAGCGGTGTTTTGTCGTCCGACCCGATGAACCGCAGATCATTGCCGTTGTCCTGGGCATCGCCGAAGCTGAAATTGCCGGTATGCAGCCGGATGAGAACCGGCACGCGGCCGACCGCTTGCGAGATGTCGGCACCCTTGGGCGTGGTATCGATGGCAATCTGCTTGCGATAGGACCAGTCGGTCTGCCACCAGGCCAGCGCCTGCGTGGGCGCAAGCGCGAGCAGTGCAAGCAGAAGCCAGCCCCGGCGCCAGCCAAAGCGTCGCATCGAAGCGATGATTGCCGGTGTCGTCACGTTACATCTCCGATTTGACGCTGAAGGTGAGGCGCGGCTTTCGCGCCGGTGTTGCCGGTCCGCTGCGCAGCGGCAGGCCGACATCGATCAGTCCCGTGAGATGACCGAGCGCGCCGATGCGCATGCCCGCCCCAATGCTCTCGAGCGTGTAGGCGTCGGTCTGTCCGGAGAGCGCGCCCAGAACCCAGACATGCGCGAGATCGGCAAAGCTGTAGACGCGCCAGTCATCGATCGCCGACATGTCCAGGTAAGGCGAAAGCAACGTCGTCAGCGAAGGGCTGCGCAGCTCGTTGGATTCGAGAAGTCCGTCATCGCCGATCGCTTCGGACTGCAGATAGCCGCGCACCGAAGTAAGGCCGCCGGCCGCGAACTGCTCGCTCGAAAGCAACGGCTGGTCGGCAAGCTGTCCCGCAAAACGGAGCACGCCCAGGGTCTCGTACGGCAGGTGCTGGGTGTAGGTGATATCCTCGTTGAGATGGATGAAATTGGCGGTGGCGAAGGCGCGGTTGTTTTCGTAATCGGACGCTCCGCTGCCCAGCCCGCGAACGCCGAGCACGGCGCTCGACTGGGACGTGACGGTGAAGTCGGGCGTCGTCCAGTTCAGGTTGTAAGTGGCGGTAACCGGTACGTATTCGACGATCGCCGTCGAGCCGCTGGTCCCGAATGTAATTCCTTCGAGAAAATGTTTGACGTCGAGGCCGAAACTGAAAGTCTGTGCGAATTCGTCGAAGGCCGGCAATTGCAGCACGCCGCGCAGACCCGCCGTGTAGCCATCGCCGAGCACGTTGGTGCCACCCAGCGTGTTCACGTCACTGTTCGACTGGTAGCCGTAAGCGAGAATGTTCCATGGACTTCCCCAAACCGGTGCGAGATAGGAGCCGGAAAACACCTGCCCGCTGCGAACATCTTGCGGCGCCCGGAGCCAGGTGAACGAGGCGGTTTGCCCCATCTGCCACAGATCGTCGTAACTGACAGTTGCGATGGTCCGCAGGGGATCGGTGTTGGGGCTGTGGTCGTTGTTGACTTCCGCAGAGGCATGCAGCGGCAGCGTATCGGTGACGTGCAGGTCGACATCGATCGTTCCCGGCACTTCGCCAGGCTTCAGAATCGGGGTAACGCGCCGGTCCGGCAGGCGGTTCACGTCGTTCAATTCGGCCTGGGCGACCTGGATATTTGGAACGGTACCGGGCGCGAACGCGGGAACCTGCGATTTGATAGTGCTCGGCAGACTATATTGCGAGCCGACGACACGAAGCCGCCCGATGGGCGCCTCGACCACATGCAGCTTGACAATCCCGTTTGTGACGGTCTGCGGCGGTATCTCCACCACGACCGACTGATAGCCGCGCGACTGATAGGCCTGCTCAAGCGCTTTGCGTGCAGCCTCCACATCCTCGCGCGTGCGCTGGGGACCGAGAAAAGGATAGACCGCCGTTTCGATCGCTTCCTGGTCGAGGATCGTATTGCCGTCCACGTCATAGGCGTCGATATCGACCCGGCGCTCGGGCGCCTTGGCCGCAGGCGCAGTCTGCTGGGCGGGCGTAGCAGGCGAAGTCGGCGATGAGCCGGCAGGCGCGGGTGCGGCAGGATTGGCTTGTGCAGGCGCTGCCTGCTGTGCGTGGGCGACGGAATTTGCCGCAGGCACCGCAACCGCGGCGCAAGCAAAAACCCGAGCACCAAGCCCGCAAATGCCCCGAATTAACGCCATTTTTCCACACACCCGCCCATCCGGGGGGTGCTCAATCGCCGCCCCAAGCGCACCCCGCTTACGCCTACCGAAGTCGGTTAACAGTTTTATGACGGTTAACGTGTTTCCGTTCGCATCTTTCTACCATAACACCATAGAAACCACTAACTCTATCTGTCAATTCGTATTTTGACGCGGCGGCACGCCAACGTCAGGATCTCAGCAGCGGGAGATCCTGCGCCGCCCTGTTTGTCGGACAGCGTGCACGACCAGCCCTTCCAGCATCGGACGAAAATTGGGCCGACGCTTCGTGCACGTCGCAAAACTTTCACATCAGCGTCACGGACACGTTGAAAAGCGGGCGTATCCGCGAACCAATTTCCGAACCGGTTTCGCGAAAACTGGCGTGAGAGGTCGTGCTTTGGAGGAGAGCCCGAGTCGGCTACGGCCGTTTTCAAGTAAATAAGCGCTCCATCGGATAGTAATACAGTAAAGATCGCCGGATCGACTCTACATTGAGCCGGACTTCTGGCTTTTGTGTTTATCATAACGCGTGAACTTTTGTTGAATTCTTGACCAATACTATTGCCCAGAGGGGAAACTCGATTATCATCGAGTCGCGCCTGTGGAGTTGCAGCAGGCGAAAAGCTTTCGGCGCGCTGTGTGATTAGTTCACGGAATTACGTCCGTCGGCGACGGCTGAAGGTGAGAGGTGGGAACACACGCGTAACCAGGTTCGGGACGAGTGACCGACAGCACCCGCACAGGGATTTCGCATTTCAACCAACCAAGGAGACCGACTGACATGCAAAAACTGAATCGCAATCTGCTGGCGACCGCCTGCCTTGCCCTTCTCGGCACGGCCGGGATGGCCACCGGCGCCAACGCCGGGACGTGTTTTGGCGACACCAATTGCAGCCTCGGCGCAAACCCCTACGTCTTCGGGCCGAATGACATCTTTGCCGGCGGCTCCTCGCTGATCGCCCCCTATTGGCGCCAGACTGATGACTGCTATGGCCTGCCGGCCGACCTGATCACCAAGGGAACCCCGCCCACTTTCGTGGACGAGCAGCTGGTCGACACCGAAGGTCAGAACTGCGCGAACACGCATATCGATAACACCGACACGTCATGGTACATTTCCACGGGTTCGGGCTCGGGCATCCTCGGGGTGTTCAGCCATGACCCGGTGAGCTTCTGGGGTGAAGTCAACACCAACGGTCCCCAGTACTTCCCTGAAGTGTATTTCGCCAATTCGGACGCCGGCCTCGGCACGACCGACATCGACGCCTATAACAACGGCAGCAACTCCTATTGCCAGGGCTCGACCTGCATCGACATTGCCGCGCCTGGCGGTCTTTCTTCATGCAACGGCGAGCAGAACGGCGTATATCCCAACCCGCTGCAGTGCTACGGCCCGGAAGTCCAGTTCCCGCTCTCGATCGACCCGGTGGCGATCATCTACACCAATGGCGGGATCTATGAGAAAACCTACAACCCCAGCAGCAAGAAAGAAATCGACTACAGCTTCAACATCGTGAAGGCTACCAAATATGGCGGCCTGCGCCTGAGCGTTGGTTCGCTCTGCGGCATCTATAACGGCCAGATCACCAACTGGAACGACCCGTCGCTGACGGCCGACAATGGCGGCGTGTCGCTTGCCGATCCCAACGATCCGACATACCAGCAGACGGGCACTTTCAACGTCAACCTGATCCCGGTTGCCCGCAGCGACAGCTCGGGAACGACTTCGATCACGACCCGTCACCTGGCCAATGTCTGCGCCGGCTATGGTTATAACCTCTACACGACCGGCGCGACCACGATTTCGGCTGCCGGCGCGAATTCGATCGTCGGCAACACCTACAATGTGAACAATCCGAACTACCCGGGTGTTGATCAGCCTGGAAAGATCACGCTGGCGCCGAACAGCGCGGGCGTTGCGCAATATGTGGCGTTTACCCAGAGCCCTGCCGGTGAGGGCGCCCAGTGCAGCAGCGGCACCCAGGTGGAATCCGGCTATACGGATTGCATCCAGCAAGGCCGCGTGGGCTATGATGGCGGCGACTATGTCGAACCGTATGTGAAAGAGAGCCAGACCAATACCTACGGCCTGTTCTCGGCGGCGCTGCAGAACGAGCAGGGCCAGTGGGAAACGGTTTCGCCGAAGGGCGCGGAGATTGCGTTCGCCGACATCCAGCCGCCGCAGACCAGCTCGAAGGGCAAATACTGCGCCAGCTGCACCAATTTCGGCTACCGCGACAATCAGCTGGATTGGGTCGAGGGCCTGAACCCGGCTGAACCGCTCGCCAATCCGTCGGCGTCGAACGCCTATCCGCTGGTCGGCACCACCCAGATGGAAGCCTATACCTGCTACGCGAATGCCGACGCACTCGCCGTCCTGACCGGTGAAATCACCTATCAGGAGACGAGCAAGGTGACCACGAACAAGAAGAAGGGCATTCTCGGCGCGGCCGGCCTTTCGCCCCTGCCAAAGGCCTGGGCCGACGCGATCGAGGACGCGTTTGTCAAGAATACCGACAAGCTGAACCTCGAGCTGAGTTCGGTGTCCAACGGCAAGAGCAGCAATCCGAACTGCGACGGCACGAGCGGCGCCTAAGTCCTTATTACATCACTCCTGTCCCGGGCGGCCCCGTTCATCGGGGCCGCCCTTTTTTACCTTCTTTCCGGAAATCATCGACAGCGATCTGAAACCGTTTGACTCATTAATACGATAGAGTCAGTATATATTATAGACGAGCGGGTTTTTAGCGAGGGCCGTTTCGGTTCGCCCTGTCCGCCGTGGCAACCAGAGGAGATTGATTCCATGTTGAATCTCAGGAACCTGGCGCTGGCTTCGGCCTGTGCCTGGATTGCAGGCGCAGCGGCGTTTACGCCGGAAGCGTTCGCGCAAACCTATGGCAAAAGCGATATTTTCGGCGGCGGCGCCTCGGTGCCGGCGCCCTATGCGCGGCAAACCTTCGACTGCTACGCCAAGCCCACCGATCTTATCATCGCGGGCACGCCGCCGCAGTTCGAGGCGATCCCCGCCTTCGATTATACAGGCAATCCGCCGCAGAACTGTGCGACGCAACACATCACGACGAAAGAAACCACCTATTACGTGTCGGCCAGCGCGGGTCCGGGAATCCTGGCCATCTTCGGCCACGATCCCACCTTCTTCGGCTATATCAACGAGGGGGACGATGAATATTTCCCCAGCGTGCAGTTCGCCATGTCAACGACGCCGCTCGGCACCACCGATCTCGACAACTACGACGATGGCGGCACGGAAACCCAGGGCAAATCGAGCATTACCATTGCCGCGCCGGGCGCGCTGCAATGCAAAGGCGAGCAGAACGGCGTCTACCCCAACCCGCTGCAGTGCTACGGGCCGCTGATCCAGTTCCCGTTCGCGATCACGCCCATCGTGTTCGCCTACAATTCGACCTACGAGAAATGGGTCAACTCGAGCGGCCAGGAGACGGATTTTCACTTCAATGTCCAATACTCTCGTTCGGACGGCAGCGGCGGGCTGAGGATCGACCCCGTCACCTATTGCGGGATATTCAACGGCCTGATCACCAACTGGAACAACTCGGCCCTGCAAACTGACAATGGCGGCGTGTCGCTCCAGGATCCGAACGACACGACGTCACCGTGGAGCGTTCCGCTGCAGATCGTAGGCCGTTCCGACAGCGCCGGTGCGACCAGCATCTTGTCGCGCCATCTGGCGAATGTCTGCGCCGGGATCAACGGCAACCAATACACGACAGGCGCTAGCACCCTGCCCACCTCCCTGCAGGGACCGACCTACAATGTGAACAATCCGAATTACCCGTCGGTGTCGGGTGAGACGCTCGGCAAGTTCACGCTGGCGCCCAACAATTCCGGCGTGGCGCAATACACGGCGTTCACGGCAGTGCCGAGCAGCAGCCTACCCTCGAACTGTACCTATTCGGGGGCCGCGGCCTGCATCCAGCTCGGCCGCATCACCTACAGCGGCACCGACTATGTTCTTCCCTATGTCAACGATCTGCAGCTGAACGATTACAATTTGAACACCGCGACGCTGGAGAATTCCTCCGGCAACTGGGAAGAGGGGACACCGACCACGGCGCAGGCGGCCTATTCCGTCGTACTGCCGCCACAGAGCAATGCGAAGGGCAAATACTGTGCCAGCTGCACGACTTTCGGCTATCGCAACGATCCGACAGCATGGGTGCAGAGCAGCCTGTCGACCGCGGTGATCGCAGATCCCACCGACAGCGGCGCCTATCCGATCGTCGGCACGGCGAACTGGCTGACCTACACGTGCTACGCCAGCAAGGACCAGGAAAAGTCGCTGACCGGCGTGATGAAGTATATCAGCGACGATGCCATCAACTACGATGAAAGCAAGGGCATTCTGGCGGCCGCGGGTCTCGCGCCGCTCAGCAAGGAGTGGCGCGGCGCGATCAAGGGGACGTTCGTATCCAACGCGGACAAGCTGAATCTCCAGATCGGAGTCGCCGGCAGCGGCAGCGTCTGCGGGCAGAACGGCATCGTCGGCGGGTAATTACATATCTTACTGTCAAGCAACCCCCTGTGCAGCGGCCCCGGGAAACCGGGGCCGCTTTTTTGCCGGTTCTGTTCCTCGTGGACGGGAAACCTACTCGCCCGTTTTCGCGGCGGACGGGGAAATCGCGGGATCGTTGCTGGCAAGATGCGGCAGGTCCCCCGTCGTCCAGCCGCCGCCGATGGCCTTGATAAGCCGGATCGACGCCTCAACGCGTTGTGTATCGAGATCGAGCGCGGTCTGTTCGGCCTCGAGGTCGGCTGTCTGCGCGATCACCACTTCGAGATAGTTCACCGCGCCCAGGCGATAGCGCGCGAACGACAGATCTTCGGTCCGCCGCGCTGCCGCAACCGCGAGCGCCTGTTCGGTCGAGGCGTCCGCGAGATGGTGAAGCAGCGCCAGATTGTCTTCGACATCCTGGAAGGCCTGAAGAACGTCGGCGCGATAGGCATCGGCAGCCACGTTCTTCTCCGCCTTGGCAAGCTGGAGCTGCGCCCGGCGCAGGCCGCCCTCGAAGAACGTCATGGCGACATTGGGGCCGATCGACCAGAACAGATTGGGGGCGGTGAGAAGACCGGGGCCGCCGGTGTTCTGCACGCCAAGCGCACCGGCAAGCGTGATGTTGGGGAAGAACGCGGCGCGCGCGACACCGATCTCCGCATTGGCCGCGGCGACTTCGCGCTCGTCCGCGGCGACATCGGGTCTCCGCTCGAGAAGGGTCGATGGAACACCGACCGGCACGTTGGGCACCTTCATCACTGCCGGCGCCGGCGCGAGCGAAAAATTCGAAGCCGGCTCGCCCACAAGCGTTGCGATGGCATGTTCGTAGAGCGCGCGTTGCCCCTCCACGCCGCCGCGCTGCGCCTCCGCGCCGTGAAGCTGCGTAGCAGCCCTGCCGAGATCGACTCCCGACGCCACGCCGCCCGAATGGCGCAGCACAACCAGATCGTAAGCGCGCTGATAGGCGGCCACCGTATCATTCAGGAGCTTAAGCTGCGCATCGAGGCCGCGCAAACTGGCATAATCGCCTGCGAGGTCGGTCTCCAGGCTGAGGCGCGCGTCGGCGAGAAGCGCCGAGGCGGCTTGCTGGCGGGCCTTGCCGGCAGCCACCGTGTTGCGGACCTGTCCCCACAAATCGATTTCGTAATTCACCGTCGTCCCGAGCGTGTCCGACGTATAGACGTCCGGCTCGTCGGCGCCACGAAGCGGGCGATTGTTGGATTGTCGGTTCCGGGTCGGATTCCAGTCGGCTCCGATCGTGGGATAGAGGCCGGCTTCGGCCTCGGCCACATAGGCGCGAGCCTCTTCGTAGCGCTGCAGCGCGCCAGCGAGTTCCGGACTTTGGCGTTCCAGTTCGGTCTCGAGGCCGTCGAGCACGGGGTCGTCATAGACTTTCCACCACGCGCCCCGGGACAGCGAATCTTCCGGCCACGCTTGCACCCACATGCCCGCTTCCTTGAACGCGGCGGGCGTCACGGTTTCGGGGACATGATAGGCGGGCGCGAGCGAACAGCCGGCGAGGAATCCCGCCGAGAGCGCGATGAACGCTCCCCGCACGGCCCCGGCCCTCATCGCGTTGCTATCGCCTCTGATTGGCGCCCGGCCAGGCGCACCAGATCTCCGTTCGCGATTGAATCGGGGGGATTGTCGATGACCCTGTCGGAGGGCATCAATCCCGTGCCGATCTCCACCTTCGTGCCCAGGTCTACGGCAATCGTGACCGGCTTCATCAGGACGCGGTCATTCGGCAGGACGGTGGCGACTTCGAGCCCATGGGCGCGGAAAATCAGCGCGCTTGCCGGAAGCTCAAGCCGCCCGCCGGCACTTGGGAGATCGAACCTGACGCGGGCGTATTCGCCGGGCTTCAGGGCATCATCGGGATTGTCGGCGAGGAGCTCCACGAGCAGCGAATTCGTCTTGTAGTCGATGGCGCGCGAGGTGGAATCGAGAGACGCCGGAAACACCCGACCGGGATATTCAGGTACGGTCAGCGTGGCCGTAAGGCCGGGGCGGATCTGCGCCGAATATTCCTGCGGCACCTCCACATAAACGCGCATCTGGTGAACATCCTGGACGTTGAACAGCGGCGTGCCCCCGCCCGTGCCCGTGTCCGCGCCCGCATTGATGAGCGCTCCGATGTCCACTGACCGGCTCGTCACCACGCCGTCGAACGGCGCGGTAATTCGCGCGAAACCCTTGAGCGCCTGAAGCCGGTCAAGATTGGCCTCGGCGGCCGTGACGTCTGCCTGCTTGACTGCAAGATCGGCGGTTTTGTCTTCCTCTTCCTGTTTCGACACCGCATCGAGCTTGAGCAGGCTGGTCCAGCGATCGGCGGTCGATTGCGCGAGCTTTTCCTCGGCCAGCGCATTGGCGAGCTGCGCCTTTGCCTGTTCGATCTGTTGATCAAGCTCCGGCGTCTCTATGATACCAAGAACGTCGCCCTTGTGGACCTTTGCGCCGATATCCTTGTACCAGATGCGCAGATAGCCCGGGACCCGGGCATAGATCGGCGCGTCATAGTATGCGTTGAGCGTGGCAGGAAGCATCAGGGTCTTGACAGAACCCGCATGCGACGGATTAACGATGCTGACCGTCGGAATAGCTTGCGTATAAGTCCATTTCCGAACCTGCCGGTCCGCCTGAAGCCGGGTAATGATACCGCTTGCCACGATTGCTACGGCGACGCAGGCGGCCACGATTCCAACCAGCTTCAGCCGGCGGATCGCGCTCGGGCTCATTGCCGTTGAGTCAGTGGGCATATGCTTCTCCGCCCTGCCGTGCATCGAGCGTGCTTTCTCTTATTGCCTGCGAAGTTTTCTTTCCGTGAACGATGCTGAACACGACGGGCAGGAAGACCAGCGTGGCGCAGGTCGCGAACAGCAGGCCGCCGATCACGGCGCGGCCGAGCGGAGCATTCTGCTCCCCGCCTTCGCCCAGGCCAAGCGCCATAGGGGCCATGCCGATGATCATCGCAAGCGCCGTCATGATCACCGGCCTGAATCGGGTCGCTCCGGCCTCCAGCGCCGCGCGCACGGCATCTCCCGTCACAGCCAGCCGCTCGCGTGCGAAACTCACGACAAGGACACTGTTCGCCGTGGCGACGCCCATGCACATGATTGCTCCGGTAAGCGCGGGAACGCTGAGCGTCGTCTGGGTTGCAAACAACGCCCACACAACGCCGGCCAGCGCGGCCGGCAGGGCAGTAATAATAATAAACGGATCCGACCAGGACTGGAAGTTCACGACGATCAGCAGATAGATCAGCACGATCGCTTCCGCGAGTCCGAAAAACAGGCCGGAAAATGCCGTGTCCATGGTTTCGACCTGTCCATGCACGGCGACGACGGAGCCTTTGGGCCGCTCACTCGCCGCCGCGGCGACGATCTTGCGGATATCGCCGGCAACCGCGCCCAGATCCCGCCCTTGCGTCGAGACGTAGATGTCAAACGCCGGGGCGATCGCATAATGCGAAACGACCGCGTCCGTATCGTCGCGGCTGATTGTGCTCAATCCGCCCAGCACCTGCATGTTTCCAGCGTTGCCGCCGGTAATGGGAACGTTTTCAAGCCGCGACAGCGTATCCATGTGATATTGCGGCGTCTGCGCCACGATCGGATAGGAGACGCCGGTTCTGGGATTGAGCCAGAACACCGGTGCCACCTGGATGCTGCCGCTCAGATTCACGACGAGGCTGTTTGTCACGTCGCGCTCGGTCAACCCCATCTCGTCGGCACGCGTTCGGTCGACATTCACCGAGATTTCGGGATAGTGCGACGATTGCTGCAGTCGGACGTCGACGGCACCCGGAACTTTCGCGATCCGCCGCTCCAGCTCTTCGGCATAATGTTCATTGGCGATCTTGTCCGGTCCGCTCACCAGCACGTCGATCGGTGCGGGGGCGCCGAAATTCACGATCTGACTCACGATATCGGCGGGCAGGAACGCGAAACTCGAACCGGGAAAACTTTGCGCCAGCACGCGCCGCAGCGTCTTCACATAGCGCGCCGTGGGCGCGTGATTCCCGTTCAGGGAAACGTAGATATCCCCGTCCTCCGGTCCGACGGTGCCGTCGTTCGAATAGGCGAGATTCATGCCGCTTACGGGAAGGCCGATATTGTCGACGACGGATTTGAGCTGATCGGGCGGGATCACCTGGCGGATGCGATCCTCGATCCGGTCAAAAAGCGCCGCGGTTTCCTCGATGCGGGTGCCGAGCGGCGCGCGGACGTGGAGATAGATTTCACCGGAGTCGACTGAAGGGAAGAAATTCCGTCCAAGGAACAGCGCGAGCCCGAACGAGCAGATGACGAATGCCATGAAGCCCACGATGAACGGGCCGCGATGCCGGAGTGCAAGAGCGAGCACGCCGCGATAGAGCCCGTGGACGTTCTCGAACCCGCGTTCGAAGGTATGCTGGAACAGGATGAGCGGGTTGCGCGTCCGCGGCCTGTCGACCTCCGAATCATGCGTGCGCATCACATCGACTGCATGGCCGTGGCCATGGCCATGCCCGGTCAGCAGACGGTTGGCCATCACCGGCACGAGCGTGCGCGAAAGGATGAAGGAGGAGATAAGCGCAAACAGCACCGCCTCGGCCATCGGCGCGAACAGATAGCCGGCGACGCCCGGGAGGAAGAACATGGGCACGAAGGCGATGCAGATGCAGAGGAGCGACACAAAGGCCGGCGCCACGATCTGCT
>Ga0335075_10002939_pt1 | contig 27237 bp, 37 predicted proteins | sample Lox_Sample_24_FD_206723 | JGI IMG/M metagenome (GOLD analysis project Ga0335075, IMG submission 206723) | Soil microbial communities from Loxahatchee National Wildlife Refuge, Florida, United States - Lox_Sample_2.4 | ecosystem: Environmental > Terrestrial > Soil > Wetlands | place: USA...
CGACCGAAGGCGAGGTGCTGATCGACGGCATCCCGCTCGCAACGCTCGGCCCTCGTGCCTATCGCGAGCAGGTCGGCGCGGTCATGCAGGACGACCAGCTCCTCTCGGGCTCGATCGCCGACAACATCTCCTTCTTCGATCCCGACTTCGACCCCGAGCGGATGATCGACTGCGCCCGCCTCGCCGCCGTGCACGAGGAGATCATGGCGATGCCGATGACCTACAACAGCCTGATCGGCGACATGGGCAGCTCCCTCTCGGGCGGGCAGAAGCAGCGTGTGCTGCTCGCCCGCGCCCTCTATCACCGGCCGCGCATCCTCGTCCTCGACGAGGGAACGGCCCACCTCGATGTCGAGCGCGAGCGCGAGATCAGCTTCAACCTCGGCCGCCTCCCGATGACGCGCATCAGCGTCGCCCACCGCCCCGGGGCCGGCCAGGGCGCCCATCAGGTCTTCTGGGTCTCCCGCACCTGCCGCCGGTTCGAGACGGCCGCGCTCCGCGCCCCAAGGGGGCCCGCGCGCGATCCCGCTGGGGGTCCCGCGGGGCATCCGGCGGCCCTCCCCACCGGCGCGGAGCTCGCCCCCGCCAATAATTCATCTCTTTACTAAGACAGTCCCCATTATTTGCGCGTAACCTCATTCACCTGTTAACATCTCATCGCCGGAAATACGGCGCTCCCGGTCCTTCAATCCCTATTTCCGCAAATCATCTCAAATTAAACGCGAGACAGTGCACGCCCAACGGCCTAACCTCGTTGCCAGCAGGGAACGTGTCACTCGAACCTGCGCACTTGCGCCGCTCTCCGTCCGGCACCCCAATGCCCTTCGGAGGCGGCGCTTTCTTTGCGCCGGCTGCGCCTATCCGGCCTCAAGCCGCTCCCGCACCACGTCCATCCGCCGCGCCAACGCCGCCTCGTCCACCAGCCCGTGCTCGAGCATCGTATGGACCAGCGCCAGCAGCTGCCGTTCCGGTGCCGGAACGCGCCCGTACACGCTTTCGCCGAGCGCGTCCTCCGCTTCCCGCCGCGCCAGCGAAGGAAGTGCCCCGCTTGCCGCGAGGCTCTCGCACATCGCATCGAGGCTCGTCTTCCACGGCGGCTCCGGATTGACGACGCCGTAGCGCGGCGCCAGCTCCGCCCAGCTCTTGCCCTCGCGCCGCACCGCCTCGAGCAGCGCGATCCGCGAAAACGCCCCGTCCCTCCCGCCACTCATCCCGGCGCCTGTTCCCTTGCCGCGCGCACCGGCCGCGCCGCCTTGATCACCGGCCGCGCATCGTCTGCCGTCCTCCCTGCCCGCGGCAAGGCGACGCCGATCATACAGTCCCGCGTCACGATCGCCGCCAGCTCCGGCTCCGCCCAGCCCTCGGTGCCGGCGGGCCGCATCGGCAGCACCATGAAGCGGCATTTCTGGTTGGAATCCTCGACGCGCACCTCGATCTCGGGCGGCAAATGCAACCCGAACTCGGCCAGCACCTGGCGCGGCCAGCGCACGATCCGCCTTCGATAATTGGGCGAGCGGTACCATTCGGGCGACATCCCGAGCACCGGCCGCGGATAGCACGAGCAGAGCGTGCAGACGATCACATGGTGCAGGCTCGGCGTATCCTCGAGCACGCGGAATTGCATGTAGTCGCTCGGCGTCCCGCTCCCCGTGGGCTCGGTCCAGTCGACGCCGATCTCCTTGCACGCCGCGATCGCATCGGCGAGGAGCCGCGTCTTGAAGCCCGGGTCGCTCCACGCCTTGGCGACCAGCCGCGAGCCGGCGGCCGGCCCGATCTGTTCCGCCCACTCGGTGAACTTCCGGTGATCCTCCGCCGTGAAGAGCCCGTGCTCGATCGCCAGCTCCCGCACCGCGATCTCCAGCACCTCGAAGTCGCTGATCTCGTCCACCATCGGCGCGGCCTTGTGCTCATGGTGGTGCTCGCCTTTCTCTTCCATCAATTCCCTCCTTCTCGCCGTTTCTTCCCCGATCACCCCGGGGCCGCCTCGAGCCAGCGATCCGGCAGCTCGGTCTGCAGCGTGTCGTTCTCGAACGTATAGCCCTCCCAGAGATCCTTCTGCCGGAAGCGGACGATGTAGAACTGCTCGGGCGCCGCACCGTCCCGGTCCCACGCCTCGTCCTCGGGATTGAGGTCCTCGTAGATGCGCGCAACCACCGTTCCCACCACCCCGCGCACGTAGAGCTGAGTGCGGCTGTAGAAAATATTCGGCATGTCCTTCACGCGCACGCGCTCGCCCGCCTTGAAGCGGGCCGTCTCAGCGCGCGTCATGGCGGGCCCTCACTTCCGCGATCTTCTCGATCAGCTCGGTGAGCGAGATCAGGTTCTTGTCGACGAGCATCCGCGCCGCGGCGAGGATCCATCGCCCGTAATAGGGAAAGCCGAGATAGACCGCCTGCCCGACATCGTTGTTGCCGCGCCGCCGCCTTTCCTCCGCGTTCCACACGCCCCGCCAGGCCAGCACCTCGCATGTCACATAAGTGTCAAGCTCCCACTGCTCCTCTTCCTTTTCCTCGTATCGGATCGGAACATCGGGCTCGCCCCCCACATCGTGCGGCGGCCGCAGATAGGCCTCGTACTCATCCGCCGTCACCCTATACGGCGCCTTCTGTATCTTATGGATCGCCGGCGCCAGCTCGCCCACGATCTCGTAGTGCTTGCGAAGCTCGCTCCGCGACGGCATCGCGCTCTTCCTCCCAATCGAACATTCCTTGCACTCCCAACGCTAGCGCCCGCCAGCGCCGGCGAACAGCAAAATTCGCTGCCCGTCCCTGCGTTGAACGCCGGCGCCGGGTCGGCTAGGCTTGCCCGTTCCGCAAGCTCGCCGAGGCGCCATGATGCGTGTCCTGCACCTGGATCATGTTCTGCTCGCCATGCCGGCCGGACGGGAAGACGAAGCGCGCGCCTTCTATGAAGATGCGCTCGGCATTCCCGAGAAGGCCAAGCCGCCCGGGCTCGCGGCCCGCGGCGGATGCTGGTTCGAAAACGGCGCGCTCAAAATCCATCTCGGCGTGGACAAGGCGTTCGTCCCCGCGCGCAAGGCGCATCCGGCCTTCGTCGTCGAGGACCTGCAAGCGCTCGTCGCACGGCTCGGCCAGGCCGGCTACCACATCACCGAGGACCGGCCGCTCGCAGGCTGCGAGCGCCGGTTCGTCGATGACCCCTTCGGCAACCGCATCGAGCTGATCGAGCCCGACCGCCAACCGTAACGGCGCCCGACCCCGATCATCCGCCGGCCCTTCACGGCGTCTCGACGTTGCGGCAGGCGCCGATCGACCGGCCGGAGACGTTGCGTCCGAGCGGCGAGACGAGGAACAGCACCGTTTGCGCCACGTCGTCGGCGCTCACCATGCGGCGGAGCGAGACCTTCTCGAGATACTGTTTCTCGATTTCGGCAATTGAAAGGCCGAGCTGGGCCGCGCGGGCGCGGATCACGCTTTTGATGCGCGACCCCTCGACGACGCCGGGGAGGATCGCGTTGACCGCGATGCCGGCCGGCCCGAGCTCCTTCGCAAGGCTTTCGGTCAGCCCGATGATGCCGAACTTCGCCGCCGAGCAGGGCGTGCGGTACGGATAGCCGTGGCGGCCGGCCGCCGAGGACATGTTGGCGATAGCGCCGCCGCCGGCGGCCTTGAGCAGCGGCACGGCGCGCCGCGTGCAGAGGAACTGGCCGGTGAGATCGACATCGATGCAGCGGCGCCAGGCGGCGGGCTCGATTTCCTCGACCGCGCCGGTTGGCCCGGCGATGCCGGCATTGTTGACGAGCGCGCCGAGACCGCCGAGCGCGCGCTCGGGCGCATCGAATCAAGCGTCAAGCCGCGCCTCGTCGGAGACGTCCGCCCACGCCGCGCCGCACGCGGCGAGCGCCGCCTCATCGACATCGCACACATGCACCCGAGCCCCCGCCCCTACCAGGGCCGAAACGATCGCAAGCCCGATCCCGCCGGCCCCGGCGGTCACGATGACCCTCCGCCCTTCCGGGCTCATCCCCGCCATTATTTTCCTCCCGGATCAGCTCAATGGCCTCGACGATGTCCGCGAGCCGGGCGACGGACGGCCGCACCGCCATCAGAACACCTGTTGGGCCGAGGCCTCGATCCCCGCGCGTAGAACCGGATGCAGGCTGCGCCGTGTCATGATGTCGGTCTTCCGCCCGAGAATCCTTGCCGCGGTTTCTTTCACGTCCATCAATTCGAAGAGTCCGAGCGACCCCTCGGGGTGGTCGAAGAACAGGTCCACGTCCGAATCCTCGCGCGCTTCTCCGCGAGGGGTCGAGCCGAACAGATAGAGGCGCTCGACCCCGAGCGCCCTCAGCTCGGCCTCGTGCTGCCTCAACCTCTCGATGACCTCTTCACGCTCCATGGCTCCCCGCGCCGACCGACCCGCAAGCAGAGCCCGCTGAACCCGCAGGCTGCCTCCAAGCACACGCCCGGGCATTCCGTCGAAATCATGGTGCTGCTGGGGAGGATTGAACTCACGACCTCTCCCTTACCAAGGCGGCGGCCAATAACGCAAATCCTCATCTGATTCAATAGCTTAATACCGCCCTAAAATCCATTACGTGTCAAAGCCGTGCCAGTCCAAAAAAAGAGGCTCCCGGAAAAGAAGCCTCGGATTCTTCCCGGCGGGGCTTTTAGGCTTACGGCTTTATGTCCATAAAGCCTACTGCGGCAGGCTGGCCTCGCCTTTTAGCCATGCGCCAGACAGGTAGGCATCGAGCGCGACAAGACAGTGCAGGATGGCCTCCCAGCGGAACGCCAGATCAGCCGGCAGGGCATCTAAGGCCGCCCCGATATAGCGTTGCAGCCCGACCATGTGCTCCGCCACGATCCCGAGTGCCTTCCGCTGCCGTGGCAAATGGCCTGTCTGCCGGAGTGCCGTCCGGGCCAGCCCTTCGATCCGCCGGAAGTCTTCCTTGAGCTGGGCCAAGGTCGCCTCACCTTCCCGGCACAAGGACTCCAGGCTGGCATTGCCCGCGATCATCGAAGATCGTCCCATAAGACGCGGCTAAGCGGCGGCGGCGGGATGCTCAGTCGGTCGTCTTGGAGCTGCCGGACTTCGTGGGCGATGATCGCGAGATCGGCCGCGAGCGTGGTGCCATAGAGCCGACTGAGGCCCGCTCCAGGCTGAGAGCACAGCCGATTAACGATGGAATTGCTAAGGCACTCCAAGCGCCTTGCCAGCTCGGCAGAAGGCGAGTTACGGCTACAGTCAACCATGGGGATCCCCTACATCCTTGTGGCCAGGGGTCGGAGTCAGTTGGCGCTGGCTTCGGCCCCGCCTGGAAACAGCTCCAGGGCTTTACGAGGAATTAGCGAAGGCTAATTCCAGGCACGAAAGAACGATTAGAGAAACGATCCGCCGGCATGATCCCGGAGCCGTTCGGCATCCCGGACGTAGCCTTGCAGCGTTTCGATGCGCCGATGCCGCGACACTTCCATCATTTTGAAGATGCTGGCTCCGGACTTTGCCGCAGAAGTCAGAAAACCAGCCCGCAGCGAATGCCCGGAGAATTGGTCCGGCGGTAGGCCCGCGCGCTCGGCAGCCTCTTTGATGATCTCGGCAATGGCATTCGTGCTCAGAGCCTCGGCTTGGACTGCGCCGCCTTTCCTGATGCTCCGGAAGAGCGGGCCTTCAGAGATACCGGCCGCCGCAAGCCAAGCCCGAAGCGCCGCCACGGGCTGAATTTTCGTTCCGAAGGGAATGGCAATCGTCTGGCCGGCGCTTTCCTGATCGCCCTTGGAATGGCGAATAATAAGCTCGATACCGCCGTCAATCTCCCTGATGTCACTGCACCCGAGCGCTGCAATCTCAGAGCGCCGAAGGGCACCCGCAAAGCCGATGGCAAGGATAGCCTGATCTCTGAGTCCGATCAGGTTGTCCGGGCAAGCTTCGATCATCCGCCGCACCAAGGCCGCCTCGGCCGGCGCTTTCTGATCCGGCGTGGTTCCAATAGTCCGCCGAATGCCCCGCAGCACGGCCCGCACCGCTTCATGACTTGTCGGGCTTTCGAGCCCCGCGAGCTTGTGAGCGTATCCAATGGCAGCAAGCCGCCGCGTGATCGTGCTCGCAGACCTTCCGGCATCCGCCTCGGCCGCCAGAAAGGCCCCGAGAGCTTCCGGAGAGGCCGGCAACGGCGATAGGCCCCGATCTCGGCACCAAGCACCCCAGATCTCCGCATCCGCCCTGTACGCCTTCCTAGTCGCCTCCGCCTTCTCATTCTCAGCATAACCCAAGGCGCGCTCAATCTCGGCCGATGGGAGGTTTCCGGTAGAAACCTCTGGCACCGCCGGCACTAAAGGCATTTTGCTGCGCGAAATGCAGGGGAGGGGCAGGCTCGCCCCCTCCGTTGTCGCTGTAGGCAATGAATCAAACATGACTGCCTCCTAAGCGGCCAATGCCATATCGGGGTCAGAATGCTCCGAAGCCGCCGAAGCCTCGCTTTGGAGCCCGTGCAAGTATCCGACCGCCTTCTCGGCAAAGCCGGCTGCCGAAAAAATAAAGCGCTTATCGTTCTTGAGCACGGTCAACCAGCTTCCGAGGTAATTGGCGTTGTTTTCTAGATCCGGCGTGATGCCGAGATCGGAACAAAGATAGGCACTAGCGATTTCGGCAACCAGTTCTTCTTTCGCATAGCCTTCATCGCCCCAACGCAAGCGGCCGAAGTCACGATCAAGCCGGCTCCGATGCTTTGTCCAATGCGTCGATTCATGCGCGAGAGTGCCATAATACGCTTCCGGGCTCTGGAAAGCCTCGAAGGGTGGCATCTGAATAAAATCCGGCTCTACCGCGTAGAAAGCCCGGTTTCCGCCGTGCCGGATCTGCGCCTTGGTAGCAGCGAAGAAAGCCTCGGCAGCCTCGATCCTCTGCGGAAGCGGCTTCTCGGGCGGTTCACTCCGGACCTTGGCGAGATAACGCTCCGGCAGCCCGTCAATCTGATCTAGGTTGAAGACCGTGTAAGCCTTCAGGTAGGGGATGACTCGTTCGATATCCTCGCCCTCGCCATTGGTCTCCGTCTTAATCATCCGATCGGCATACACAACGGTTTCGCCGTGCTCGCCCTTCCGCACATGCCCGCCAAGTTCTTTTGCCTGCTTGAACGTCATCCATGTGGAGGTGGAATGGCCTTTCGCCGTGCCGGCGCACCAAAGCAGGATTACATTAATCCCGGAGTAAGGTTGCCCATTGTGACGGAGCGGCCGGGTTATCCTGCCGTGCATGTGCTCAGCATTCCAAGGGCGATGCCAGGGCCGCACGCCATGCTCAAGATCGGCAATCAGACGGTCAGTGATAGCGGCATACTGCTCGGTATTCATTGGCCCGACTCCTCAATACGAATGTGGGGGGGGGCAGACGATCGATCTGGAGATACCAAGCCCGGCTTGCGGACTCATGCGTCATCCGAGGAGATTTCCCGCCATGACGATCCCACGCGGCGAGGCTGGCATAGGCCGAATCAAGCTCGGCTTCAGATGGCCGCAAAGCTGGATCGGGTATTTTGCTCACGGCTGCTTTCGCCAGACGGAAAGCCTCGATGCGGCGGGCATGGGAGAAACTGTAAGCACACCCCCAATTAGGACTGCCGATCCGGACCGAAAAAAATCGCTCCGGAGAAGCCGAATCAACCTTGGTTTCCATCGCTGGTTTCCCCGGCCGCTGGACTCCGCCCTTTGCGAAATCCCTAGGGTGCGGCTTGCGGATTAGAATATCGGAGGTGTTATACACTCGGCAAGAAAATAAGCACAGACAAGCCCTCGCGATTATAAAAGGGTGTTATGCACCCGGGGCATTGCGTTCTCTGGGCAAAATTGACTATTTGGCACGCGGTTTGATCGGAGTATTTGCGCCATGCCAGGGACTAGCACGGTTACGGATCTCTTTGCCCTCCGCATTCCAAAGCCGTTGCTCGCACGCTTACGCAAGCTCGCCAAAGCCGAGGGATGCAGCGTCGGGGCCTTAATCATTGCAGCTTTAGAGGAGACCTACCCGGCCGAGGCTAGTGAGCGCCGAGCCCCCCCGCCGGAAGAGTTAGCTCGCAGCTGCCAGCGCAAAACTGCCCTAATGCCGTTGCGCTTACGCCACGAACGGCAGCCGAATTTGGCTTCGAGAAGAACCATTATCGCAGGCTATGATTTGAGACAGCCAGCAAAGCCTTAGGCCGCGCCTAGCTCTATTGCTGCCATTCCCATATCGCATGACCCCCACCCGGAGGGTGCGGAGGTAAGTGGATACTCGCGCCTGTACAGGATACCTTCGCGCGAAATTTTTCAGCTAATTTTTGCTTTCCGAAGTACAATAATCCGACGCTGCCTAAGATTTCCGTGCCCGCTCTGGGTTTTTGCCGTCTAACAAAGGATCGCCCTCGCACGCTTCCTGCCACTCGGCAAACGCCTTCGTCGGGTAATAAAAGATCGGCTTGCCTCCGGGACTCCTCACTTCAAGCCAAGGCGGCCCGATTCCAGCCTTTCGCCACCGTCGCAGCGTCCGCGCACTCACTGGCAAATATTCCCTGAGCTGTTCGACGGTCAAAGCCTTCTCAAACCTGTCCATAATAATTCCTTCTCGCAAATATCTCTTCGGACCGTAACCTATTCATTCCGTTCAACATTCGATTAATTCCTTCCGCTCGGCCGATTACGTCTGTCCGCATCGCGCTTTAATTGGAAGCGGCGTCCGATCGGAAGAAGATCACCTTCTTTGCGCGTGCCTGCTTTCCCCGCGTTTGTTTCGCAAACGCCCCAACTCATGAGGCATCCGAGCCTTGCTTGAGCTGTTGCCTCGCGTTGTTCACCGTCCGGACGGCATATGCTCGGCCCATCTCCTTCGCTTTGGTGCTCAACTTCATGAGCTTGTCTGTGGTCTCCCGGGCGCTCCAGCCCCATTGCAGACTGAGCATCGCCCAATACCAGTCTGCCTCGCTTCGATCCGAGGTGCCGTCCCGCTTCCTCGGCGCGCCGGCCAGCGCCTTTTGATACGATGGAAAATTCCAAGGGATCGGTTTCTCCCACAGACGCGCGGGGGACTCTTCTTCATCGGGGAAAGCAGGCACGCGGAAAGAAGGGCCTCTTCCGGCTGTGTCGGTTTCGGGGCCGTGTCCTCGGGCGGCAAGCCATGCCTCTAGCGCTTCCTTGGTGGCGAGGCGGCCAGGAAAGGAGTCAAAGATTGCGACCCTAGGGAAGCCGGCTGCGCGGTATTTTTCTTTCCGGTTTAGATCGCCCGCGAGGTGGCAGAAGCCGGTGGCGCCACGATCCGAGCCGGCCGCGCGGATCAGGCGACGACGCACAGATTGGAAGTCGTCATCCTTGATGCCTTTGATGCCCACAAAGCGCTGATGATTGCCGGGGCTGGTTTGAAGCGTGAAAAGGAATGGGAGGTCTTGCGTCGCTTCGAGCTTGTCGGAGTCGAGATCGTCCAGTTGGACGAAGCGAGCGCCGGGACCGGGCCGGATATGAAGACTTCGGTCGCGTTCGGCAGCGCTGGCGAGCCAAGCCGGGAGCAGCTCAAGGATGTACGAATGGTGGCCGAATTCATAGACAGTCTTGCGGCCGGCGGAGTCCAGTTCGGTTAGGTGGAAGGCGGCGATTCCGACCGATTTGAATATTTCAATGTGCTGCCGAGCGGCTTCAAAATCAACCGAGGTAGTCATTAAAGGCATATAGGCAGCGTCGAGGGATTTCCAATTACGTATTCGAGGTCGGAGCGTCGGTCTGTGAGCCGCCAGACTGGACTCCGCCGTGCGTATGATCGGTGACGCTGATATTGTTGCCGGCTGTAGAAGCGATGATATCTTCAGTCGCGGCGATCGAGCCCGATACCGTGAACGTAGCACTACCCGAGGCGGAATAGGCAGCGATATTGCCGGCTACAAGCAGATTGCCGGACACGAACATGGTCCCGTTATTCTGCAACGTCCAACTGCACCCCGAGCCATCAATCGCTTGAACGGTCGAAACGCCAGAGACCAAAACGGCGCCGCTCTCGGAGATTTGAACTTTGGTTCCGGTCGCGTGAGTCACAGTTAGCGGAAATGGACTTGGCGTGTTGCTGACGAGATCAGATTGAGCGAGCGGAACCACGGCGCGGAGCCCGGCAGCGTTGACGCGGTGGCCCGATGGAGAGTTTTGATTCGGACCGATTTGAATCGAGGTGCCGTCTGGGTACATTTCACTGATGGACGAGCTTTCGTCTTCGATCTTCCATCGGCCGCCCCATGTGATTTCGCTGGACGTGAAGGTTTGATCTTCGATCGTGTTGATGGCGTCGTTCGCCGATAAGGGAATTGCGCCGAGCCAAATCAGGCTCCGCATGTCGCCGTCGAGCGGAACAACGACTCCGAGGGTGCCGATCTGGGGCAGTTGACGCTGGACAATTCGGACGCCATCGCAGGGGCCAGGAATGAGAACTTGAGCGGCCATCGCCGGGCCTTCCCATACCTTTGTAAAAAGCCGCACGAATACGCGGTTGTAATCACTATCTACGGAAATTATTTGCGCTTTGTGGAATGGTGATGGGATCATTTGTATTGACTTTGCAAATAAGCGGCGGCGATCAGAGATTGGAGTTGCGTCTGATTGGCAACGGAGTAGCCGACGAGACCGGGGCCGATTCCATCGGGCAGACCGGACGTGAAGACGCCGTTGACCACTTGCGCGTTGCCGGTCATGATCGCCAGAAGAAGCGGGGCATCGGCATAGACGCTGGAGGGAAGCGCGCGTTCAAGCGTGAGAGTTGTAGTTGATGGGCCTCCGAAAGTATAAGTGTGGGTCACGGTATTTATGTAAGCTGTCCAAGTGTCAATGGAACTTCGGTAGGGCGCCCATTCAAAGAGATTGCCAGGAACGATGTCCGGCCGCAGCTCGCACGTTACGCTCGCATTGCCGCAATAGGGGAGAACCTCAAAATAGCTGGCGCATCGCATCATAACCAATGCAACGAGAGTCTCGAAAGCGTCATTCGACAATCCAGGTTGATTGTTCGGATCAAAATTGCAGTACCAGCCGTTCCAGAGGGAGAAGGGGAGGTAGCCGAAACGCTGGACGGATCCAATATCGCATAGCATCGAAAAATCGTAGAGCTGGATGGGATTTACGTTGCTGTTTTGGTTTGCCCAGTAGGCCGTCAGCCCGAGACTGTTGAGCATGTAGAAGTTATAGTTATTATTGGGAGAAAACGTGATCTGCGAATCAATGAAACCATAGTTGGCGAGCTTGAAGGTGGTAAGAGGGATCCATTGAGAGTAATCGACGCCAGAGAAGATGTATGGCGGCAGCGGGTTGCTTTGAGAAACGGTTGATACGGCGGCCTGTCCGGAGAATGGCGCGGTTGACGTGAGGGTGACGTTAGGCTGGGGATTGAGGCGGTTTATGAAGCAGGGGCCGGCGGGAGTTGCGTAGGGCAAAAGCGTAGAAGTGAACTGCATTCCCGGAATAAAGTAGCCGGCGTTGGCTTGCGGTTGCGCGAACATGCCTTCTGGCGCGGTGGTGCAGAAGTTCTCATAGACTGGGAACGCCAGGGCTTCGGTGAACTTGTCGATAAACGGCCCATCCGTGCTGTAGTAGGCGTCGGCGTACGGCAGAGTTTCCGCCGCGTTGAACTCATCAAATCGCGCAGTGATGACTTGAGAGAGCGGATACCGGGTGCCTTGATACGGAACAACGGTGCGCCCAAGCAGGCCGCCAGAGACCAGCATAACGCCTAGCCAAAACCTCTCGGCGAATTGGGCGGGACTGATGTAGCCTGGAAGACCAGCGTTAAGCAGCGGGCCGGAACTCGCGTTGCCGACAAGACCCGAACTCGCCCCGGCCGCGACGTTGCCGGCCAGGAACGCGAGCGATGCGAAGTTGAATTGATATAGGTAGTACGAGGCGAGATCGTAGCCGCTTACGGTAATCGTGCGGGTCACGTTGTCGCCCCAAGTCTGTTCCTCGGAAATCGTATTGACGAGTCCCACGTGGCAGACTGCTTGGTTTGCGCCGCGCCCGAGTGCGATCACGCATAGCGCCATCGGTTTGATGATCTCGGAGTATTGCACGCCTGCAATGCCGGATGGGCCGCCGGGAGCGAGGGTCATTGAGAAGCCGCCGCCGCCGGATAAGAGGGTATTAGTGACGCTGAGGCTCAGAACTTGTGAGGCGCCAGCGGACGCCAGCAAGTTGATTGATTTGTTCTCGAAGCTGTAAAAATCGACGGCGGCAACCACGCCGGCGAAGGGACTCGTGTTGGCTTCGGACATCAGGAAGATTCCCGGCAGATTATCTTCAAAATGTAGAGGATTGATTTCAGGCGCGTTTCGTCAATGTAGAGAGGCATTCCCGGCACTGACGCATGCGCGCCATCGAAATCAAGCGCCGCGCGGAGGATCTCATGGTCAGCGACCATTCGGCCACTTTTGGCGGCATAGAAAGCAAAATGTGCCTCTTCGACTCCGTAATCGGCGGCTTGCATTGAGGCGCGATAGATAAGGTTGCCTTCCCCAAGCGCCAGGAATTCTTTGCGGAGGACGCGCGCGCATTCGAGGTCGCTGCCGAGCTGTAGCAGATATCGCGTCGGTGGCTTGCCTACGGCATCCGGAGCGGTTGCGCTGTTGGCTTCGGAGATCATGCGGCCCGATGCTCCCGGAGCCAGCCGACAATTTCGGAGTAAAGATATTGCTTTTTGCGCGGACTCACTTGGACCGGGACCACGTTGAAGTGAGCGGTTTTGATCAGGCGTTGCAAGGTGCGGCGCGAAACGCCAATAAATTCGGCTACCTCCGCCTCGGATAGGACCTGCTCGGAATTTTGTTTGTGTGTCTTCATTGTCGCAGCATAGCACAGACGGGGAAACGACACAGGGGTAAGGTGGCCCCTTCGCTAAGCGCAACGTTGGTATATGCTAGAGGCTGAAAGGAAGATTGCAGTGCCGTCAATAAGTTTCAAAGCGGAGGGGGCCGGTGCGGCGGCAATGGGTATTGGCGCGGCAGCTAAAAGTTTCGGGTGGAGTCCGGAAGGCGGATCTCCGACCGCGAGAGCGTTTAGTTCTTTCATTAATAGGCCGACTCAAGGGACGGCCGAGAGCCTCCAGCAGCAGTTGGGTTCCGTGTTTCCGCCCGAGTTTTCGCTGTTTTCGCCATCGAAAGGCGGCCCCGGATCTGTGGGGGTGCTGCAACACGCTCAGAATATAGGAATCGGCGCCACGGGGCGGATGTACGCCACGTTGCGCGGGCGAGGCTTCATGCCTCCGGGCAGTCAGCCCTTTCAATCCACGACGATGAATGTGCCCAACGCCGAGGCGAATCAGCTCAGCGTGTCGGCAACGAACGCAGGGACACGCCAGCTAAGCCAGATTGCCGGGCTGCTTGGTCAAATATTGCAGGTGGACCGCGCCGAGTTGGGGGCGATCACGGCGGGGGCACCTTCAATGGCAAGTGCAATCGGAATCGGTGCGACCGCACGGGCCGCTATAGCGTCGCCGGCAGCGGCGATCGGGGCTGCTCCCAGCTTTGTGCCGCCTGCCATGGCCGCTCCAGCCTTCGTGCCTCCAGCGGTCGCGTTTCCAGGCGGCGGCGGTGGGGGCGGAATTCCTCCGAGGCACCCGGGTATGCCGGGTCCTGCTCCAGCGCAGCCTCCGCGTGGTGGCGGCGGTGGCGGACGCCGGGGGTTCTTTCAGAGCGGGCCTAATACGCATTCCTGGGGACGGGCCTGGTGGGCGCGGTCGGCATTTGAACACCTTCAGAGGATACCGGGGCTCGGGGGGCCGGTCGGTACGGGGCTCGGCATAGGCGAAGCAGCGATGTCGGCGGGATTTTCGCCGGGAGCTTCGTTGGCGATCGGGGGCGTTGCGGCGCTTGGTGAGGCGCTAGTGAATCCCCAGGCGATCGCGTCGCAGATCATTAACGCGGTGATGCAGTCGGCGGCCCCGGAGATCGGATATATCCAGAGCAGAAACCGATTGGCAATCGGATTGGGAAATGCGGGGCAGCAGTACGGCACCGTGAAGAGCTATTTCAAGAACAATACGAAGCTATGGGCGCAGTACGGCATGAGTCCGGATCAGGCGGCGGCATTAGCGGCTCAGGCACCGATACCGGCGAGGTCAACTTCAGCGATGGGGCAGTATGCGTTGGCAAGGCAAATGATAAACAACGGCCTGATCCAAGGTTTCCAGAATGCGAGTCCATCGGCTCTGACAGAAGCTCTTAACCAGGGGATCATTTTTAATCAAGGGAGCCCGTTTGGGATTTTAGGAACGCTCTCAAGCGCGGTTAATCCGGGAATGGCGCCGGGCGCGATCACGGCATCAGTCAATGCACTCTCGAAAATGAGCGCGGCGAACGGCGGAGGCGTCAGCTACGGATCCGAGGCGGGATTCGCATCAGCAGTTCAAAGGAGCGGTTTTGCCGGAGCACAAACGGGTCAAATGCAAGGCCAGATCGCGGGGACTTTCGCGAATACAAATCAAAACGCCTTCGCTAATCCCTTCACCGCCCAAGCTCTAATCTTCGGCCTCAAGAATGTTTACACGACGGCAGATATCAACAAAACGCTAGGGCTCACGTCACAAGACTACGCGCATGTACCGGGGCTGGCGAATGCGGTGCAAATGTATGTGCAGGCACGGAAAGCGGGCTCGCCGGTCGCCTACGGGTGGTGGTCGCGGATTCTTGGATTGATTGGCACCGAAAACATGACGGCGGCGGCTTGGTCGGCGCGAGCGGGCAAAAGCTTCGTCAATTGGGCGGCGCCGAATGCGCCTGCTTATCTTAAGGAGTTTATTGCGCCGTCTTACTCTGGATTCAGCAACAGTCAGTACGGCCAGTTTCTCGGAGCTGGTGGCGGTCCCGGAGGCAACGGGTTTCGATATCCGAATGCGGGCGGCCCGACCATGGCAACGTTCAACAGCAACAATACAAATGCCTATACAGCGGCTTTCGGAACACTTGGATTGACGGCGACGGCCAGCAATCAGGCAATGAAGATCGGCCGGAAACTCCACATGGATCCAATGCTGATCGCTTCGGTCATGAGTTGGGAAAGTTCTGGGGGCCGAAATCTTTACAATCCTGGTGGCATGGTCAACGGCAAATACGTTCCGCCGTCCTTCGGCCCGATGCAGGTGACAGAAGCGTCAGCTCGATGGATGAACGATATGTTTCATCCCTTCGGGGCGGGCTTGAAGGATACAATGATTACGCCGAGCTGGTTGCTGGCGCATCCGTACAAAGCGGGGGTCTTTGGGGCAGAAGTTTTGAATTACGGCCTTTCGCAGACCGGCGGAAACGTGAATGCGGCAATGTCACAGTTCTACAATCCAGGTAACGCGGCGGAGGCAGCCACGGTATCGGCCAACTATGGCGCGCTCAAGCTAACTGGAGGCACCGTCTCGGCAGGGGAGCAGTCAGTCCTAGGAAAGCAAGCTGCCCAGGGGCAGGCAAATCTCGGAGCGGCCCAGCGGAGTCTCGATCTCATGGGTGGCACCCTGAAAGCGATCGAGAGTACTGCCTCCGAGGTCGCGAATTTCGAGAAGCAGACCGTAGATCAGTTGAAGAGGATCGTTTGGCTTCTAGAGCATCCTGTCGGCAAGAGCGGAGCGGGGGCAAGCCTCAGCAGCCAGAAGAGACCGCCGCCCAATTTCCCCGTGTCACCATCGCCTTACTAATGATTTCACTTGAGATGCGGCGTCCTCGCGCCTATGTAGCGGTTTTGGCTATTGGAGTTTGCCGCAAGCAAACTCTTGAAGAGGCGTTTGTGAGCTAGCAAGATGAGCGTTCTAGGCCAGTTTTTCCCTTGGGTAGATGCGCCTCGCGTCCGACCGGGGGCCAACGGGGTGCCACAGTCGATTGACGAAGCCGAAAAGATGATCGTTGCGGAGCGGCTCAGGCGCCATTGGCGGACGGCAAGATGGTGGTTCGTCGGCTCGAACTGCGTGTGCCTTCCGTTCGCGGCGTTTCTCGGGGGCGGCCAGTTTGACTCGAACAACTTGCTTATCAGCTGGTCGTTCGCCAACGCTCTTCCCGCGATTGCCTGGACAGTCGGGGTGGTTGCCGTCTTCGTGCTCCTAATTTGGGGACTGATGCGGCCACGTTGGCGCTGGAGCGATAAGCTTTGGGCGCGTGCGTGGATAGCGCACCTTCAGGGCGACGAAGAGAGAGCTTTAGACCTGGAGCAGCAGGCTACCGACAAGGACGTGATGGTCAGGGGTTTCATCCTGGGGATGCTCATGACTGGCCGCTAAATTTCTGTTGGCCGAGCCCCTCCGCCCGCATTTCAACTTCTTTATAGCTAAGTCGCGAAGTGTAGGAAAATCTGCACTGCAATCATGCAGGCTGCGGTGTCGTCATTCGGATAGACGCTAAGGCCCTCTTCTGCAATTTGCGGCGCATTGGCTTGCAGTCCAAGCAAGTTGATGCCGTCGTTAGGGTGGGCAAAGGCATAATCAGTGACGTGCTGGACCATGCACTGTGCGACCGCTTGAACGTCAACTTCAGTCGGTGCCGGAGCGGCCCGGACGCCAAACGTACTGACCAGAAGTGCCGCCGCCGCTGAAGCGAAAAGCCGAGATTTCATCATCAGTCGCCCCGTAGGGTGAAAACCGAACGGCCGAACAAAGCAGGGGTCGGAAACTATGTGGAGTCCAAATAATGAGAGGGTCCCGGTGACCTGCGGGATCTGGGGAAAGGAAAACGCGGAAAAAACGGCCTCCTAGCCGCCCTGGCTGAGTCGTCTCGCTGCGAGGTAAGCGAGCCATTTGACGGGCGAGAGCGCGCGGCGTGGCGGGATCACCCAGCCGGTCGCGCCAATCGTACGAAATCCGGCATCCCCGCCTTGACGCTTCTCGACTGCGAACGTGTCGCCAAACCCCGCATTTGCTGGCAAATGCCCTTTTTGCTGTTTCCAGCCCGGCCGCCGAGGTCCGACCTTCAAGACCTTCCCCCGGCCCAGCTTGGCTTTCAAATCAATCGCAGGCGATCCGCGCTCAATCACTTCGGCCGGAACCGAGCTGTTGAAAACGGCTACCCCGCGAGGTCCCGCTTCTATCTTGGTGCGGGCGGCAGTGGCGCCTGAAGGATCAAGCAATTTTGCTCCGCCAATTGATTCTTTGCCCTCATAGAATTTGATCAGCTCGCGATAGACTTCGAGGCTGACTTCGTTGATAGCCCCGATCGGCGCATCGCTGATCACCACGTACGAGGTCTCGCCGTCCTGCTCAACACGGGCAGTATATTTTTGGCCTCCTTCTGACGGCGGCGATGATGCGGCGGGAACGCCAAAAGCCATGAGTGACTCCTAGGTCGATTCTACGCGACTCTGGCGCTTGGGGAAGGCGGCCTCGCGAATATCTTGACTTGGCAACGGCGTAGTGCTCAGGAGTTCTCGCCGTTTTTGCTAACTACGAGGAGCCGGAACATGGCGCGCAGCACATCGGACGGGCCGGTGGTCACATCGAATCAAATCACATTAGCTTTCGCTACCTTAGCCAAACTGGCCGATGCAGCGCGGGATACGGCCGCCGCGACTGTCGCTGCTGCCATCGTGACAGCTAGAGGGAAACCAACTTCTATCAAAGACGTACTCGAAATCACGCGCGATGCTCGTATGGCTATGTTCCCTGATGAATCGAAGCGCGATGAAACTTGGGAGCAAACGAAGGAGGTTCGGCTCGGCAAAGTGCACAAGTGAATAATAGAACTTGAAGAAAAAATGTTGATGAAGAATGGCAGCTCCAACTCGCCGCGCAACTGAAGCCCGCTACGCTAGACTTCGCAATATCGCTCTTCAAAAGGCAGAAGAAATCTTGGTACCAACGGTGGCGCCCGTGTCGATCTCTCTGCGACTAGTTACCCCGGACGCAATCCATGCATTCAGTTCTACTTGGGAGCAACATCCCGATCGCCGGACCGAATGGCCCTGGGCGCAAATGCATAGAGATTATCGGAGAAACGAACCTGATCGTTTTGAGGTTGCGATCTGGAGTGACGTTACTCTCTGCGGCCTTGCAATCGGAAAACTGAAGACTGACTACTGCTGTGGCGATTTCGTGGAGGGATCGCCTCTAGCGCAGCATCCCTTAAAGGAAAAAGTCATCCCTTCGGTTCTGACCGCTCTTGAGGTCTATGCCATATTGCTTGAAAAGCGGGAGATCCGGCTTATTCGTCCCGCCCCTGAGTTGATACCTCGCTATGAAAAACAGCATTTTACCCTTGTAAGTCCCAAGGGTCAGAAGCAATATTGCGTTAAGGTGGTATCATGAAAACGAAGCTCTCTCGATCCTCTGGTGGCGCAGGCAAGTCCGCCGGCAAGGCGAAGTCGCGGCGCAGCGCACGTTCAAAGAAGACTCCCATGCTTGGGGCGGCTGGAAGGCTTGCCCGGCTCAAAGCCGAAGATATGCCGTGGTTGAGCCCGGAAGGGCTTCAAGGATATGCCGGAGTTCCGGAAGTCTCTGGGGCTGTCACATATAAAAAACCGCCTTCGTGGCGGTAGCCGCGCCGCCGGCCGCCGTCTAATTCCTGAGACTCCCTGGCATTTGCTTTCTGCCTATGCCTCGCCCGCTCGGCTGACCTCGAACTGATCCTTTTTTTGATAACCGCTGTCGGCGAATGCTGACGAAGAGCCGGGTGGAAATCGCCTCGGTTGATTTTCTGGCAGAGATACCCGCTGAGGTTGCAAAACCACAATAGGCGGCCCTAGAGGCCGATCAGGCGGCACCGGGTGTCCTAGTAGCGGCCACGTGTGCCTTCCTGGCTTCCTCGGCCAACGTCGCGGCCGGACTGGTCGATGTTGATGCGCCAATTGGTCACGTGGTAGCGGCCGATCTATGCGACCTCTCGGGCGACGGCGATCTCCTCATGGGCTGCCCGTTCGGCCTCATACTGCGTCTTGAGATCGGCCTCGAAAGCTGCGCGCCTAGGCGCGGACCAACGCTCAAAGCAAAGAAAACCGCCCTCCTCACTGGAGCCAAAGACCCGCTCGGGCAGGCGACGGTAGCTCGGCCATGATCCGAAACGATCTTTAAGCCACGCCCGCGCTTCCGCTTCTGTCATCTCGACGGCTACATCAGAGGCGCCGGTCGGCGAGGCGCGCCCGTAGAATCGCCTACGCAGCCAATATGAGCCGTCGCTCCGTTGGTAAAGTTCCTCCCGCCCCATTGATGGCCCGGCAAAGCCCGAGTGGCCCAGCGGCGGCCATTCCTTGATCTCATAAACCTTACGAAGACGGCTTCCTGCTGTACTGATCTTGCTCAAGCGCGGATTCCTTGTCGCTCTCATGGGAAGAAGGAGACCGCTTTGGACGATCTCCTTCCCTGCATTCACCGCCAGCAAATGCCCCAAACGGCTTAAAAAATGCCTCGGCTAGTACGGTGCCGAGCGTCGCCTTCACGTGCCGTGAGTGCCGGACTTAACCGTTCCCCGCCGCGCACTGCCACGCCTTGCCAACCCGCGCCACGCCCTGCCGGGCCACGCCGCGCCTTGCCTGCCATGCCTTAACGCGCCCGAATGGACGCAGGATTGCGGCTTCCTTTGACCGTTGGCGCTCGCCCTTGGCCCTGGCCGCTGGTGCTGGCGGAAGATGCCCTCTCGCGCAATCCTTAAACGCGGAAGTAGGCACGCAGGTCCGGCGGGTCAAGAGGCGCCTTCGCTTTTCTCTCGATTTACTCTAATGTTTTCTGACGTTATTGTGATTATCTTTCTAAGAAAGAATTCCGCGCGTTTTACAAAAAGCTGATGGGGACTGGGGAGTCTCCAAAAGGAATTCGCGGAATATTGCCTGCTCCGAGGTCCGGCTGATCGCGAAATTGCCGTCGCATGGCTGGTATGCTGGGAGCGAACAGGCCGCCTTCCCCAAGTGCCCGAGCCGCCAAGAGGCGTTTGTCAAACAAACGCGAGGCCCTTTTTTCCGCGTCGTTCTTTCCCCCGGCTTGAATGAGCTGAGGCAATTTGCTGCGCGAAATGCGAGGGGCCTTTTGTGCTATCGAGGCTTCAAAGGGGAGAGCGGGAATTTATCGAGGGGGTGACTGGCGCGGATTCTGGCGGAACTTTTTCGTTTTTTGATTCGGGGATTTTTTGCCTCTAGGCGTCTCACTGGTCTCACTGATTGCCGGCCGACTACCAGTGAGAGAATGATCGTCAAGAAACCCGCAGAAAACCTCACTTTCTTACTGCTTCTCACTGTCTCACTGGTCTCACTGGTAATAGATAGGGGATATCTATAAGAACGTGAGATCGTATTATTCGTGCGCGTGGAACAAGCCCCCCACCCTCTTTCCCGGAATCACCAGTGAGCCAGTGAGACCCTAGAGAAACCTAGGGTTTGACCAGTGAGATCAGCAGTGAGAGCCAGAGAGATCGCCAGTGAGAGAGTTAGCCTAACCTTCGAGGATCGCCCCTCGGACGCGATAGACCCGCACGCTCTTTCTTAATGCTGGGATATATTTGGAGCTAGCATACTGGTCGCGCTCGTTTTTTATCAGCCAGCCGCGATCCGCGAGAACCTTTGCCACGGCGGTCGGGTCGCGGCCTTTGCAGGCTTCATTTTTCCAGGTCTCGGATAGAAACCAGTATTCAGTCTCATCATCTTCAACCACGCGAAACCCTAGCCGATTGTTGGTCCTCTGAAGCTCCTCGTGCAGCCCCATTGATCGGTCGGCTTGGCTCCCGCAGAACTCAAAGCGGGACGATCCGTGCGTTTCGACAATCGCTCGGACTTGGTTGATGGCGTCCAACTCTTCGCCGGAGCCGATAGAGCCACGAGCCGCAAGCCAGCGCTTGAAGACGCGGCCAACAGCAACGAAGGCTGTGTCTTTCGGCCAGTTCAAAACCCCGAAACAGGCCGCGAGTTCGCCGGCTGCGGCGCAGAGCCCGAACCGCTTCGCTGCATCAATCACCTGCGAGTCAGCTCCTTCGGGAACGTAGTCTCTTTGAAACTTAGCAATGTCTGCTTTAAGGACCGACTCGACAGTCTCCGGGGCGGCGGCCACTATCCGCTCAAGGAACCGCTCTCCTGCCCGACCGTGGCATCGCCGGGCAGCGTCCTTAAGCTGATCTGCGAAGTCATGAGCGGTTACGCTATCAGGAAGACGTTGAAAGGCCCCATGCCCATTATCGGTAACGAGCAAGTCAATGACGCGAGCACGCTGCCCTTGTTTTATTTGGATGCCTGACTCCGCAAGCTTCTGCTCAATCGACTGCTCGCCGCTGCTCAAGAGGTTACATCGCCATGTGAGCGCATCCTGGCGAGCGATAGCGGAACTATGCAAAGTTTTGGCGACGGTTCCACGGTCCTTGCCGCGCCCATCAGTGAGCATGTATGCAGCATCAAAAAGGGTTTGGCTTTCTACGCGGTTGATCTCGTCTCGTACGGTCAGCGTGTCGCATGTTTCGACGGCGGCCGTTTCGAGGCCGACAGCGGTGGCGTGCCAGGTCTCTAGAGTTTCGCTCCAGGCCCACACACTCCGGGCAAGGATAAGCAGAGTGGATTTGCCTTTGCGGCTTTGACCGTAGAAGTGAAACCCAATACCCACGGAATCGAAAGCGAAGCGGAGGAGAGGGCCAGCGAACGCAATGCAGAGCGCGAGAACGAGATAGTCATTCCCAACGGCGCGAGCAGCGATGGATTCCTGCCATTCATCTAAGCTTCCGCGCGGAATATAGTCTTGCTTATTCTTGAAATCGACAACCAATAGGAACTCTGTTGGTCCGCGCGCAAACATCTTCCCGTTCGGCAAAATGAACGCAACTTCGTTATCGGCCCAGCCGCAAATTTTGGTGCTGACCATAGACCGTGTTGATTTCCAGTTCGTGATGAGCCGCTTGAATGCCCTATGGCTGTCTGGATCAGTATCGACTTCAAGGCCCCTCTCAGTCAGCTCTTTTGCAATGATGGCGCCGTTCTCATGCAGGGTGGCACGCGGAATAACGTATTGCTTCACATTGCCCTGTGCATCAACCCAGCCGATTGCCGTTGACGGCTCGTTACCTTCCCTATCTGCAAGCATCGCAAGCGGGGTGAAGGGCATGCAGACCCAGTGCTTGACGGGCTTGTCTTTGTCACCCTCTTGCTTCGCAGCTTGGTAATAAATTCCGTCTGCTTCGAGAGAGAAGCCGCGCGGGAGCTGTCCTACCGTCGGCCCTTCGTCATGCGATTGTTCGGTGGATTCTGTTTCGATCATAATATTCCTCCTTTGGAAATGGGCCACTTTTGATGAGTGGGGCCTTGAACATTGGAGGATTAGACGTATATATATAGCTAGAAGGCGCGGTTCCTCCGGATCGTCCCTCTGCTGGCAGTTCGCTTTCTCCGTGGCGTTTTTGTCGGTTCATCTTGATCTCCTGAAAGAAAGAAACACGCGGCGCCGCCTCATTGAAAAGTGGGGCGGTTGCTGTTGGTACAGTTAGGCGGCGGGGCGGCACAACGGCTCCCCTTCCAGGATCCGGTCAAGCACGCGGGGATCCACGAACCACCAGCGCGGACCGACGCGGCGAGCGAGGTCCGGATAGCGCCGGCACCAGTCACGCATCGTCCATAGATCTATGCCTGCCCGCTCTGCTGCTTGCTTCGTGGAAATCCAGTCCTTATACGTCATGTTTTATTCCTCCATAAAATTCGCGCACTGCGCTCGAATATGTGGCGTATGGTTACAAGATAGTACTTATCGGGGTGTCGTCAACCCCCTCGGCCGTCTCGCTGATTTCATGAGTTGCGCGTATCTGCTCCAATTTTTCGTAGGCCCAGAGTTTCGCTTCGGTCTCCGAGGAATATTCGCTTTTGCTGAAAAAGCTAATACCGCAATCGGTAGCAGCGTTTTCTAGAAAACGCGCAGAAGGTTTGGAGAAAATACAGAAAGCAAATCGGCCGAGATCTTTCCTGAAGATCGTTATGGTGAAACCGTCCGCCGTCCGGATGTAAGAGTTTCCCTTCTTCGATTGAAGCCAACGCTGCTCAAGCCAAGCGGTGAAAGCTTCGGACAAAGAGTCATCCAACATTTGCGGGATATCCCAAGGTGATCATTTGCAGCGCCTTGCTAAACAAAATATACCGTGCGAGCAGCCGCAGCTTGTCGGCGGATCGTGAAACCGCGATGCCCGCCGTTTGCAGGACATCGAAGAGAGAATATTTCGTTAGCGAGTAGAATTGCAGCACGACATAAGCGATTTGTTTGAAACCCGCTCGCGCACGAATCACGATTGACCAAATGTCGCGGGGATCGCCGAGAACGATCTCAAACGGGCTCGCAAGGAACTGGGGCCAGTCGGTCGGCTTGTCGCGCCACCAGATGCCATATTCGTTTATCGGATAGTGCGCTAGTTGCTTTTTGAGGAAGTCGAGAGCGGGAGATTCCCCCCGCCTTGCCACCTCCCCCCCATCGTCAAGCGACGAAGTGGGACTTGAATCTTCGGCTGGATTGACTATGTTTGGTTTGCAATCAGACATTTCATTTTCCTTTCGGCCGGCTGGGCGTTGACGCGCTTGGCCGGTTTTTTTATGTGCTTATTTTTTCCTTCGCTTTTCGACGCGGACACGGAGAGCGGCACGGCGAGATTTTCGCAATGCCTTCGCGGCGGTCGGCACCAGACTCGGAAAATAGGCCGCCATTTTCAAAAGGTCGCCTGTCGCGAGACCGTTATGCTTCATTGCGAAGATCGCGCCCTGATCATGGTCGAGCGCGAAGTTCAGGCGCTTCCATTTCGGATCACGGTTGATCTTGCTAAGCGCTGAGGCAATGTCCTCTTCGCTCAATCTATGCCATTCTTTGCCGGAAATTTCCACGACGGCTTGTTGCAAAAGCCGGTCCATATCCACTTTCGCGTGAGAGCCTTCAGTGATGCAATCGTACGGAAAAAGATCGCCGATTTTCCATCCGAGCAGATCGCAAGCTTCAGGAATCGTCATAAGGAAGCCGGTTCGGGGCGGTTTTCGCGAGACGGCGATCCTAGGCATTAGCGTTTCCGCCGTTTCTTCGCTGGCTTGGCCTCCGAGGCTGCCATGGCTGCTTCGAGCATTTTTCGGAGCCGGTTCGGCCGCACGCGGAATTGGCCTCCGCCGTTGCTAAAACAGTTGCTGAAAGGATACTGCTCGCGCAGCCGGTTCATATCCCCAGCCGTCAAGCCGAGCTGCTTCATCGCGTCCCCGACCGGGATCAATGCATCGAGGTCTTCGTCCCATGGGGAACTGCCTGCTGGCGCCATAGATTTGTGCCAAGTCCCGAAATTGTCCTTGCGATATCTGACTTGAACGCCGCCGCCGATTCGACCGTCATAGTAGGTTTCAGTCTCCATTCCACTCTTCTGAACCCGCAGCAATTTCCCTTCTGGCGTTCGCAAAAATCTTGCGGGCATTTTGTTTGAGTTATCCATTGAGGCCGCCAGTTTGCGAAAGCAAACTACCTCCGAGGAAATGATAGTCCGCCGAAGCAAACTGATCATCGTCAGCCTCAGATTGATATTCTGCATCACGGAAGCCCGGCGAGGCCGCGAGCTTCACAAAATTGCTGGCGTTGCGCCGCGCCGTCGCTTTGGCCTTTGTGATCGTCCGCTTTACTGGCATCCTTACGATCTGGGTTTCGCTGGCAATGAGCTGGTCCAGGATGTCAACCTTGATTTTCCATGTGCGATCGCGGGCTTGAATACCCAGAGCCGGAGTATTGCGGAGCCAGCCGTACACGGTCCTGAGTGCCACGCTCGCCCGCTCGGCGGCTTCCTGTGCGGTGATGAATTTGTCAGTTTTCTTTGTTGGCATGTTGCCTCCCTTTTTATTCGCTAAGTTTACCATTCAAGCGAAGATAGCGAAGGGCCGCTGTAGTCAAACGGGCATAACGCATGGCGATTTGTGAAAGTGGGGGGCGATGATAGACTTTTTTCTCCCGAGCTTCTTTCCCCAATCCGTCAAAGGCGCTTGGAGTTTACTTACGGCAAACTCTTGGCGTTCGGCCGGAATATTAAAGAGGCGCGAAAGCAGAGCATTTTTTTGCTATCGGCTGCCGAGGTTATCGAGGCGAAGAGCGATTTGCCGCCCGGCGCTGACGCATTGAATTCCGCCGTGGGATGCGGTATAATGTGCTTTAGTGCTCGAATTCGTTAGCAATTTACGCGCGTTATTTGCGCGCTGAGATTTATCGCCGATAAGACCTAATAACGCACCTCAATATTGACTCATGAGATTGAAACAAAGAATGAGTGACAAAACAAACGCGGATTCTTCCGGAGAAGACGACTCAAAATGGTGGGATAAAAAACGTACGGCGGGATGGCTTGGTATCAAGCCTCGGCAGCTCATGCGGCTAGCCAAACTGCACGGAATTGCGGTAATAAAGCTCAATTCAAGAGACCTTCGATTCGATGCCGCCGCACGGGCGGAACTGGAGGCGAAATGCCGTTGCGAGTTGTCAGGCGAGCCGACACTGGAAAGCTTTGGATCGCTGGCACCATCAAGCCGGCTGGGGCGAAAGAAGGCGTCCGAATTCGCCAACGTGCAGGAACAGATTCGCCAGAGCTTGCGCGCGAAGAGGCAGCGGCCCTCGAAGCGAAAATCCTCCGCGACTTCCATCTGGGCGAGAAGCGGCCGGAGTGCACCTTCAGCCGAGCGGTCGCTAGCTACCTAGAGGCGGAAGACCGGGCTGTCGGGACGGTCGCCTTGGTCGATCGGCTGCACGACCATTTTAAGGACGGCTCACTCCGGAAGATCGATCAGGCCGCCGTTGATGAAGCCCGCAAGGCAATCCTGCGGCCCAACGCAAAGCCGGCAACAGTCAAGCGCAATTTGATAGTTCCGCTGCGGGCCATCTTGCTCCATGCCCATCGTCGGGGATGGTGCGACGCTCCGAGTTTCGAGATTCCAGCAGAGCAGAGAGGCCGCACGAAGTTCCTACTACCCGAGCAAGCCGAAGCTTTGATTGCAGCGGCAGGAGCGGCGAAGCGCTCTGGGCACCTTGTACCGCTGCTCCGCTTCTTCCTCTGCACCGGCTGCCGCGTGGGCGAAACACTGGCGCTCGATTGGTCGCAAGTTGATCTGCTCGGGGCCAGGGCTCGAATCTGGGCCGACCAAGCTAAATCGGGAGCCGAGAGGATAGTCAATTTGCCGCCGGCTGCCGTGGCGGCTTTAGCGGCCCTGCGGCATCGGGAGGGCCGAGTTTTCCTGACCGCACGCCGAGAGCCTTACCGCAGCTCCGAAGAGTATGGCGGCCAGCTCAAGACTGCCTGGGCCTCGGCCTGCTCCAGGGCTGGTCTATCGGGCTTCGGGCCTCATGCTCTCCGCCACACATGGGCGAGCTGGCACTATTGCGTGCACCGGGACCTCCTTCGCCTCAAGCTAGATGGCGGCTGGTCGAGCGTCGCCTTGGTCGAGCGCTATGCCCACCTGCTGCCCGCCGGCCACGAAGAAGGCATCAGGCGGCTCTGGGGCATTCGCGAAGGCAAAACCCTGGCCGCAGTCGAGTCCCAAGCGTCGTGAGCGGTCGGAACAGAGTGGGAATTGCGTGTCAGGAGCGTGCCAGCGGATCGGCGGAATTCACGCAATGTTCCGCAGGTTTGCGCACCCTTTCCGCAGCGGCCGTCTCGGAAGCACCTGGGAAATCTCTAGGAATCTCTAGGCAAAAGTGGTGCTGCTGGTGAGGATTGAACTCACGGCCTCTCCCTTACCAAGGGAGTGCTCTACCACTGAGCTACAGCAGCGCCGAGCGCGCGGTATAACCTCGGGGCCGCGGCCCGGGCAAGCAAGCGGGGCTTGAACCGGCCGCCGCGCCGCCCGATCGTGGCGGCATGGCCGAGCCTCCGCCAAAGCCCGCTCCCACCCCCTCGAAGGCCGCGCGCCTGGCGCGCGAGACGGCGGCGCTCCGCGAAAACCTTCGCCGCCGCAAGGAGCAGGCGCGCGAACGGGAAGAAGCGGCCCGACCGGCCGAGGCGCCGCCCAAGCGCCCCGCCGCGCCTTAAGCGCGAGGCCCCTTTGCCCCGGCGCGGCGCCCTGCGCTAGACCCATCCCCCGTCTCGCCCAGGAGCCCCGATGCCGGTGATGCCCGACCACTGGATCCGCCGCATGGCCGAGGACCACGGCATGATCGAGCCCTTCGTCGAACGCCAGCAGCGCACCGGCGTCATCAGCTACGGCCTCTCCTCCTACGGCTACGACGCCCGCGTCGCCGACGATTTCAAGCTCTTCACCAACGTCGATTCCCCGATCGTCGATCCCAAGGAATTCAACCCCGCAAGCTTCGTCGACCGAAAGGGCGAAACCTGCGTCATCCCGCCCAACAGCTTCGCGCTCGGCCACACGA
>Ga0335075_10002940_pt1 | contig 27236 bp, 23 predicted proteins | sample Lox_Sample_24_FD_206723 | JGI IMG/M metagenome (GOLD analysis project Ga0335075, IMG submission 206723) | Soil microbial communities from Loxahatchee National Wildlife Refuge, Florida, United States - Lox_Sample_2.4 | ecosystem: Environmental > Terrestrial > Soil > Wetlands | place: USA...
GGAATCGGGCTGGGGCTGGCCAGGGCGTTCTCCGGGATGCCACTGCGCGAAGGGTCGATGCCCACCGTGAGCGCATGGGTGGCTGGCTTCCCGAACGGGACGTCGGGATCTTGCACGATCAGCACGAACTCAACGGCGCCGGCCGGCGGCTGCGTCCAGTTGAGGGCGGGCGAGATGTTCGCGCGCAGCAGCCTGCCACGGTGCTTTTCCGGTATGGGAGCGCCGTGGTCGAAGGCCGGGCTGGTCAAGGCGAAGTTCTCTGGGGCCTGCAAGTCGGGGCGGGCCCAGACGAGGGTGTGGTGGCCGGCGCGCCGGTTACGCAGTGCGGCGCCGAGGGGGCTTGCGGGCATGACTTCGGCTCCTCCTAATTCTGGATCTGGCTGCCTGTGAGCCTGGGGCTACGACGGGCGGCCGGCGCGGTCAGGGCCGGGGAGCCCGCGGTCCAGGAAGTCGATGATCTCGGCGCTGGTGGCGGTCTCGCCGAGCTTGGGAAAGACGCGCTCGAGGCTGTGCCGGTGGGAGTCGCGGTCGCGGTCGGCCATCGCGTCCGTGGCGAGGACGACGTGGTAGCCGTGGTCGTGGGCCGAACGTGCGGTTGATTCGACGCCGGCGCTGGTGGAGACGCCGGCCAGCACGGTCTGGGTGACGCCGAGGTCGCGTAGCAGGGTGTTGAGGCCGGTGTCGTGGAAGGCGCTGCGGCGCCGCTTCGTGATCAGGTAGTCGCCGGGCTGACGCTCAAGCTCGTCGATGATGTCCGCCCAGCCCGCGGCAAGCGTGCCAGTGCTGCCATGGCTCCCGCCACTGTCAGCGTCGGTGCGACCGGGAGCGCGGCCCGTGACGTTGACCAGCACGACCGGAAGGTCATGCTCGCGGAATGCGTTCGCCAGGGCTGCTGCGTTCGGCACGACGTGCGCAACCGAGCCGGAGACGATCCCCTTCTGCAGGTCGATGATGACGAGGGCGGGCGTGGGGTCGAGAGTGGTCAGCGGCATGTATTGCGCTCCTCACGGCGAAGGCCGCACAGCCGAGGCTCATTGTTTAGGTATACGAAGGATATTGTTAGGTATACTAAAGACTCATGGAGAGGCATGCAACTGAAGGACAGCCCGCCGAGGCGGAGGAGGCCGACATCGGTGGGCAGCTGCGCTCCGCCGTCGGACGCCTCTACCGCCGCTTCCGCAGCGAGCGCCCCGAAGGCAGCCTCGGAGACGCGGCACTCGCCGTGCTCACCCGCCTCCACAAGCACGGACCGCAGACCCTCACCGAACTCAGCGAGCACGACCGGGTCGCCCCCGCGTCCATGAGCCAGACCGTGAACCGGCTCACCTCAGCCGGCTACGCCGTGCGCACCCGCGACCCAGGCGACGGCCGCAAAGTACTCCTGAGAGCCACCGCAGAAGGCGACGAACTCGCCAGCGCCGCCCGGGCACAGCGCAACGCCTGGCTCGACGAACAGCTACGTGCCCTCAGCACCGAAGACCGCGCAGTCATCGCCCGCGCCGCATCGCTGCTCAGCCGCATCGCCGACTCCTGACAGCCGTTACAACGTCCGGTGGGCCCGTAGCCCCAAGTGCCAAAGTCCTGTGGATGGCGGTGGCTCGGTAGGGTTCCTGGGTGATCATGATCTCGGTCGGGAGGCTCGAAGCGCGGGACCGCGCGGCATGGGAGGAACTGTTCGCTGGCTACCACGCGTTCTATGGACGCCCGAACTGGCCGCGGGAGAATTACAACGAGGCGTGGAGCCGCTTCGAGCAGGACGACCGGATCCACGCCCGGGGCGCCCGCGTCGACGGACGCCTCGTCGGGATCGTGCACTTCCTGGTCCACGCGAGCACGACGTCCGCAGACGTCTGCTACCTCCAGGACCTGTTCACCGCGCCGCAGGCCCGCGGCCAGGGCGTCGCACGCGCGCTGGTCGCCGAGGTCGGGCACTGGGCCCGGGAACAGGGCTGCGCGCGGGTCTACTGGCACACGCAGTCGGGCAACGAGACCGCGCGCCGCCTCTACGACCAGGTTGCCGAGAACAGAGGGTTCATTCAGTACCTGATCGAGCTGTAGCCACACCGCAACCCTCGCCCTCGGCTCCGCTGAGTCGAGCGCGACGTAGCGGCAGCCGCGGGCTACCACCACTTATCAAGGAACTCAGTCATGATCACGGTCGTTATGCCCCGTTTTGCGGCTACGGTTTGGTTGATAAGTGGTAGTGATCATGGTTGTTACGTGGGGGTGGCCGGGGGGCGGGTGCGGCGGGCAGCGCGGGCGCGCCACGCTGCGCGGGGGGGGCGGGCCGGGGGGCGGGTGCGGCGGCTGTATCGCCTCCGAGACCGGGCTCGGCGAGCCTCGGCCGTGGCTCACGTCTCGCCGGGCCACGGCCCGGGGCAACCGTCGTCCGCACGCCGTTAGCGCGCCTCCGGACGCCGGTCAGCCCCTTGCCGCGCGGTGGTCAGCCCTTGCGCCGCAGGGTGTAGTGGACGGTCTCCGCCTGGATCAGGCCGTCGCGGAACACAAAAGTATCGACACCGTCGTCGGCGCGGGCCTGCGCGGCGTCGGCGGACCACTCCAGCAAGAGCACGTTGTCCTGGTAGATCTGCGTCTTCACATCCCAGTCTGCGCTGGGCAGATCGGCGAACAGTTGCCTGAACGCCTCCCGGATGGCGTCCTTGCCCCGGTTCACGCCCGCGGATGTGATCAGCACGGCGTCATCGGCGAAATCAGCGACGATCTCATCAAGGTCCTCGGCGCCAAAGGCCTGGCCGTGATGGGCGAACACTTCCTGCGGCGTGCGGGTCATCGCATAACTCCTTCCCGGCGAGGCCGCCTGCCGCTCAGCGCCCGCCCGAGACGGTGATATCGCTGCCGGTGACGTACGACGCCTCCGGCGAGATCAGCCACGACACGGCCGCCGCGATCTCGTCGGGCCTGCCCATCCGGCCCATGGGACTGTGCTTCCCGTACTCCTGGAAGCTGGGCGTTGCCATTTCCGTCTCAATGACCCCCGGTGAGACGCTGTTGGACCGGATCCCCTCGGCGGCAACCTCGTTGGACAGGCCGCGCGCGAACGACACCATGGCGCCCTTGGTTGCCTCGTACGGCACAGTGCCGTTCGCGCCCAGAGCTCTGGCGGCGACCGAAGCGATGGTCACGATCGATCCGCCATTGCCGCCGTGCGCGGTCGACATGGCCCGGACGGCGTGCTTGGCGCACACCATCGGCCCCACCACGTTGGTCTGCGTCAGCCGGGTCAGCTCGTCCGCCGCCCGCTCGTCGATGCGCGCCTGCTCGCCGAGCGATCCGGCGTTGTTGACCAGCGCGGTCAGCGGCCCCATCTGCTTCTGCGCCCGGTCGAACAGCGTCTCCACGTCCTTCTCCGAGGCGACATCGGCACGCACAGCCGCGGCCCGGCCGCCCTTGGCGTTGATCGCGGATACGACCGACTCGGCTCCTTCCGCGTCGGCCGCGTAGTTCACGATCACGCCGTAGCCATCGCCGGCCAGCCGCTCGGCGATGGCCGCGCCGATTCCGCGGCTGGCGCCGGTGACTATTACTGCGCCCTTGTCCGCTGTAGCCGTAGCCATCTGATTTCCCCCGTCGTCTACCTGTTCACGGCAAGCCGGGCGGACAACCGCGATTCACGCGCGCCCTGTGCGGCCGCTGCGGCGCCCGGCAGGCCCTGGGCCTGGAAGTTCCGCTGTTGCGACGGTGCTTGACGCTGACATACCCGGCCGTGGTCAGATAACTCTCCGGGCCGGCCGGGTCAGTTCGGCGAGCTTGAGGGCCAGGTGGAGTTTCAGCCGGTCATCGCCCCGGCTCAGGTCGACCGCCAGCAGGTCAGCCACCCGGGCCAGGCGCCAGTACAGGGTCGTCCGGTGGATGTGCAGCCGCGCCGCGGCCTGCTGGGCGTTTCCCCCGCAGTCCAGGTAGGCCCGGATCGTGGCCTCGTACATCCCGGTGCGCTCGGTCAGCAGCGCGGTTATGCCCGGGCAGATCCGCTCCGGTGCCGCCTGGTCGCGCGGCAGGTACTCGAATACGGCGTAGCTGCCCAGCTCACCCCAGTCCGCGGCCCGGTCGAAGGCCGGAACGGCGGCGGCGACCTCGGCCGCGTAGCGCGCACTGTCCAGTTCGGCGTGAACCGCCTCCAGCGCCGCAGCGGCGCCGGCCGTGCCGATGACCAGTGGCGGCCCGGGCACGGCACGGACCGCGTCGCGCAGCGGCCCGGCCGCGCCCCGCGTGGTGATCACCGCCAGCTCGTGCTGGCCCGGGGTGGCCAGCACGAAGCTGCCACCTGCGGCGCGGCGCCGCAGGTGGTCTGCCACCCGCAGCAGGTCGTCGCGCCCGGCCGCCGGCCCATCCATCATCACCAGGTACCGGATCAGCGCCACGGCATAGGGTGGCGATCCGGTCAGCGCGGCCTCGTCGGTCAGCTTGCGGGCCGCGGCCGCGCGACCGCGTTCACCAGCCTGCAGCAGCGTGCTGGCCAGCGCGGCGAAGGTATCGAACTCGGCGGCCTGCCGAGCTGCCCGCTGGCGCAGCAGCCGGGAGGCCCGCGCCGCGGCGGCCTTGGCCTGCTGGATCTGCGCCGTGGTCAGCGGCGGCTCGTCGATCAGCCACAGGAAGCCGAGCAGCTGATCGCGGTGCACCAGCGGCAGGCACAGCCGGGGCAGGCTCCCGGGTTCGGCGGCCGGGATCGAGACCGGCTCCCGCGCCCTGAAAATCCCGCGCTCGGTGAGCATCTGCCGGACACCCGGGCTGGTGCGCCGCTGCAGCACCGCCTCGATCCGGCTGGCGTCCACCAGCCCGGTCTGCGCGCTGACCGCCACCGGCCGCAGTGCGGCATCGTCGATCATGACCGACCGCTGCAACCAGTCGGCGAGCTGCTCGGCGATGGCCTGCAGGTGCTGCTCGAACACGCGGCCTCCCCGTTCAAGAGAATCCTACAGATGTATAAGTCGTTGGGCAGAAACCTCCGACTGCTGTGCGATGTGCCAGCCCTGGCCCGCTGGTTACGCTGACTGAGCCACCCGGCCGGCAAAGGAGGCCCGTGTGATCGCCGGAACGGACGTGCTGACCCCGACGCTGGACGGCGTTTACTACACCGACCCCGGCATCCTGACCGCTGAGTTCGAGCGCATTTTTGAACGGGAGTGGTACTACGCTGGCCGGGCCGACGAGATTCCTGGCCCGGGCCGGTTTATCCGGCGGCGGGTGGGCCGCGAAACTGTTGTGCTGGTACGCGGCCGGGATCAGGCGATCCGGGGGTTCCTGAACGTCTGCCGGCACCGCGGTTCGCAGCTGTGCCTGACCGACAGCGGCGAGGTCGGCCGGACGATCCGCTGCCCGTACCACGCCTGGACCTACGGCCTGGACGGCGAGCTGGTCGCGGCGCCCAACTGGCGGGAGCTTGATGGCATCGACCGCGACCGCTACCGGCTGCACCAAGTCCACGTCGCGATCTGGGAAGGGCTGATCTGGGTCAGCATGGCCGAGCAGCCGGGGCCGCTGCAGGATCAGGTGCGGCCGCAGATCGAGGCGCGGCTGGCCGACTACGGCAAGTTCGAGCGGTACCGGCTCGGCGAGCTGACGGTCGGGGCCCGGGCCGAGTATGACGTGGCCGCGAACTGGAAGCTGATCTACGAAAACTTCCAGGAGTGCTATCACTGCGCGAACATCCACCCAGAGCTGGTGAGCACGATCCCGCAGTTCAGGTCGCCGGCCATCGGGGCCAAGGGCTACGATCCAGCCGGCTACCCGATCGCGGCCGGCCGCGCGTCGTTCTCGCTGAGCGGGCAGACCGTGCTGCCCAGGCTGCCCGGTCTGCTGCCCGCCGACGACCGGCTCTACTACGGCATGGTGGTGCGGCCGAACTGCTTCCTCTCGCTGGTCAGCGACCACGTGATCGTGCACCGGTTCGAGCCGGTCGCGCCGGACCGGACGCTGGCCGTGTGCGAGTGGCTGTTCCCGGCCCAGACGCTCGAGGCCGGGCGGTATGACGTGGCCGACGCGGTGGCCCTGTTCACCAAGGTAAACGAGCAGGACTTCGGCGCGGCGCAGTGGTGCCAGCCGAACATGAGCTCGCGTGCCTACGCCCGCGGCGGGGTGCTGGTGCCCAGCGAGGGCCCGGTTATCTCCCGCTACTACCAGTGGTACACCGACTTGATGGGAGAGGCATGCCGCAGCGATACCGGGTGATCGTCATCGGCTGCGGCGCGATCGGCGCAGCGACCACGTACTGGCTGAGCCGGCGGCTGGGCGGTGACGCGGTGCTCGCCCTGGAGCAGTACCAGATCGGCCACACCCGCGGCGCGTCCGAGGATCACTCCCGGGTGATCCGGCACGCGTACACCCGGCAGGACTACACCGCGCTGACCCCGGCCGCCTACCAGAGCTGGAACGTCGCCGAACGCGAAACCGGCCTGCAGCTGGTGCACCGGACCGGCGGTCTGATCATCGCGGCGCGGGGCAGCGCCGGGATGGAGTACGTCGAGGACACCGCCGCCGCGATGGCGGCCAGCGGCCTGCCGTTCGAGCTGCTCAGCGGTACCGCGGTGAACGAGCGCTGGCCGCAGTGGCGGCTCGGCGGCCAGCACACCGCGCTGTTCGATCCCGAATCCGGGATCCTCGACATCCGCCGGGCCACCGCCGCGCACCTCGCGCTGGCCCGGGCCCGGGGCGCGACCATCCGGCCCGAAACACCGGTGTCGGCGATCGCCGAGTCGCCGCATGAGGTCACGATCACCGCCGGGGGTGAAAGCTATACCGCCGACCAGGTGGTGCTCGCGGGCGGCGCGTGGAACCCGGTCCTGCTCGGGCTGCTGGGGACGAGCCTGCCCATCACGCTGACCGAAGAACAGGTCACCTACTTCGCCACGCCGAACGTGCGCGAGTTCACCCCCGCGCGCTTCACCGTGTTCGGGCTGATCGCCGAGGACGGCCTGCTGTACTACGGCCTGCCCGTCTACGGCGAGGTGGCGGTCAAGGTCGGCCTCGACGGCGCGGGGCCGGTGGTCACGCCGCAAACCCGGACCGACACCGCGGACCCGCAGCGCGTGGCGAAGGCGCGGGCGTTCCTGGAGCAGTTCCTGCCCGGCGCCCTCGGGCCTGAGCTGTACACCCGCGTGTGCTGCTACGACTTCCCGCCCGACCGCGACTTCATCGCCGACTACCTGCCCGGCTCGGAGCGCGTACTGGTCTGCGTCGGCGCCGGGCACGCCGGCAAGTTCGCCGGTCTGCTCGGCCGGATTCTCACCGAACTGGCCGTCGACGGCACCAGCCAGTTCCCGGTCAGCGCCTTCCGCGCCGACCGCCCGGCCATCACCGGCGCCGGCCAGGTGCCGGTCCGGGCCAACTCGCTGTGAGCAGCTAGTTATCCTGAGTTATGTGGTCGGGTAATTCGGCTCGCACGGAGGCATGTCGATGAATGCGGTAGCCAAGTCCGGCGATGATATCGGCCCGACGGTGTTCGTCCTCTTCGGCGCCACCGGTGACCTGGCCAAGCGGATGGTCTTGCCGGCGTTCTACCGGCTGGCCACGGAGGGGATGCTGCCCCGGCGGTGGCTGCTGGTCGGCAACGGCCGCGGCGACGTCGGGGACGCGGAGTTCCGCGGCCACGTTCGGGACGCGCTGACCGAATTCGGCCCGGGGGTGGACGAGCAGGACTGGCAGCGGTTCGCACCGCGGGTGCGGTTCGCTGGCCGGGGCTTCACCCCAGACGACCCGGGCTGCATGCCCGATGCCCTCGCTGCAGCGCGCGCCGATGTCGGCGACAACCTGCAGCTGGTTCACTACCTCGCGCTTCCCCCGGTGGCCTTTGCCCCGACCACGAAGGCCCTGGGCGTCCACGGGCTGAGCAAGGGCGCGCGGGTGGTCTACGAGAAGCCGTTCGGCACGTCGCCTGACGCGTTCCGGACGCTATCCGAGGTCGTCCACTCGGTACTGGACGAGCAGCAGGTTTACCGGATCGATCACTTCTTGGGCAAGGAAGCGACGCAGGACATGCACCTGCTGCGCTTTGCCAACGGGCTGTTCGCATCGATGTGGAGTGGCGAGCAGGTCGGGTCGGTGCAGATCGACGTGCCCGAGAAGCTGGGCATCACCGACCGGGCGGGCTTCTACGACGCGACCGGCGCGGTGCTGGACATGCTCGTCACCCACCTGCTCCAGGTGGCCGCCGAGGTGGCCATGGAGCCGCCGGCCAGCCTCGGTGCCGCTGACCTCCAGGCCGCGCGGGAGGAGGTGATCGGTTGCTTCCGGCCGCTCGACCCCAGCGAAGTGGTGCTCGGCCAGTTCGCGGGCTACCGCGACGTGCCTGGCGTCGCCCCCGGGTCGGACCGGGACACGTTCGTCGCGGCCCGGCTGTGGGTAGACAGCGCCCGCTGGCGCGGCGTGCCTTTCTACCTGCGCACCGGCAAGCGGCTGGCCGAAAGCCGTCAGCGGGTCAGCCTGATCTTGCGGGAGCCGCCCGGGCCGCTGGCCGGCCAGCTTCCGCGCGAGGCCAACGTCCTGTCGTTCTCGCTCGGGGGCGACGGGGCAATCGACCTGTCGCTGGTGGCCAAGAAGCCCGGACTGGCCCTCAATCTCGACACCGCCCACGCCGCGGTCCCGCTGTCCGAGCTGAAAGGCGCTGACCCGCTGCCGCCTTACGAGCGGCTTATCCATGACGTGCTGGTCGGCGACCGCTCGCTGTTCACGCGCCCGGACGGGCTGGCTTCCGCGTGGAAGGTGATTGCACCACTGCTGTCGGACCCGCCCCCGGTCGCTCAGTACTCGCCAGGGTCGTGGGGACCAGCCCAGGCCCGCGACCTCGTGGCGCCGGGCTGGTGGCTGCTCGGCCAGTAATCCCGGCCAGCAATCAGGCGGTGACCGTGACCGTCACCACCGCGGCCAGGGCCACGTCGAGGTGGCGCTGAAGAGCGGGAGAAGCCGTTCCCAGGCCTCGCCGGGGCGGCCTTGCGGGTCAGCTGTTCCTAACGACGTCGAGGCCCGGTCTCTTGACCATTTCGGTAGGGCCTATATTTGTCCTGAAGGGTAACGTTTGTCTGGGCCGTCCTTCTCCGCCGGAGCACGCCCGGCCAGCGGTGCCGAACGGGTTCGGCGAGCCAAGGAGGCGCAAGTATGGGGCCGCTCCGAGAGCGGAATGGCAGGTTCAGGTTCAGGATGCTCGCGGCGGGCGCAGGCGCGATAGCGCTTGCCCTGGCCGCGGGGGCTTGCAGCAGCACCGGCAGCAGCGGGCCATCCGGCCCGCCGCTCAAGGGCGGCACGGCCGTGATGGCGGAGTTCCCGTCGAGCCCGCCGAACTATGTCTTCCCGTTCGTGAACAGCACGTACGAGAGCGTCGCCAACACTTTCGATCTGCAGTGGCTGATGTACCGGCCGCTGTACTGGTTCGGCACCGGGGCGCAGCCCACGCTGAACACCTCGCTGAGCCTGGCCAGCCCGGCGACCTTCAGCGGCACCAAGGTCACGATCAACCTCAAGCACTACATGTGGTCCAACGGCACCCAGGTGACCGCCCAGGACGTGATGTTCTGGCTGAACATGATGCTGGCCGTGCCGCAGGACTGGGGGCTGGGGACCGGGTTCCCGCAGAACGTCAAGGACATCACGGTGGTCAGCCCCACCGAGCTGACCATGGTGATGGACAAGCCCTACAACCCCACCTGGTTCCTGTACAACGAGCTGAGCCAGATCACGCCGATGCCCGCCGCCTGGGACCGGACCGCGTCCGGGCCAGCCAGCTGCGACACCACGGTCAGCGACTGCGCCGCGGTCTACAACTACCTGAACAAGCAGTCCCAGGACATGTCGACCTACGTGGGCTCGCCGCTGTGGTCGATCGTGGACGGGCCGTGGAAGCTGAGCGCGTTCAGCTCCGACGGGCACATGACGTTCGTGCCGAACAAGTCCTACTCCGGGCCGGTCAAGCCGAAACTGGCCGCGTTCGAGGAAGTGCCGTTCACCACCGACGCGGCCGAGTACGACGTGCTGCAGTCCCCGTCCTCCAGCACCAAGATCGACTACGGGTACCTGCCCCCGCAGGACGCCCCGGACAAGCCGGCCGGCGCCGCCGTCGGCGCCAACCCGCTGCGCGGCTACACGCTGGCGCCGCTGTACGCGTGGGGGATCGACTACTACTCGGTCAACGAGGACAGCAGCACCGGCAACGCCCCGATCCTGAAGCAGTTGTACTTCCGGCAGGCAATGGCCTACCTGACGAACCAGGAGGCGGTGATCAAGGGCCCGCTGCGCGGCTACGGCGTGCCCACGGTCGGGCCGGTGGGCAGCACCCCGGAGACTCAGTTCCTGTCGTCGGAGGGCAAGGCGCAGACCGCTTCCGGGGTCGGCCCGTTCCCATTCAGCATCGCTAAGGCCAAGGCCCTGCTGACCAGTCACGGCTGGAAGGTTGTCCCGGGCGGCCTGTCCAGCTGCGCCGACCCGGCCAAGTGCGGGCCCGGGATCGCCGCGGGCAAAACCCTCAGCTTCAGCTTCCCGTACGCGAGCGGGGTCTCCTGGGTCACGTCGATGATGGCGCAGCTGCAGTCGAACGCGGCGCAGGTCGGCATCAAGCTGAACCTCGAGCCGAAGCCGGCCCAAGAGGTCGGCGCGGGCGGCAACTGCGTCGTCGGCCACATCCCGTGCAACTGGGACATGGCCTACTACGGCCTCGGCTGGACGTTCGCGCCGGACTTCCTGCCGACCGGCGACACCCTGTTCATGTGCGGCGCCGTCGCCAACATCGGCGGATACTGCAGCAAGTCCGACGACGCGCTGATCGACAAGACGCTGACCAGCAGCAACCTGCAGTACATGTACACCTGGCAGGACTACCTGGCCCCGCAGCTTCCGGAGATCTGGGCGCCGAACGCCGCCTTCCAGCTGACCGAGATCGCCGACAACCTGAAGGGCGCCCTGCCGCAGAGTTCGACGGTCAGCATCAACCCGGAGAACTGGTATTTCGTGAAATAGCCGGTGGATGCCAGGCATCCACGACGACCTGACCGGCCTGGGACGCACGCTCGCCACCCGGCGTGCGTTCCTGGCCGGGCAAGCGGGTAACGGAGCCAGCAGTCAGTCGGTGACCGTGACCGACGCCGACTCGGTGTAGCGGAGGCGGCCGAAGTACATCACCTTGACCAGCGCCCACCAGTTCTCTCCCGGGCGCGCCGTCGCGGCGACCGTCACGGCCGTGCTCAGGGTGACGTCGCGGCCCGGTTCCACGGTGAAGCCCTGGGTCCACGGCCGCACCTGCGCCCAGCTGCCGAACGGCGACACCAGCTGGGCCTCGCCGCGGATCGGCGATGCCGTGGCATTGCCCAGCCGGACGGCCATCTCGCCGCGCCCGCCGCGGCGCAGCCGCAGCTCCGGGGTTAGCAGCTCCAGGTCAAGCTCGTCGGCAGTCCGCTGCTGGTCGGCCAGGTACAGCGGGAACAGCTCATCGAGCGGCAGGTCGAGCGCGGGCGCGGGCGGCTCGCCGACGCTGACCAGCACGGCATCCTCGAAAACCTGGGCCCCGTCAGCGATCCGCGCGGCCACGAAGTGCCGCCCGGGCCGCGTTCCCGGCAGCGCCCGGACGGTGAGATCCCAGCTGGCATGGTCACGGGCGCGCAGGTCATAGGACAGCGGCCCGGCGGGCTCCAGCGAGAGCTGCCCGCCCGGGTCAAGTTGCACGGTGCCCGACGCGGGCGCCGTGCCGCAGGCCACGGTCAGGCGCAGGCTACCGGCTGCCGCTGCTTCGGTCCCGCCGGGCAGCAGGGCGGTCCGGCCGGGGGAGAGGTGCACGGCCACCGGCAGGTTCCCGGCCGGGGCCGGCCCCTTGCCGTGCAGCCAGTAGCGGGTGAACACCGGCTGGGCGGGCTCCAGTGACAGGCCGGCGGCTCGCCCGGCGGCTTCGGCGGCTTCGGTGGGGGCAGCGAGGTGGTGCGGACGCTCCGGCACGAGCACCACGGTGGCCGTGCCCGCGGGCGGCACCTCGGCCTGGGCGGTGCCGTTGTGCAGCGGCAGCGCCAGGCCGCCGTCCTCCTCGCACAGGCCGGTGCTGCTGGCCGCCGCCACCCCGGTGAACAGGGTCACCGACGCGCTGGTCGGCGCCGCCCGCCCGGAGACGTCGCGCAGCCGCATGATCACCCCGTCCTGCGTTCGGGGCACGCCGGCCGCCGGGTACAGCGGGTTGCCGCGCGGCTTCAGCGCCGCCACCAGGGCGGTGTCCGGCTCGGCGGCGGCCAGGCTGGCCGCGGCCGGGAGCGGCCCGTCGTGCAGACCGGTCTCGCAGGCGAACAGCTCGTGGTTGTATTCCTGGCCAGCGAGCGGGAACCCAGCGCTGCGCCAATCCCCGGGGCCGGCAGCGAGCGCGTACTCGAACGTGTGGCTCCAGTGCTGCCAGGCGAAGCTGGTGCTGTCCGGTGTCGTGCGCTGCTTGTCCCCGTCGATCCACACCCCACACGGCCAGCTGCTGCAGGCCCGCATCAGCGAGATATTCAGCGTTCCATCCGGGGTCACCAGGCTACCCGGCGTGCCGCGGTTGAGCAGCGCCACGGTGTGGCCGCCCAGCTCATCGGGGCGCGGGCCGGCCGCGGCGCCCTCATGCGCCTCGATCACGGCGTCAGCCAGATCGGCAATCACGGCGGCGATCGCCGCGGTCAGGTCCCGGCCGGCCACGATCAGCACCGGGAGGTCGGTTGCGCCGCGCAGGTCGCCCCCGGGGCCGAAGGTTTCCGGGATGGTCCTGGCGGCCGGCACCCAGAGCGTCGCCTGCCCGGTCGCGGCCAGCCGGCCGTCGAGCACGGCGGCGGCAGCCGGGCCAGCCGCGGCGAGTACCTCGGCGGTGAACGGGTTGTCGTCCGGCCCGCCCAGCGCGAGGCGGACGTCGGGCAGGTTGGAATCCACGTCGATCGCCCCGTAGCGCGGGCCGTCCGGCCGCGAGCAGGTCGCCGTGACCCCGGCGCGGGCCAGTGCCACCATGAGGTCCCGGACTGGCCGCTGGCTTGCACCCAGGGTCCTGGGGGTGATCACCTCGGCGACACCGATCGCGTGCATCCACGGCCCGCCCGCCGGGCTGGTCACCGCGACCCGGGCGGTGGAGCCGACGCCGAACCATTCGTGCGCGGGATTGTCCAGGGTGAACTCGTGCTCGGCCACGTCGGTGTCGGCCGGGCCCGGCGACCGCCCGATCACGCTCAGGGCCGTCTGGTAGACCGGCAGCCCGCCCGGCACCCGCGCCGGGAACCGCACCCGCAGCAGCCGGTCCTGCCCGATCGAGCCGTCCACGTGGGTGCGGAATTCGATCCGGTCGGCGCCGTCCCACAGCAGCGTTTCCTGGGTGACCCGCAGGTCATCGACGGCGAACTCGGCGACCAGGCGGGCACCGATCGGGCAGCGCTCCGCGCGGACCCGGGCGGCCAGGACGGCCGAGCCGCGGCCCGGTCCCTTCGGGCACAGCAGCCAGGGCCCTTCGTTCCACCGTGGGTGGTGATCGTATTCTTCCTGGACGACGAGCTCGTTGCCCGGCCCGGCGAGCAGCTCGGCGCCTGAGCGCTTGTCCAGGATCCGGCCGAGCGTGCCGCCCCGGCCCGGGTCGGCCTCGGCCAGGAACGCCTCGTTCTCGATCGAGGTGCCGTCGGTGGCCACCCAGCCGGCGTCCCGTTCAGGCTGCTGCGCGGGCACCGCGAGGTAGGTGAGGTAGCCGAGCGCGGGCACGTGCTGGGCCCGGAAGGTCATGGTCAGGCTGGCCAGGGTCCCGTCCGGGTGCCGGGTGACTCCCTCGGCCAGGCTGGGCACCGCGTCACCGGAGGCGTCCCGCAGCACGACCCAGTCGGTACCCGGCCCGGGGAAGCCCAGGGTGATCTGGGCCAGGCCCGACCGGGGGTGGGAGAGAGTGTTGAAGACCACGACGGCCCGTGCGGCCGGGGGGGCACCGCCCGGATCCAGGCCGGGAACGGCCGCGGTGGCCGCCAGGCCAGCCAGGTGGCGCGCGGCGTCCCGGCGCGCCTGGTCGCCGCGCTCGTAGGCCTCCCGCCACCCGGCCAGCAGGTCCAGGTAGACCTGGTCGCCCTCGGTGCCGGTGATCGCGTCGTGGTGCGCGCCGAACACGAGCTGGCGCCAGGCCTTGTCCAGCGAGGCGGCCGGGTACTCCGCCCCGCCCAGCCAGGCCAGGGTGGCCAGCCGCTCGCCATCCTCCACCGCGACCTCGGCGGCCCGCTGGGCCTGCTTGGTGTCGATGTAGGACACGTCCTTGCCGGTGTAGACCGGGTTCATGTCCCTGGTCTGCGGCGTGATCCAGATCTCCCGCTCGGCCGCGTCCTTGCGCACGGCGGCGAAGAACTCCGACGGCAGCGCGGTCACGAACCGCGGCCAGACGTAGCGGGAGTTCCAGTCCCGGTGGATCCCGGTGGCCCAGCGGGAGGGGATCACGTGGTCGGCGCCGACCGGCAGCAGCACGTTACGGGTGGCCGCCACCGGGGCCAGCTGGCGGAACTGCTCGTAGGCGGCCTGTTCGGCGGCGGCCAGGCTCGGGGCCTGATGGGTGACCCAGCCCGCGCCGTAGTGGTTCGCCATGTAGCTGGTGATCAGGCCGGCGCCGTCCGGCGACAGCCATTCGAACTCGGACGGGAACTGCATCCGCTGGTTGTCGCCGACGGTGCGGTTCGGGCCCCACTGGTGGAACGGGCCCCGGGCCCAGGCCGACTCGGCCAGGCCAGCCGCCGCCATGATGCCGGGGAAGGCGGGGTCGAGCCCGAACGCGTCGAGCATCCACGCCGCGCTCGGGTCGGCGCCGAGCACTTCCCGCTGGAAGGCCAGGCCGTGGATCGCGTTGCGAATCGTGGACTCGGCGCTGGTCAGGTTGGTGTTCGGCTCGTTGTAGGTGCCGCCGACGATCTCGATCCGGCCGGCCTTGATGAACGCCAGCAGGTCCGCCCGGTCCTCGGGGTGGGCGTCGAAGTGCGGCTTGAGGTAGTCGATCTCGGCCAGCACGAACTTGTAGTCAGGGTCGCGCCTGGCCTCGTCGAGGTGCAGCCGGACCAGCTCGAAGGCGGTTCTCGTGTCCGGCACGCTGCCGTCCGCTTCGGGCAGGAAGATGCGGGACTCGGTGAACTGGCCCTGGGTGGTCCACCAGACCGGGTCATAGTGGAAGTGGCTCACCATCCACATCGTCCAGCCGGGCACGCCGGTGGTGATCGTGGCCGCCAGTTCCGCCCGCGGCGTGGCCCCCGCGGTTCCGGCGGGCGCAGTGCTGTCGGCGATCGCGGTGACCTGCACCGGGCTGCCGGGCGCGTGCGGCGCCGCCACCTCGATGCCGACCTCGACCTCGAGCCGCTGGCCTGGCTCTGGCCCGGTGACCACGGCCGGCTGCGGGGTGGTCACCGTGGGGCCCTCGACCCGGACGGTGACCGGGCTGCCCGGGCCGCCAGGGCCGCCCGGCCCGTCATTGACCAGGGTCACGCGCACGACCGCCAGCGGCCGGGCCTCCGTGCCGCCGAACAGGTCAGTCGAGGTCACGTCGCCGATCCGCATGCTTCATCGTCGCACGAACCCCAGGTTTGCGGCGCAGCCCGGTTGTCAAAAGACATGTTTCGAGCGTATTGTTTCGAAACATGCCTTCCGAAGAAGAGCACCGCCCGGACGAGCCCGGCACCGGCGCTGCCGCCGCGGGGCGGCCGCACCCTGAGCCGCACCTTGAGGTGAGCGACCCGAAGATGATGCGGGCGCTGGCCCACCCGCTCCGGGTGGCGCTGATCGAGGCCATCAGCCAGTCCGAGACCCAGACGCTGACCGCCACCGAGGCCAGCGAGCTGCTCGGGGAGTCGCCCGCGAACTGCGCTTTTCACCTGCGTACACTGGCCAAGTACGGGTTCCTCGAGGAGGCGGGCGGCGGCCGGGGCCGGGAGCGCCCGTGGCGGCTCCGCTTCCGCGGCATCGAACTGGTCCCGCCGTGGCAGGATCCGGAGTCCAGGCTGGCCGCCGAGGCGGCCGCGTCGGTCTGGCTCGACCGCTGGCTGGCCCGGGCCAGGGACCGGCTGATGCGGGTGCTCGGCTACCCGCCCGCGTGGCAGGACGCGGCGCTCGCATCCCAGAAGGGCCTCTTCCTGACCACTCAGGAAGCCAAGGACCTGGGCGACGCCATGCACCGGCTGTTCCAGCCGTTCCAGGAACGCTGGGAGGAACCGTCGCTGCGGCCGCCCGGCAGCCTGCGCTACGAAGTGCTGATACTCGGCTACCCGCTCACCGACCCTCCCGCCCTTTCCGATCCCGCCGCCCCATCCGACCCTGCCGCCCCTTCCGACCCTGCCGTGCCCTCCGGGCCTCCGGCGGCAGCCGGTCCGGCCCGCCCGCCCGACATGCCCGAGACGCCCGAGACGGGGGACTGACATGCGCCGGCTGCTGGCCCACCGCGACTCCCGGACCTACATCGCCGGCCAGAGCCTGTCGGTGATCGGCGACAGCGCCCTGTGGCTGGCCATGGCGATCTGGGTCAAGATCCTCACCGGTAGCAACAGCGCGGCCGGGCTGACCTTCTTCGCGTTCGTCTGCGGATGCATGACCGCGCCCCTATCCGGGCTGGTCGCCGACCGGGTGCGGCGCCGGCCGCTGCTGATCGCGGCCAATCTGGGCGCCGCCGCGCTGGTTTGCGTGCTGCTGCTGGTGCACGGCCGGGGCCAGGCCTGGCTGATATACGCCGTGATGTTCGGCTACGGCGCGGCCAACGGCCTGATCACAGCCGCGCAGACCGCCCTGCTCACCGACCTGGTCCCCGGCGACCTGCTGGGCGAGGCCAACTCAGCGCTGCAGATGATGTCACAGGGCCTGCGGCTCATCACCCCGCTGATCGGCGCCGGCCTGCTGGCCTGGGTGGGGGCGGCGCCGGTGATCCTGCTGGACGCAGGCACATTCGTGGTGGCCGCGGCCACCGTGCTTGCGCTGCGGATGCGCGAGCCGCGCCCGGTCAGGAAGCCCGCCCGCTGGCGGGCCGAGTTCACAGCCGGGCTCCGGCACATCGCCGAGACCCGCGCGCTGCGGCGGCCCATGGTCGCGTGCCTGATCGCGGTGAGCGCATTCGGCTTCTTCGAGACCGTGCCGTTCGCGGTCGTCGGCCAGGGCCTGCACCGCAGTCCGGAGTTCCTCGGCGTGCTGAACAGCCTGCAGGGAGCGGGCGCGCTGATTGGCGGCGCGCTGGCTGCGCCGGTGATGCGGCGCACCAGTGAGCGCGCTCTGATGGCCGGCGGCCTTGCGGCCTGCGCGGCGGCCACCCTGCTGCTGATCACCGGGTCGCTGCCCCTGGTGCTGATCGCGATGGCCGGGGTCGGCCTGTGCGTGGTCTGGATCAACGTGGGCGCGGTCACCCTGGTCCAGCGCCGCACGCCGGGCCCGCTGCTCGGCCGGGTAGACGCGACGCTGGAGTTCACGATCGTGGTGCCGCAGGCGGCGTCGATCGCGCTCGGCGCCGCGGTGATCGCCGTGGTGAACTACCGTATCCTGCTGCTCGCCATGGCAGTGGTGATCGCCTTCTCCGCCGGGTACCTCGCCAGGGGCCCGGAACACGAGGAGGGGCAGGCCGCAGCCGATGCATTGCCCCTGGCAGATAGCATGCCGGCCCAATCAGGGGGAAAATGCTAGGGAGCAAACTCGCGGAGAGCGGAGTGTGAACTGCCGATGCCCGAGGCCCCGGTGACGCTGAAGGACGTGGCGCTCCGTGCCGGCGTGCATCCAGCGACAGCCTCCCGCGCGCTGAATCCGGAAACCCGGATCCTGGTCAGCGAGGACACGGCCCGCCGGGTGCTCGACGCTGCGGAGGAACTCGGCTACAGCCCGAACCCGGTGGCCAGGAGCCTGCGGACCCGCCGCTCGCACACGGTCGGCGTGCTGATACCGGACCTGAACAACCCGCTGTTCCCGCCGATCGTCCGGGGCCTGGAGGACCGGCTGGCGGCCGCGGGCTATGTGGCGCTGATCGGCAACACCGATTCCGACGACCGGCGCGAGCGCATCATCTTCGACCAGATGCGGGCCCGGCACGTGGACGGCCTGGTGCTGGCCACGGCGCGGCTGCGCCATCCGCTGCTGGCCGAGGCGTCCCGGGCGGAGATCCCGGTCGTGCTGATCAACCGCCTGGCCCAGGACTACAGCTTTCCGTCGGTCTCGGTCGACAACGAGCGCGGTGTGCGGATGGCGATCAGCCACCTGTCCGGGCTCGGGCACCGCCGCATCGCCCACATTGCCGGCCCGCAGGAGATGTCCACCGGGCTCAGCCGGTACCGGGGGTTTGTCACGGCCATGGAGTCCAGCGGCCTGCCGGTCGACTCTGAACTGACCGTCTTCGCCAAGGCGTTCTCGGTCGAGGAGGGGGTGCGGTGCAGCCGGCTGCTGCTCGACCAGTGTGCCGCCCGGCCGGGCCAGCCGGGATGCACGGCCATATTCGCGGCCAACGACATGCTCGCGGTGGGCTGCTATTCGGCCCTGGACGAGGCCGGGCTGAACTGCCCGGAGGACATGTCGGTGGTTGGCTTCAACGACATGCCGTTCATCGACCGGCTCCGGCCGCCGCTGACTACCGTCAGGTTCCCGCACTACCAGGTGGGCACCGAGGCCGCGCAGTTGCTGCTGGAGCGGATCGCCGAGAAAAACGCGCCGGTCAAGATTCTCTATCTCGCGCCCGAGCTGATCATCCGCGGGTCCACGACGCGAGTGCCTGGCTGACGCGCCGCCCTGGACCGGCTGGCCGGCCCGGACCGATCACCGGCCTGGACCGGCTCACTGGCTGAGCTGGCGGGCCATCCAGTCCGCGCCGTAGGGGCGGTGCCGGTAGCAAACGTTCGCGCAGCCGTGGCCGCCCTGCTCCAGCAGCAGGAACTCGACCGGCCCCGCGGCCTCGCCGGCCAGCCGGCGGGCGTGGCGCCACGGGACGATCCGGTCCCGCTGGCCAGCCACGATCAGCAGCGGCGCGCTGAGCCGCCCGGCCCTTCCGGCCAGGGTCAGCTCGCCCGCGCGGAGCCTGGCCTGGGCGGCGCCCGGGGCCTTCGAGCGGACCTCGAACGCCTCCCGGGTCAGCCCGGGAAGCTGATCCCAGGCCTGCCCGAAGCTGTACGGGCCGCTCAGCGCGATGCAGGCCCGCACCCGTGGGTCGCCGCTGGCCAGCCGGGGCGCGTAGTAGCCGCCCAGGCTCACCCCCCATAGCCCGATCCGGCCCGCGTCGATCCCCGGCATCGCGCTCACCGCGTCCAGGATCGCCGCGCCCGGTACCTCCCAGTCCGGCCGGATCGCCAGGTCGTACTCGGCCTCGCCCTGCCCGGGGCCGTCCACCGAGAACGTGGCCAGGCCGCGGTCGAGGAACACCTGCTCGGCCGGGCGGAATTCCTCCTTGGCCGAATCGAGCCCGGGGATCAGCACCACGACCGGGTGCGGGCCGGGCCCGGCCGGGCGGCGCAGGATTCCCGCGATCACCGCGCCATCGAAGCCGATCTCGACCCGCTCGCCCGCCGGGCGCAGGTGCGGCAGCGCGTCGGTCAGGCAGCGCACGGCCGCACCATGGGCTTCGCGCAACTGGGGGAGGTCATGCACGAACAGGAACTTCGCGAAGTGGTAGTAGACGGCCGCCTGCGCGAGGTGGGCCCCGCCGGACAGCCGGCGGCCGTCGGCGAGCGCCCGCCGGCCCAGGTCCTCGTGCTCCGCGGCGGCGGTGCACCACGCACCGCACCACTCGTCCCAGCTGGTGATCGCGGAGGTCACCCGGGCGAAGTCGGCCGGGTCAACGCCGTTGGCCACGAAGCGGTCGGCCCAGTGCTGGATGGCCATGGCCACGCGCGGGTCAGCCACCGGTCCGTCCATTCTCGCCCCTGGATCGGCCTTTCCCCGGCCACGCTGCCGCCTTCAGCGGGCTTTCAGGTAACCGCTTGGCCGCAGCCGTTGACAACTGGGCGGCTGAGGGTTCACGCTCAATGGTGCAAACGATTGTACCAAAGCCGGGCAGGTGATGATATGGCAGGTCAGCGCGGCGACTGCCGACTCGGCTGGATAGGCACCGGGCGCATGGGCGCGGAGCTTGTCCGCCGGCTGCTGGCCGCCGGCTGCGAGGTGTCGGTCTTCAACCGGACGCGGGCCAAAGCACAGCCATTGGCCGCTCTCGGGGCAAAGATCGTCGACTCGGCTGCCGATCTGGCCAGCAGCGATATCGTCTTCGCCACCGTCGGCACGTCCCAGGACCTGGTCGACGCCGTGCTCGGCCCGGCCGGGCTGATGTCGGAGGCAGCGGCGCCGTCCATCCTGGTGGACTGCTCCACGATCTCGGCCGAAGCGTCCGCGCAGATCCGGCGGGATGTCACCGCCCGCGGCACCGAGTTGCTGGCGGCGCCGGTGATGGGCAATCCCCGGGTGGCGCGGGCGGGCAGGCTGACCATGGCCGTCTCCGGCCCGCGCGCTGCGTTCGATGCCGCGGAGCCCTACCTGAACCTGCTCGGCGCGGGCGCGACGTATGTGGGCGAGGACGAACTGGCCCGGATCGTCAAGCTCTGCCACAACCTCTTCCTCGGCACGGTGGCCCAGTCCATGGCGGAGATCACCGTCCTGGCCGAGAAGAGCGGGGTCACCAGGCAGGCCTTCCTGGCCTGCATCAACTCAAGCGTGATGGGCTCGCTGTTCACGCACTACAAGGCGCCGGCCTACGTCAACCTGGACTTCACCCCCACGTTCACCGCCACGCTGCTGCGGAAGGACTTTGACCTCGGGCTGGCCGCCGCGCGCGAGCGCGAGGTCCCGCTTCCGGTGGCCGCGCTCGTGCACCAGATCGTGCAGGGCCTGGTGGGCCGCGGCTATGGCGAGCAGGACTTCGCTGCGCTGCTCCGGCTCCAGGCGGAGTCGGCCGGCCTCGACCTGATCAGCGAGAACGCTGCGGTTACCGATGGCCTGGAACCGCCGGCCGAGGCCGGCGCGGGTCCAGAAGGCAGCGGGGGAGAACACGCCACGGGGGAGACCAGGCCCTAGCCGGGCTCTCATTGCAGTAGGCATTAGGAAGGAGGACCGGGATGAGGTCTCACCGCGCCCGGTTAGTGTCCCTCGGCACGGCGGCCGCCCTGACGACCGCGCTCGCCGTCGGCTGCAGCAGCAGCGGCGGCACCAGCGGCGGCGCCAAGCCGCCCATTCTCATCGGTGCCTCGCTCTCCCTGACCGGCGACTTCTCCGCCGACGGCCAGGCGTACGAGAAGGGGTATGAGCTGTGGGAGCACGACGTGAACGCCCACGGCGGCCTGCTGGGCCGCAAGGTCCAGCTGGTGATCCTCAACGACAACAGCAGCCCCACTCAGGTCGACACCAACTACACCGACCTGATCACTGTCCACCACGTCGACCTGACCTTCGGCCCGTTCTCCTCGCTGCTCACCGCGCCCGCGGCGGAGGTGGCGCACCGGTACGGCTTCGCGTTTATCGAGGGTGCCGGCGGAGCGCCGCTCGTCTTCAGCGAGAAGCTGTCCAACGTGTTCGACGTGAGCCTGCCGGTCGCCAACGAGCTTGACCCGCTGGTCGACTGGATCAAGTCGCTGCCCGCGAGCCAGCGGCCGACGACCGCCGCCTACCCGATGGCCGACGACCCATTCGCGACCCCGCAGGTCCAGCTGGCTCAGAGCAGGCTGCAGCCGCTCGGGATCAAGACGAAATATTCCAAGATCTTCCCCGAGGAGGTCCCGGACTATAAGCCGAACGCCGACCTGGTCGCGGCGACCGGCGCCCAGATGGTGGTGCTCGGCTCCACCGACGTGCCGACGGTGGCATCGTTCATGCAGGCGTTCGAGCAGCAGCACTACAACCCGAAGATCTTCATCGCCGCGGCCGGCCCGGACCAGGGCACCGCGTTCACCAGCACGGTCGGCGTCGCCAACGCCAGCGGCATGATGGTCCCCGACGCCTGGTACCCGGGCTACGCGAACGCGGCCAGCCAGGCCATGGTCAACGAGTACGTGGCCAAGTACGGCGGGACCGCGTCCGGAGTCAACGCCGACGTGGCCGAGGCGTATTCTGTGGGACAGGTGACTGCGGAAGCCGTCAAGGCGACCGGCGGCACTGACGGCTCGAAGATCATCACGTACCTGCACGGCGGCGTCACGCTGCAGAGCGTGCAGGGGCCGGTGAAGTTCAACTCCCTGGGCGAGAACGTGAAGGCGATCGCGTTCATTTTCCAGTGGCAGAACGGGAAATTCGTCCAGGTTCTCCCGGCCAACGCGGCCGGCTCGGTCAAGATCCTCAACCCCAAGCCGAACTGGTCAAGCTGAGCGGAGCGGCACGGAACTGAGATGGCACGGCAGATCTATGAGGCGATCACCGACGGGATTCTCGGCGGAGGCGTCTACGCGCTGATGGCCGTGGGCCTGACGCTGATCTTCGGCGTGCTGGACATCATCAACATCGCCCAGGGCATCCTGGTGGTGCTCGGTGCCTATCTCAGCTACGTGCTATCCGTGCACCTGCACATCGACCTGTTCGTGGGGCTGCTGGTCACGGTCCCGGTGATGTTCGTGATCGGCGTCGCGATCCAGTGGCTGTTCATCCGGCCGCTGCGCGGCCGGGACCGAACCTCGATGTCGCTGCTCGCCTGCTACGCGGTGGCACTGATCATCGAGGGCATCCTGTACCGGGTCTTCGGGCCGAACTACGTGGTGCTCAACGCCTCGTATGTCACCTCCAGCGTGCACCTGTTCGGGTTCTACCTGCCGGACATCTACCTGTACGGTTTCGCTCTGGCCGTGGCCTGCGTGGCCGCGCTGTACCTGCTCCTGTACCGGACCAGGTTCGGCCGCAGCGTGCGCGCCACCATGCAGAACCAGACGGCCGCCCGCCTGATCGGGATCGACGTGAACCGGGTCGCGGCGGTGACGTTCGGGATCGGGGTGGCCGTCACCGCCGTGGGCGGCATGATGTTCGGCGCCACCAGCGGCGGCTTCAATCCCAACAGCGGCTACGACCTGATCTCCCGGCTGCTCGCGATCATCATCCTGGGCGGCCTCGGCAGCATCGGCGGTGCCCTGGCCGCCGCGGTGTTCATGACCACGGCCGAGGCGCTGGTGGACATCTGGTCACCGGACTGGGCCGTCGTGGTGTTCTACGTGGCGCTGGTCCTGGTCCTGACGCTCCGTCCGTCCGGCCTGTTCGGCCGGAGCCCAGTGAGGGCCCAGTGAGCAAGCCGGTGCGCACTGGCGGACGGGCCGGCGGGATCCTGGCCGTCTTCGCGGTGCTGGCCGTGTTCCCGCTGGTGCTGCAGAACGCGACGGTGACCACCATCGCGGTGGACACGCTGATCTTCGGCGCGGCCGCAGTGGCCTGGAACATCTTCTCGGGCTACTCCGGCTACATCTCCCTGGGGCACGCGGTGTTCTTCGGCACCGGGGCCTACACGGTCGGGATCGCCGCCCGGGCCTGGCAGCTGACCGGGGACGCCGTCTTCGCGCTGCTGCCGCTGGCCGCCGCCGTGGCGGCCGGGCTGGCCGTGCCGCTGGGGCTGATCGCGCTGCGGGTCAGGCGGCACACGTTTGTGGTGATCACGATCGCGTTCTTCTTCATCGCCCAGCTGACCGCGACCAACCTGTCGGTGACCGGCGGGTCGAGCGGGATCCTGGCACCGTCGCCGAACTGGGACGCCGCGACGTTCAACAACCCGTTCTACTACACCGCGCTCGCCCTGCTGGCCGTCACCATCGCGATGTCCTGGCTGATCCGGGGATCACGCTTCGGCTTGCAGTTGCGCGCCATCAGGGACGACGAGGACCGGGCGGCGGGCCTCGGCGTCCGCGCCATGCCGGTCAAGCTGGCCGCGTTTGTGATCTCCGCGATCGTGACCGGGATGGCGGGCGGGCTCTGGTTCTACTTCATCGGCCAGGCCATACCCCAGTTCGCGTTCGACCCGTTGTTCGACCTGTCGGTCGTGGTGATGGCGTTCTTCGGCGGGCTCGGCACGATATGGGGACCGCTGCTCGGCGCGCTGCTGATCGAGCCTGCCCAGCAGTGGCTCACGCTGCAGTACACCAACGAGTACCTCAGCGAGATCCTGCTCGGAGCGCTGTTCCTGGTGGTCATCCTGGGGCTGCCGCGGGGCGTGATACCGACCGGCGCCGAGAAGATCGCCATGCTGCGCGCGCGGCTGCGCTCAGCCCGCGAGACGGCTGCTGCCGGCGGCCCGGAACGGCAGCGGGCGGACCCGGTGCGGGAGGCAGGGGCCCCGGGGGCCCCGGCGCGCGACACGGGAGCCTCGGCGCGGGAGGCCGGGCCTTGACTGCCATGCTCCGGGCCGAGGGCGTGTCCAAGGCGTTCGGCGGTGTCCAGGCGCTGCGGGACTGCACGGTCGAGGTGGAGCAGGGCACCATCGCGGGCCTGATCGGGCCGAACGGGTCGGGGAAGACGACGCTGTTCAACATCGTGACCGGCTACGAGCGGGTCGGCGGCGGCGAGGTCTACCTCGGCGACAGGAAGATCACGAACCTGCTGCCACAGCGGGTGTTCGCGGCCGGCATCGGCCGGACCTTCCAGCTCACCCGGATCTTCCCGCGGCTGACCGTGATGGAGAACATGCTCGTCGCCACGCAGCACACCGGCAGCAGGCGGACCCGCAACCCGCTGGCCCGGGCGGGCGGGCGCGCGGACCGGCGGCGCGCCGCCGAAGTGCTGGAGTTCACCGGCATCGCTGGCCATTCCGACGCGCTGGCCGACACGCTGTCCTATGGGCAGCGCAAGCTGCTCGAGCTGTCCTACGTGCTGGTCGCTGACCCCGCGATCGTGCTGCTCGACGAGCCGGCCGGGGGGGTGAACCCGTCGCTCATCCAGCACATCGCCGACCGGATCCGGGAGCTCAACGCGGCGGGCAAGACCTTCCTGATCGTGGAACACAACATGGATTTCGTGATGGGGCTGTGCGGGCAGGTCACGGTGCTCGACTACGGGACCGTGGTTGCCGCCGGGCCGCCCGAGATCATCAGGAGCGACCCGCGGGTGCTCGACGCCTACCTCGGCATCGCGGAGGAGGATGACGATGCCGACGCGGGGTGAGCCCGCGCTCGTCGTCGAGGGCCTCGTCTCCGGCTACGGCGGCGGGGACGTGCTGCATGACGTGTCCATGACCGTGCCCGAGGGCGGGATCACCTGCGTGGTCGGGCCGAACGGGGCGGGCAAGTCCACTCTGCTCGCGACGATCAGCGGGCTGCTGCGGCCCCGGCGGGGCAGCATCACGTTCCGGGGCGAGCCGCTGGCCGGCAAGAGCCCGCGGCAGATCCTGGACCTGGGCCTGGCTCACGTGCCGCAGAATCACAGCCTGTTCCGGGACATGACGGTCAGGGAGAACGTCGAGCTCGGCGGCTACATCATCAAGGACCGCCAGGTGCTGGCCCGCAGGCTCGCCAACATCGAGCAGGCCTTCCCGCAGGTCGCGGCGTGGGGGCCGAAGAAGGCGGGCTCTTTGTCCGGCGGGGAGCAGCGGCTGGTGGAGTTCGCCCGCTGCCTGATGCTCGACCCGGCCCTGATCATCCTGGACGAGCCGTCAATGGGCCTGGCGCCGAAGGTGCTCAGATCCGTCTTTGACGCGGTGCGGGTCATGAACTCGGGGGGCAAGACGATCCTGCTGGTGGAGCAGAACGCCCGGGCCGGCCTGCGGCTGTCCACGCACGGCGTGGTCATGGAGAACGGGCGGGTGCGGCTGGCCGGGACCGGCCAGCAGGTTCTCGAGCACCCTGAGATCGGCGCGCTCTACCTCGGCGGCGCGCCCCGGACCTGATCGGGCACCGGAATCCGGTACCTGAGCCGGAACCGGTCCGCGGCGATCACGATGTCCCCGGCCTCGACCGGCTGGCCGGCGGCCAGGTGGACGCGCTCGACGACCAGCGCGAGCGCCCCGGTCGACAGCCCGAGGGCGGTGGCCTCGGCCCGCAGCGGCGGCCTGACCGATACCTCCTCGACGACCTCGTCCACGCCGATACCGATCGAGGCCATCCGCTCGATCACCCCGCGGCCGGCCAGCGGTCCCTGCTCAGGGGCCGCTACCGGGGTGCCCGCGGTGATCCGGTCGGGCTCGTAGCTCGTCGCCAGCTGGACCGGCTCGGAGTCGGCGGTCAGCAGGTACCTGGTGCTCACCACCGTGTCCACGCCGGGCTCCAGGCCGAGCCGCCGCGCGATGTGCGGCGGCGGGACCAGGTGCTCGGTCTGGTGTTCCCAAGCCAGGCGGCGCGCGGGGTACGGCACGTCCCCGTCCTGCGCTGCCTCGTCGAGGCCGAACGGCGAGCCCGGGAAATGCAGCCGGTCGTGATCGAGGCGGCTGGCCGCGGGCATCCCACGAACGTAGGAGCCGGACCCGGTCCTGGCCTCGATGAGGCCCTCGGTCGCCAGGACCTGCAGGGCATGCTTGGCGGCGGTTTCCCCGACGCCGTAGTTGGCGATGATCGCGTTCCGGGACGGCACCCGGGCGCCCGGCGGGAGCTGGCCGCAGCGGATCCGCTCACGGAGATCCTCAAGCACCCGGAGGTATACCGGGTCGGTGGCGGCACCCATGGACGACCAGCGCTCCTGACACAGATCTGAGGGCAGGACGCCATTGTGGCCGAAACCGCGGGCAAGCCGTGGCCCGATCAGCTCTTGTGACCACATCTTGTCCTGGCCCGGCCGGCCGGGGTACCGGTCCGGGCTTATCCGCCCAGACCGTGCCCGTGATCCGGCGGCGGAACGCCGAGCGCCGGGTTGCGGTCGAAGAAGCCGGTCGGCTTCAGCGTGAACCCGCACCGGGCCACCGGCATCACCGGCCAGTCCTCCGGCCGGGGGAAGTGCGTCGGCCCGAACGTGTGCCACAGCACGATGTCCGCGCCGTCGATGTCCCGGTCGCCCGCGACGTAGGCGGGCAGGCCCGCCCCGCCCGGGTGCTGGTTGACGAAGTCGCCGGCCGGGTACCGCTGCGCCGGGTCGTACCTGGTCACCCACAGGTGGCTGGTGGCGAAGGCCGCCCTGGCGTGCACCGACGACGCCGGGTCGGCCAGCAGCACCGGCGCCGGCTCCGGGTACAGCGTGTAGCTGACCGGGCGGCCGCAGGAGTTGACCCGCTCGGTGCTGAGCACCCGCCAGGTGCGGCCGCGCGAGGCATCGCACCGGCGCGCGGCCCCAGCCTCGCTCCGCAGCCTGGTCCTGGTCTGGGCGATGGCGTTGCCGAACGGGTTGCCGGGACCGGCCGGCAGGCCGGCCACGTCCACCTCCTCGACCGCGTTGGCCACGCCGTCCACGGTCATGTCCAGCCGCGC
>Ga0335075_10002941_pt1 | contig 27236 bp, 24 predicted proteins | sample Lox_Sample_24_FD_206723 | JGI IMG/M metagenome (GOLD analysis project Ga0335075, IMG submission 206723) | Soil microbial communities from Loxahatchee National Wildlife Refuge, Florida, United States - Lox_Sample_2.4 | ecosystem: Environmental > Terrestrial > Soil > Wetlands | place: USA...
CTTGTTCACCGTCGAGGCGACCAGGGCGTTGCGCACATCCTCCAGGCCAATTCCGCGCGCGGCAAGCTCGATGGGATTGATCTCGATGCGGGCGCCATACTGCTTCTGGCCAAACACCCCGACCTGGGAAACGCCCGGCACGGTCGAAAGCTGCTGCGCCAGGATCGTATAGGCGTAGTCGTCGAGCTTGTAGACCGGTACCGCATCGGAATAGACGGCGTAGATCAGCACAGGAAAGTTCGCCGGGTTGACCTTCTTGTAGGTGGGCGGACTGGGCATATCCGTCGGCAAGAGACCGCTCGCGGCGGCGATCGCGGTCTGCACATCCTCCGCCGCGCCGTCGATATTGCGCGAGAGGTCGAATTGCAGCGTGATCGTGGTCGTGCCGGTGCCGCTGAGCGAAGTCATCTGCGCCAGCCCCGGAATCGACGTGAACTGCTGCTCCAACGGCGTGGCGATCGCCGAGGCCATCGTGGACGGGCTGGCCCCCGGATAGCTGGCGGTGACCGTGATGGTCGGGAAATCCACGCTCGGCAGCGCCGCGACCGGCAGCAGCGAATAGGCCACCACGCCGAACACCAGAATGCCTGCCATCAAGAGCGAGGTGGCGATCGGGCGGCGGATGAAAGGTTCGGAAATGCTCATGGCGGCGCCGTCCGGTTTATCGATGTGCCGATTCCGCGGCATAGGCCTGCCGCAGCGTCACGTGCGCCCCTTCGGTCAGCCGATACTGCCCCGCGACAACAACGTGCTCGCCCGGCTTCAGGCCTTCGGTGATCACGGCGAGGCCGTCCTCCACATCGGCGAGCACCACATGCCGCCGCGTGACCGTGTCATCCTGACTGATGACATAGACATAATCGCCATCCGCCCCCTGCTGCACCGTTTCCGACGGCACGGTTGCCACGTCGTGCCGTACCCGCAGGATCAGCCGGGCGTTGACGAACTCCCCGGGCCACAGCCGCTCATTGTGGTTGGGGAACTGCGCCTTCAGATGGATGGTACCGGTGGCCTGGTTGATCGTGTTGTCGATCAGCGTCAGCTTGCCTTGCCCGAGCTGGGTCTTGCCGTCGGCGCTGAGCGCGGTCACCGCCAGGGGCGCAAGCTGCTGGTAATGGCGGATTTCATCCAGCGTGTTCTGCGGCAGCGTGAAACTGACGAAGATCGGCTTTATCTGGGTGATGACGACCAGCGGCGTGTTGTTGGCCACCTCCAGCAGGTTGCCGAGATCCACCAGTTGCGCACCGGTGCGCCCGTCGATCGGCGAGCGGATGTCGGTATAGCTCAGGTTCAGCGCGGCGGTATCGATCTCAGCGTGATCGCCCTCGATGGAGGCCTCGAGTTGCGCCACGAGGCCGCGCTGGTCGTCATAGCTTTGCTGGGTCCCGAAACCGTGGCCGACCAGGGAGGCATAGCGCGCGAGATCCGCCTTGGCGGCCACAAGCAGCGCCTGGTCTTTTGCCCTCGCCGCCAGCGCCTGCTCCAGCGCGGCCTGGTAGGGACGGGGGTCGATCTGGAACAGCAGGTCGCCCTGCTTCACCTCCTGACCTTCGGTAAAGGCTACCGTGACGATGGGTCCGCCGACGCGGGTCTCGATCGTTACGGTGTTGAATGCCTGGACCGTGCCGATGCCCTGGAGATACACGGGCATATCGCGCGCGGCGACGACGCCGGGAGTGACGGGCACGGGAGGGGGTGGAATCTCCGCCGTGGCGTGCGAGACGCCGCCACCGAGGCCCAGCCGCCACGCCACAACCCCTGCCAGCAGCACCAGCAGGCCCACGCTGACCAGCGCGCGCTTCGACATTTCCAGCCATCCCCTCACAGTCAGGGCACCGCGTCGCACGGTCCGGCCTTCGTTCGCCGCCAGTGGCGGCACCGACGCGTGGGCCGCGCCAATGTGACGGCGAGCGGCCTGATCTATACGATATCTGTCATAGATAATCCATATGAGACCCGTGGGGCGGCGGCGCTTCTCAATGCGAACGGCTCGCAAGGAGCCGCTGATCTCGCCCCTCGCCCCGCTCCAGATCTATCTCTCTCTCTGCGCGACTTCCGTTGAGACAGAGCGCGCCCGTGCTACTCTTTCCGCATGGCGACCGCGCTCAAGATTCCCGTCCGGATGACGCTGGCCGAGTTCCTGGCCTGGAGCCCGCCCGGCGGCCAGGCTTGGCAGCTCGTCGATGGCGAGCCGCAGGCCATGGCTCCGGCCAGCCGCACGCACGGCGCCATCCAGGGCGAGTTCGCCCGTCTCATCGGCAACCATCTCGATCAGAAGGCCGGCCCCTGCACCCTCGTCGTCGCACCCGGCGTGATCCCGCGCGTCCAGTCGGACACCAATATCCGCATCCCGGATCTCGCCGTCACCTGCTCCCCTTACGGCGATGAAGAGGCCGCGCTCACCGACCCTGTCCTGCTCGTCGAAATTCTCTCGCCCAGCAACCAGGCAGAAACCTGGTCCAATGTCTGGGCCTACACCACCATCCCGAGCGTGCAGGAAATCCTCGTCGTGCACTCCGCCAAAATCGGCGCCGAGCTTCTTCGCCGCGCGCCCGACGGCACCTGGCCCAGGCAGCCCGAACGCATCGAAACCGGAGAGCTTGCCCTCTCCAGCATCGATTTCCGCACCCCCCTCGCCGCCCTCTACCGCACCACCCGCCTCGCCCACTCTTGATGCACCGGCCTCTCTGGCCCGATCTCCCGCCCCAGATCCCTGTGCGCGAGTTCCGTTGAGACAGAGCGCGCCCGTGCTACTCTTTCTGCATGGCGACCGCGCTCAAGATTCCCGTCCGGATGACGCTGGCCGAGTTCCTGGCCTGGAACCCGCCCGGCGACCAAGCCTGGCAGCTCGTCGATGGCGAGCCGCAGGCCATGGCCCCGGCCAGCCGCACGCACGGCGCCATCCAGGGCGAACTCGGCAGCCTCATCCGCAACCACCTCCGCGACCGCGGGAGCCCCTGCACCCTCGTCGTCGCACCCGGCGTGATCCCGCGCGTCCAGTCGGACACCAATATCCGCATTCCGGATCTCGCCGTCACCTGCTCCCCTTGCGGCGACGAAGAGGCTGCGCTCACCGATCCTGTTCTGCTCATCGAAATTCTCTCGCCCAGCAACCAGGCAGAAACCTGGTCCAATGTCTGGGCCTACACCACCATCCCGAGCGTGCAGGAAATCCTCGTCGTGCACACCGCTAAAATCGGCGCCGAGCTTCTCCGCCGCGCGCCTGACGGCACCTGGCCCAGGCAGCCCGAGCGCATCGAAACCGGAGAGCTTGCCCTCTCCAGCATCGATTTCCGCGCTCCCCTCGCCGCCCTCTACCGCACCACCCGCCTCGCCCGCGCCTGATCCCCCGGCGGGCGGCGACCGCCGGGCGCCCAAGCAACGCAGGAATCCCGCCCGATGGCATCACTCAAGATCACCCTGATCGGCGGCCCGACCGCTCTCATCGAGGTGGGCGGCTTTCGGCTGCTCACGGACCCGACCTTCGACGCACCCGGAGATATCGCCTGTCGCATGTGACGCTGGTGAAGACCACCGGCCCGGCGCTGAGCCCGGCCGGGATCGGCCATGTCGATGCGGTGCTGCTCAGTCACGATCAGCATGCCGACAATCTCGACCACTCCGGTAGAACCTTTCTCGCCCAAGCAGACCGCGTCTTCACGACGATCGCCGGCGCCAAGCGGCTCGGCGCGCACGCGGAAGGACTTCGGCCCTGGGACAGCGCGACTCTGACCGGACAAGACGGCCGGCGCCTCGCGATCACCGCCACACCGGCCCGGCATGGCCCGGCGGGAATCGAACCCCTCTCCGGGGAGGTGATCGGGTTCGTCCTTCACTCCGACGATCCGGGCACCCGCCCGGTCTACATCACGGGCGACACCGTCTGGTACGACGGCGTGGCCGAAGTCGCCCGGCGCTTCAAGCCGGGCATCGTGATCCCATTCGCCGGTGCCGCACAGACCCGCGGGCCTTTCCATCTCACGATGGATGTCAATGACGTCATCGAAACCGCCCGCGCCTTCCCCGACGCTCGGATCGTTCCTCTCCACTGCGATGGATGGCGGCACTTCACGCAGAACGCCGAGGATCTGCGGACGTCTTTTGCCACCCTCGGCTTCGGCGCTCAGTTGCTGCTGCTCACGCCCGGCGCAGCCGCCGATGTTCCGCTGAGCTGATCGACGTTCAGCCGCGCCCGACGAACGGCATCTTGGTCGCCATGACGGTGAGAAAAAGCGCGTTCGCATCGGCCGGAAGTCCGGCCATGAACACGACCGACCGCGCCACGTTCTCGACATCCATCAGCGGCTCCGGCCGCACGCTGCCGTCCGCCTGCGCAACACCCTTCTCCATTCGTGCGGCAAGCGGCGTCAGCGCATTGCCGATATCGATCTGCCCGCAGGCGATGTCGTATTTGCGCCCGTCGAGCGCAATCGACTTCGTCAGCCCCGTCACGGCGTGCTTGGTCGAGGTATAGGGCGCCGAATTGGGCCGTGGCGCATGCGCCGAGATCGAGCCGTTGTTGATGATCCGCCCGCCCATCGGACTCTGCGCCTTCATGATCCGGAATGCCGCCTGCGCGCAGAGAAACGACCCCGTCAGGTTGGTCGCCACCACCCGCGACCATTGCTCGAAGCTCAGCTCATCGAACCCGATCGCCGGCGCGCCGGTGCCCGCGTTGTTGAACAGAAGATCGACCCGCCCGTATTTCTGCCTGGTCGCCGAAAAGAGCGCATCGACCGAAGCCGGATCCGTGACATCGGTCGGCACCGCCAGCAACTCCGCGCCCGCTTCCGCCATCTTGGCGGTCTCCTCGAGCGCCTCTTTCCGGCGCCCGGCAATCACCGTTGCATAGCCCTCGCGCACCAGGGCCAGCGCCACCGCCCGCCCAATGCCGCTGCCCGCACCCGTCACCACCGCAACCTTTCCGGCCATTTCCACCCGTCCCCTTGCACTCACAGCATTCACTTCTGGCTGCTATCCGGTTTTCGGCCTGACTGCCAGATCGGGGCGACCCTGCTGCGTGACGGAGTGAAGCCAAGCGATCGGCTATGGCTTGCTGCTGGCTCCGCGTGCCGCTGATTCGTAACCCCCCACGGCCCTACTCCGCCACCGCGCGCATCGCCCGGATCAGTTCGGCCTTCCCCTCGAAGCCGATGCCCGGCACCTCAGGCATCACGATATGCCCGTCCTCGACCGCGACCCCGTCGGGGAATCCGCCATAGGGCTGAAAGAGGTCCGGATAGTTCTCGTTGCCGCCGAGCCCGAGACCGGCCGCGATGTTGAGCGACATCTGATGCCCGCCGTGCGGAATCATCCGCCTGGACGACCAGCCGGCCGCCTTCACCACCTCGAGCGTGCGCTGATATTCGCAAAGCCCGTAGGAAAGCGCGCAGTCGAATTGCAGCCAGTCCCGGTCCGGCCGCATGCTGCCATACCGCAACAAATTGCGCGCATCCTGGTGGCTGAACAGATTCTCGCCCGTCGCCATCGGCCCCGGATAGAATTCACCGAGCGCTGCCTGCAGCGCGTAATCCAGCGGATCACCCGCCTCCTCGTACCAGAAGAGCGGATATTCGCCCAGCATCTTCGCGTACGCGATCGCCGTCTCGAGATCGAAACGTCCATTCGCATCGACCGCCAGTCGCGCCGCACCCCCGATCTCTTTCAGGACCGCCTCGATGCGCCGTCTGTCCTCCTCGATCGCCGCACCTCCGATCTTCATTTTCACGACCGTATAGCCGCGCTCCACATAGCCCCGCATTTCGGCCGAAAGTGCCGCGAGATCCTTGCCGGGATAGTAATAACCGCCCGCCGCATACACGAAAACGCGCGGCTCGGCCGCCCGGCGATGCCGTTCCGCCAGCAGGCGGAACAGCGGCTTTCCCGCGATCTTCGCAACCGCATCCCACACCGCCATGTCGATCGTGCCGACCGCGACCGAACGTTCGCCGTGTCCGCCCGGCTTCTCGTTCTGCATCATCGCCGCCCACACGCGATCCGGATCCAGATTGTCACCCGTCTCGTCGGCCAGCGCGCCCGGATCGGCCTCGAGAAGACGCGGCGCGAATCGCTCCCTGATCAATCCGCCCTGTCCGTAGCGACCGTTCGAATTGAAGCCGTAACCGACCACGCGCCGCCCGGAGCGCACCGCATCGGTGACAATAGCGACCAGGCTCGTCGTCATCTTCGTGAAATCGATATAGGCGTTGCGGATCGCCGAGCCGATCGGCCGCGTCACCTCGCGCACATCGATGATCCGCACCGTCATCTTTCGACCCCCCGCTCCCCGCCGCCCCGGCGCACCCGCGATGGCCCCGCCCAGGCCGCCCTGATACTCATTTTCCCGATCGCCAACCAATCGGGGAGGAACCGCGATGCGCATCGGCTTCATCGGACTCGGCACCATGGGCCGGCACATGGCCGCCAACCTGCAGGCCGCCGGCCACGAACTCCAGGTGCACGACCGCGACCGCTCGCACGCCGCTCCTCACCTCGCCGGCGGCGCCTCCTGGGCGGCATCACCCCGCGACGCGGCCGCCGGCGCGGAGGTCGTCTTCACCTCCCTCCCCGGCCCGCCCGAGGTCGAGGCCGTCGCACTCGGCGAGAGCGGCATCGTCTCCGGCCTCGCGCCGGGCGCGGCCTGGTTCGATCTCTCCACCATCTCGCCCTCGCTCGCCCGCCGCCTGCACGCCGCCTTCACCGAGCGCGGCCTTGCCATGCTCGACAGCCCGGTCAGCGGCGGGCCGCGCGGCGCCGAATCGCGCAGGATGGCCATCTGGGTCGGCGGTGCGGAGGATGTTTTCACCCGCTTCCGCCCGGTGCTCGACGCCATGGGCGACGAGCCGCGCTATATCGGCCCGATCGGCTCCGCGAGCGTCGCCAAGCTCGTCCATAATTGCGCCAACTACGGCGTTCTCGCCGTGCTCGCCGAAGTCTTCTGCCTCGGCGTCAAGGCCGGCGTCGAGCCGCTGGCCCTCTTCCAGGCCGTCCGCCAGGGCGTGCTCGGGCGCCGCCGCACGCTCGATGCGCTGATCGACCAGTTCCTCCCCAACAAATACGACCCCGCGACGTTCGCTCTTCGCCTCGCGCACAAGGATGTCGGGCTGGCAACCGCCCTCGGCCGCGAACTCGGCGTGCCGATGCGCCTCGCCAACCTCACTCTGGAGGAAATGACGGAGGCGATGAATCGCGGCTGGGCCGATCGCGATTCCCGCGTCTCCATGGTCCTGGAACAGGAGCGCTCCGGCGTTTCGATCGCCGTCGATCCGGCGAAGATTCGCACCGCGCTCGAATGACGACCGCCGGCCTCAGGTGAGGAACGCCCCGCCATTCACGTGGATGGTCTGCCCGGTCACGTAGCCGCCTTCCGGCCCCACGAGCAGCCGCACCATCGCCGCGATCTCCGCCACCTTTCCTTTGCGCCGGAGCGGGATCCGTTCATCCGTCCATTGCGGGGAGTGGGGACCGGACGAGGTCCCGCGCACGGTGTCGATCGCGCCCGGGGCAATCGCATTGCAGGTGATGCGGTGCGGCGCAAGCTCGATCGCAAGCGCCCGTATCAGCCCCTCCAATCCGGATTTCGATGCCGACACGTGCGCCCGCTCCGGCGTTCCCACATGCGTCGAAATACCCGAAAGCGCCACGATCGCGCCTCCGCCGCGCGCGATCATGTGCGGCACGACCGCCTTGGCCATGAGAAACGCTCCATCCAGCGCGACCGAGAGAATCTCCCGCCATTCCGCGAACGAGATCGCGAGGAACGGGGTCTGCCGGCGCAGCCCGGCATTGCTCACCAGAATATCGATCCCTCCCATCGCCTCTGCGGCCTGCGCCACCATGCGCGGCACCACCTCCGGATCGGACACATCGCCCATCGCCGCCATCGCCACCCCGCCGGCCGCGACGATGGTTTCGACAACGGCATCGACCGCCGCCCGCTCGCGACGGCCATTGACGATGATCGCCGCCCCCTCCGCGGCCAGCGTCTCGGCAATCGCGCGGCCGATATTTTTTCCCCCACCCGTCACCAGCGCCACCTTGCCGGCAAGCGGGCGCTCCTTTGCCCCTGCGGCCATGCCCATTCTCCTTTTCGCGGCGATCACCCCGGCTTCTTCTCCGAGGATAGCCCCGCCGGCTGATTTGGCCGCCCCCCGAGGGTGTTATGCACCCGATGAGTGACTGAGAAGAAAGAGCCTTCTTTTTCTGAAGAAAAAGAAGCAAAAAGACTTTCCCTGTTTTTCGTTCCTGGTGCCGGGTCGGGAAAAGGAGGAAAAGTTCTTTGATTCTTTCTTTCAAGAAAGAACAGTCTTCGTCGCTCATCGCATGATCCATTCTAGATCAATGGTTGATCTTCTTCCTTGTCCCGCAACCGATGGTTCGCCATCCTTCACACCCTGAGCGCTTATTCTGCGCAATGAACGCCGCGACGGTAGGAAATCCCCGCGGCACCCGGTATGATCGGCCGCACACTGCGCCCGAGCCCGCATCTCTTGTCAGCGAATGCAAGCAGGATACCGGCGCCGAACGGTATCGAAATCGAAACGTCTCGCCCCGCCGACGGAGCCGCCGCCCCGCATACCGATCTGGCCGCAGCGAAGCGGCCTTCGTCGCGACGCCAGAACAGCGATGCCTCCCCATCCCCGCCGGCCAACACGGAAATCGAGCTCAAGCTCCTCGCCGACCCGGCCCAGTTCGCGCGCTTCGCCGAGGCGCCGGTAATCGCCGCGCACGCCCGCAGCCGGGGGCGCGTGCGCCATCTCACCAGCGTCTATTGCGACACGGCGGACGGCGCCCTCGAACGGTCCGGCATGACGTTCCGCCTGCGGAAGATCGGCCGGCGCTTTGTCCAGACGGTCAAGTGCATGCCGGCGCCGGACGACGGGCCGCTCAGCCGCCCGGAATGGGAAATCCCCGTCGCCGGCCCCGAGCCCGATCTTCCCGCGCTGCTTCCGCTTCTCCCCGCCGAGGTCCAGGCGGTGCTGGCTGCGGCCCCCTTGCAACCGGTCTTCACGACCAAGGTGCGCCGCCATGCGCGGCGTCTCGTCCTGCCCACCGCCGAGGTCGAGATCGCCTTCGACCAGGGCACGCTCCAGGCAGGCGACCGCACGGCGCCGATCGGCGAGATCGAGCTTGAACTCAAGACCGGCCAGGCGACGGCGCTCTACGATCTTGCGCTCCGCCTCGCCGACCTCGCACCGCTCCGGCCATCGCTCCAGAGCAAGGCCGAGCGTGGCTTTTCGCTCGCCTTCGACCGCCCGCCGGCGGCGCAGAAAACCCCGCGCGTCGCCGTTCCCGCCGCCGCCTCCCTCGACGACGCGCTGCTCGCCATCCTCCGTGCCATCTATGGCTGCCTGCTCGTCAACCAGCCCGCGGCCGAGGATGGCCGGGACATCGAAGGCGTGCATCAGGCACGCGTCGCGCTGCGCCGGCTGCGCGCCATCCTCGCGATGCTCAGCCTGCTCGGCCCCTCGGACGCGGTCGCCTCGTTTCGCTCGGAGGCACAATGGCTCGCCTCCTCTCTCGGGGATGCGCGCGGCTGGGACGTATTCTTCGCCGACCTGCTGCCTTCGGTTGCCGACGCCTGTCCGATGCTGGGCGGCTTCGCCGAGCTTCGCGCGCTGGCCTCCGGGCATCGCGATGCCGGCTACGCCACCGTGCGCGCCGCACTCGCCACACCCCGCGTCGGCCGGTTCCAGATCGCGCTCGGCGCCTGGATCGAAGCGCGCGGCTGGCGTGCCAACGCAACGCCCGAGGGTCTCGCCGCGCTCTCCGAGCCCGCGCTCGTCTTCGCAAGCCACGTGCTTTCCGTCCAGCATCGCAAGGTGATGAAGCGGAGCCGCCACTTCGCCGCGCTCACGCCCGAGCAGCGACACAAGGTTCGGCTCGCCGTGAAAAGGCTCCGCTACAGCGTCGACTTCCTTCTGCCGCTCGGGCCGGAGGGGAAATCGAGCCGTCGCTATGTGCGCCGCCTTGCCGCGCTCCAGGATCTCCTCGGCGTCTACAACGACATGGCCGTCACCGGCCATCTCATCGCTGCGCTCGCCGCCCCCACGCTCTCGCCGGACGGCCACCAGGCCCTCGGCGCCGTGCTCGGCTGGCAGGCCCATGGGCTCGCCCATCTCGAGACCGACCTCTGCGCCGCCGTGCGGGCCTTCCGCCGTGCGCCGCCGCCCTGGCAGGACTGGAAGCTTCCGCCCGCTCCCTGACCGCATCTGCCGGAGAGCACGCATGGCTGGCCCGCCGACCTTCGCCGTTCCGCCGAGCTTTCTCGGCATCACACGCAATGACCGCAGCGCCGATTTCGTGATCGCGGGCGTGCCGCTCGATCTCGGCACCACCAACCGCGCCGGCGCGCGCGATGGCCCGGCCGCCATCCGCCGCGCCAGCCGCATGCTCGTCGATGGCGCGCACCCGCAATTCTGGGTCGATCCGGCGGCGCTCGCGCTCGCCGATATCGGCGATTTCGCGCTCGCGCTCGGCGATCTCCCGGCGAGCCTGCGGGCGATCGAGGAGCAGGCGCGCGGCATCGCTCATCTCGTCGCACTCGGCGGCGAGCACGGAATCACGCTGCCGCTTCTGCGCGCGCTCGCCCCGCGGATCGGCAAGCCGCTCGCCCTCGTCCACTTCGATGCGCATCTCGACACCTGGCCCGATAGCTTCGGCCAGCGCTTCGCCCATGGCTCGGTCTTCTTTCACGCCATCGAGGAAGGCCTGGTCGCGCCGGACCGCATGGTGCAGATCGGCATTCGCTCGCCGGTGCAGCGCGACGTGTGGGACTGGACGGTTGGTCGCGGTGTCACCGTGCTGACCGCGGCCGAGGCGCATTTGGCCGGGCCCGAGCGCGTCGCTGCGCGGATTCGCGACATCGTCGGTGCGGCGCCCTGCTATTTCAGTTTCGATATCGATGCGCTCGATCCGGCCTTTGCGCCGGGAACCGGCACGCCGGAGATTGGCGGCCTCGCCTCCTGGCAGGCGCAGGCGATTCTTCGCCGGCTCGAGACCCTCGCCTTCGTCGGCGGAGATGTCGTCGAGGTCGCACCGGCCTACGACACGGCGGAAATCACCGCGCTCGCCGCGGCGACAATTGCCTGGGATTATCTCGCACTCGTCGGTTCGGCCGCGCGGCGCAAATAATTTCCCGCCGGATGCCTCCAAGGTCTGGCATCCCGTCCGAAATTGCATACCTCTCTCTCGCGCGGGCGCGTATAAGCGCGCCCCCGTCCCGCCCGAATAGCGGACGGGAGTCTTGACGCATCGCACGTGCCGCGAGCCCCAGGCAAAGTCACCGGGGCACAGCAACGACGTAACGCGTCCTTTTCGGTCGAGCCGGCCATCGTGGGCCGGGGTCGTGAGGGAGCCGCCTATGTTGGCTGATCGGTCCGCTGCGATGCGAAGTCCTCGCAGCATCGTCTGAAGCCCCGCCACGGCGCAATTGCGCCTGGCGTCGCGCTTTTTCCATTCATTTCGCGGCCGTCCGCGCCTCGTGCGCGCGCGGCCGTCCGATCGCGAGGATTGGTCCGATGAACCTGCTGCGTACCCGTTCCGCTGTCTCGCCCCTTCGCCGTCGCTTCCCCGCGGCCCCGGCGTTCCTGCCGGCGGAGCGTCCGTTGCCGGCGGTCGCCGATCTCGTTGCCCGCGAGCGGCCCGAGGAGCCCATGCACTGCCTCCGCCCGGCTGCCGTCACCGCCGCCGCCCGGACCTTCATCGAGGGATTCCCCGGCAGCGTGCTCTACGCGGTGAAGTGCAATCCGGAGCCTACGATGCTGCGCGCGCTCGCCGCCGGCGGCATTTCCCATTTCGATTGCGCATCGAAAGGCGAAATCGCTCTGGTGCGGCAGATGTTTCCCGCGGCCGAGATCCATTTCATGCATCCGGTGAAGGCGTGCGGCGCCATTCGCGAGGCCTGGGCGCAGCATGGCGTGCGCGATTTCGCCTTCGACAGCGCCACGGAGTTGGCGAAAATCCGCAACGAAACGGCCGCCACCTTCGTCTCCGGCCCGCTCGGCCTGATCCTGCGCATCGCCCTGCCCAAGGGCCGCGCCGCGCTCGATCTCTCGGGCAAGTTCGGCGCCCCGCCCGCCGAGGCCGCCGCCCTGCTGCGCGCGGCTCGCCCGCATGCGGCAAGGCTCGGCATCTCGTTCCATGTCGGCTCGCAATGCCTCGACCCTCTGGCCTGGCGGAGTGCGCTCGCCGTGGCCGCCGCGATCATCGCCAAGGCCTCCGTCGCGGTCGATGTCATCGATGTCGGCGGCGGCTTTCCCGTCTCCTATCCGGGCATGGAGCCGCCCCCGCTCGGCGCCTATTTCGCCGAGATCGAGGCCGGCTTCGAGCGGCTTTCCCTTCCCGGCGCGCGCCTCTGGGCCGAGCCCGGCCGCGCGCTCGTCGCCGCCGGCGGTTCCGTGGTCGTGCAAATCCAGCATCGCCGCGGCCATGCGCTCTATATCAACGACGGCACGTTCGGCAGCCTCGCGGACGCCGGCTCGCTCGGCTTCCGCTACCCCGTCCGCCTGATCCGCGCCGAAGGCCCGCCGCCCGCGGAGGAGGAGATCGGTTTCACGTTCTTCGGCCCGACCTGCGACAGCGCGGACGCCATGGCCGGCCCGTTCTTCCTGCCGGCGGACGCAGCGGAAGGGGACTGGATCGAGATCGGCCAGCTCGGCGCCTACGGCTCCGCGCTGCGCACCGGCTTCAACGGTTTCGACCGTGCACATCTCGTCGAAGTGTGCGATGCGCCGCTCGGCGAGCCACGCCCCGCCGCCACCCGCCTCGCGGCCTGACCCGCCCGACCCGAGGAAAACCACGCGATGAAACACGCCTCCTTCAACGGCCGCCTCGTCATGCTCGGTTGCGGCAGCATCGGACAGGGCGTCCTGCCGCTGATTCTTCGCCATATCGACATGCCGCGTGAACGCATTCACATCGTGACCGCCGATGAGCGCGGCCAGGACGTTGCGGCGGAGTACGGCATCGCCATCACCGTGAGCCCGCTCACGCGCGCGAACTATCGCGCGCTGCTCAGCCCGCTGCTCGGCCCGGGCGATTTTCTGCTCAATCTCTCGGTCGATGTCTCCTCGGTCGCGCTGATCGCGCTCTGCCGCGAACTCGGGGCGCTCTATCTCGATACCTGCATCGAGCCCTGGGCCGGCGGCTACACCGATCCGTCGCTCACGCCGTCGGAACGCTCCAACTATGCGCTCCGCGAAAGCGCGCTCGCGCTCGCCACCTCCGCCCCCGGAGCGCCGACCGCGCTCTTGACCCATGGCGCCAACCCCGGCCTCGTGTCGCACTTCGTCAAAGCCGCGCTCTTGAACATCGCCCGCGACACCGGCCGCGCGCCGGAGAACCCGCGCACGCGCGAGGGCTGGGCCCGGCTTGCCGAGCAGCTCGGCATCAAGGTGATCCACATCGCCGAGCGGGACACGCAATCCGCCGATCTCGCCAAGCAACCCGGCGAGTTCGTCAATACCTGGTCGATCGAGGGCTTTGCCGGCGAAGGCTCGCAACCGGCCGAACTCGGCTGGGGCACGCACGAGCAAACGCTTCCCGCCGACGCGCGGCACCACAGCTTCGGCTCCGATGCGGCGATCTACCTCCTGCGCCCCGGCGCCGCCACGCGCGTCCGGACCTGGACGCCGCTCGAGGGGCCATTCCACGGCTTCCTCGTCACGCACAATGAATCGATCTCCATCGCCGACTACTACACGGTGCGCAACGGCGCCGGCGTGCGCTATCGGCCGACCGTGCATTATGCCTACCATCCCTGTGACGACGCCGTGCTCTCGCTGCACGAACTGGCCGGCAAGAACTGGAACCTGCAAGAGAGGCGCCGGCTGATGATGCAGGAAATCGCGCGCGGGATGGATGAGCTTGGCGTGCTGCTGATGGGTCACGAACGCAACGCCTACTGGTACGGCTCGCGCCTGACGATCGAGGAGGCCAGGCGGCTCGTTCCGCACAACAACGCGACCAGCCTCCAGGTCACGGCCGCGGTGCTGGGCGGAATGGTCTGGACGATCGAAAATCCGCGCGCCGGCATCGTCGAAGCCGATCACCTCGACCACGCGCGTGTGCTGGAGGTCGCGGGTCCCTATCTTGGCGAAATGGCCGGGGTGTACAGCGACTGGACGCCGCTTGCCGGCCGCGGCGCGCTCTTTCCCGAGGCGATCGATGCCACCTGCCCTTGGCAGTTCGGGAACTTCCGGGTGAACTGAGCCGCGCCGCCCTTCCGGGAAGGAGCGCCGCCGCGTGGAATCCGGCGAACCGCAGGTCGTTTCGGGCAGTATCGTCGCCTACCGCCTGTTCGACATCGCCTACGCGATCGATCTCCCGGCTGCCGAGGCGCTCTGGACCGAGCGTTCCTGCGCCTCGAGCCTGCGCGCGCGCCTGACCACCGCGCCGGCAAAGGCGCTCGCCTTCGGCGTCGCACCGGTTGAAATCGCTCTCGCTCCGGTCACTCTCTCGCTCGGAGCCGGCACGGTCACCGCCGCGGTCACGGCGCGGCTCTATGATTTCGGTGTCGTGACGTTCGCGGTGCGGCTGCCGGCCGGCCGGCGCGCATGGTCGGCCTATGGCGGGCTGATGAACCAGGCGGACCGTGCCCTGCGCGCCGAAGAAGGCGCCAGCGGCCTGTGGGCCAGGCTGCTCAACGAGATCCGCACCACCTTCGCGACCGCGCTGATCCGTCCCGTCACCTCGGCCATCGAAGAGGATTACCTCATCGGGGTCGTGCACGCGTTCGATGAGCCGCTCGCCGCCGAGGCCCTCCAGGCGCGCCTCGATCTCGTCCCGCTGCTCTCCGGCGAGACGCGCCCCCTCGCGGAGGCCGCGCGGGGCGACCTGCTGCGCCAGAGCTTCTCCTATTACACCGACGATCTCGTGGTGCTGACCTGGGACCGGGCCTTCATCTACGAACCGCGCCAGGATTCGGACGTCGCCGACGTGCTGGAGGTCGCCAACGCGCAGCTTCTGGAGATGCGTTATTACGACGAGCTTCTCGATGCCGAGCTTCCCCGCATGTACGACCTGATCGAGCGCGCGCAGCGCGCCACGCCGCTCCTCGCCTCGCGCCGCTTCGCCAATCTCGCGCGCCGGCTCTCGACGCTGGTGGCCGAAGTGACGGAACTGACCGAGCGGGTGGACAACGCGCTCCAGGTCACCGAGGACGTCTATCTCGCCCGCGTCTATGCGGCGGCGCTCGAGCTTTTTCGTGTGCCCGCCGTCGGTGCCGCCGTCGATCGCAAGCTCGCCATCATCCGCGATACCTACGCCGCGCTCTACCAGGAATCCTCCGCGGCCCGCGGCGCGCTGATCGAGGCGATCATCGTGGCGCTGATCGCCATCGAGATCATCATCGCGCTGACGCGCCACTGAACGCCCGGCCGCCGCCCCGCCCGGTCAACGTCCAGTCCCGGGCTGGATCTGCCAGGCCGGTCAGGTGGCGGATTCCGTTGTTTGCGGCCACTTGCGGTCCTCGCGGCCGGCCCCGAGTTCATGCAGCCACCGCGCCACCCAGCCCGCCAGCAGCGCGCCCACGATCGGCGCCAGCCAGAACAGCCAAAGCTGGGCGATATGCGCACCGCCCGCGAACAGCGCCGGGCCGGTGCTGCGCGCCGGATTCACCGAAGTGTTCGTGACCGGGATTGAGACCAGGTGGATGATCGTCAGCGCCAGGCCGATCGCCAGCCCCGCGAAGCCCTTCGGGGCATGATCCGCGGTCGCCCCCAGGATCACCGTCAGGAAGAAGAAGGTGCACACCACCTCGCAGACGAAGCACGAAAGCAGCGGGTACCTGCCCGGGCTCAATGCGCCGTACCCGTTGGAGGCAAAGCCGTCGAGCACGAAGCCCGGCTTGCCGCTCGCGATCACATAGAGAACCGCCGCCGCCAGGATCGCCCCGACCAGCTGGGCGATGACGTAGGGCAGAATGTCGCTGCCGCGAAACCGACCGCCGGCCCAGAGTCCGATCGTGACGGCGGGATTGAAGTGCCCGCCCGAAATGCCGCCGACGGCATAGACCATCGTCAACACGGTGAGCCCGAACGCGAGGGCAACACCGGCAAAGCCGATTCCGAGTCCGGGGAACGAAGCTGACAGCACCGCACTTCCGCATCCCCCGAACACCAGCCAGAACGTGCCGAACAGTTCCGCGCCGGCCCGATGCGTCATCGACATGACCCGTTCTCCCCGCACCTCGCCGCCGGAACGGCGGCGATTCGGTGCGCGTAGACATCATTCCGGCAGATCCGATCCGGGAATGCAACCCGCAGCACCCGGCGACCCGCGGGCGGCGCCAGGTCTGGAAAATGAGGAAAAGTCTTTTTGCTTCTTTTTCTTCAGAAAAAGAAGAGCCTTCCTTTTCAGTAAATTCGCGGCAAGTCAGGCCGTGGCCGCCACCGCGACCCCAAGCTCGCGGCTCATCCGCTCGCGCATGACGAATTTCTGAACCTTGCCCGTCACCGTCATCGGGAAGGAATCGACGAACCGCACATGGCGGGGGATCTTGTAATGCGCGATCTGGTCGCGACAGAAATCTCTCAGCTCTTCCTCGGTCATCGTCTGGCCGGCCCGCAGCCGGACCCAGGCGCAAAGCTCCTCCCCGAACTTCGCGTCCGGCACCCCGAACACCTGCACGTCCTCGATCTTCGGATGGCGGTAGAGGAACTCCTCGACCTCGCGCGGGTAGATGTTCTCTCCCCCGCGGATCACCATGTCCTTGATCCGCCCGACGATGTTGCAGTAGCCCGCCGCATCGATCGTCGCCAGATCCCCGGTGTGCATCCAGCGCGCCTGGTCGATCGCTTCCCCGGTCCGCTGCGGGTCGTCCCAATAGCCCAGCATCACCGAATAGCCGCGGGTGCACAGCTCGCCCGGCGTGCCGCGCGGCACGATCCGTCCCGCCGCGTCGATGATCTTCACCTCGACATGCGGATGGATTCGCCCGACCGTCGAGACCCGCTTCTCCACCGGATCATCGACCGCCGTCTGAAAGCTCACCGGGCTGGTTTCCGTCATTCCGTAGGCGATCGTGATCGCGGACAGATGCATCGTCTCGATGGCCCGGCGCATCACCGCGATCGGGCAGGGCGAGCCGGCCATGATTCCGGTGCGCAGGCTGGAAAGATCGAAGCTCGCGAACTCAGGATGTTCCATCTCAGCAATGAACATCGTGGGCACCCCGTGCAGCCCCGTGCAGCGCTCCTCGGCCACCGTCTCGAGCGTCGCCAGCGCATCGAAGCCGCGCCCGGGAAACACCATCGCCGCGCCGTGCGTCGATGCCGCGAGGACGCCGAGCACCATCCCGAAACAGTGATAGAGCGGCACCGGTATGCAAAGCCTGTCATCCGGCTTGAGCCGCATCGCCTCGCCGATGAAGAAGCCGTTGTTGAGGATGTTGTGGTGCGTGAGCGTCGCCCCCTTGGGCGACCCTGTCGTTCCGCTCGTGAACTGGATATTCACCGCCTCGTCGAATTGCAGCCGGGCGCCGATCTCCCCGATGCGCGCCCGCTCCTGCGCCCCGCCGCCGGCCGCCACCTCGGCGAAAGGGATGACGCCGGACGCCGCCTCCCCGATCCCGATCACGGCCTTGAGGTGCGGCACCCGGGCCGCCGCCAGCGCTCCCGGCCGGCTTGCGGCAAGCTCCGGCAGGAGCGCGTTGAGCATCGAGAGATAATCGCTGCTCTTGAACCTGTCCGCCGTCACCAGCGCGCGGCAGCCGACCTTCGTCAGCGCGTATTCCAGTTCGAAGGCCCGATAGGCCGGGTTGATATTGACCAGGATCAGCCCCGCCCGCGCGGTTGCGAATTGCGTCAGCACCCACTCCGCGCAGTTGAGCGACCAGATCCCCACCCGATCGCCCGGCGCCAGGCCGAGCGCCAGCAGCCCCGCCGCGAATCGATCCACCCGCTCGGCCAGTTCCGCGTAGCTCCAGCGCACACCCTGCTCGCGCACGATCAGGGCCGGCCGCTCGCCATGCCTCTCCGCGATCCGCATGAAATTCTCGCCGACCGTTTCGCCGAGGAGCGGGGCCGTGGCGGCGCCGTGCACGTAGCTCATCGCCTCCGCGCTCATTCGTCCTCCTCCTTCCGCGCGGCACTTCTCACGGCCGCGACCGCGCGCGGCAGGCGCACCACGAACCGCGCCCCGATGATCTTTCCCATCGCATCGCGGCGGTTTTCCGCGGCGATCCGCCCCCTCAGCGTTTCCACGATCTGCCGGCTGATCGGCAGGCCGAGCCCCGAGTGCCGCCCGAATTCCTCTCCTTCCGGCCGTTCGGAATAGAAGCGGTCGAAGATACGCTCGAGCTTCGCTTCGGGAATCCCCGGGCCTTCGTCTTCGACGGCAATCTCGACGAAGCTTCCCGTCACCCGCCCGAGCAGGCGGATCTGCCCGCCGGCCGGGCTGAACGAGGCGGCATTCCCGATCAGGTTCCGCAACACCTGCACGAGCCGCCCCTCCACCCCTTCCACCACCAGCCCGCTCGCCGGCGCTTCCAGCACCAGGTGCGGCGCGTTCTCCCGCCGCGTCGCCTCGTGCAGTTCGGCAAGTGCCGCCAGGATCGGTGCCACGTCGACCGGCTCCGTCGTGATGCGCGACAGTTCCGCATCCAGCCGCGAAGCCTCGGAAATGTCGCTGATCAGCCGGTCGAGCCGTGCCACGTCATCGGCCATGATGTAGAAAAGCCGCCGCTGCTGTTCGCGATCCGAGATGCGCGGCATGGTTTCGATGGCGCTGCGGATCGAGGACAGCGGATTCTTGATCTCGTGCGACACATCCGCCGCGAAGCGCTCGATCGCATCGAGCCGCGTCCACAGCGCCGCCGCCGATTCCTCGAGCGCCTGGGCCAGCACGCCGATCTCGTCGCCCCGGGATTTCAGCACCTCCGGCACCGCTCCGGTCCGCCCTCGCCCCTCGCGCATCCGTTCCGCCGCCAGCGTCAGGCGCAGGATCGGGCGGGCGATCGTGCGCGAAAGGTAGATCGACATGATGACCGTCAGCGCCAGCGCCAGGCAAAAGAGGCCGAGGATCGACATCCTGACCGCGAACACCGAGCTTGACACTTCGTCCGCCTCGCGCGTCAGCAACACGATCCCGATCAGTTGCCGGCTCCGCGCCACCGGCTCGGCGACGGTGACGAGGAGGCGGCGATCCTGGGTCCGCCGGACATAGGGCGGCACCTCGCCTTTCCCCGCCTCGGCGATCAGCGCCTGGGCGGCCCGGAGATCGGGGGCCCAGTCGAGCCCGGCCACGTCCGCCCCCACCTCCACCACCGGCGCCGAGGTCGGCAGTGGCAGCAACGACTCCATCCGGTCATAGAGCCAGCCGACCGCCGCCAGCACGGGACCCTGCGGCACCGGCGGCGGCGGCAGGGGCACGGTCACGATGGCCCCGCCGGGCCCCTCCTCGATGCGGCTGTCCGCGAGCAGTTCGCCGTCCGGCGCGTAGAGCCGGGCATCCACGTTCGGAGTCGGTGCCGTCAGCCGCTGCAGGAGCGGCCGCGCCAGGCTCGCCACCAGTTCCGGCTGGTTGGGCGTCCCTTCCTTGACCGCGCTCTCCTCGAGCGCGCCGGCAAAAATGCGGGCCTGCTGGCGCAGCGCCTGCACCTCCGCCTCGAGAAGCCCGCTCTGGTACTGGTCGAGGTAAAGGAGGGCCGCCACCAGCAGCACCAGCGGCACCACATTGACGACCAGGATATGGCGCAGCAGCGGCGAGAGCGCCCACCACCGGCGGCCGGCCCCGGGCACGCCCGCGGCGACCCGGTCGGCCCGCGCCTCCGGCCGCGCGCGGTCCGCCGGCTCAGGCCTCCTTGTAGCGGTAGCCGATGCCGTAAAGTGTCTCGATCTGGTTGAACTGCTCGTCGCTGCCTCTGAATTTCTTGCGGATGCGCTTGACGTGGCTGTCGATCGTGCGGTCGTCGACGTAGATGTTCTCGCCATATGCGGCGTCGATAAGCTGATCGCGCGACTTGACCAGGCCCGGCCGCGCGGCCAGGGCTTTCACCAGCAGGAACTCCGTCACCGTAAGCTGGATATCCTCGCCCTTCCACAGGCAGCGGTGCTTGTTCTCGTCGAGCGACAGCTCCCCGCGCACCATCACCCCTGCCGAGGTGCCGCCCGACCCCTCGGCCCGCCCGGCCTCGTTGCGCCTAAGCAGCGCCCGGATCCGCTCGATCAGCAGCCGCTGGCTGAAGGGCTTGCGGATATAGTCGTCCGCCCCGAGCCGCAGCCCCATCAACTCGTCCACCTCTTCGTCCTTGCTGGTGAGGAAGATCACCGGCAGGCTGGTCCGCGCCCGGAGCCGCTGCAACAGCTCCATCCCGTCCATGCGCGGCATCTTGATGTCGAGCACCGCGAGATCGACCGGCCGCGCGCTGATCCCCTGCAGCGCGCTCTCCCCGTCCGTGTAGGTGCGGACCTGAAAGCCTTCCTGCTCGAGCGTCATCGAGACGCTGGTCAGGATGTTGCGGTCGTCATCGACCAGGGCAATGGTCTGTTTCATGGGAGTGTTCCACCTCCATGTCCTTCGGGACGGAAGGCTCGGCGCCTATTGTGGCGCAAGCTGGTCCGGAGGGAAACCGAACGATGGCATCGGCTCGGCTGGCCGCAATCGCACGCCGCCTCATCCGCCACACCCGCTCGGGCGTTCTCGCGACGACCCTGCCGGCCGAGGAGAGCCGCCCGGCAACGCCATTTGCGAGCCTGGTCAGCCTGGCCGCCGCGCCGGACCTCGCCCCCGTGCTGTGGCTATCCGCCCTCGCCCAGCATAGCCGCAATCTCGCCCGCGACCCGCGCTGTTCCGTCTTGCTGGCCGGGCCGCCGGTTGGCCCCAATCCGCAAACCGCGCCGCGCGTCACCCTGATCGGCGCGGCCGCGCGCATCGATGACGCGGCGCTGCTGGCGCGCTGGCATGCCCTCAACCCCCATGCCGCCCTGTACGCCGGGCTCACGGATTTTTCCCTCTGGCGGCTAACCATCGAAGCCGTGCACGCCGTTGCCGGCTTCGCGGCCGCCGCCCGGCTCGACCCGGCGCTCGTTCTGCCCGATCCGGCCATCGCCAGCCGGCTCGCGGCGGCGGAGCCCGGGATTCTCGCCCATTGCAACGAACACCACGCCCCGGCGATGGACGCGATCGCCGCCGGCGCGGGGGCCAGCGGAAGCGGCTGGCGCCTCGCCGCCCTGGATCCCGACGGCTGCGACCTCGCGCGCGGCGAAGACCTGCTCAGGATCGATTTTGCCGCCCCGGCGCAAACCCCCGACGCCGTGCGCGCCGAACTCGTGCGTCTTGCCCGCGCGGCGCGCGCGTGACGCCGGCGCGGAACCGCTTCAGTGGCTGAGCGCCGTTGATTCCTTTCCGGCGTCCGAACCGTTGCCGCTTGCCATCGCCGCCGCTTCGAACAGGCACCCGTAGATCTCGTCGTTGATCATGCGCATCCGCGCGATCGCCTTCTCGAAGCGCCGCTGCGCCGTTGACAACTGCGTGCCGACATCTCCCGGGCGGGCGAAGAACTCCGTGACCGCATTCGGGGAGGTCAGGTTGTCGGCCATCAGTTCCTGCCCGAGTTGGAGTTCGTGCTGCCAGACCGCGAGCATCCCGCGCACCAGCCGCACATTGGCCTCGCCGAAGGCGCGCCAACGCTGCTCCTGGCCGGCGACCAGCACCGGCCACTCATTGCCTGCAAGAGAGGACTGCTTCTCCATCGAATCCCGCCTCCTTTTGCACAAGGAACGTTCGCGGCCGGATCGGACGACACGACGGCCGCATCGACGCAGCACTAACTAGCAAACACCCGGGAGCGAATCCAACCGAATCCAACAGCGCGCGCATTTCCGCTGCTCATGAAATTTTCGCATCACTCTTGCATTTTCACGCCACCGCACGAACCGCGTGTTCCCTCTTCGAAAACGGCCGCTTCTTTCGTCACAGTTCATGCACATAGTGGCCGGGAGCCGGCGCGCCGGGCGCGAATCCCGCCGCCGCATTGCCGAGCGAGGGCGGCGCGAGCGGAGCACCCGAAAGCCCGCCGAGCCACGCCACCCAGGCGGGCCACCACGAACCTTCGTGCCGCTCGGCCAGCGATTCCCATTCCTCCGGCCCCATATACCGCTCACCGTGGACGCGCCGGTGCAGCCGGAAATGGCGGTGGGGATGCCCGGGTTCGCTGACGACGCCCGCATTGTGCCCGCCCGAGGTCAGCACGAACGTCACGTCACCGTCATTCAGCAGATGGATCTTGTGCACGGAACGCCACGGCGCGACGTGATCGGTTTCCGTCCCGACGACGAAGAACGGTGCGTGGATGTCGCCGACCGCGATCGGCTTGCCATCGACCGGGAAATGGCCTTCCGCCAACTCGTTCCTGAGGAAAAGGCGCCTCAGATACTCCGCATGCATCCGATAGGGCATGCGCGTCGCATCCGCGTTCCATGCCATCAGGTCGTTCGGGTGCTCCCGCTCGCCGAGCAGATAGCTCTTGATCATGCGCGACCAGACGAGATCGTTCGCACGCAGCATCTGGAACGCCCCCGCCATCTGCCGGCTGTCCAGATATCCCTGCCGCCACATCAGATCTTCGAGGAAGGCAAGCTGCACGTCCGTCGTGAAGAGCTGAAGTTCGCCCGCTTCGCTGAAATCGGTTTGCGCGGCGAACAATGTCAGTGACTTGAGCCGCTCGTCTCCCGCCCGCGCCATGGCCGCCGCGGCGATCGCGAGCAGCGTCCCGCCGAGGCAGTAGCCGACGGCGTGCACCGATGGGGCGTGGGTGATCGCGGTCACCGCCTCCAGCGCGGCCAGCACGCCTTCCCGGCGGTAATCATCGAAGCCGAGATCCCGGTCCGCCGCCGTTGGATTGTGCCAGGAGATGCAGAAGACGGTGTAGCCCTGCGCGACCAGGTAGCCGATGAGGGAGTTCGTCTTCGAGAGGTCGAGGATGTAGTATTTCATGATCCAGGCCGGCACGATCAGCACCGGCTCCGGCCGTACCGTCTCGGTGGTCGGGGCGTACTGGATCAGCTCCATGAGGCGGTTCTTCAGGACCACCCGCCCGGGTGTCACCGCCACGTCCTTGCCCACCGTGACCGGCAACCGGACGCTCCCGGAGAGGAAGTCGCTCAGATCCTGCCAGGCATTGCCGAGGCCGGCGAGGAGATTGCGCCCGCCGGTATCGACCGTCCGTTCGAGCACCTCGGGATTGAGCCACGGGATGTTCGAGGGCGAGAACACGTCCATGGCCTGGCGCAACGCGAAGGCGACGATCCGCTCTTCGGGTTGGCTGAGCCCACGGGCGCCGCCCGCCGCCTCCGCCCACCATCGCTCCGCGCGGAGGAATTCCTGCTGGAAGGCGTGGAACGGCTGCACCTGCCAGCCCGGATGGCCGAACCGGTGATCCGTCTCAGCCGGGACCATGGCGCGCGCAGGATCGCTGCTTGCCAGTTCCAGCCAGTCGCGCCAGGCGAGATGCAGGAGGTGCAGGCGGAACGCCGGCTGATTGGCCAGAAGAAGCAGCCATTTCAGGATCGGGCCGGCGATGGCGAGCGGTGCCAAGCCGCCAGTCAGCCGGGCCTCGGTCGCGTGCAGAAGCCGATCGATCTCGAGCGCCCGGAACGGCGCCGGAGCCGCGCTGGCCGCCGCGGCCGGCGGCGAATCGAGGCTTTGCATTCCGGTGACGTCGTCCATGACCTGGCCCTTCTTTCGTCTGCGCTCTGCTTCCACCGATACCACCGATATGGGCAGCGTCTTTGACATGCGTCAGGCGCGGGTTGCGCGACGCGGAGCAATTTCGCCATGGTCCGGCGCGATGATACCCTGTTCCCCGGAAATCCTGCCTCTCGCCGGCGGCAATACCCACGTTCTCTGGCGGCGCAGCAAGCGTGCCCGCCGGGTCAGCCTGCGCATCGAACCCAAGGCGGGCCTGGTGGTCGTCACCCTGCCCCTGCGCGCCAGCCGCCGCGCCGGGCTCGAGCTGCTCACCCGGCATGCCGGCTGGGTGGCTGCCAGTCTGGCGGCCCTGCCCGGCGCGGTCCCCTTCGCATCCGGCGCGCTGGTCCCGCTCGACGGGGTCGAGCATCGGATCTGCCATCTTCCCGAAGCGCGGCGCGGCGCTTGGCTGGCGCCGGGGATGATCTGCGTTTCCGGCAAGCCGGAATTCCTGCCCCGGCGTGTGCGCGACCTTCTGCGCAGCGAGGCCCAGCGGAGGCTCTCGCTGCTGGCAACGGAGAAGGCCCGCCACCTGGGGCTGAGCCCGCGCCGCGTTCGGGTGCGCGACACGCGCAGCCGCTGGGGAAGCTGCGGCGCCGATGGCTCGCTGGCCTTCTCCTGGCGCCTCGTCATGGCCCCGCTCTTCGTGCAGGACTATGTGGCGGCGCACGAGGTTGCCCATCTCCGGCACATGAACCATGGCCCGCGCTTCTGGGCCCTGGTGCGCGAGCTGACCCCGCACACGGACGCCGCGATCACCTGGCTGCGCGACCAGGGCACCCGTCTCGTCCGCATCGGATAAGTCTGTAAAATGGCGCGATGAACCTTTCGCGCCTGCTGGCCCGCCGCCTCGAAGGCGGGGGACCGATCCGTATCGGCCTGATCGGGGCCGGAAAATTCGGCTCGATGTTCCTCGCCCAGGTGCCGACCACGCCGGGCCTGGCGATTGCCGGGATTGCCGATCTCTCACCCGAGCGGGCGCGGCAGGCCTGCCGCAATGTGGGCTGGGACGAAGCGAGGCTCGCCGGGACGGCGATCACGGATGACGCCCAGGCCCTGATCGCCCGGCCGGAGATCGAGGTCGTGGTCGAGGCGACCGGCCATCCGGCGGCGGGCATTCGCCACGCCCGGGCGGCAATCGCCGCCGGCAAACATGTCGTCATGGTCAATGTCGAGGCCGATGCGCTGGCCGGCCCGCTGCTGGCCCGGGAAGCCACCGCCGCCGGTGTTGTCTATTCCCTGGCCTATGGCGACCAGCCGGCCCTGATCTGCGAACTCGTGGACTGGGCGCGCACCTCCGGCTTCCGGGTGCTGGCGGCCGGCAAGGGCACGAAATACCTGCCGGCCTTTCATGCCTCGACGCCCGAGACGGTCTGGCAATATTACGGCCTGACCGCGGAACAGGCGGCCGCCGGAGGGATGAACGCCAAGATGTTCAACTCCTTCCTCGACGGCACCAAATCGGCGATCGAGATGGCCGCGGTCGCCAATGCGACCGGCCTGGCCGCGCCGGCCGACGGTCTTGGCTTTCCACCCGCCCCTGCCCCGGAGCTTGCCGCCGTGCTCGGCGATTTGCGGGGCCAAGTCGAGGTGGTTTCGAGCGTGCACCGCAATGGCGAGACGGTTGCCAACAACCTGCGCTGGGGGGTCTATGTCGTCTTCGAGGCGCCAACCCCCTACACCGCCCGCTGCTTCAAGGAATACGGAGTGGCCACCGATTCGACGGGCACCCGGGCCGCCCTTTATCGGCCGAGCCACCTGATCGGGCTCGAGCTCGGCGTCTCGATCGCCTCTGCGGTGCTGCGCGGCGAGCCGACCGGCGCCCCCGAGCGGTTTCGCGCCGATGTCGTCGCCATCGCCAAGAAGGCCCTGCAAGCGGGCGCCCGCCTCGACGGCGAGGGCGGGGCGATGGTGTGGGGCAAGCTTGTCCCCGCAGCAGCGAGCCTGGCTGCCGGCGGCCTGCCGATCGGGCTTGCCTCGGGGCTGGCGCTCAGAGGCGCCGTCCCGGCCGGGCGGATGCTCACCTGGGATGACGTCGATCTCGACCAGACGGACGAGACCTATCGCTACCGCCGGCAGATGGAGGCGATGCCCGCCGCATGAGCCCGCTCGATTGACGCGCAGGGAGCGACCGCGCCGGGCTGACTATCGCTACTTCCAGGCCGTCACCACGCGCTGGAAGGATAATGACGCCTTCGGCCATGTGAACAATGTCGAGTACTATTCCTATTTCGATACCGCTGTGACCTTCTTCCTGGTCGAGCATGGGCTGATCGGCACGACCGGCGGGGAGATCATCACGGTGGTCGTCGAGACGGCCTGCCGATTCCATGCCTCGGTCGCCTTTCCGGACCGAGTCACGGTTGGGGTGCGCGTGGCCCGCATCGGCACCACCTCGGTGCGCTACGAGATCGCCGTGTTCCGCAATGACGAAGACCTTGCCGCGGCGGACGGCCACTTCGTGCATGTGTATGTCGAACGCGCCAACATGCGGCCGGTGCCGGTGCCCGCCGAAAGCCGGGCAGCACTCGGCACCATTGCGATGAATTAGGGGGAAAGCGGATGGATCTCGGCATCGGCGGCAAGCGCGCCATCGTCTGCGCGGCAAGCAAGGGGCTCGGCCGCGCATGCGCCATGGCGCTGGCACGCGAGGGCGCAGCACTGGTCATCAATGCCCGCGGGGAGGCCGCGCTCGAGGAAACGGCGGCGGCGATCCGCGCGACCACCGGAGCGAGCGTCACCGCCATTGCCGGGGACATCACGAGCGAGGCCGGCCGGGCCGCCGTGCTGGCCGCCTGCCCGGAGCCGGACATTCTCGTCAACAACGCCGGCGGGCCGCCGGCCGGCGATTTCCGCAACTGGTCGCGGGAGGACTGGATCAAGGCGATCGATGCCAACATGCTGACCCCGATCGCGCTGATCCGGGCGGTGATCGACGGGATGATCGCGCGGCGTTTCGGCCGCGTCGTCAACATCACCTCGGCGTCGGTGAAATCGCCGATCCCCTCCCTCGGCATGAGCAACGGCGCGCGGGCCGGCCTGACCGGCTTCGTCGGCGGGCTCGCCCGTCAGGTCGCCCGGCACAATGTCTGCATCAACAACATGCTGCCGGGGCCGTTCCTGACCGACCGGCTGCGCAGCAATGCCGCCGAGCTGGCCCAGGCGTCAGGCCGCACGGTCGAGCAGGTGATGCAGGAGCGCGTCAGGACAAACCCGGCCGGGCGCGTGGGCGATCCGGAGGAATTCGGTTTTGCGTGCGCGTTCCTCTGTTCGACGCACGCGGGCTTCATTGTCGGGCAGAATCTCCTGCTCGACGGCGGGGCATTCAATTCCTCGATGGGTTAGTATCGAATGGTATCTCACGGATAGATTCCGAGGACACCGCCGCCATATAACGCACCGGTCACGTTGCGATGTCGGGGACCCGGCCGCCGTGGCTTTCTCGGCGGGAAGAGGCGTCGCGATGATCTGTCGACGGAATGCGGTCCGATATGGTGGCGCGCTGGGCGGTCTTCTGGCGCTGGCAGGCTGTGCGACTGCGCCGCCGC
>Ga0335075_10002943_pt1 | contig 27231 bp, 35 predicted proteins | sample Lox_Sample_24_FD_206723 | JGI IMG/M metagenome (GOLD analysis project Ga0335075, IMG submission 206723) | Soil microbial communities from Loxahatchee National Wildlife Refuge, Florida, United States - Lox_Sample_2.4 | ecosystem: Environmental > Terrestrial > Soil > Wetlands | place: USA...
CATCAGTGGGTTCTTGGTTAACAAGATTGCCCGAGAATGCAGCGGCGAGGATGGACGACCTAAGTCGACTGCCTCGTGTTTCAGCATGATTGAGTGCGGCTTCCATGCTATCAATCAAAGACAGCGCAGTATCCGCCACCGCTACTATGCGCTCCTGGTCCTGTGGCGGTGGAACAAGCAACTCCAAGTCAGCTAGATCACCGTGGTTGATTTGTGGCACATTGGACCCGTCAGCCAGTCGGCTCAAGTTGATAGAGCCGATCCATAGGTAGAGGAAACGCGGGTCGAGGCTTGACCCGGGAACGAGCCCCATGGTGTTCAGGTCATAGGCAGCAGGCTCTCGGATGATCCGTTTCTTATTAGTGGCTATTGCACCCCCCCTTTTCGGGAAGATGACCGTACCAGCGGGGCGGATGTGAAGACCGAACTGCCTCGCTGTGGGCATGTCCACGTAGCCTCGCGAAGCAGCCATGAACTTCCCAGTCACAGCATTCATGTCCCCGACCTTATAGAAGGGGATCGGCCCAGATTCCGCGAGTTCGAGTCCCCGGGGAGTCTGACCACTTGCTATAACTGCGATGTCACTAAGGCGGCGAGTCATCCACTTGCTTTGATCGGCCACTACCAGAGTGCCGTTCACGGCAGCCGCGAAAATAGCGGTACGCATTAGCTTGAGGTTCTGGCGCACCCGCTCCAAGGCCGCGACTCCGGCATCGAGCCTGGAGAACTGCTCCTCGATGGCAGCGACGATCCGAATCTGTTCCGTGCTAGGCGGAATCGGGATCGCTAGAGCAGACATCTTTCGCAGGTTGAGGCGCGGGCGTCCTACACCGGCAATCTCTGTTGATGCACGCTTCCGGATCTGGGGTGCAGACAAGATGTAAGCGACGTATTTGGCGGAGATGCCCTGATGTGGACGGAGCCGAAAGCAGTCGGCCTTGACAATCGCGGGACCCATGTCCGCAGGTACAAGGCATACCCGAGGCAGCATCTCACCAAGAGCTGCGATCAGCACGTCACCCGACCGCGCCTCGTGTCGTCTCAGGTGGTCGAATCGAGCTAGCGAAATATAGGCCTTGTCCCTGTCGTCAAATTGTCCGTCCGCAATATTTTGGAGCCGAATAACACGTGCGCCGCTTGGTTGGTAGTGCTCAGTTTTCAGATTGGATCCGAAGGGACCATCGATAAGAGATTCCGCTATTGACGAAACTGAGGCCTCTACCCATCCAGGCGGCAAACCACTCATGCCGCTACCGCCTCCGTCAGTTCATCCATCAGAGGGCCAAGGAGATCGCCAAAGATTTGAACCGCTTTCCCGATGCCGCCATGCTCCACGAAGGGCGTGTACTCGAACGAATCGGTGGTAATCCGTAGCTCCCCGACAACGTTCTCCTTCATCCATGTCAGCCACTGCAGTTGCTCCACCGTGAACGCAACTCCGTTCTGCTCCTGCGCGGCCAGCCAGGCCGCGAACCGTTTCTCGACCTGATCGCGGAATGGGACAAGCTCACCGTCCTGGTGAAGGGCGTACCGGACCAGGGAGACGATGTCTGTGAGCATCCTGCCACCAGATCCACGGACTTTGGACTGATCCAGCACTTCGTACGCTCGCCAGAGCGTCTCAGGTGTCCACTGCCGTGGCGGGCGCTCAATCGCCTTGGCCAGCTCCTTGATCTCGGTGAACGTCAGCCGTTCCTTGTGGGGGCGGCTGTACAGCACCTGCAGGGCGCGGATCTCGTCCTTGTGCTCCTCGATGTACGCCTGGAACGAGGAGATTATGGCGGCGGCCTTGTCGCGGGCCTCCTGGGAGTGCCCGGCGAAGAGCACCTGGTCCTTGGACACCTCATCGATGGTCTGCTCGTACGACTTGCGCACGTCGAGGATCGCGTTTCGCAGTTCCGGACTGGTGGCCAGCGGCTCAAGGGCCTCGGTAAGCATGGCGGACGCCATCGCGGCGACGGCAGGCTGGTCCTCTGCCGAGTGGCCCGCATCAATGGCGACAGTGATCTGCTTGTCCGGATCAAGCGCCCAGACAATGTCGGCGGCGATGGTCCTTAGATCGGTCCCCCCAGCAAGGCCTGTCAACATCTCGCGGTCATCCTTGGTGAGGTGCTTGTCGAGACGGGCCAGCCGCCCGGCGATGGAAGATGCGACCTGCGGGTCCCTGTTGCCGAGGGCGACCATTTGGAACAGCTTCTCCAGATTCTGGCCGGGCTTGCGCTCCAGAGGCTGAACGGTCTCCGCGAGCGGGGTGTCCATGACACCGACTGAGTCCACCACAATGAACCGGTCCTTGCGCTTGGCGTCGTCGGTGACTGACTGGAAGTCGGTGTCGTCGATGACCCGCACGCCCCGGCCGAGCATCTGCTCGAAGTAGGTGCGGCTCTTGACACTCCTCATGAAGACCAGACACTCCAGCGGCTTAACGTCGGTGCCCGTCGCGATCATGTCGACCGTGACGACGATCCTGGGGTACAGCGAGTTGCGGAACGCCTGCAGCAGGTCCTCGGGCTTGCCGTCACGAGTCCGGTAGGTGATCTTGGTGGCGAACTGGTTGCCCTTGCCGAACACCTCGCGCACGATTTGGACGATGTCGTCAGCGTGGGAGTCGTCCTTGGCGAAGATCAATGTCTTGGGGACGGTCGTGCGGCCGGGGAACAGGTCGGTGAACAGCTTGTCCTTGAAGGTCTGGATGACCGTGCGGATCTGATCTTCGGCGACGACGGCGCGGTCGAGCTGCGCGGCGGAGTACTCGATCGGCTCGTCGACGGCATCCCAGCGGACCTTCCTGGTCTGGCGGTCGCGGAACCCGGCGAACTCCCCGGTCTCAATGGTTGACCCGTCCTTGGTGATCGCGGTCTCGATCTTGTATACCGTGAAGTCCACATTGACGCCGTCGGTCACCGCTTCGTCGTGGGAGTACTCCATCACCAGGTTCTGGCGGAAGAACCCGAAGGTCTGCTTCGTCGGGGTGGCCGTCAGGCCGATGAGGTGAGCGTCGAAGTACTCCAGCACCTGGCGCCACAGCCCGTAGATAGATCGGTGGCACTCGTCGATGATGATCACATCGAACGCGTCCGGAGGCAGAGCCGGGTTGTATCTGACCTCTACCGGCTCGGTCACCGGCAGCTCGTAGATGGACTGCTCGTCCATCTCCTCGTCCATCTCCGCCTCACCCTTGAGGATGGAGAAGATTCGCTGAACCGTCGAGATGCAGACCCGCGACGTCCCGTCGATCGTGTTGTGCGTCAGGTGCTGCACGTTGTACTCGGCGGGGAACTTCCGCTGCGTCTCGTGGATCATGAACTTGTCGAATTCGAGCTTGGTCTGCTTGCCGAGGTTCGACCGGTCGACCAGGAACAGTACTCGCTTGGCGTCCGCGTGCTTGATGAGGCGGTAACAGATGTTCGCAGCGGTGAACGTCTTCCCGGAGCCGGTCGCCATCTGGATCAGGGACCGGGGATGGTCCTCAGCCAGGGAGTGTTCCAGGTTACGGATCGCCTCGGCCTGCTTGCCCCACAACCCTCGCCCATCCAACGGCGGCATGGCCCTTAGGCGGGCGCGGAAGGTCGCCAGATCTGGGTTCTCGGCAATCTGCCGTGACCATTCGATCAGCGTCCCGGGCTGGTGGAAGGTGAAGACGCGGCGGCTGCGGGCGTCCGGGTCATATCCATTGGTAAACCGGGTCTCTGCGCCCGTGGACTCGTAAATGAACGGCAGCGGGTATACCGGGGGCTTCATCCAGTCCGGGAGGCCCTCGACATACTTGGCAGACTGACGCTCCACCTCTGTGAGCGTCATCCCCTCGGGCTTCGCCTCGATCACCCCAGCGGGCTGGCCGTTAAGAAAGAGCAGGTAATCCACGCGGCCGTGCGGCTTCTCCAGGGTGAACTCGCGGACAGCGACCCCTGGGCCAGCGGCCAGGTTGAGCTTCGCCTGGCTCTGGACCTTCCAGCCCGCGCCGGAAAGCTGCTCGTCAATCTCGATCCGCGCACGAGCCTCACGGGCCACGTAGCCGTCTTGGTCCGGCCGACCCTTGTCGTCCACAACCGCGAGGATACTGGCCAGGGATTCTGGGGTGGCCAGATTTACTCCCTTCGCCGGGTGTGTACGCGCAGCCGAGCGGAGTCCTGGCCCTGAGACTGCGACGCACTATCGACGAAGGTCGACTCCGCAAACAGCCATCTGGCCACACATAAATGATCTACGGTCTAAGCCGTGAGGGCATGGATAGTCCGGGCCGGGGTGTTGGGCGAGCGCGATGAGTGGGCCCTGAAGAACGGCCTTGCAGGTGGCGGATTCGACGAGCTCCCGGACCTCACCAACGTGACCACGCGGCAGCAGCTAGCGGCTATCGGCCTGCAACGACTGGCCGGTGAGCACCCTGGCAAGATCGCAAACGGCGTCGGTCAGATGTGGGCCATGCGCCGGACCATCCAGCCGGGTGACCTCATTGTGCTGCCACTCAAGACGACGAAAAACATTGCCCTGGGTACATGCGTGGGCGGCTACCGCTACCTGGCTGACGAGCCCGAGGACCGGCGGCATTCCATTTCCGTGGACTGGCAGCGCACCGATGTGCCGAGGTCTGAGCTCAAGGACGACCTCCTGTCTACCATCAACGGAGCCCTGACCATCTTCCAGGCCTCACGGAACAACGCGGTTATGCGGCTGAAAGAAGTGCTGAGCGGTGGCGTTGACCCCGGCAACGTTCCCGCAGTCCCCGGTCCTGGCGGTGCCGGAGAAGCCGGAACGATCCTCGATCCTGCGCCTGCGATCACCGTCGAGGCTGTGCGGGACGTTGTCCGTACTTACCTGATCGAGAATTTTGCCGGGCACAAGCTGACCTCGCTGGTTGCCGCGATCTTGGAAGCTGAGGGATTCACGTGTGACGTGTCCGCGCCCGGCCCAGACTTCGGCGTGGACATACTCGCCGGGTGCGGGCCGCTCGGGCTCGACAGCCCAACGCTCGTGGTTCAGGTAAAGAGCGAGAGCAGCCAGGTTGGCACGACGGTGGTGAACGAACTGAAGGGCGCGCTCGCCGCGCACGGCGCTGATCAGGCCCTCCTCGTTGCCTGGGGCGGACTTACCAAGCCCGCCGAGGAACTGCGCCGGACCCAGAGGCTGACCATCAGAGTTTGGACCTCTGAGGAACTGATCGACCGCCTGTTCGATGTCTATGACCGTCTTCCTGACGACATGCGTGTTCGGATTCCACTGAAGCGGACTTGGATCCTTGCCGCAGACGAAACGGGATAAGAGAATGTACGGCAGCCAGATGGACAGGTTCGTGAATCCCTCACACCCGTTCTTGCGTCTGGGCGAGTTCTACCTGCGGACAGTCTACGAGCGCCTCCAGGCCTCGAAGGCATAGATAGCACTGACGCAGATGATTCAGAAAAAACGATCCAAACTCGTCCCAGGCGGGCAACCGCAGATCAATGTACTGCGGCGCTGTTACGACTGTGGTCTGCCGCGTATCGACAGCACATGCCCGCCATGTGGTCAGGTCCAGAGATTCAGCTACATCAGGATTGCCAAGCCTGACGCTGGCGGGCACTCACAGCTGGCTCGTGAGCTTAGTGCCGTCTTGGCGTGGGTTCAGCGCGAACTTGCTAAGGTCCAGATCACTCAGAGCGGCCATGCCGGACCGATCGATCAATCTCACCGAGGCCATATTTCGAGCGCCAGAAATCCTGGTGATCGCACCTCGCCGAGTCGTACTGAATCTGATGTCGACCTCCGAGCGTCAATCACGGCGGTCCTGTCTGAGCTAACTGCCTGCGGGCGCCAGCTGGCAGATGCAAAGGCACGCGATGTTGGTCGGATAGAGGGCGGAAATCGCCAGGGGGCGACAATCGGAACCAGCACTCTTCAGATCCGCCATCGGTTCCGCCGCATACAACTGAAGGGACGTCGGCTACCAGGCCTCTGCGCTGGCTGCGGTAAGCCTGCGATCATCGCCAGAGATCGTATGTGTGACGCCTGTCTGTTGGCGCGCGGCTACCGACGGTGCCCCGACTGTGGCGTTCCCTGCAAGCCCGGATCGTTCGGGGCACGAGGCATATGTAGCAAGTGCCTCAAACGTGGACGCCTGAAGCGTGTATCGGTCAAGACGGTCTCCGGCGGGCTTCCAACACTTGTCCGACGCCGATAGGTGGCGGCAGCCGATCGGTCTTCGTTGTGCGGCTTACGGCGTTAGTCCCACTTCCCGCCGGGCCTTTCGTGCTGCCTTTGATCTGCTGTACAGCATCCAGATAGCGACATCGAAGATCCGAAGAAGGCTCATCCCCTCGGCGCCGTCTGGCCGCAGGTTCTCCAACTTCTCCCGGAACCGCTGATCCTGGAAGCAGAGCCGCAGCGTTGGCCATGTGTGTCCCGGAGTCCCTACAGCCGAAGCGATGATGCTGTCCGTAATGGGGATGAGTCGCGGTCGCTTTCGGGCCAAAAGCTTGCTCGCCTTCGTATCGCCGACCTCGTCAAGGTTGTCCAGTAGCTCCCATAGGGGCAGAGACGCATCCAGTTCCTTACCACCACCCTCCGCCCATAGGTCTGTCTGGCTGTCGATCTGACCGAGCAGCTCGCGGACTTCAGTTGTCCGCTCGAAGAGCAGACTCCGGACGGCCAGCGGCGTCCATCGAACGTCGAGCAATGTGACAGCCAGCAGATCGTCGGCGACAACCTCGTCAGGCGGATTCTGCCCAAGGCAGTCGAAAGTTCGGCCTGCGAACGGCTGACCAGGCTTGAAGTAGGCGGCAACAAGGTCCCCGAGCAGAGGTATCTCAAGGTTCGCCGTAAGACGCTGCTTGGCATTCTCGGCTGTCGCGTCGTTCATTGCCGCTCCCGTGATACGTCAGGTCGCTTTTGGCAAGCTCATCGATGCCCACCTTGAGCGTGATGATGAACAAGCGGCGCTAGCCTGCGGTTAATCGAGTAGGCCGCGCGCAACCTTTACGAGGGTGTAGTCAGGCATCCACGCCCATCCGGCGTCACCGGCGAGGTCGCTATGGCTAGCGAACATGCTCTGGCGCTCGGCAAGCTTCAGTTGGTTGATCCGCTGGAAGACGGCCTCCGCTTTGGCCAAGCCCTCGACCGATACCCTTATGTTGAGGAAGTTGTCCTGGTAAGTGCCGCGGGCATATTCGCCAATCCCCTCTATGGGAACTGTGTTGGTAACTTTGATTAGCTGGGGCTTGCTGCCGTCGTCAGGGACAAATCTCAGCGTAATGTTCACCCTGCCGTTGCCGTTGTCTTCGGCTTTGTAGTCGCGGACCGTGCCCCATCCTGCTCTCGGCCACCACCTTTGGGGCTTGCCTGCTTCTGGCCTAGTAGACATCAACACCCTTCTTCGCGATGGTGCAGATGAACGTTCCAGCGGGGTAACTTTCCGCTGGTGCCTTTCCGCGCATTCGATGGCGGCTTGCTGCGTCCGATGGGCGTGGTGGCATGTGTATGTCGAGCCGTCAGGCATGCGGGCGGTGCCATGGAACGTGCGTGCGGTGCCGCGACGGCGACTCCGACGCCTCCTGCGGCCTGTGAGCGGCACAGATGCTCGAAACGGCCCCAAGCCGAAACTGAGACGAAGGCCCATCACTTCCCCTCCCCGATCGACCTTACGTCGTGTCTCGCGATTATGGCCCACAGAGGACAGGTAGGCGGGCCTGTCGCCGTAGTCCAAGTCAATTAGGTGCGGTGAGGCTCTAACGACGTTGCTATAGGTGCGGCCACCAGGAGCGGGATCGCAGCGGCAGGTTGTCCTGCACGAATACGACCATCCTGTGCGACGGCTGCCTGGTCGCGTACGCGATCGAGAACGTCTTCTGGGATGCCAAGAAGGACGAACCCGAGCTGGAACCTTGAAGCGCGCCGCAGGGCGAGCGTCCTCAGTAGCCTCCCGGCGGCCCTGAGCGCTCCGCTGAAGGTCTGCGGCTGTCGGTCGAGGATGAGATGATGAAGGAAGTGCGAGCGGCCGTATCAGGGCCACCGGTAGGGAAGAGGGGAAGCGTGACCAAGCCTCGAGGGAGCTGGCTGACATCGTCAGCGCCATGCCGGGCTGCAGCAAGCGCGCCGCGCTGCGTGCCGCCGGGCTGCCCGAAAGCGGGCTGGGTCATGCCCGGCCGCTGAACCGCGCAATCACAGCAGGGTTGATCATTGCGGACTACGAGAACGCCTGGGTCCGGCGCCCCGCCTGCGCCCTGTTCGCCAATGAGCGTGACCGGACGCTGTTCAGCTTGCGGCACGAGCTGCTGCACGGCCAGCCGAGCCCAGATCGTGCCGCGGAAATCATGGCCGAGGTCGACAAGCTGCGCCAGGAGCAGGCGGCCGACTTCGCGCAGAAGAACGCACGATGAGCGGGTGGAACTACGTCGACCCCGTCGAGCAGATACACGAGGCGCAGGCGCTGCGGGCCGCGGGCCAGCTGCCGCAGCCATTGCCGACAGTCCAGCCAACTGAGCCGGTACAGAGCCCGCTGGCCAACCTCAACGAGGCCATCCCCCAGATCATTTACGGCAACGGCGACACAGTGCCAGCGCGCCGGGACGTCGCGGCAGACGTGGCGACAGGAGCTGTCCTCGGCGGCCTGCTCGGCTGGATATTCGCCAGGCGCCGGGCGGGCAAGCAGCAGCGGGTCCAGGAGCTGGAGAAGTCGCTCGGGATCCAGGAGGACGCGTGACCGAGGAAACAGTCGCCATCGCTAAGGCAGCTCAGCGGGCCATCATGTCCTCGACCGTGCGCGACACGGGCAACGAGTGGCATGCGGCCTGGCTGGCCGACATGAATGCGCTGGCCAAGGTTGTGCCTGCTACCAGGGACTTCGAGCAGGACCCGCTGAACTAATCGCGCCACTCAACGCTGCGCTGCCCATAGCTCTGAAGGACGGCCAGACAGATGTGCTGGCCCTCGGGGTGGCCGAGGTGGCAGTCGCACTGCACCAGCTCGGGCAGCTCATAGTCGGCGGGGGTGACCCAGCCACCGTGATCGGGATAGCCGAAGCTCAGGACGCCCACCGTCGCGCAGCGGTGCGGGTTGGCGTCCGGGGCCAGTGTGAGCCTGGCAAGCTGCGCGAGACGCCGCTCAACGGCATGTAGCCAGTGGAGACGCTGGTCCCGGTCGCGCTGGCGGCTGCGCTCGTTATACCGTTCGTGCTCCGCAACGTGCTGACGGCGGACCGATTCGTTGAACTCTTGGTCGGGCTCGTGGGCCGGGCAGAAATCGCGTCCGCGCCGAGCCTTATTCCGGCAGGGACGACTTGGGACATCTGGCCTGCCTGACCCAGGCGGGAAGATCCGGGCTGTCGTCATGCCCTTGCACTGCGGCCGGTCGTCCACCTTCATCACACCCTCCCCCTCGCGGTTTTCCAGGCCGCCATGTCGATCACCTTCGCCTTACGACGGACGACACGCCGCCTGGGCTGCTGCTCAGCGCGGGCACGTTCGCTCGCTGCTGCCAATCGCTCTTCGAGGTCGAGTTGCCTCGCGTGGTAGTCGTCCATGCTGCTCCTCTCGTCAGGCGGCGCGGCGTGCCGCGAGCCGGGCAGAAGCGGTCTCTGGTTCGTCGGCTGGCCGATCCTCGGCAGGCCGGGTGTCCTCGTCGTAGTCCTCATCCAGGTGGCCAAGCTGAGCTAGTTTGTTCCGCATCCACTCGACCCGATCGGTCCTGTTCTCCACGTAGCCGAGATCCTGGCCCATGTAGTCCTTCTTGCCGAACAACTCGACGGCCTCATGCGGAGTAAGCTCAACCCGGACTTCTCCGGGTTTCTGGTCCCGCCTGTTAGTCCTGGTGAAGTAGCCAGCACGTTCACCTTCTGTCTGGACCCAGAAGCTGTTGACGTACTCTCGGCCGCGTTCGGCGACCGTCCGCTTGCGCGGACGCTGCCGGAACTGAGGATCGGTCTCCTCGGCCAGCTCGTAGTAGTGCCGGTTCAGCTCGCGCCAGCGAGAAGTGTCCCCCTGGCTGGCGGCAAAGTACTCCGAGACCTGCTCTGGCGTGAGCCAGACCCGCCCGGAATCCATCCCGTGCACGAACGCCCGGCCAGCCGGGTACCGGCTGGACCGGACGCCTTCCTGAGCCAGGTACGGATACCCCTTCTTATCTTGGCCGACGTAAAACAGGACCGAGTCGCCGTCCGGCTGCGGAGCAGCTTTCCAGTTCGGGTCCAGGATCTCGAGCCAGGATCTGGTATCCGTCATGCCGTCCCCAGATTCCAGAGCAGAGGGTGCCGCAGGCGCCGAAGGCGCCGAAGGCTTCATCCTCTTACTCTGCTCCGCAGGAAGATCATCGTCGTCGCTCTTCAGTGTGTGTTCTTCGGTGTAAGAGTCTGTATTGAATACGCGGTCATGGTGACCAGTCGAACTGGTCATGGTGACCAGTTGCGAGTGGTCATGGTGACCAGTCGATCCGGTAATTACGCCGTCACCGGCATCTTCGGCAGGCACCTGGGCGGCCTGCTGCCCGGCAAGCCACGCCTTGCGATCCTGCTCAGACTCGGCGTCGAAGCTGGTGATCTCGATGCGGGCGTAGTACTGCCTCTGGCCCCCGAACAAGACATCCACCCGGACGAAGCCGCTCGCGATGAGCCAGTTGACCGCGCGCTGGACTGACTTCTGCGACAGCCCCGTCTCCTTCATGATCGCCTTCTGGCTGATCTTGCCCTCCAGCACGCAGCCAGCTTCTCGGCCCTTGCCGGTGGCGGTGTACCGGGCTGTGTGATGCGCGAAGTAGAGCATGACCGTGCGGGCCGCCTGGTGCCCGTCGAACAGGCCCGCGTCAGTGAGGCTGTGGATGTGCTTGGTGTACGCCCATGCCAGGTGCTGGAAGGTGTTGCCCTTGAAGAGGGCCGCGTCTGCCTGGGCTGGTGTCTGCTGGGCTGGCTTGCGCCGGACGATGCGACGGCGTCCCGTGCTGGTGCTGGATAAGTCGTCGGCTGGTAACCTGGTAGAAGCGATGGAAGTCACTTGATCTCCTGGGTCTGGTCGGGTGTTCCCCATCGTCAGCGGCGCCAACCGCGTGAGCCAGGGGCCGGTCCTCGGACATGAGGGCCGGTCTCTCCATCTTACACCCGTGTAATTCCAAGGTCACGAGCAGTAGCGGCTCTCATTTAGAAGTCACTCTCAAATGAGAGTCCATGTCAGGACTGTCGTGGTGGTGTTGCATCGGGTGGGGACACACGAGACCATGGGGACACGGGGAATATGAGCGACACAGGGGACACGGGGGACGGCTTGGAAACGATCAAGGACTTCATCATTGCTGTCTTACGGGACTGCCTGGCCTACCGGGACCGCTTCCGGGCCGAGATCGAGCGGCTGGAAGCCGAGGGCTACACCATCGCGACCGGCGGCCAGACCGGTGACTACGACAGCAGCGGCTGCGACTTCGAGGTGCGGATCTGGCGCACGGGCGAGGCAAGCCGGTCGTCGATGGCGGCGGCCTGCGCGGTCGGCCCCAGCATGTGATCACCGACTCCAGCGCAGCGGGGACGCTCTACGGCCCGATGCCGAACTACGGTGCCGCAGCAGCGGGGCAGGCGTGGCAGCCATCTCGGCCAGCCCGGAAATCGGGGCCGCAGCGGGCGCCTCACATCATCGTGTAGGCGTGTGGCGGACGAAAGGTCGGGAGAAAGCATGGACCTTGAACAGCGCGTTGCCGCGCTGGAGCGCACCGTCGAGCAGCTCACCGAGCTGGCCGGACTGCAGGCGGCCGAGATCGCCCGGCTGAAGCTGGACCTGGAGCTGGGTGTACAGGCGTCCGACATTCTCGGGGTGGAGCAGCGGGTCCGTGAGGCCCGTGAGCTTGCCCTTGCTGCGATAGGTCTGACCGCCGCCTAACGCGTCGTCCTCGACCAGGTCGACGCGCGCCTGGTGCGGCCGGGGGAGGAAGGTCTTGCGCCTCGGGTTGCCAGACACCAAGTCCCAGCAGCGCTTGCCCGGTAGCGCGCCGCAGCGCGGGCAGGTCATCGTCCTCACCGCGAGCAGATCCTGCTCGACCATGTTCATCATCCCCACCACCCCGAGGTGCCCACTATGCCAGGTCAGAGCACATCGAGGAATCGGGGCAGAGCTGGCCGGGACCCTGTCAGCCCAGGTTGTCGAACTCACCGCAACGTACCCCTCCGACCAGCGCGCCCCACTCGCCCGGCGTGAAGAGGAGAACGGGACCATCGGGATGCTTGGTATCTCTGATCCGTACGTCGGCGGGGAGCTGCATGCCTGGGCTTGTAACGGGGGTGGGCTCGCAGATCCGCGCGAGCGCTGATGAGGGCGCAGAAAGCAGTAAGCACACTTGCGATTGCACTAATTATGGATGTAATCAACAACGCCGCACGCGCCCCCTCTCCTCCCGAGTCCGGTACGGTGGCCTGTCTACGGTTCAGCGCCCGATATATTTGCAGGTCAGATGCGGTCTCTAGATACACCATTGAGCACTGTCGAGTCTCATGCCGAATTTCGGGGCCAAGGGAAATCCTCAAGAACCCATATAGGCATAGCCTCACGCCACAGGGGACTGGCACGTGGCTCGGTAACAGCAGCGGAGCTGGGGGGAAAGGCCGATGCTCGTATTCGAGTTGCTCAGTATTTCTCAAGTACTCACGTAGGCGCCAATATTCGAGTTGCTCGGTTTTTCCAAAGTGCTCATAGGACCTGGCCCACAATCAGAATTGCGCTGCGCGCAATGCCCACAGTGACCCATTGCCATTCCCAGTGCCTCATTGGGAAATTGACACTACGCGACATTCTTTTCTGCCACCCAGCGTGCATATCGAACACAGGCGCAAAGAACGCTCTGACCTGCATTTCCTATCAGAGTGGTAGGCCGAGAACTATTATGTAAAGCTGGCGGGCCTCTGACCTGCAGTTATCTGCGCCGGGCTTGCCGAGCTATTTATCAAGGCCTCTGCAAACCATAGTTTGCGCCATAAGAATGGCAGTTCGAGCAGGTGTTCGACCCGGCGCAGCCGGGGGAAGGTGTACGCAGAGTGACCCCCCTACCCTTAAGTGACTGCCTGTGCCACGACGGCGCCAGGACACCCGCGCAGATCCACAGCACCCTTTAGCGCACAGTGCCCATGCAGCTATTAAATTCCGGGCTGCCGAGGAATTTCGAGTATCCATACAGCCGCACAGTGGCTTCGTTAATGCGCAGGCCACACTGGGGCTGCGGAAATTCCGTCGACTTGGGAATTCAGGCAGTGCTGGCAGTGGACGCAGTGACCCGGGCGCAAATCGGATACAAGCATCGAATGGACCCGCGAGCCGAACCCGGCCTGGGTATCTTCTGTCTTGCTGTTCTCTGGGAGGACCGGACGACTGTAAGATTCCGGCATGAATCTCGCCGTCCTGGGCGCGCTCATAGCCGCTGGAGCTGCGATCCTGGCGTCCGGCGTATCCTTCGCCGGGGTCGTGATCACGGTACGGAGGTCTGATCACAGGGACCGCCTGGCCTGGCAGCGGGAGCACGTAAAGCCGGTTGTGCTGGATTTGCTGACCCAGGGTGAGCACTTTACAAATGAGATCGTGGGGTGGCGCCGGGATGATGAAGCGAAAACCCGGGCACTATTTGACAGCGTCGTCGCTATTCGCGATATCGCTATACACCTGGAGCTTATAGCGACTCCCTGTGTTGCTGACGCAGCCAAGCCGTTGGCCAATGTCCTGGAAAATAGCTGGACTAGCGCCCTTGAAGAACCGGGCCAGCCGGGCGACCCGCCAATAGGTGACTGGCTGCCTAAGATGCATGACTTGTTCCGGGAGCTGCGCCAGACGTTGATAGTGGCTATGCGTGACGATCTAGGGCTGCCCGAATAGATCTACTTCGGGATTCGGTGCCGTTCCGAATTTCGGGCAGTGCTCACAGTGCACACAGTGGCTATTTAATCCCGGCCGTGGAGCCGAGCAGGACCAGCACGGATAGGAGCACTACTAGTCCCAGAACCATCATCGTCCACGTCGGTTGAATGATGAGGGCGGATGCGCCGCCCGCGCCCTGTTCTTTAACCGTCACACCTACGAGCGGAGGATTCAGGCAGGTAATGCTTGGTCGCCCTTCGGTGATGATGCTCATATGCAGACTCTGGCGCCCCCGTATCAGTGCTGGACCAACGGTGATAGCGGTGTCCGTCGCTTTTAGAGTTTGCTTGTAGTCGATAGTGCTTCCCGCATCGGTTGCGTACTCAAACTTGGCGCCGAGGTTGAACACGAGCGGTTTGCCCTGATCGAAATCGCTGCTGCGGATGTCGCGACGGCTGTGGTTCTCGACGCGGAGCAGCGTCACGTACGGGTCAGCCAGAGGCTTTCCGTCCATTAGCACTTGGAACCACGCTCTGTGAATTCCGGGCCAGAGGTCGCCGCTTAGCAGTGGTGTCGAACCGAGCACGCTGTACGCGAGCACCCGCCGGGGAGGACCCAGGCGCCACAACACGACCGTGATGACGATCGCCACCAAGGCGACCACGACGCCAGCCCCGGCCCAGAACGTGCCCGAGGCATAGAAGGGTTCGCTGGCTAGCACACCGATATCTAACCGCCCAGAGCGGTGGTGCGCAGGTCATTGTGGGAGATGCCCTCATAAGCCTCGGCCAGCGGGACTCCGGAAAATCGGCGCGACCTGGTTTTGCGGGCAGTGCTGGCAGTGCACGCAGTGGCTATTTGACCTTGACCGCGAACCCGAGCAGGATCAGCAGGAATTCGAGCGTGCACAGTCCCATCCCCACGGTGCAGACCAGGAAGACCTCCGCCATAATCATCCGGGAGATCTTGTGCATACGGCGGAACAGGATCGTGCCGACGCCCATGAAGAATATCCCGCCCGCGACCAACGTCAGGGAGAAGAGCAGCAACGTGGTTGGCCGCTCGCCCTTTGGGGGCTGGGCTAGGATGATCGCGACGGCCACGACCATCACGGTCACGACGTTGGCGGCCACGGTCCCGGCGAAGGTGAGCAGGAAGAGCTTCATGTCGGCCCGGTTGAACGACGCCCAGAACGACTCCTCGTGTTTCTTCCCGGCTCCGTCTGCGGCGGTGGCTGGCTCCTCGGTCATGTGGGGAGCATAGCCATTCCAATCCTGCGGGCTAAACGCGAGATGATTGATATGGATCATCAACCACCCGGAACACCTGAAGGACCAATCAGATGGCAATCACCAACAGCGACCTGAGCTGCGTGCCAGCCGGTGCCGCATCGACCGGCGTGTACGTCGCTGGCATCATCGACGTCGCGACCAGCTCCAGGCAGTTCACCTACAACAGCTACACCGTCACCTCGGGCGCGGTTTCCGCGAGCAACCCGGCTGTCCTGCCGAACGGCGAGACCGCGCTGCCGACCTTGACGGCCGTGAGCCCGGTGCTCGCGCCGGACGGCACCAGCAACCTCGGCCCGGTCAGGCTGACCCTGACGCCGAACGCCTCGGATGTGGTCGACGCCAGCTCGCCGATGGAGTACGTCGTGTCTCCGAACGCACTGGTTATCGTCAGCTCGGCCGCCAGCTAAGCCCCACGGCATCAGGCAGCCCATGCAGACTTCCCCGGTGTCAGTTCCGGGGGAGAGGGGTCAGTGGTTCGGGCCTGATGCATCCAACAGCAGAGCGCCTCATCTTCACAGGTGGGGCGTTTTGCTTTCTGACCAGCCGGGAGCCCAATTTTGGGGCTGTCGCTGGCTACCCTGAGAACTATGAGCAACGACAGGAGAACTGATATGGGTGACTTACCGGCTATCTATGACACCAGGATTTCTGAGGGTGGTATCCGGCGACTGGAGGATGGCCGTGTGGAAGCCGTCTGGCAGGGCCAGCAGCTCGGGATCTACCCGACGTGGGAGGAAGCTCGTAATGTTTTCGCGGCGGCCGACAGTCAATCGGCTGCGGCAGTTCCCTCCCACGGCTGACCATCCGGCCCCCAAACAAGGGCCACGTCATCCGCGAGCTTGATTAGTTCTTGTATGTCAGCACCATTCAGCCCGGGATAGCGGAACAGCTTGTGTTCGGCCTCGATCGCGTCGGGCGCGACAAGCAGGTAAGTTCTGGTCTCTTCAGGTCCCTGCTCTTCTGACTCAACCAGGTGAACAAGTACAGTAGCGAGCCACAGTCGATCTTGCTGCATTGCCATTACCCTCCCTCAAAGGTTCAATTCGGATGAACCTGAACGGATCACGTAGCTTCTATTGCGAATGGTTGCGGCGAAGTCGTTCCCCAGCAGATCTTGCAGTTGCCTTATCCGGGCGTTGTTGTACCGCTGCCAGCCCTTCTCATAGATCTTGTCCGGGTGTTTGAGTGAGTACCCGCGGTCTTTAGCCCGCTTCAGCTCGATGGACCGGGGGCACAGCTCCCTGTAGCGGTTGTTGTCATGAACCCCGGTGCACTCCGGGTGGGTGCACGTCGGCATCGCTACCCCCTCCGTAGTTGTCTGTTCGCGCTGAGGCCCCCGCACCGAAGCACCGGGGCCTTCTCGTCTCAGAGCGCCGAGGCGGCTACCGCTGTACCCGGCTTGATCAGTGCGCTCACCCGTGCTAGCTGCGCCCGCTTCTCCTCCGGGGTGTGATCTTTCCAGGAAGGCCGTACGCCGACAGGGATGCCGGACTGCACGATTGCCTGCATGACGTCGGGCCGGTGTTGTATGGCGCGGATAGTTTCGACGGCGGTCCAGTTCGCGGCCGTGATTTCCTGCTCGCAGACGAACCAGGAGTCGGACCCGCCAGCCTGGGCCAGCCTCTGCATGGTGTCGGCGCTGCTGCCATGCTCGCGAGCCCACCTGCTCCAGATCCGGACCTGACTGAGCGGCAGCTCGACGGTAAAGCGGACGGTCATCTTGTCGTAGAACCGGATGTAGCTGCCTGCCGGGCGGCCGACGACCTTGGCCTGCTCTTGTGTCAGGACACAGCCGCCGCCCGCCGATAGCCCGTGGCCGAGCTCAGGCGTCAGGTCAGTGGTCAGCCATACCACTTGGGGTCCCGACTCGGGCTCCTCCAGTGAGATGTTGGACCAGGTTCGGGTCAGCTTCTGGTCGGTGAGGATCTTGGGCAGGTGCTCGATGGCTGTGAAGTGGTAGAGCTTCATCAGGCCTTGACCCTGGCGAGCAGCTTGGCTATCTCAGCCTCGACCGTCTCGACGTCGGGCACCACGGCGAGCGCCGCCCTCCTGACACCTCTGGGCACAGTTCCCCGTCCCTGGCGCTGGCCGTCCGGCCGCGTGATCTTATGTTGGGCCAAGATCACTTATCTCACAACAGCCTCGCCTGGCACAGCCGTGGAGCAGGCCGTGTACGGTCCCAGGACGGCCGCAGGCGCGAGAACGCCGGGCGGCCTGAATGCCGTCGAGGGTGTACCGGCGTCGTGAATCTGGTCGCCTGGCAGGGGGTGTCGGCTCCAGTGGGGCAAGGTGGTACCCAGGACAGCCACTGGCGGCCGAACGTGGCCCTCCGTGGGTGATCGGACGTCCGGCTCGGCCAAGGCCTCAGCGTCGCTCTCAGGCCTACGGCTTCTCTGCTATGGGCTCCGTGCTACGGCGCGGATTTAATGGGCTCCATGGAATGGGTTCTCTGCTATTCACTGAATGGTATTCACTGGATAGCCAGAAGTTGCGCAACAGGTGATCATCCGGCATAGTGGATCAGCCAACAAAAAGCGACCCTTGAGGTGTCCGACCACCTCAAGGGCCTCGCGCAGATCGAGCGTGGAGCCGAGGGAGGTGCTCGATATGCACTTGCCGTCATCTTAGGCACATTCTCTTCCCCGCAGCAAGGCAGTTCATCGTCGGCCCAATAACTGGGTCCTATTTTGCATGCCCAAAACAGCAGGGGAGTGGAATGACGATTACCAAGGTACCGGCGGTTACCGGGGACGCCAGGACGCCGGTCATCCGGCGCCTGGTCGAGGCCATCGTGAACTGGTACCGACGCATGCACCAGCTCGTGGATGACGTCAAGGAGTACAGGCTGCTGAAGGAGGTCCGGATCGGGACCGTCCCCAACGTTGACCCGGAGCCCGAGGTCGACGATGACGAGACCTGGACGGAGCCCTTCATCCCCGAGGACTGGAGCGGCTCTACCCCGAACTGATCGCGGTCGGCAGTGCACCGGGGAGAGGCGAGGAGCGGTCTAGCCTCTCCCCGGCAGATTCTGGGTGGTGCTGATCATCATCCGGGCTCTTCGGGCAGAAACCGTTGACGTCGGCAACGTCGGCACGCAGCCAGAGCACGCCGACGAACATGATCTTTGAACCGCAATACTGGCAGGTCTTGATCATCGGGCTTCCCACCAGCTCCGGTGGTCGGCCTGGCCCCGGATGATCTCGTTCCTCAAGTCCATCGGGTCGGTTCCCCGGACGATCAGCGGCGGTGATGACCTCGGCAGGCTGGCGTACAACCGGCCATCGCGACCCCGCCACACGTTCCATCGCGGGTGCTCGGCGGCGTAGGGCTTCCACCACTTGGGTACGGGTGCCGTCTCGGTCATCTCACCTCCCCTTGCTGGCCAGCGCCCCCGCGCCCCCCTTATCCCCAGCGTTCGGGAACACGGCAGGCGCTGGCCGAGGGCCAGCCCCATGCCGCCCTCCGAGATGGTTGGGCTACTGGTTTCCTGTCGCCCAGAGGCCATCCTAGGTTGCAGCGTCCACGTGGGTCCACGTGGACCTGCGAAGATCCCCCGGTAACTGTGCCGTTACGCGGGGATACCTAGGTTCGTGCTCATGCTGAACCCGGATTTGCCTGTGCCCTTGTGGCAGCAGCTCGTGGCGGAGATGCAGGCACGTATCGATTCGGGGGAGTGGAAAGTGCGGATACCCAGCATCAAGACGCTGGCCCAGGAGTACGAGACCAGCCACCGCACCGTCGAGACCGCACTCAACGTGCTGAAGGACCAGGGCGTCATCGTGGCGGTTGTCGGCCGTGGCTACTTCGTAGCGCCAAGGTGACCTGTACCCCGCGGGGAGATTTTGGCCGAGGACAGTGCTTCAGAACGCCAGCTTGTTGACGATCGGGTCCACGTCGCGCCATCTGCACCCGGCCCGGGTGAGCTGGCTCGACAGTGCAGACCTGGCTCGAACTCGGCGCGCTTGGCGTCGGCGTAGGCGATGATCTTGGGCCGAAGTTCAGGGTCGAACTCGCTGAGAGCCGTGTCGACCGCCTCGTCAATCGCAGCTCGGCGCCGTAATACCCGGCGCCGTGAAACCGGTTGGCTTGACAGTGCTTGTGATCATGTGCAATCACCTCTTGACCACAGGATAACTGTTAGCCACGCAATAGTTGGATATGCAACTATCCCCCGTAAGCGAGAGCAGGGTCAGGCAGTGCTCCGAGTCGACCGGCGGCGTACTGTTCTTCTCTTTTTCTCGGGCAGGATCGCATCCATGACCGCCGCGCCCTCAGTGAGCACGGGGCGTATCTGCTGTCTGTAGATCGCTTCAGTGACCCGCGATCCTCCTGAGTGGCCGACCAGGTCGGAGATCTTCTCGATCGGCACCCCGCTGTCGGACATGATGCTGACGAAGGTGTGCCGCAGTTCCCTCGGGCTCCAGCCCTCGCCGATCCCTGCAGCAGCGCAGATCCTCCGGAACGAGCGCCGGACGTTGGCCGCGTCCAGCGGGCCACCGGTTTGCGTGGTGAACACGAGGCCGGTCTCCTGCCACAGCTCGGCCGCAAGCGCCCGCTCCTGAGCCTGCTTCTCCCGGTGGGCCGTGAGCGCCGTCACCGCGCGCCTGGGCAGCGTGATCGTCCGCCGCGAGCGGGATGTCTTGACGTCACCATGTGCGCGTACCGACCGCCATACCGACACACTGGGAGACAGTGGTGGCTCGGCGTCCGGATCGCCTTCGAGGTCGACGTGGTCCCATCGCAGCGCCCGCGCCTCCTCAGTCCGGACTCCGGTCAGCAGCGACAGCACGAAGTAGGCGTGCAGCCGGTCCTTCGCGGCTGCCCTGAGAACAGCATCGGCCTGGGCGACGTTCAGGGCATGACTTGGGCGGCCGGGAGACTTGCCTTGTGGCGCCTGGATCAGCGCGGCCACGTTCCTGGAGACCTTGCCACGGGCCTGCGCATGGGTGATGGCGCGCACCAGGGCCGCCCGGGAGTCCCGGACAGTGCGGGTCGACCGGGTCTCCGCCGACTTATGCAGCGCGGCGAGCACGTCATCGGCAGTCAGGTCGCGCAGGACTATCTGGCCCAGCGACTTCTTCAGCGGGTCGAGCAGCTCGCTCAGCGTCGTGATCGTTTTCGGGTCACGGTTGGCGAGGGTTGCCAGCCACTCGGTGATAGCGGCTCCGACCGTATATGTAGCAGACGTGCGCACGCCCTGCGACAGCTCCTGGCGGACCTCGTCGAGCTTCTCGTACAGCTCCGTCTTCGTCTTGCCCGAGACCCTGCGCCGGATGCGCTTCCCGGCACCGTCTTTGCCCAGACTGACCTCGCCACGCCAGCGCCCGCTGCAACTGCGGTGGTACCGGGAGTCCCGGCACGGTGTGCCGCCGTGGTCGTAATAGACGGCGTGATCGCCGCGTCGTCCCCGCTCGGCCACGGGGGCAACGCTAACACGTAGCCCCCGGATTTGCCCCCAGAATGATCTCTGGTTCTGCCTATTGTGCCTCTGACCTGGGTGGAGCTGAGGGGATTTGAACCCCTGACCCCCTCGATGCGAACGAGGTGCGCTACCGGACTGCGCTACAGCCCCAAGAACGCCAGTCAGCGTAGCAAACAAAGCCTCCTGCTCGCTCCGTACGACAACCGGGGTGGTCGCGGCGGCCCGGTCCGCCCGGCGGCGCATCCGCGTCGGCAAGAACCGCCGTGACAGGCAACCACGTGCAGAAGCTCCGTGGCCGCAGCATCTGGCGACCACAGCCAGGGCCGAGGGCGTGAAGGCCGGCAGCCGGTCAGTCGCCGACCGCGCGGATCTCCGCGTCGGCGTACTGGTCGTACGGATTGTCGTCGTACTGGGCGGCGAGGGCCGAAAGGTTGATGACCTGGGCGTTCGGCTGAGCCGCCGCGGCCACCTGGGCGCTGTGGCGCCGCTGGCGTTCCAGTTCGGCGGCGCGGGCGGCCTGTATTGCGCGGCCACGTGCCTCGGACCAGCTGCGTGCGCGCTCGGCGTCGGCGCAGGCTGCCTCGCGCAGCAGCATCAGGTACCCACCCAGCATCAGGAACGGCGGGACAACGGTCCACCAGGGGGTAAGGCCGACGAAGGCGGCGCCCATGGCGGCGACCGTGATCACGATCAGCAGGCTCAGCATCCGCCGCCGGGCCCTCAGGACGTGGGCGGGCGGCCCGGGCGGGAGCGCCGGCACCGGCGGGTAATAGCGGCCAGGTTCCGGCTCGCGGTATCCCTCGGCGGGTGCCTCAGGTCCGGCCGTCCCCGCGGAGTAGCTGACCTCCTCCGAGTAGGCGGCCGTGACGGAGTAGCTGGCTTGGACGTGAACCTCGGGCTCGGCGGGCGTGCCCTCCTCCTCCCATGCCGCCGTGTCCTGGCCGGGGCCTGCCTCCCGCCACGATGCCTGGTCTTCCGCGGTCCCCGGGTCTTCCCAGGCGACGGGGTCGCCGTGCACGGGGTCGCCGTGCACGGGGTCGCCGTAGACGGCTGCATCCTGCTCACCCAGCGTGTCAACGGCGTCCGCCGCACCCTGGGCCATCGCCTGGGCGCCGGCCGCCTCCGGCTGACCGGCCTCGTACTGGCCGGAGAGGTCCTGCGCATCTTCGGCATGCTCATGAGAACGGCGGAGCCAGCGCGGGACGAGCACGCAAGCCCAGATTGCGACGATGGCGAGAAACAGGATGGCGCTGCTCAACGCACTACCCTGAGCTCACGTCGAAGCCCGGCGCCCGGGAACCCGGACGCGAGCATGATGAGACCACAGGTGTGCTCACGTCACGCACGGTAAACGCCGTGGTCGGGTTTGACGAGCATTAAGCCCGGTGTGTCGCGAGATTGCGCGCCCTGGCCAACACGGAGCCAGATTCGGCGCGGGTGTCAGCCGGTACGCGACCGGGACACCAGTGTCCGGCGCCACCGGGCCATCAGGCCGCCCTCGGCGTCCTCGGCGGTCATCGCGTAGCACAGGTGGTCACGCCAGGCTCCGTCGATGTGCAGGCTGCGCTTGCGCAGGCCCTCCTCGCGGAACCCCAGTTTCTCCACCACCCGCCTGCTGGCGTGGTTCTCCGGCCTGATCGTGGCCTCGACCCGGTGCAGGCCGACGACGAAGAAACAGTGATCCATCGCCATTGCCACGGCCGTCGGGGTGATGCCGCGGCCCGCGCACGCCTCGTCGATCCAGTAGCCCACCTGCGCCGAGCGGGCCGAGCCCCACACAATGCTGCCCACGGTGAGCTGGCCGACGAAACGGCCGCCGTAGGTCAACACCCAGGGAATCGTCAGCCCTTGGCGCGCCTCCCGGCGCATCGTGCGGGCCATTGCGACGTAGGGACCGAGGCTGGACCGGTACAGCGGCGTCTCCGGGTTGGTCGGCTCCCAGGGCCGCAGCCACACCGCGTTGCGCACCCTCGTGTCGCGCCAGGCCGAGGCATCCTTTACCCGGACCGGGCGCAAGCTGACGGGCAGCTCAAGAAGGTCGGGCTCGGTCAGGGTGGCCGGCCAGCCGCGCATGCGTCCCACGGCACCATCATTCCCGGCTCAGGGCTAGTCCGCCATTCGGTGAACCAGCGAATACGGACGGATGGATGCGGGCAGATCCCGCTTTGTCACTGAACTCTTTTCATCCTCCCACTACCGCCCACGGTCCCTAGGCCGGACATCGCCGGATGAAAAGGGTTCAGTCGTGACGTGGATGATCACCTCCATGTACCTGATCAACGGCGTGTGCGAGAACGCGGTTCAGCACCGCCATCCCGTCCCTGACCCCCCCGGTCGACCCGGGCAGGTTGACGATCAGCGTCCGCCCGGCCAGCCCGGCCACGCCACGGGACAGCATCGCGCCCGGGACGCCGGCCGCCTCCCCTTCCCGCCGGATCGCGTCGGCGATGCCGGGGACCTCCCGCTCGATCACGTTCCTGGTCATCTCGGGCGTGAGGTCGAGCGGTGTCAGCCCGGTGCCGCCGGTGGTGACGATGACGTCGTACCCGGACCGCACCCCGTCCCGCAGCGCCTCTTCCACCGGTTCGCCGTCCGGGACCACGACCGGCCCGTCGGCCTCGCACCCGGCGGCCCGGAGGAGCTCGGCCAGCACTGGGCCGGAGCGGTCCTCATACACCCCGGCGGCCGCCCGGTTGGAGACCGTGACCGCCAGCGCCCTGATCACGACTGGCCCCGGCGCCAAGTCCCGGACGTGCCGCCGGACTTTTCCTCGACCCGGACGTCGGTGATCACCCCTGCCGGGTCGACCGCCTTGATCATGTCGATCAGCGCCAGCGCGGCCACCGTGACCGCGGTCAGCGCCTCCATCTCCACACCGGTCCGGTCGGCGGTCCGCGCCGTCGCGGTGATGAGCACCCCGTCGTCGCGCACTTCGGCATCGACGGTCACCGCATGCAGCCCGATCGGGTGGCAGAGCGGGATCAGGTCCGGGGTGCGCTTAGCGCCCTGGATGCCGGCGATCCGCGCCACGGCCAGCGCGTCTCCCTTCGGCACCGTGCCCTCGCGCAGCGCGGCCACGGCGGCGGGGGAGAGCAGCACCCGCCCGGACGCGGCCGCAACCCTGGCCGTCACTTTCTTTGCCGACACATCGACCATGCGGGCCTTGCCCGTGGCGTCGAGGTGGGTGAGCTCTTGGGCCTGCGCCCCGGCCGCCCCGCCTGCCCGCGTCGCGCTGCCTGCCCCCGCGGCCCTGCCTGCCCGCGCCGCCCCGCCTGCCCCCGCGGCCCCGCCTGCCCGCGCCGCCCCGCCTGCCCCCGCGGCCCCCGCCGCCCCGGGCTCCTCGGCGCCAGACCGGCCCTTCACGGGAGCACCAGCACGTCGACCTCCGCGCCCCCGGGCAGCTCGGTCACCGCCTCGGGCACGATGATCAGCGCGTTCGCCCTGGCCAGCGAGGCGAGCTGATGCGACTGCTGCCCGGGAACCGGCGCCACCTCACCGGCCGCAGCGTCCAGGATGCCGCGCAGGAACGATCTTCGCCCAGATGGGGACCTGACCGGCGCGCCGAGCACGGCCGACGTGGCGGCCAGGCCTTCAGGATCCGTCGCCTGCAGAACGCTGGCCGCAGGCCGGACGAAAAGCTGGAACGACACGTACGCGCTGACCGGATTTCCCGGCAGTGTGAAGATCGGCGTGCCGCCCCGGCCCACGAGCCCGAACCCCTGCGGCATCCCGGGCTGCATCGCGACCTTGCGGAACGCGACCGTGCCCAGATCCTGCAGGGCCGCCTTGACGATGTCGTGCTCGCCGCCCATGCTGACCCCGCCGGTGGTCACCAGGGTGTCCGCGCTGGCCAGGGCTTCCTCGATCGCGGCGAGCACCGCCTGCTTGTCGTCCGGGACGATCGGGCGACGGGCGGCGTCGTACCCGGCCTGCGCCGCGGCCCGGGCGAGCATGCGGCTGTTGGACTCCCAGATCTGGCCCGGGGTCACCGGCTGCCCGGGCTCGATGAGCTCGTTTCCGGTCGACATCACGGTGAGCCTGGGCCTCGGGCGGGCCGTGACGGTGCCCCGGCCCGCGGCAGCGAGCAGCCCGATCTGCACCGGGCCGAGCCGCGTGCCCGCGGTCAGCAGCAGGTCGCCGGGGGCCGCGTCGCCGCCGGCCCGCCGGATCGCGTTGCCCGGCTCCGGGGCCCTGGTGATCGTCACGTGCCCGTTGCCCGCGTCCCCGCCGTCCGTCCATTCCACCGGGACGACCGCGTCCGCGCCGGAAGGCAGCGGTGCCCCGGTCATGATCCGCAGGCAGGTTCCCTGGACGAGGTCGTGCCGCCGGGTATCCCCGGCCGGGACCTCGTCCTGGACCGGCAGCGTGACCGGCCGCTCCGGCGTTGCCGCGGCGACGTCGGCTGCCAGCACCGCGTACCCGTCCATGCCCGAATTGTCGAAGGGCGGCAGCGCCCAGGCGGCCGTGACGTCCTCGGCCAGCACCGCGCCGGCGGCCTCGTCGAGCCCGAGCTGGCGCGGCGGCACCGGGCGGATGGCCGCCAGCACCTCAGACAGGTAGCTATCCACCGACTGCATCGCGGCCTGCCCGGTGTGCCCGGATACGGTCACCGGCGGCGCTCCAGGCCGGCCGGCGCCCATGCGATCACGAGAGGCTGTCCAGGTAGCTGCGCAGCCACGGCACGAACTCCGGGGCGATGTCCGGACGCTCGCACGCGAACTGGATCTGGGTGCGCAGGTAGTCGAGCTTGTTCCCGGTGTCGTAGCGGCGGCCGCGGAACAGCACGCCGTGCACGCCGCCCCCGTTCCCCGCGTCGTAGTCAAGCATCGCGAGGGTCCGCAGCGCGTCGGTGATCTGGATCTCGCCGCCGCGGCCCGGGGGCGTCTCCCGCAGCACGTCAAATATCGCTGGATCGCAGACATAGCGCCCGATAACGATCCAGTTGGACGGCGCGTCTTCCGGGGCCGGCTTCTCAACCAGGTCGGTGACCGCCACCACGTCCTCGGAGTCGGTGGGCTTGATCACCGCGACCCCGTACGAGGACACCTGCTCGGGCTCGACCTCCATCAGCGCCACGACGCTGCCGCCGTACTGATGCCGGACCTCTATCATGCGCCGGAGCAGCGGGTCGCGGCGGTCGATCAGGTCGTCGCCCAGCAGCACCGCGAACGGGGCGTCCCCTACGTGCTCGGCGGCGCACAGCACCGCGTGGCCCAGCCCCTTGGGCGCGCCCTGGCGCACGTAGTACATGTCCGCGAGCTCGCTGGAGGCACGGATCAGCTCGAGGCCGGCCTTGTCGCCCTTGGCCTCGAGCACCTCCTCGAGCTCCTTGTTGCGGTCGAAGTAGTCCTCGATCGAGCGCTTCCCGCCGCTGGTGATCATCAGCACGTCGCGCAGGCCGACGGATACCGCCTCTTCAACCACATACTGGATGGCCGGCGTGTCGACGACCGGCAGCATCTCCTTGGGCGTCGCCTTGGTCGCTGGCAGGAACCTGGTCCCCAGGCCAGCAGCCGGGACGACGGCCTTGGTGATCTCTTCTTTGGCACTGGCTGTGATATCGGCCATGCTGAGAACCCTAGCTGCACTCCGGAGGGACCCGTGGACCGCACCGACCATGAAGCCACGTTGCGGTCACGCAAGGCTGCGCTGCGGCGCCAGATCGCCTCCGGCCGTCAGGAGAAAAGCCAGCTTGAACGTGACGCCGCCGCCCGCTGCACCCGCGACGCGGTGCTCTCGCTGCCGGAGATCCAGATGGCCGGGACCGTGGCCGCCTACCTGTCGGTCGGGACCGAGCCGGGCACCCGGGGGCTGGTCTATGCACTGTGGAAGCGCGGCACCTACGTGCTGCTGCCGCTGCTGCAGCCCGACAACGATCTGGACTGGGCGTCCTATGAAGGGCCAGGCTCGCTGGCCCCCGGCCCCCGCGGCCTGCTAGAGCCGACCGAACCCCGCCGCGGCGTAACGGCGGTGACCAGCGCCGACCTGGTGATCGTGCCGGCTCTGGCGGTGGACCGGGCCGGCCGCCGGCTGGGCCGCGGTGGCGGGAGTTACGACCGGGTGCTGGCCAGGACAGGCGCGGCGATCCCGACGATCGCCCTGCTGTACGACGGCGAGCTGCTGGACGAGGTCCCGGCTGGCCCGCTTGACCAGCCGGTACGCATGGTCGCGCAGCCACGGGATGGAATCATCAGGCTGCGCTAGCTGTTGCTACGATTTAGCAGTTGCAGGCGGTGAGTGCTAGCCGCAGAGGGAGGAAACGTGCCGACGTACCAGTACGCGTGCACCGATTGCGCAGATCGACTCGAAGTGGTGCAGAAGTTCACCGACGATTCGCTGACCGTATGCCCGGCGTGCGGTGGCAAGCTGCGCAAGGTCTTCTCCCCGGTCGGGATCGTCTTCAAGGGCTCCGGCTTCTACCGGACCGACAGCCGCTCCAGTCAGAAGTCTGAGCCCGCAGCGGCGTCGGCGAACGGCTCCGGCAGCAAGGCCGAGAGCAAGAAGGCCGACAGCGCCGCTGGCAACGGCTCTGCCTCGTCGGCCGAGGCGTCCGGCAGCGGGAACTCGAAAAAGAGCGAGAAGGTCGGCACCGGCTCGTCGACATCATCGGGCTCGAAGGTCGCCTGACCTGCCGTGCCCGGGCTGGCCAGCATCGGCGTCATCGGCGGCTCCGGGCTGTACGAGTTCCTGGATGACGCCGAGGAGATCCTGGTCGAGACCCCGTTCGGCA
>Ga0335075_10002944_pt1 | contig 27229 bp, 18 predicted proteins | sample Lox_Sample_24_FD_206723 | JGI IMG/M metagenome (GOLD analysis project Ga0335075, IMG submission 206723) | Soil microbial communities from Loxahatchee National Wildlife Refuge, Florida, United States - Lox_Sample_2.4 | ecosystem: Environmental > Terrestrial > Soil > Wetlands | place: USA...
GGCGGATTCACCACCGTCGCCGCCGGGATCTCCGCCCAGGGCCTGACCGGGTTCGCCCGGGACAACATGGGCCTGACCGGACCCTGGCCGTACCTGCTGTTCCTGGCCCTGGACGGCGCGGCCGGGGTGTGCGCCGTGCTGCTGACCCGGCGCGCCGCGCGGGCCGAATCCGGGCTCGCGCCCCGCCTGGCCGTCTGGGGCCTGGTCGCCGCCTCCGCAAGCTTCAACTGGACCCACGCGCCGCACCGCCCCGGCGCCCCAGAGGCATTCGGGCTCATGCCTGTCATCGCCGCCGTCATGTTCGAGTTCACCCTGCGGGAACTGCGGCAGCGGGCCGCGGGCCGGGCCGACCGGCAGATGGCCCCGGTGCGCTGGCTGTACCCGGCCGAGCGCATCCGCGTGCAACGGCTGCTCGCCGCCGACGAGCACATCTCGGCGCAGGCCGCCACCCGCCGCATCCGGACCGAGCAGGCAGCCAGGCGCCTGTACCAGCTCCGCCGCGCATTGCACGCCCGGGAGCAGGCCGCCCGGCCGGGAGCCCTGGCGGACCCGCACGCCCGCGTCGCCGAGCGCCGCGCGCATGCCGCCCTCATCCGCGCCGGATTCAGCGACCCGGCCGTCGCTGCCGACGTTCTCCGCCAGGTCCAGGTACTCACTCGGACTGCGCACCTGGCCCGGCTGGACTACACCACCGCCGAGGCCGCCCGGGATGCCATCGCCAGCTTGCTCGCCGCCGACCCGCCGCCCGAGCCGGCGGCACCGGCCCTGCCGCCGAGAGCTCCGGGCGGCGCGCCCGAAATCCTCCCACCCCCGGCTGCCGCCCCGGCCACCCCCGCCCTACACAGCCAGCCGCTCCCCGGACCCGGACCCATGTCGGCCCAGCAAACAGCGCCGGGGGACAGCCAGCAAGCGGGTGTCGGCCACGACGGCGAGATCGTTGCAGCCGCTACGGGCGTCCTGGCCGAAGCCCGCCAGCACGGCGAGCGGCTCAGCCAGAAAGCGCTCGGCGGCAAGCTCCGCCGCGACGGCTACCGCGTCGCCAACCGTAGCCTGCGCGGGCTGCTGGCCGCTGCCTCGGGCCAGATCGCAGCAAGCTCACCGCTCGAACCCGGCAAGACACCAGCAGGACCCGCTGCCCCCGGGCACATGATCAACGGCAGCCACACGACCCTGGCCTCACGGCTGCCCGGACACGAGCCCGGCTCTGGTCTCGCCGGGCCGCCGGGAGGCCAGTGATGCCCCCGCGCTCCGCCGCACCTGACCTCGCCCGGGAGGACGAGCGCCAGTGGAAGCTGGCCGGTCTCCGTGCCCGCCTGCACGAAGACGCCCAGGCGCTGCGCACCCCCGCCGAATGGGTCGCGCGGCTGCGCCTGGCCGCGCTCATGCCCGGCGAGGACTTTGCGAACATCCTGCTCGTCTCCTCCGGGCGGCCCGGCGCCACCATGGTCCGGGACTACCGGCAATGGACCACGAGCGGACGGCAGGTCCGCCGCCACGAGAACGGCATCGAGACCTTCCACATCCCGCCGCGGCTCGCCCCCGGACGACCGCAAGACCGCGGCGAACGTGACGACGAACGGCCGCCGACCTGGCGGGATGCCGACCGGGTGGCCTACGTCTGGGACCTGTCACAGACCACCGGCCAGCCCCTCACCGCCCCGGGCAGGCTGCCTCCGCCCGGCCAGGCCCAGGCGGGCCTGTGGGACGCGCTATGCTGGCTGGCCCGCCGCGAAGGATTCGCCATCGAACGCGAAGACGGCGCGCCAGCCGACGGCACCACCTTCTGGGCCGCCCGCCGCATCCGGCTCCTGCCCGGCCTGACCGGCGAACAGGACATCTGGGCGCTGGTGCACCAGCTCGGCCACGTCCTGCTGCACAGCGTCCCGGGCGGTAACCCGCCCGGGACGACCACCTCCGGCTGCACAGGGGTACGCAAGGCCGAAGCCGACTCCGTCGCCTACATCACCTGCGCCCGGCACGGCGTCACCGCCAGCGGTGAACTCGCCTACCCGGCAAGCTGGGCGGGCCGCGACCCGCGCGCCCAGCCCGCGGCAACCGTCCTCGCCGCCGGGCACCGCATCACCACAGCCGCTGCCCGCATCCTCCGGCATACCGACCGCATCCTGGCCGGCGACGATCCCGCGCCGGTCCCTGTTCCCCGCCAGCAGCCCGCCGCCCCGGCCGCCAGGCATGCCCGGAGTCGGCAGGCCGGTGTCGTCAGCCGCCAGGCCGCTGCCCCGGCCACGCGTCCCGCGGCGTCCCGCCCGCAGGCCGGGCCGAGCCCGCGCACCCTGGCCGTCCTGCGCGATGCCGAGACCTACTTCACCAGCCAGCTCGCCGGAAGCTGGGCGCCCGGCTACCTGGCCAGCCGCGGCATCAGCGAGGCAACCGCACGGGACTGGCACACCGGATACGCCCCCGCCGGGTGGACCGCGCTCACATGCCACCTGCGCGGCCTCGGCCACGACGACCGCGAGATCCAGGCAGCCGGGCTCGCTAAGCCGTCCTCCCGCGGCACCCTCATCGACATCTTCCGGGACCGGGTGATGCTCCCCGTCTACGACGCTGGCAGAACGCTCGCTGGATTCATCGGACGCGCCCACCCGCGCACTGACTCCAACCCCGACGTGCCGAAATACCTCAACAGCCCCGAGACGGCCGGATACAAGAAAGGCAGCCTGCTGTTCGGGCTGCACCAGGCCCGGCCGGCCCTGGCCGGCGGGGCTACGCCCGTCATCGTGGAAGGACCGTTCGACGCCATCGCGATCACCACCGCCGATCCCGGTCGGCATGCCGGGCTCGCGCCGTGCGGCACCGCCCTGACCAGCCAGCAAGCCGCCCTGATCGGCCAGGCCGCCGACCTGGGCCGCACCGGCATCCTCGTCGCCTTCGACAGCGACGCCGCCGGCCGCAGGGCCACCCTCCGCGCCCACGGCATCCTCCTGCCGCTCACCCCGAAACTCCAAACAGCGCTGCTGGACGGCAAAGACCCGGCCGAGATCCTCCAGCACCACGGCCCGGACACCCTGCGCGGCATCCTCCGCGACCGCCGCGAGCCCCTGTCCGCCATGCTCATCGACGCCAAGATCGAGTCATCGAACCCCCGGCTGGATGACCCGGTGAGCACGTACCTGGCGATGCTGAAGGTCGCCGTGCTGATCGCCGACCTGCTGCCGGAGGAGACCGTCTGGCACATCCGCCGTATCACCGCTGGCCGGGAACTCCAGATTGTTGATGACGAGCTTCGCCACGTGGACAATCCGGAACTGGTTGAGATCGTCCGCATCGTGCCCGCCGAGACCGCCTACCAGATCGTGCGGACCGCCGCGAAACTAGACTTCGACGTCTCCGACGTCCTCACCGTGGTCGCCAACGCTGTCGCCCTCGGCGCTCGCTCCCCAAAAGAACGACGTCGCGGCCTGCGCGATGATCCTAGCCCTCTTCACTCTGACCCCAGTGCCGCAGCCCCCGTACTCGCCAGGAGCAGCTTTCCCTGCCCGCCTCTGGTCCCGGGAGCGAGCAGTGCACTATCTACCTCGTTGTCCCGCGCCGGACCATCCGTCAGTCGGTCCCTGCCGCTGAGACGTCCGCTAACTTGAGTCGACCGCGTCCGGTTGCGTCGTACGGCTGCGGTCGCCGGATTCACGGCTTCATCAGAGACATCGGCGTAAGATGCCGATTCGTCATCCGCACCGGTCGGCTTAGCCATGACGAAGGATCTGCGCAGGAGTCGGCTTCTCCGGTCGACGTTGTCTTAGCGGGAGTCGACCGAGGTCGAATGTCGGCGCTCGTAGTTAAGGTGATGCATAGAAGAAGGGCAAGGTGGAGTGAAGGCAGGTTTTTGACCACGCCCGGGGCTGACGTGGAAAGGAGGTTTCTGGCCGAAGGGGCAGAAAGAGCGGATCGTTTTGTACGCGAACCCCGTAGCCGCTACTCCGGTCATGTCGCGGCCGGCATTTCAGAACCTATAAAATAAAAGTAAAACGGCTGCCTTTTTTATTCAGAAGATGGTAAATTAGATGTAGCGAGAGACTCAGTTCTCAGGGTGATCGTGAAATTTACTGCTGCATTGTTTAGGAGGCGGGCCTTGGAGGCATCGTGCGGATATGCTCATCGAGTTCCGGTCGGTGGCGTCGGCCCTGGCGAGCGGGATAGCGGTCGAATTCCGGTGTCTCGGGGATGAGCGGCATCGGCTCGGCGCAGACAAGTCAGGCTAAGCGACGTAACCCAGGTGCCGAACTGCGGCGCTTCCGGCCGCAGCTGACCCTGGGGTACTACCAGGCGCTGCAAGCACTGGTGCAAGACCTCGAAGGGCAGAGCCGCGAGGAGAGCATCAGACGGGTGCGGTCGTCCATTGACGTCGGCGAGGCGCGGAAAGTGCAGCTCCAGAGGATGGCTGTCGAGGACGAACGTCTTCAGCCGACTGTCGTTTACCTTGCGACACTGCGTGTGCTCCGCGACCTCGTCTCGCAAGGCTGGATGCCCGGATGCGATGACAACGGGATCTACATCCTCCCACCTGACTTGTCGGCCGACAGCGACGACCCGTCAGAGGTCAAGTCAGAGGTGCGAAACTCGTTCCGTTTCGCAGTGGCTGATCAGCTTCTGTCGCCTTCGGTGTCATCGTTTATCAGGCGCATGGAACGCAACGGTATAGGTCAGCTATTTGCGGACGGTCCGGAACTGGCCGGACGGGTCGCTGGCATGGCGGTGGAAAGTACGGAGACGGACCTTAATATCCTTCCGGTTCTTGAACTGGTAATGCCCGAGGCCCGTGATCCTTTCACCAAAATCAAGCTTCAGGATGTGTGGCGATACTCCCGCCTGCAATGGTCGATTCCGTATCAGCAGACTCCGGGGCGCAACGTTCACTACCTTATCCGCGATGCTGCCGGACCCAACAGGTCAGTGATCGGCATCGCGGCACTGGGTAACGCCATCCTCGGCCTCTCTAAGCGGGATGATGCGCTCGGATGGTCCGTCCAGTCCCTTGCTAAGCGCCTGGAGGCGTCAACTGACGGGGACAGGCGGAGAGTTGCCGGCCATCTCGTGGAGTTCATGCGCAGCGAGTTGTCCCGTGTCTACGCAGACGATTTCGAGCTGGCGGGCATGTCCACGCCTGACAAGGTTCGCTACCTTGAGCGGATCGAGGCCGAGGCGGCTTCCGCGCGCCGGGCAGACCTACAGCAAGCTGGCGATGAGCGCACCGCGGAGTACCGGCTGACTCGCCGGGCGCACGATCTAACAGAATCCGGCCACGCTGAAGAGGCGGACTGGACGGCGGTCGCCCGCACGCAGCTTTACCGGCGCAAGCGCGCCGCGAGCCTGGCGGATGCGTACCGCACGCTGGCCGTATTCGCGGACGCCGGCGTTGAGGATGATCCGGGGCGCATGGTCGGCCTGCTGGAGAAGGAGCAGGGACGGCGAGCGATCGAGACGGTCCTGCGCAGGATCAAGCAGCAGGCGCTCACCGAGAACGTCATGGAACTCATCACCTGCGGTGCCGTGGCCCCGTACAACCAGTTGCTCGGCGGCAAGCTGGTGGCCATGCTGATGACGAGCCCGCAGGTGGCCGTCGATGTCAAGAGGCGCTATGAGGGGCGCGTCAGCCTCATCGCATCGGGGATGGCCGGCAGGCCGGTGACCCGCGTGGCAGCGCTTTCCGTGCTCACCACGTCGAGCCTGTACGCGGTGGGCAGCGCGCAATACAACCGCGTGCGGATACCGGGCGAAGTGCTCGGGAGGCAGGGCGACATCCGGTACCAGCGGGTAGGGTCAACCGACAGCTTCGGCACTGTCCAGTTCGCGTCCGACACCACGGACTACCTTAACGCCGCCGCCAGAGTGGCCAACAGCCACCGCCGTATGGTGAACCACCTGTTCGGCGAAGGGATCAGCCCTAAGCTCCGGTCTCTTCGCCTGGGCCTAGAGGCGCTCGGGCTGAGGCCGGATGAGTATCTTCGCCATCACGCCCCGCGGCTGCTCTATGCGGTGCCCCTGGTGCGCAACACCGATGATCTCCTGCTCGGACTCAGCCGGGAGCCCGATTACGTCCTGCCCCTCGAAGGCACGGGCGAAGAAACGACGAAGGCCATCGCCCGGTACTGGGCGCAGCGGTGGCTGGGAAACCGCTTGCGGCAACCGGGGCTAACTGACAACCTGCGGGAGGCCAGGCGGGACGACATGCTGCTGAGCAAGGTGAGCAGCGACCTGAGCGGCTATCTCCGCGACGACCCGTACGCCGTCGGACTGTTCGCCGCCGCGCCGCTGGAGGTGCGCAACAGCGCGGGGCCGATCTCGTTCGTGGAGCGCCTGTACCGGAACGCCAACAGCTACGCGGACCGTCTTACGAATGACCAGCTGGAGTGGATTCACATCGATCTCGGCTTGGACGACTACATCGTCCGGTGCGCCCGGGACGGCATGCAGCTGATCATTACCGGGAATCCGGGCGACGGCAAGACCTTCCTCATCCAGCGGCTGAAGGAACGCCTCAAGGATGAGTTCGGCGCAGTAGTGATCGCGGATGCGAACGAGTGCACCGACGAGGAGGTCCTTTCGGCCTGGCGTTCGTGCGAGGAGAACGGCCTGCCATTCATCCTCGCCATCAACGAGTGGCCGCTGTTCGAACTCCGGAGGGCAGCCCGCGCCCAGGGATTCGCGCCGGTCGAGGAGGCGGTCCGCCAGGTGCAGGAGGCGGTCTACTACTGGACGCCGCCCGAGCCCGCCAGGGGCCGGGTCCGCGTGGTCGACCTGAACCTGAGAAACGTCCTCACCCCCGATGTGACCAGGGCAGCGATCAGCAGGCTTACCGCTGACCGCTTCACAGACGGCCTGGACGATGCTGACCCGGCGGTCGGCAACGTCGCGCTGCTCCGCACGGCCCGGGTCAGCGAGCGGATGGCCTCGCTGCTCGCCCACGCGTCACGGCAGGGCGAGCACGTTACGATGCGCCAGCTGATGGGATTCTTCGCGTACGTCATTACCGGCGGCACCGACTCGGTGGCCAGGATCGCGGACCGCGACACCGGGCGGTACCTTTACGCGAGCCTTGCATTCGAGATGGGCGCAGGACCTATCTTCGACTTGGTAAGGCGGTCCTTCGACCCGGCTAATGTCACGCACCCGTCCTTTGACGAAGACCTGTGGCGCGGCACGACAAGGGCAGAAGACTGGCTGGACCCAAGCGCCCGCCCGCAGGCCGCGGCATCATTCCAGGGCGAGGAGAACCGGCGGCTGTATTTCAGGGCGACGAAGCGGCGTTTCTTCTTCGAGCACGTGGCCGGGGAAGAACTGCTGCGCGCACTTCCGCACGATGAGGAAGAATTCGGTAATATCCTTCACAGCGGGCTGCAGGGCGATCCGCAACTGGTCCGCAAGATGATCATGGCCGTCAACCGTTTCTACCAGCCGGACAGCAGTGATGATGAGGCAACCAGGCTTACCCTGTGGCAAAGCCATCGGTATGACGTACAGGCGCCGGCCGCCTTCGTCGCCGTGGCACAAGAGACGAGCGATGTCATGACGGTGGAGGGGCCAGCTTTCGCTGACTGGGTAACCGCATGGCTTCCGGAGGGAATGCGGCAAGTCACTCAATTCGCCCTGACGGCCCACCCTGAACAGGACCGCCCTACGCGCCTGCTCGTCGATCGCGAGATGTTCCTGACGCTCCAGGAGGCAGCTGTCGGGCTCGGCAGGTCCACGTGGTCGCGCAGCGTGGCCCGCAAGGTCACGAGATTCGTCGATGAGCTGAACCGCACGCACCATGAGCCGAAACAACTGTCAGACCTGGAGATCCGCAACGTGGATACCAGTGCGCTCGCCACGGTGCAGGTCCGGAGAGATCCTCCGAGGTACATGCTGTGAGTGAATGGGAGTCACCCGGCGAACTACTGCGGCGCATTTACGAGGAGGAGTTCGGATTCATCCCGATAAATGCCTCAATGAAGCCCGTGCACGTGGCCAACGGCCTCTACCGCAGGCTCTGCGGCGTTACCTATGACCACAGGCCGCTGGCGGGCGTGATGCGCCAGTACGTCAAGAACCAGCGGGGAGGCGTGGTAGAGGAGCGCCTGTCCAACAGCGACATTCTTGAACGCTACTCCGACATGTTTACGGACGTTCACGGCAACCGCCCGTCCGATGAGAAGATGACCCGATTCCGGTCGCTGGCCAAGGAGACCCTGGGCGCAGACGACGCGGTCTTCTTTCCGTCCCAGGCCTCGTTTACCCTTTCCCATCGCAAGATGATCAGCTCCGATATCTCCGACAACGGAGCAGGCGATTTCATAGCCGCATTCCTCACAGCCGGCCAGCCGCAGGTCAAGCCGACCGCAGCCGCCCTGGTCGAGACGCTCCTGGGAGACGATACCGATCCGTGGACCACCATCGCGTGGCCGCTGCTGGGCGCAGGGGCGGAACGGGACTCACTGCTCGCAGGCGCAGCACTGGAACGTGCCGAGCGCGCAATGCCGCTGCTCGGCACAGACAGCAGCGGGCAATTCGAGTCGCCGACCCTCCGCGCCCTGCGGCTGCACTTCGAACGGCTCGCCGCATACGAGGAACTGCACGGAGCCAAGCTGGCGACACTGCGCAGGCTCATCATGTTCGGCGTTTTCACCCTCCACGTGCAGATGATCCGGCGGTGCGGCGACCACCTCGGCCACGGGCCGCGCCCGCCGATCCTGCTGGACCTGTTCGAGGGGCGGAAGCGTTCCCTGAGAGAGGCATCGGCGGCGACCCTCCAGGGCGCCCTGCGCGCCATCGAGCAGATCGTCGTCCACCGCATCCACACAGAACTTGAGCCCTTGTGCGAGGACGGGGACGCCGGGGCATACCTGGCCCGCCTGCCGCACGATTCGGGTACCGCGAGAATTCGCGCCGAATACGGCGCCCACCTTCACGGCGGCAACTCCCTGGACGCGCTTACCGAAGCCTACTGGGTCACCGGATACGAGGAACTCAAAGTGGGTTCACGGAAGGGGTTCCCGTGGAATGCGCTGCTGAACCTCGGGCGCAGGGCGGGGTACCTGCTTCCCTACGATGACCGGGGAAGCGGGGGAAGGGAGCACAAGCGCTACGGGGCCAGCGCGGAATTCGCCGAGATCATCGTGGCTGCCACTGTCGCTCCCGGCGATCCGGTCGAGTTCGACGTTTTCCTGGACCGCCTGCGGGATTCCTTCGGGATCGTCGTGGGAAGACGGGCGGACTTCGAGATAATCCGCCGTAACGACCTCCAGCCGTCAGGCGCGCTCCAGAGGTCAGTCTCGGTGAACGAGAGCGACCTGCGCGCTAACCTCACGGCGTTCCGCGACCTTATCGTAGACATTGGGTTCGCGAAGTCGTACGCGGACGGCCGCACCATCGTGACAACTGATGAGGGGCGGCGATGACCCAGACGCGGCTCAGCGAGGCGTCTCTCGTCGCGTGGCTGCTCGGCCGGGCGGTCGCAGAAGCAAGAGGCCGCCCCGGCATCCTGGTCCGTGACGTGCCGCACCTGGACATGAATGCTGTCCTGGCCGAGCTCGAGGTCGTCCGCAACCAGGACGAGGACGGCCTGCGGCTCGCCTACCTCAACCCGCAGGCAGACGAGGCGGCCCGGCGGGCGGGAATCCCTGAGCCTGTGTTCACGACCAGGGTCGAGCAGGCCGAACTGTGGCGTAACACTCCCGGCCTCGAAGCGCTCATCGTGGTGATCACGGAGGAAGACGCCGCCAAGCTGACCTCGCTGGAGGACTTCGCGCACATCGGGCCAGCGCAGTTGCGCGCGACGCTAGTCCGCACGGCGATCGGCAGGTTCGAGGAGATCAACGAGGTTCTCCCGCGCTGGTGGGACATGATCGGGAAGGACGAGCAGATATCGTTCTCCGATCTTGTTGACTACTACACCGCCCTAGAGGGGCTTGAGCCCGACGACGTGAAGGAGCAGTCGGCTCAGCAGATCAACCGGCTGGGCCTGCTCCCGGACCCCGGGTTCTTCGATGACCCGAAGCCGGGTCAGCTCAGGGATAAGCTCGAAGACAACAGGTCGCTTGCCCTTCGGCTCGCCAATTTCAGCGAGGAGGACCGCGCCAGGGTCAATTCTGCGCTCAGCGCGGAGAAAGACCCCGCAAGACGCGCAGACCTGCGCAGGCGGCTACGCGACCTTCAGGAGTACCGCCGCGGCCGTCAACTCGGCCTCACAGCCGAGCAGGCCATGGAACTGCTGAAACTGCGCGCGAGGAAGCCTGCCCCGAAGCCGCCCGCCCCTCCGGCACCCGAGTTGCCCCCGCCGGGCATGGACCCTGGAAACCAGCCCACGGCAGGTCAGGACGAACCGCCCCCCAGGCCTGCGCCGCCGCCCGTAGAGGACTTCACCGACCTGGCCGTAGCTAACCTTCTTCACGACCCCCCCGACGATCCGGACGAAGGAGAGGAGGACGAGGACACCTCCGACGAGGCGCTCAACACGGCTGTCGCGGAATTCCGCCAGAAGCTGGAGGACGAGGTCGGCGACTCGGCAGTCCGGCCCACGCCGGTCGGGGTGACCCTGCCAAGCGGGAAGCACATCGACGCTGAGATTCAGACAGACGTACTGAACTTCATGAACAAGATGGTCGGGGACGGGAGGTATGGCGGACTGATTCGCGGCGCGGGCACCGAGGTCTCAGCGATCGTCCGCAACTTCCAGCAGCAGTCGGACGTCATCACGCCCTGGCTGAGAGAGAACATCCTGGAGTACCTCGACGCGTTCGCGCAGTCGCCGTCCCCCGGGCTGGATCGCATCCGCCAGGCCTTCGCCCGCTTCGACCAGGGCCGCAGCCAACTGCTGCCGCACATCGGGGTCCTGTGCACGCAGCCGCTGCCCTTCGCCGCCGCGCAGGAGACACGGCCACTCCTGAAGCCTGTCGTGGACGCCTACCAGGAACTGCTGGCGGCGATACGGTCCTCCTACGCAGAACTCCACGAGGAATGGGGCGACGATGCCCGCGCCCTGATCGAGCACATCATGCTCATCGACACGGTGTTCTCGGCAGACGTCGACTCCCCAGGCGGGAACGCGGGTACCTTCGTCGCGCTTCTCACGCCACTTCACCCGCTGCTGCTGTGGCACTACTTCGAGTACGCCACCGTGATCAGCGAGCAGCGCGAGCAAATGAGCGGCAAAGACCGCGCCCTCGTCCGGTCAGAGCTGAAACTGCACGGCGTCCCGTTCTTCCTGACATCCATCGGAGTTCCGCGGATCATCTCCGGTAACGCTTCCTTTAGCCTGACCTACACAGGGAAGTACGCGGAACTCCCGTACTTCAGCGAGCGCGCGACCATTCCCGATCCCAAAGACGGGCTCAAACCGATCAGCAGGCTGATCGAGGCGTTCATCTCGCTGTACCCGTCAGCTGCTGAGGGACTCCGCCTCGCGCTGCTCGACCCGCCGGCCGATGTTGCGAGCACTTTCCTTCCCCTGTTCTGCGACCTCGCGGATGCCGGGCGGCTCCGCGGCGCCCATGTCACGATCCTCAGGCGCAAGCACGGCGCCGGGACCGAACTTAATCTCTACCCGGATGCGGAACGGCGGGTCCAGCAGCGGTTCGGCAACCACACCGACCGCCGGTTCACCTTCGAGACCCTCTACGTGGCGCCTGGCGCCATGGGACCCCCGGACGGGTGCATGCCCCACATCATGGTCGCCTTCGACCAGGGCGAGCGCCGCACCACCGACGCCGGGGCCCCGGGCAGCCAGATCCAACCGCTCGCGAACCGCCACCGCCTCGTCTACAGGGTCAGCACCAGGAACCTTGACCTGGAGCCGGCCCTCGGCGGAATCCTCGCCGACTACACGCAGTTCGCGAAACTCGCAGGGGGCGCGAACATCGTCTCCTACCCCACCATCCACCAGTCACGCGAACTGCGGGACCGCATGGCCGACGGCGCCGGCAAGGTTCCCTGGTACGTGATCGCGGACGGACACGTCGATCGCGACCTGCAACTGGGCAGCTTGCGCGTGCTCATCGACCGGGACAGGTCAAGAGCCGTCGCGGCCTTTGCCAAGGAGCCCCACCCGTTCCGGCGCATCCTGCGGGACGAGGTCCGCAAGTTCAACACCTACGTCACCAGCCAGGAACTGGACAACCTCCTGGAAGCGCTCAGCGACCTCCTCGACGCCGGCATCCTCTCGCTCCGCCCCGGGCGCACGGGCGAACCCGACCCGGCGCACATCAGGGGCATCCTCGGGCTCCTCGTCGCCGTCAAGGCGCTGGAGGATGCCGGGCCGGAGGGCTTCGACCGGGTCATCCTCAGCCTGGATGATGAGCAGGCACAGCGCTGGCTCCACCTCAACGAGGACCGGCGCCGCGCCGACCTGCTCGTCATCGACGGCAAGGACAGCCAGTTCACCGTCACCGTCGTTGAGGTCAAGGCACGGCGCCTCTTGACTGCCGAGTACTCCGTTACCAGTGGAATGGTGGCCGGCCCGGCGGTCGACCAGGTCCTGTCGACCCATCGGCTGCTTCGCCCCGTGTTCGACCCTTCCGCCACTGACGTGCTCGTCACGCCGTCCAGACGGGAGATCCTGCGCGAGCACCTGTACCGGGAACTCTCCAAGGGGAAATACGACGTGGAGACCAGGAAGAGGTGGGCGAGGATGTCGCAGCACCTCTTCGACGCCGAACGCCTTGACGTAGCCCTCCGGTGTGAACTCGTGGACGTCCAGCTCGGAATGGCGACCGCCAGCCTTGAGCCCACGCGCGAGTGCAGGGCCGCCGACGGCGACGTCCTTGTCCCCGTAACTCTCCGGCACCTGAACGAGAAGGGCGTCCCTGTCCTCGAACAGGCGCTGACCGAGCCCCCGGACGCTCCCCGGGAAGAAGGACCAGACGGAGGATCCGGACCCCCAGCACCTGACGACGGCGGGACACAGGGAACACAGCATCCCAATTCCCCCCAGGCCCCCGCAGGCCAGGAACCGTCAGCGCAGTCCGGTCCCACCGAAAGCAGCACCGAACGACCCAGGATGTTCATCGGTAATGCCACCAGCGGCTACGGGCAGCCAAGGGAAATCTGGCTCGATCCCCAGAACCCCGACCAGGCCCTGAACAACCCGCATATCTCGATCTCTGGCGAGACGGGAAGCGGGAAGACCCAAGCGGTTAAGGCGATCGTCCACGACTTCCTGGGCCAAGGGCTGCCCACACTGATACTTGACTTCAAGGACGACTACTCAAGCCTCGCCTACGCTGCGGTGGAGGGCTTCACAGTCCACGACGCCAGCTTCGGTGCCCTGCCCTTCAACCCCATGGTTCCACCTATCGATCCGCAGACGGGCCGGGCCAACCCGATCGCCCACGTCCATGAACTGGGCAACATGCTCCAGCGGATCTACAAGCTCGGCGACCAGCAGGCGTTCCAGCTGCGCGAGGCCATGAAGGAGACGTACGAAATCTCCGGAGTCGGGTTCAGGCCGTTCACGCCGTCCCCAGACCAGGAGTACCTGCCGTTCGAGGCCATCGGTGATGTCCTGCGCCGCGAGGAGGCGACAACTCTTCTCGGCAGGCTCTCGCCGGTCTTCGACCTTGGCCTGTTTAACCAGGCCAACGTCCAGTCCGGACTCGATGACCTGCTGACCCAGCCCACCGTGGTGCGGCTCAGCCAACTCCCCGGCGACCAGGTGAAGAACGCAGTCGCAGAGTTCTTCCTCATGGCCCTTTACGGCTTCCTGATCCGCAGGCCCCAGCCGCACCGGCTGGAGCAACTCCTCGTCCTGGACGAAGCATGGCGGCTCGTGAACTCCCCGTTCCTCGAACCGCTCATGCGAGAAGGACGCGCATTCGGGTTGGGCGTCATCATCGCGACCCAGTTCCCGAAGGACCTGCCGGACCAGATCTCCGGGTCAACCGCCACCAGGCTGTACTTCAGCCAGACCAAGGCCGAGCAGATCCGCGAGATCCAGCGCACGCTCATCGGGAAAACGTCCGGCAGCGAGGCCGAGCACCTCGGCAACACAATGCGGGGCCTGGCCCCCCTGGAGTGCCTGATGCAGAACATCCACTACAAGCCGTGGATCCGGCTCCGGACAATCCCGTACTTCGAGCGCACCAAGTCTGATCAGCACAGCCCGGAGTGATCTCCCGGCAGCTGAACGGCGTGGAGCAGCTACAGCGGCAACATCCCGGGAGTGCGAGGTGTCTGAAGAACCGGAGCACGACGTAAGCGTCGGGGTCCTTGAAACGAGGGTCCGACACAGGATGCGTGGGTGCCTTCTGCGGTACCTGCCTGATGTGGGTAGGGCCGCACCGAGACCTGGAGGAAGAAGCGGAGGAGGACGCCACGCGACACAACGACGCCGTACGAGAGCAGCGTCGGCTTCCTGCTGCCCACCAGGCATTCGTGCGTTTCGATCAGGACGAGCCCGACCATGTCGACGGGCTGATCGAGGACGATCCTGACTTCGGTCCTTACTATGCGCACTGCGAAGACTGCCACGGCGACGTCAGCCTTGGGCGCATGGCTGAAGATGAGGCAGCAAGTGAGGCTAGGCAGCACCGAGATGCATTCGCGGCACTTGACCGCTGCCTCAACGCCCGACCAGCGGGGCGTCCCGCTCTCGCGGAGGTATCCCCAGATCGTTACGCCCCGTTTTCCTGGACGATCGAGGCGGCTGCGCCAAACGATGCGCTCTGGCTGCTCATGACTAGCCTTATCCGGCGACGGCCATGCGAGCGAGAGGTCATCGCGTTCAGACTGTGTGCGCGTCGGCACCAGTGGATTCTGCTTACCCTGTGTTCAGCCCTCGATATGGGCGCGCTCCCTCGGAATGAGGTCCATGCCTTCCATGCAGACGCCGCACGAGATCGATGACTTGCTTGCTGAGCAGTTGATTGGCAGGTCGATCCGGCAGTTGCAGGTGCTGGGGGTCAACTCGCTAAGACAGTCGCGCCCTCTGCTGCTGAGCTTGTCGGTGAGTAGGTGGTCAGCATTCGTTGTGAGAGGCGAGTCATTGCCGTCTCGACCGCCGCTTATGAGATCCGCGTGGATCTACAGCGAACCGGACGAGTGACCTGGCTGGGGAGTGCCGATGCCTGGCAGGTATCAAGTGGGGCTCCCCTTCCGACAGTCCGTCTGCTGCTAGAAGACGGTACTGGCCTGGACTTCACCGAGCCAGCGAAGACGAAGAGGATAACCGTGTCGCTGCTGTCAAAGTCGGCCTAGCCTCTGTGGTAGTGACCCCCGCACAACTCCCGGTGCGCAAAGTGACAACGGCGTTGGCGCACGCCATAACGGCAGAGTGCTTCGCTGTCGCCGGATCGCACGCAAGAAATCATGCCAGCCAAGGGGAACCAGACGGACGGTTTGGTCAGGGCCGCACGTAACCACGGTATCCCGGTACCTCACGGTGCCACGGCTGGCGACCGTGTGCTACCAGCGTGGCTCTGGCGGCTGGGGGCAGTAATATATAGGGCTGGTATACCGAGCGGGTTCGCGGCGGGGGAGCGTGCAGGCCAGGCTCATGCCCGCCAGCCACCCGACACCGGGAAAGAGCACGTTGAAGGCGACGAGCCAGCCGAGACCCTCGACGTGGCGGATCGCGCCGATCAGGCTAGGCAGGAGGTACACCACCAGAAGCCCGGCGATCAGCGCACCCCAGAACAGAGGATTTTGAGCTAACGCGTTCATACCTGCCTCCATTGCCAGTATCTCACGGAGCAAGCCCGGGGCGCGGGGCGTTCTGGGCGGCGGCCGCGCGGGTCGGGGACGGGGCTGGCTGCTGGAGTCGGCCGTTGATGGCAGCCCGGATGCCGTCCGCGGTCGTGCAGGGGAAGCTCTCGGCTGCGAGCTGGGCTGCGGTCCGGTCCGCGGAGGCATGGGCGCCTGCGGTGTCGGCGATCACCGTGTTGCGCCCCGCCGCGGTCAGGCCATTGGCGTGCTGCCTCGCGGAATGCGAGGCCGCGGCGCGGTCCAGGTCGGCGGCGCGGGCATGCTCGGCGCGAGCAGCCCTGTCCTCCTGGCTGCGGGCACGGGCGAGCCAGGCGATCACCTCGGCGGGCAGGCTGGTCGATGCCTCCAGGGCTGTGGTCAGCTCGTCGGGGCTGAGCCGTGATCCGCGCTCGGCCAGGGCGCGGGCTTGCAGCCGCTCGGCGATCCGCCGCCCGCGCTGCTCGGCGTCCTGATAGAAGTCCGGACGGGGACCAGGCTGAGGAACGCTCGCGCTGGCGGCCTCGGCAGCGTCGGGCAAGAAACCGGTGCCGGGCATGTTGGCCTCGATTCCTGGCCGTGTGCTGGCTGGCTGGCCCGGGCGCGCGTGCGGCTCCCGGGCGAACAGGTGCACGGCCTCCTGCATCGCCTCCAGCGGGTCGGCTCCCTCGGCGCGGAGCCTGTCATAGCGGGCCATGGCGTAGGGGTGCAGGACACGCAGGCGCCCCTCGGCCTTGCGCAGCGCCGAGGCCGCTTCGGGGTCGGTGTCGGCGTACGGGGCGGCGGCGCCCCAGACACGGCCGACCTGGAGCAGATCAGCTTGGGCCAGCCACCGCGCGTCGTGGGCGGGCGCCCACCGTGCCCTGGCGTCGGCGCGGGCGGCGCGTTCCTGTTCCTGGAGCGCCCGGCGCTGCTGTTCGGTGCGGGCGGCGTCGCGGGCAGCGCGGGTCGCTTTGCGGCGCGCGGCGATCTCGTAAGCGGCGCCGACCATGGCGACGAGCTGCGCCGCTTTCTGGGAGGAGTGGCTGAACGCTTCGCCGAACGGGTCGGGGTGGTGTGCGGACGGGTCCATTGTCATATCTGTCTCCTTCGGTGCGCCGATGCGGGCTGGGGATTACGTGCTGCCATGGCGGCGGGGCGGCGCGGGAGCGCGCGGGGCGGGCCTGCGCCTGGTGGCCGCGAGGGGGTCGGCGGGGACAGGCTGGGGCGGGGCCGGGAAGGAAGCGCCCGCCAGCGATGCCGGGCTCAGCACCTGGGGCGGTTTGCTGCGGCCAGGTCCCGCTCGGGTGCCGGCGGCGGCGTGCAGCCGCTCGGCTGCACGCAGCGCGCCGGCCGCCTGGGCTGCGTGCTGCTGGGCTTGCCGCAGCCCGGCGACCGCTTCGGCGAGGGAGGCCAGCCGGGTGAGCAGTACGATTGGGGCGAGCGACGGGTCCTTGGTCAGGTAGGCGAAGGCGGCGATCAGCCGGGCGGCGCGGCGCAGGCTGTTCCCGGCCGGGGTCGGGGCGGGGATGCGGGCGTACGGGGCGCGTGCGGCCCGGTCGTAGGCGTCGGCGGCCTGCCGCAGGATGCGGCTGCCGAGCGCGGCGGCTGCCGTATGCAGGGTGTCGGACGCGGCCCAGGCAGCATCGGCGGCGGCCGCCGGGTCAGTGCCGGCCAGCGCGCGGATCTGCGCGGTGGCCTGGCTGGCGGCGCGGGCGGCGTGGTCCCACAGCGCGTTCCGCTCGGCCGCCGTGAACGGGTCGCCGGGCGCGGTGCCGGGGCCGGCCCAGCGGCAGCGCAGCTTGGGCCAGCTCAGGTCCGCGGCGAGCTTGCCGCCGCCGAACCACACCGGCCTGCCGTCCTTGCCGGTGTCGCCAGGCAGGGCGACCGCGTACCCGGTGACCTGGCCCGGGATCTTGGCGCTGAGCCGCGTGCGGACCAGTATCCCGGCCGCCTCCAAGCGGGCGAAGAACTCCTGATCGCTGCGGGCTCCGGCCGCGGCGGTGGTGACCTGGCGGCGCAGCGTGACGCGCGGCGGCTCGTCCAGGCCGCGGCGGGCGGCCTTCTCGGTCTCGGCGCGAGACGGCCGGCAGGCGGCGGTGCGATCTCCAGGGGCGGTGGACTCCAGCCCGTAGCGTTCCTCGGCGGCCAGGCACGCCTCCCGGACGCGCTTCTTCTCGAAGTCCAGCCGCCAGCGGCGGCTATCCTGGCGGGCCAGCATCGCCACAATATGGATGTGGTCAGCGCCGTGCCGGACGGCGATCCACCGGACGCCCTCGTCTTCCTCGCCGTACCGGGACAGGCCAGTGCGGTTCATCACGTCGCCGGCGATCTGCGCCCACTCATCATCACTGAGCGTCTTGTCGCGCGGCGCGGCGCGCATCATCGTATGCCAGACCGGCCGGAGGTATCCCAACTTGCCCAGCGCGGCGTGTGGCTGGTTCAGCAGCCCGAACAGCCGCCGGAAATCCCGTGTCCCGTTCGCGCGCAGCGGCGGCTCCAGCTCGGCCGGGTGCCGCCACCCGGCGACGATATGCGGGTCGGTGTGCTCCTCGTGCCGTCCGGGGCCGTACAGGTAATAGATCAGGCCCTCGCACCGCTCGCCGCGCTTGTCCGGGCCGTCCGGGACCTTCCCGATCATCGCGCCGCCTCCGCGATCACATCCCGGCCACCGGACCGCGATCCACCGGCACGGCGGACCGCCCGCCAGGCACGGATGCTCCGCCCGCGTACCGCGGACCGCCACCCGCTGGTCCGGGACCGGTCCCGGACCAGCGGACCAGCGTCCCCGGCCCGGCGGAGCATCCACCGCGGACCGGACGCCATCCGGATGTCACCGGACCGTCTTGCGCAGCTGTTCCGCGGCGGCATCCAGCCGTTCCACGCGGCGCAGGCACGCCTGCGCGACCGGGACCAGCTCGGCGGGACGCTGTCCGGTCGCGTTCAGCTTCGCGACCGCCTGGTTCAGAAGCACGCCGATCTTGCGGACCAGGCCGGAGGCGCGCATCAGCTCGCCCAGCGCCTCCCGGAACGCCGTATCCGGCTCGACGGCGGTGCCGCGGGCGGCTGAGAGGGCGGCCTCAGCCGCGTAGGCGCCCTTGGCCAGTCCCGCGCGCCCGGCCGCCTGCTCCAGCTCGGCGAACTCCTCCTCGGTCAGGTCGAACCGCACGGTGCGGGGGCGCGCGGCCTGCTGCCGCGGTCGGCGCCGTGACCGTGACCCTGCCGACGGGCGGGAATCGTGCTCTTGCGTGACGCTCATGAATCACTCCCTCGATGACTCCCGGCGCGAATGCGCCGTAATAAAGGACCGGATTCAATGTACGTCCCCTTTTCAGTATGTGCCATGGACCGCGCTCGGTCCATGGCTAAGTGAACGTTTTGTACATCTTGCTTCGCCCGGTTTCCCGGCCTCAGATGAACTGCGGAAAACAGCAGGTACAGGCCACCCTCCGGTGATTTCCCGCACCTTCCCGCTGCCGCGATCTAATCCGCGCTATTCACAAACGAGCCAGCCCCGCCACTGCTATTCCAGCGGGAACCCCACTATTCATCACCGAGCACAAAACGGTTCGCGGTCGGCAAGGCATATAACCCCCGGCAGCCAGCCGACGGCGTGCTTCCTCCGCAGCCGTCTGGCGTGCTCGCGACAGCGGTGCCCGACAGTCGCGAGCCGCGAGACGATCACGCTCCTGCCGGACAAGCCGGGGCGGGCGAAAGCCCGGACGGGAGTCTCGGCCTTCGCGGGCTGCCTCGCCGATGCCGTGACTTGTTCGCCAGGCGCTGTCGGGCCGTCCTTCCGGTACTCGGGCGAGTGTCCGCCTGACCGGACGGACACGAGGCGTCGGCCGGGGCGTGCGTCCGGGGACAGAGGCCGGCTGCGAGGCGGCGGAGCGGCCCCGTCGCGTCCATCCGCACCCGCTGGCCCGGTCCGGCTGGCGCAGTCCGCGTACAGACCACCGGGCGTCCCGGACTCCTCCGGCCGCGGTGTGGCCGGACCGGGGACCGCGCGGACGCGGCTCTGCGGTCCCGGCTGCGGGGCGAGGACCGCTACCGGCCCGGCAGGTACTCGTCCATGACCGCGCGGACCGCGGCGGCGACCGCGGACGAGCACCACCTGGCCTGCCACGCCCCGGCCCGCAGCAGCAGCCCGGCGAATCGCCAGTGCCTCGCCGAGCATGTCGAACGTCCAGGTGGTCCCGTCCAGGCTGATGGCGGCCGGCCCGGTTCCTCGGCTGGTCCAGGAACCGCCGCAGGACGCCGGGCATCACAGGTCCTCCGCGGCGTGCCCGGCGAGGTGGTATGCGCCAGCGAGCTGGTGGCCGCGGTCGGCGACCAGGGCATGGCGGGAGATGGTGACGGCATCGCGCCAGCAGCCCTCCAGCCCGTTGCCGGAATGGACGGCCGCCGACCCGGCGGCATCGAAACAGGATCCGGCACGCGGCCTCGGCAGCCGCGGTCATCTGGCAGCAGGCCAGGCGCAGCGCCGCCCGCCGCCCGGCCGGGTGAGCGCGCCGGTCAGCGGTGTGACGCTGCCGCCACCGGAAGCGACCGGTGTGGCTAAGCAGGTGCGCGCTCGCGCGATCGCTACGGGCGGGCGCTCGGGGATATCGAGGCGGATATCACGGGACGGCGGAGACCACGGTCTTCGAAACCGGTCAGGCGGCCCCGGCTGGGCGGGACGGCGTGGGATGGCTCGTGACGTCGAGAACTACGGAGGCGGATGCGATCGAGCATCGCTCTCAACATCGGCGTAGCGCTGGTCAGCGCTAGCATCGCGACATGCCATTCGATGCCGCGCTGACTGCTTGGGCGACGCTAGGTCTCGCGGCCTTCGCTATCGCAACGGTCATCTTCGCAGGGCTCGCCTGGAAGTCACAGGCAGGAGAGCTCCAGTCGCTCAAGGAGCTGAATGAAAAGCAGATCCCGGTCTTGGAGGGCCAGCAGGCCGAGTTGGAGACCTTACGCCGCCTGCGCGAGCGGGAGGAACAGGAACGCCGCGAGCGATTTGTCAGTCAGGTGTTCTGCTGGCAGGAAATCGGACCGGACCACCGCGTGCTGCAAGCGCAGATCGCTGCGGGCGTACGGCCGGGTATGGTCAGCAGCACCTACGTCCGCAACACCGGGACGGTACCGGTGTACGACCTCAGTTTCGGCTGGTGGATAGGCGATAGGTTGGACACCTTTTCCAACCGCGTGACACCGCTGACGCCGCCTGACGTAGAGATCCGGGAAGGCGAATCCTCAGCGCACTGGCATCAAGCTATCCCGCCTGGCACTGACACCGACACGATTAGGGTTGCCGTGTTCATGCGCGACGCGGCCGGGAACCGATGGCGTATCCGGCCTGGCGGCCACTACGAGCTATATACCGACGACATGCTGCCGCCAGGCACGTGGACGACTACGTAGCCTGCAGCCAGACTGAGCTTGTAGGGCGGATGTAACCAGGGCTGCCGCGTTCCCGCAGGCACGGAAACAGTTCGTCTACTGGATTTAGGTTGTGCTACACCGGAGCTTCGTGACGTCTATGCGTTCCGTACCGCTGACTTACGACGAGCTGGCTGCCGCGATCAACGCCGGCGTCTTCCCGTGCGAACGGACCTGGATCGACTTCAAGAAGCGGCTGTACCCAGATAACCCGAGTAACGGCAAAGGACGGGCAGCGACCAGCCTGGAGCTGGCCAAGGACATGGCGAGCATGGCCGTGCTGGGCGGGTATCTCGTCTACGGAGTCGATGAAGACAAGGGCAAGCACCTGTTTACCGTCGATGCGATGCCGCTGCCTGTCGGCCTGCACGAGACCGTTGATGCCGTGGCACGCAGCCGGATCACGCCGGTCCTCACGGTTGCCCCGTTCCTGGTGCCGGACCCTGCTGACACGACGCGCGGCTTCCTGGTGGTAGAGATTCCGCCGTCGCCGGACGCTCCGCACATGGTGGACGGCGTGTATTGGGGTCGGTCAGAGACGGGCAAGGTCCGGCTAACCGATACCGACGTCGAACGCCTGATTCTGGCCCGCAGCCGTGGTGCCGCGTATCTGCTGGATGCGATGACGGCCACCGAAGAAGCTGACCCCGCCCCGTCGTCGAAGTATTGCCACTTTTATCTGACTGCTGTCCCGGCAACCGGCTGGCCGGACATGTTTGCTGGGTACGCGCGCGATCGCGCAAGCCGTCAGAGGCTGAGGCAGCTCAGCATCAAACTGCTGAGCGAGATCAATAGGACCGCTGGCGGGCAGCAGCGTCCCCCAGTGGCATTCGACTACATGACCCACGATTGGCGCAGCCAGAAGGTAGCTGCTGGCTGGCTGGGCACCTGGGGAGCCGACCTCAAGGAAGACGGCGGCCGGGCGCTGGGTGTCGATGATGACGGCCCGGTCCGTTACCTCAACCTGGGCGTCTCGGCCAAGTTGTCGATGAATAACAGCGTTCTGTTCGTCCGCGAGCTGACGGTGCTGTTCGAGACCTGGGACGTCATCCGGCTTATTACTGCGCTTTCCGGTGAGGTCGGCTACCGCGGCGGCTGGCTGCTTGGTGTTCGGCTCGTCCACCTCGGCGGCCACATGTCGCAGGTCAACGATCCTGCTATGGGGTTCGTCGCCGGGGCCGGCATTACATGGGAGACCGCCGATTACTCGCGGACGACCAGGGCAACGGCACTGGAGATCAGAGAGAAGCCAAGGCTGGTCGCCGACAGGTTGCTGCGTCAGCTCCTGCGCGGGCTGGGAACTGAAGATCTGCTGGATCAGCCTCCGTTCGGCCCCGCCTAGTTACGGTCTGCCAGGAAGGCATCGTGGGCGACACTGTACATATGTCGTTAGATAACGGAGATCCGCTCCTATCCACTCAGCTGGCTGATCTGCGGGCCAGGCGCGCCCCGTCGTTTCCAAAGAGACAGGCCGACGCTGAGCTGGCCAGGGCATCAACCAGGCAAGCGAGGCGCTGAGCCGAAGGCTGAACCTCGACAGCCGGATCTGGGAGCGCGCCTGGCCCGGCGACGCTGTCCCGTCCGAGCAGATGATTACCGACGCCCTCGCCGGTGTCCTCGAGATCGGTCCCGGCGAGGGCATGCCGAGCGCGCTGCAGCCGACGTTGCTGGCCGGTTGCCCTGCTGAGGACAGGGAGTATTACCAGGACCGGCCGCTTCAGGTCGTACGGATGCCAAGCGGGCCGCGTCTCGCGCCAGACCTGTTGCTCGACGGCCGCAGCCACCATCCGAACCCGCCGGTGTCGCACGTGTTCCTCATCGAGAACAAGTACCTGGCGAACTGGCAGGTACCGTATGCGGGGCATCTGTATGGCATGCCGGCTGGCGGCAGGTACGACTTGGTGACGATGTGGGGCATCGGCCATGATGACCCGTCCGGGTTGCGGGTGCCGCACATCTACGGAACGCGCCCGGACTGTGAAGAATTCTGGCACCGTCGTGCGGGCCGCGGCTTGTGGATGGCGTCGGTCGTCCAGCTCGACACCTACGTCGCCTATTCCGATGAGGTGCTCGGCGACTTGGGCCTTGCCGATGAGCACAGCGCGCCACTGCGGGTACATGGTGTGCTCGTCGACGCCTGGGCACGTGAAGTCACCGCGGATCTGGCCGTCACCTGGCAGCATTGGACGACGGTGTCGTACGCGGACCTGTTGGCCGATAGCTATCGGGCGCTCAGCACCTGCGATCCCGGGTCCGCGACTGCTGATCGCCTGAAGGTTCTGCTGGCCAGGTTGCTGTGGCTGTGACGGTCGGCGTCGTGGGATATGCAGCAGTCCGGGTTGGCTGCTGGTTAGCGCTGGTCCTTCACCTGCTTCACCACGGAGAGCGCCAGTTCACCGCCGCCGGAGTTGCGTAGTCGCATAGCTACAGCCTGCCAGTTGTGCCCAGGCTTTGGCTGCGCCGACACGGCGCAATCCTTCGGCGCTTGCTCAGTCCGGATTCAGCGGGGCAATGGTGCAACGAAGGTTGGCAAGGGAGCCGACAGCTTGGCTACTCCACTACCATCATTGTTCGTTCCAGGTACTTGTTCAGGTGGTTCTGCTTGTACGGGAAGCTCTGCCAGAGCGTTCCGGCTGACTGCTCGTACAGGTCGGCGAAGGGCACGATGCACTCGGGGGCCTGCCAGACCGGCGAGGCGACGGCCCGGCCGTTTGGCTCCACCAGGATGGCGTGTCCCTCGCCGATCCGCATCCAGTCCGCGATCGTGATCCGGGGTGCCCAGCCATTCCGCTCCTTCTCCTGCTGCAGGTAGTCGTACAGCTCGTCAAGTTCCTGGCCGGTGGTGAAGTCGTCGAAGAGATTCTTGCTGTAGCCCTTCGGGATGGTGGTGAGGATCTTGACCTTCTTGGCGCCGAAGATGTCGCCGGTGTGGGCGATGTAGTTGATCACCTTGCGATTTTGCTTCATGTAGACGCAGATGACCGACAGCGGGATCTCTTCTTCCGCGAGCCGGCGGAGGCCGCTGATGACCTTGTCGTAGTGACCGCGGATGGCGTCGTGCTGGCGCCGAGGGCCGTCGACCGTGACGTCGACATAGTCAACGAGATCCCGGAGACGGGCGGCGGCATCCCGTGTGATGAAACTGGCGTTGGTGGAGAGGACGATCAGGTCGAACTTTCCCTGAGCGTGCTCCAGGGCTTCCCAGAAGTACTTGTATGCCATTGGCTCGCCGCCTGAGAAGATGATCCGGCGCATGCCACGGAGCTTGTCGATCATGTCCAGGACTTCAGCTTTAGTCCTTGTCCGGATGCCGGGAGGCTCTGAGCAGTAGACGCACCGGAAGTTGCAGTTACGGGTTAACTGGAACGTGAGGCTTAACGGGCGGTCCATCGAGGCGATCAGGGTGTCGGTCTGTTCGTCTTTGGTCGCCTTGAAGCACTGGGCCTGGTCGTCGAACTGGACGGTGGGAAGCAGCATGGTTGGTCCTCTCGGTCTTGTCTGACTTCTGCTGCACTATCTCGGCTAGCCGGGGGCAGCTAGCCAATGCCTGAGCGGTCAGTGCGGCTCCATCGCCACTGATAGCCCGCCCGTATTCGAGGATGAGCAGGGCTATGGTCACGCGAGCCTTGTGGCGGCCGATGCCGGGGAAGGATCTGAGCCGAGTCAGCAGCGTTTGGCCGGTGGGGTTGTCCGACCAGAGGTTCCGGGCACGGCCTTCGTAGTCGCGGACGAGGACTTCGCAGGTTCCGACGACGTTCCGCGCCATGATATTGGCCCACGGGTGCAGGGCCGGCCCCCGCCCAATGACGTCGGCCAGTTCGTCCGGGTCGGTCGCCGCCAGCTGAAACGGATCACAGGCGCCGAGGCGCTCGGCGAGCCGTACGGGCGCCTGCCAGGCGAGTTCACTGCGAACTCGCTGGTTGAATAGCACGCCCAGCAGGAAGGTCAAATCGCCGCCATCAGTGTCTATATCCGGTAGGTCTATGCTCATCGCGATTTCCAATCTCCGCGCGCAGCAACTCTATGAGCCATGTAACAATTGCCTGCTGCGCTTCCAGATTGGAATTATCGCATACTTTGTAGGCTGCTCCCAGTGATTCCATGAGTTTTGCATAGTGGATGTATTGGGAAAATTCAACTGCGCTGTCCGTGGACTGCAGACGGGTTGCGTTGCCGCGCTTAGCACGGCGAGCCGCAATCGTCTTAGGGCTCACCTCGAGGATCAGATTCAATGACGGCTTCGGGAACGGCTGGTTGAGTTCGGTAATGATCGAGGCACTGACGCCATCACCAGCGTGGAAGACGTATGAGGAGAGCACGTAACGGTCGCAGACAACCGGTATGCCTTGAGCCAAAGCCGGCGCTATGACAGCGGAGACATGCGTTTCACGGTCGGCTGCGATGGCCCGGGCAAGGTCCGCCCCCCGTAAGTTCTGCTCACTCTGCAGATCAAAAGCTGGCGTCGGCTCCTTGGTAATGATCACTTGGCCGCGCACATGAGGGCTCAGATGGGCCGCCAGTGCAGCGCACAGCGCTGTCTTGCCGGCCCCCTTCGGGCCTTCTAAGGCTACGAACTGCGCATTGCCCACTGGGCATCCCCCGAAACGCCAGTAACAAGAGCATGCTGCCGTGAGGCTGCGAGCGCGGCGTGCCTGCGGCCCCTTGACGGGCATACCGCCGTTAGTTCCCGCAGTGTCATACCTGTTGCGCCTTTGCCTCAGCGGAACTCCGCTCAGTCCACTTATTACGAGCATAAGCTCGGAAACTGGGCCGAGGAAGGGTCGGATTATGAGCCGAGGCGGGCGCGTAGCGCTCCTGGCAGTGCTAGGGCCGCGCCTCAAGCTTGGCGATCTTCGTCACGATGGCCTGGTTCAGGTCCGCACCGAGCATTTCGGACAGGATGGCCACGCAGATTGTGACGTCTGCTAATTCCCCCGCCAGCGAGACGTCGTCGTAACGTGCGGCTTTGGCCGCGCGCTGGAACTTGGTTCGCCCGAGCACCTCGGCGTGCAGCTCGCCGACCTCTTCACCGAGCTTGACCGTCTGGGCGAGCAGAAACAGGTCACGATCCTGCTCGGTCAGGCCGTAGCCGGCGGCTAGGCGGCGGGCTTGCATGTTGGCCCACTCGCAGACCTGCCGGAGCGTCAACTCAACAGCCGTGTGCGGAGATTCTGGCTGGTCGCCGGACGATAGTCCGTTTGCCGCTCCGCCATTTGATACGACAGTCATCATCCCTCCGCAGCGGTGACTTGAACGAACAGACACCGAGATCTCTGTCACGCTCGCCTATCAGGACGACAGACGCTACTCCTGCGCTCCCTGTGGGCGAGCTGGGGAAAAGTGACCGGTTCTGTGAGTAAGTGGCTTCCCAGCGCGCTCCGGCTGTGGATGCTGGAGAGAAGTCTTGCTGGCAAGCGGCTCGTTGAGGCTGTGCGTAGGCGCCGACCCCTGTGGATGAGTGGCGCGACGAATTTCAGAGTTGTAATTCTGACGACCGGTGCTCTGGCTTTTGCCTCCCCGGCTGTTCTGGGCACTCGAATGTCGTGGTTATGCGGCGAGGTCTACCCATGCCGGCGGAGAACGCGGATTTCTTAGGGTGCCGGCCGGTCAGGGCGAGATGGCTTAAATCTGGCGGCGATGATGATGCGGCGGAGCTTGGCGGCCATGTCGGCCGTCGACGGCTGGGTCTTGGTGGTGTACCAGGGTGCGCGGGCGCGGCGCACTCCTGGCGCGACGCCGCTGCTGCCAGCCCTCTCATCAAGGGCTCGCATCTTGCGGAGCCAGCCCTGCCGCCGTACTGGCATGCTCCCACAGCAGCGGAATGTCCTGGTCGGCCGGTCGTCAGCTGGCCCGGCGCACCGCAGACCACCCGGCCGCCGATCGGTAGCCAGATGGCCCAGGACGGATGCTCAGCCAGCAACTCAACGGCCCTTTACAGCGCCTCGCAGGGTTCCGGCCAGCTCGTGTTGCTTCGCGTCGGGGCAAACCGGGCTCCCTGCCTCGCGTTGATCTTCTGGCATCAGCGCCCACCTCACTCCTGGGTTTGGCTGAGTGTGTCGAGGTAGGTCCTGGTCGCCGCGGGCGCGAGCGCGGCCTCGCGGATCCGGGCGAAGGTCGCCCGGTACGCGTCGACCTCGCTGGCCTTGGTGACTTCCTG
>Ga0335075_10002945_pt1 | contig 27219 bp, 22 predicted proteins | sample Lox_Sample_24_FD_206723 | JGI IMG/M metagenome (GOLD analysis project Ga0335075, IMG submission 206723) | Soil microbial communities from Loxahatchee National Wildlife Refuge, Florida, United States - Lox_Sample_2.4 | ecosystem: Environmental > Terrestrial > Soil > Wetlands | place: USA...
GCGCTCGCCGTCATCGACACGGTAGTGCAGGGCCAGATGTCCGTGTACGCGCTGACCCACCACCGCACCCAGGTGGACGCCAGCGGCCAGCTGCTGCTTTCCAACGACTCTCACTATTCGGCTTTCTACGCTCCCGTGGGCATCATCTTCTTCTTGTTCTGGGCCCTCGCGGCCGGTTACCAGGTAGTGAGCTGGCGGCGCGCGGCGGGCGAGCGGCGGCAGCAGCTCTCCTGGCTGATGGCGGGAGGAGCCGCCGCCTTCGCCTGCTTCCTCGCGGCGGTATTCGCCGACGCCGCGCACGGGGAATGGCAAGTGCTTGGCGGCGTGCTCCTGACCGCCACGGCCGTTCTGCCGGTCGGCATGGGCGTGGCGATACTGAGGTACCGCCTGTACGAGATCGACCGAGTCATCAGCCGGACTCTGTCCTACGCGATTGTGAGCGGGCTGCTGGTGGGGGTGTACTCGGGCCTGGTGCTGCTGGCCGAGCAGGTGCTGCGTTTCCACAGTGTGGTGGCGGTGGCCGTCTCCACGCTGGCCGCGGCAGCGCTGTTCAGCCCGCTGCGGGGCCGGGTGCAGCGGGTAGTGGACCGACGGTTCAACCGGAGCAGGTACGACGCGGAGCGGATGCTGGAGGCGTTCGCGGGCCGGCTGAAGGACGCGGTGGACCTGGATATGGTCCGTGCCGACCTGGCCGGGGTGGTGACGCGGGCGCTGGAGCCTGCGCACGTGTCGCTGTGGACCGCCCGGCGAGAGTGATCCAGGCTTCTGGCGTGCACCGGACGGCGCGGGGCTCTCGGCTACGGTACGGTCATGGAGACTTCGGCGCAGCCGTTCTCGGCCGGGCTTCGTGCCCAGTGCGATCGCATCTGGGCCGGGCTGCACGCGCATCCCTTCCTCGGGGAGCTGGCCCGGGGGACGCTGCCGCTTGACAGGTTCCGCTTCTTCATCGAGCAGGACCTGATGTACCTGCCGGCCTTCGCCCGCTGCATGGCCATGGGCGCGGCCAAGTCCGCCAGCGACGCGGACCTGGAGTTCTTCACCAGGCAACTGGACGGGATCATCCGGCTGGAGATACCGAGCAACCGGCGACTGCTTGACCGGGTGATCGGCCTGGGCGCCGAGGACCGGGGAGGCTCGCGCGGCATGGCGCCTGCCAACGTGGCCTACACCAGCTTCCTGCTGGCGACCGCGGCAAGCGGTGGCCCGCTGGAGATCACCGCCGCGATCCTCCCGTGCTCCTGGAGCTACGTCGAGATCGCCGACGGGTTGCGGGACCAGATCGCCGACCATCCGGTCTACTCGGACTGGGTGGCCTTCTACCTGCAGGAGGAGGAAGCGAACCTCGTGCTTGACATGCGCGAGACGTTCGACCACATGACCCGCCAGGGCGCGGTCAGCGAGGAACGGCGCCGCCAATTGGCCGAGATCTTCATGATGAGCTCGCGGCTCGAGGGCATGTTCTGGGAGATGGCCTACACCCTGGACCAGTGGCCCGACCTGAGGTAGCAAGTCAGGGCCGGCGCAACCCGCATCACCCGTCGTTCTGCCCGTCCGGAGCCGCAGCCGGGCGGGCCGAGCCTGGTGCCTCGCGATCGGTCCTTGACCAGCGCGACTCGACCTCCTCGAAGATGGGCAGCCCGCGCGTTGTGGCCTGGCTCTGCGGGTTAGGAACGACCACGCCGGCGGAGGCCGTGGCCTGCTGGCCGCGGGCCGGCCAGCCGGGATCGGGCGGTGGCGCCGACACGAAGGGCGCCGGGCTGAAGCCGCCTGCCCTCTGGTCGGCGGAGGCAGGGCTGGCACTGGCGGCGCCGCTGTAGTGGGTGAGGATTTCATCGGGAAACCAGACGAGCGCGGTGAGACCGCCGAACTCGGCCTGGTTCAGCCGGACCCTGATCCCGTGCCGGGCGGCCAGTCTGGCCACCACAAGCAAACCCATCCACTTGGGCACACCGATATCCCCGGCGGGGGGGTTATCCAGCTGCTTGTTCGCATAGGCCATCTCTTTCGCGGCCATTCCGATGCCCCGGTCGGTGATGTCGATCAAGGCGCCGCCGCCGGGCAGGACGCGGCCCGTAATGTGGACCGGCATTTCTGCCACCGAGAACGACGCCGCATTGTCTATCAGCTCGACCAGCACGTGTACCGTGTCGTGGACCGCAGGTCCGCGCACGGCGATGTCGGGCTGAACCTCGAACGAGACACGCTGGTAGTCCTCGATCTCGGCCACCGCGGCCTGGACCAGTTGCGCCAGCGTCATCGGCTGGTTCCACTCCGAGGCTGTCTCATGGCCTGCCAGGACGAGCACGTTCTGCGAGTTACGTTGCATGCGCATGGCGATGCTGCTCAGCCTGGACAAGGCGGCCAGGCGCTGATCGTCATGCTCGCCCTGCTCAAGGCTCTCGATCAGCCGGAGTTGGCGTTCTACCAGGGCTTGGCTGCGGCGGGCCAGGTTCGCGTGCATCGCGTTGAAGTTGCCGCGGAGTACGGCTTCGCTGGCCGACTGCCACGTTTCCAGTCGCATCTGGTCGAAGGCGCGGGCCGCCTCGTCGGGCCGGCCGGCGCCCGGGTTGTCACGCACCGCAGATTCCCTGGGGGACGCGTGCGCTCCGCTACCGCTGCGCGATGCGGCGATCGCCCGCCCGCCGTCATGCCCACGCCGATCGGCACGCCTCACCGGAGCCTCGGCCGGCCCCCGCACTGCGTCCGTCATGACGAGCGCGACAATCACGACAATCACGCCAAGGAAGAGGATCTCGGCCAGCACGCTGCTCACATCCTGCCGCTCGCCGAGGTCGTACGCGCGGACGGGTCAAGGCGATCAGCCTCGGGGGCCAGCGTGAACCAGCCTAGCCGAACCAGCACGGGCCTCCCCTTCCCGGCGCCCCTATTCCGCGCCGCAGAATGGAGTCGGCATAACTCTAATCGCTTAACGACTAGCACACGTCCCATACGAGAGGGAAGTCGGTGCCGCTATGGGCGCTGCTTCGATGCCGGGGTTTCCGGCCCGTTTACTTGCCCGCGCTCTCCCGGGGGGTCTGGAAGAACGACGACCGCAGGGTGAACCTGACTATGAGCATCACGAGAATCCCCGCCGCGACGATGCCGATCAGCGACCAGTTTCCCGATGCGCCCAAGGTTGCAACGGTCTTGACGATGATCCAGATCAAGAACCCGGCGGCGGCCACGGGAAGGATACCAACGAGCAGTGCGTCCCACGCATTGCTGACGATGCGATGCCAGTAGTAGGCAATGACGGCAAACGCGGTGAGGATATAGAAGCCGGCGTACAGCAGGCCATCCACGCTGATCAGTGTGGAGAAGAGGTTCGCCACCGAGGTCGACAGCAGGTACACCCAGGTGATCGCGATAAGGAGCACGCCCATGACGATGCTGGCGATGGCCGGGGTGGAAAAGCGGCCGTTCACCCGGCCCAGTACGACCGGTAGCACCCGGCGGGTGGCCATCCCGTAGGTGATCCGGGCCAGGGACACGATGCCCACGCCGACCGAGGCGCTCACCGACAGGGCCAAGGCGAATGCCATCACCTTGGCCCAACCGCCGCCGCCAAGCGCCTGCGCGATGTAGACAAGCGCCGAGGACGCGTTGGCCTGGAGCTTGCCGGGCGAGACCACTCCTTGCAGGCCGAGCTGGGCGAGGAGGTAGATAACGGCGAGGATGGCCACCGCGAAGATGGCGGCCCGTCCGGGGTTGACCCGGCGGTGCTTGACTTCCTCGTTGACGTAGACGGTGGCATCCCAGCCGGCGAACAAGAACACACCGAGAAGCAGCCCGGCCGCCAGGTCGCCCTTGCCCCCGATGCCGCTGAGGCTGAACCAGCCCTTGGTGATCGGGTACGTGCCGTGATGGTGGCCGAGCACCGCCACCAGCCCCCAGATGGACAGGCCGATCAGGATCGCGTACTCCACCGACGCCATGCCGACCTGAACGCGTGCGGTCGGCCGGATGCCGACGACCGCGATCACGAGCATTACCGCCAGGACGGCGGTGGCGATGAAGATGTTCGGCCACTTGCTGGTGGCGCTGTTACCGAAAACAGCAAGCACCGACGGGGCCAGAACCACCGTTGCGGCGATGGTCCCGAGCAGGTTGGCCGCGATCATTATCCAGCCGGTGAGAAACCCCAGGTAGGGATTGATGGCGCGGCCGACCCACTCGAAGGATGCGCCGCAGTTGGCACTCCACAGGTTCAGCCGCCGGTAGGCGTTGGCAATGACCAGCATCGGCACCATGCACAAGATGATCACTGGCGCCCCGCCGTAGGCTGCCGCCGCGGCCAGCCCGGCCAGCACCAGTCCGACTGACAGGGCCGGCCCGACGTTGGCCAGGCCGATGACCGTATCCTGGGCTACCCCGATGGCATCAGGCTCAAGCCGAGGCGGAATTGCCGGGACCTGCGCAGATCCTGGGGCGGCAGTTGCGGGTCGATCCGTCATCTGGTCTCCTGGGGGTGCCTGCTCAATGCAGCCATGCTCTATACGGCATTGCGATGGGCACGGAGAGTCCTAGGCTCATGCCGGTAACGGGCGCCACAGCCCCCCCATGACCTCGCTCGCACGATGGACATAGCATCGCGTAGCTTGTCACGAAACGCAACGTATGTAGGCAGAATTGGGGTGTGGCGACGTCACGGGCGATGGCCTCAGAGCGGGCCGAGATCGGCGTATTCCTGCTTCATGATCGTGTCGACGTTGGCGTAACCGCCATCTACCGTGACGCAAGCGCCGGTCACGAACCGTGCCTCGCCCCCCAGCAGGAACTCGGCCACCGCGGCAACCTCGTCAGGAGTTCCGTTCCGTCCCAGCGGAGTCAGGTCGCCGGCGGCGTAGGAAGCCTCTGTCGACATGCCGGTGTCGATCCACCCGGGAGCGATCGCGTTTACCCGGATACCGTCTGGGCCCAGCAGGTTGGCCAGGCTCTTGGTGACGTTAAGCAGCGCCGCCTTGCTTGCCGAGTAGGCCGTGCTACCGAATGATCCGGTCATGCCGTCAGTGCTCGCGATGTTCACTATGCTCGCATTAGGTGTGAACGATCCACGGAGCGCGTGGACAAGGAAGACTGGCGCATCGACGTTAACGGCGAACACTCTCCGCCATTCATCGATAGAGAACTCGTCCCACTTCTGGAAGTCGATGGTACCTGCGTTGTTGACGAGGCCATGGAGTTCCCCCTCGTCCAGCAGCATCTGGGCCAGGGCGTTAGTGCTCGCTGGATCCGCGAGGTCGGCCTGGAGCATCTTAAACGCACCGGGAAACTCCTCCTCGAATTTCCTGGCTTCGGGCCGGGAGGTGTTGCAGACCCCGACGACGGTGGCGCCCTTGCCGATGAGCCTTCGTGAAATTCCCGCCCCGATTCCTCTTCCGGCACCGGTGATTACGAATTTTCTTCCGGTAAAGTTGTTCACCTTGTCCTAGCTTTCGCCGATATTGATCAGGCTCTGGCGGACGGCCGCGGACAGGGGATCCCCGGGCGGCAGGGTCCGCTCGCAGCGCCCGGAAACATCGTGGAGCACCGCGACCGCGTCTCCCACCCGTCCCACCGTGTAGTACAGGTGAGCCAGGTTGACCAGGCGGGTCAGCGTGTCCGCGTGGTCGGGGCCGAGGACCCGCCGCGAATCCGCGCAGCACCGCTCCGCGTGCTGGATCCCGGCCGGCATCCGTCCGGCCGCCTGATACGCGGCGGACAGGCTGGCGCCGGTCGCGATCGTGTCCGGATGATCGCGGCCCAGCACCTTCTCGCGATCGCCAAGCACTCGCTTGTAGTGCGAGATGGCCTCCTTGAACTTGCCCTCGCCCAGGCAGGCCGCGGCGAGCCGATCCCGGGTGTCCATGGTCGCCGGGTCGCGCGCCCCGTGCGTCTGCTCCCGCTCGGCCAGGCTGCGAGCCAGCAGCCGGCCTGCCGCCGCGTAGTCACCCGCGGCCTGGTACGCGGCGGCCAGCTCATCCCTGGCGCTGACGGTTTCCGGATGCCCTTCGCCGCGGGACTGCTGGTACTCGCCGACGACGCGAAGCATGACGGACACCGCGTCTGCGGGCTGGCCGGCCATGACGAGGGCCCGGGCCAGGCTGACGCGGGCGGCCACGATGCCTGGGTGCCCGGCGGCGAGGTCACGGGTCCGGTCGGCCAGCACTCGCTGGTACCACTGGACGGCTTCCGCCCCGTTCCCCGTGGCCAGGTACGCTGCGGCAAGCCGGCCGGCTACCGCGACCGTGTCCTGGTGGGTGGGGGGAAGTCTGGCGTCGCAGCGCGCGGCCAGGTCCCGCCAGAACTCGAGGGCCGACCCGGTCAGGCGCGCCTCGTCCAGGCTCCGGCCCAGGCGCAGCAGTAGCGGGTGGCACCCTTCGGTCCACAGCGCGTCGGCGGCGGAGTCCGCCAGGCTGGCCGCGTTCGCGCGCAGGCCCGATGCGGCCCACGGCTGCGGCTCGACCTCGGGCCAGGCTTCGAGCAGCGCGTTCGCGGCCGCTCTCGCGGCGGGTTCTTTGGCCTCGGCGGGTGCCGCCAGCCGGATCGCCGCCTGGACCGCCGGGCTCATCGAGATGGTCGGCGGCGTCACGCCCAGGTTGATGACGATCAGGCCGACCCGCTCGACGGCCAGCAGCGCGTCCCAGGCCTGCCGCGGGCCGGCGGCGCCGAGGTAGGCGAGCACGGCCCGGGTGCCGAACAGTGCTCCCGGGATCCCGTGACCGTCCAGGAGCGCCACGAGGACCAGCAAGAGCCGGACCGGCGGGCCCGGAAGCAGCGATTCCGCCCGCTCCAGGGACAAGATCCAGGTTGCCATGGCCGCGGAGGGGATCTCGGCACCGCGCCACATCCGGTCCCGCCGGTCGAAAAACAGCACGCGGTAATCCCGGCAGGTCAGGTTGGAGCTGGCCAGCACCGAGGCCGCTTGCGCGAGCGCCAGTGGCTCGCGGCCGAGGGCCTCGACCAGATCGATGGCGCCCTGGCGCTGGACCGGGTTCACGCTGAGCCGTTCGGTCAGGCTGTTGAGGGCCTCGCGGACGCTGAACGACCCGACCGGGACGACTCGGATCCCGCGGACCGTGGGGGCCTGCGCGCCGGTGATCAGCAAGCGGCCCGCGGGGCCTTGCGCCCACAGGCCGCCCAGGTCGAGGTCAAGCGGCAGGTCGTCGAGGACCACGAGCCAGGGCCGCGCGGTTCCGCCGAGCCAGCCGGCGAAACGGAACGCGACCGATTCGGCCGTGCCGGTGGGCTCCAGGCCGGTGGCCGCCACCGACGCCTGGACGAACCCGGAAAGCACGGACGCCCGGCCGGTCACCGAGATCCAGATCAGGGCGTCGATGAGGCGCGACCGCCACAGTGACTCGGCGATCATGGCGGCGATCTGGGTCTTGCCGGATGCGCCCGACCAGTTCGGCAGGCCCTCGATGGGCGGCGTGGGACTAGGCACGAGCGCCACGGCGGAACCGGGGATGAGCATGTCCGCGATGCCGCCAGCCGTGTCGGAACGGTCGGTGAACCCCTCGGCGAGCGGAGGCACCTCGCCGATACGGAACCGCTGGGTCGGCTCAGCCGACATTTCCTTCGGGCATGACGCCCCCCCACCCCATCAAACTAGCGGCTTGAGAAACCTCCCGCCGGACGCCTAGGTGTCGCCGGCGATGTTCGCCAGGCTCTGGCGGACGGCCTGGGTCAGCGGATCCCCATTGGGCAGGACCCGCTCGCAGCCCGCCAGGGTATCGAGGAGCAGCTCCTGCGCGTCGCCGACCCGGCCCGCGGCGTAGTACAGGGTGGCCAGCTGGACCTGGCGGGCCAGCGTGTCTTCGTGGTCGGCACCTAGGATCCGCTCGGAGTCCGCGCATGTCTGCTCGGACAGTTGCACCGCCGACGGCATCCGTCCGGCCGCGTGATAGGCGCCGGCCAGGCTCGCCTTGGTCGCGATCGCGTCCGGGTGGTCCGGGCCGAGCACATCCTGGCGGTCGGCCAGCACTCGCTTGTAGACGGAGATGGCCTGCTTGGCCCTGCCCTCGGTGAGCAGGGCGGCGGCGAGCTGGACGCGGGTGGCCATCGTGTGCGGGTCGCGGGGACCCTGCAGCCGCTCGCGGTCGGCCAGCGTGCGGGTGAGCAGCCGGATCGCCGCCGGGGCGTCGCCCGCGGCTTCCTGGGCCCGGGCGAGATCCTCCCGGATACTCAAGGTGTCCGGATGGCCCGGGCCGCGGAACTGCTCCGATTCGGCTACGGCCCGGTGCAGGACGGACACCGCGTCCGCGGGCTCGCCCGCCGTGACCATGGCACCGGCCAGGCTGACGCGCGCCCCGATAACGGCCGGGTGCCCGGGCGCGAGCTCCAGGCTCCGCTCGGCCAGGACCCGCCGGTACCAGGTGACCGCCTCGGCCGCGTACCCGGCGGCCAGATATGCCGCCGCCAGCTCGGCGGCGACGACGAGGGCATCGGGGTGGTCCGGTGGCAGCTTGTTGTCGCAGTGGACGGACAGCTCGCGCCAGTACTCCACGGCCGGCCCGGCCAGGCGGGCGCGGTTGAGGCTCCGCCCGGCGCGCAGCAGCAGCGGATGGCATCCGTCCGCCCACAGGATGTCCGTGGCCACGGCGCGCAGGCTGGCGACGTTCGCGCGAAGGCCGACCGCGGTCCATGGCCGTTGCTCCTTGGCCGGCCACACCTCGAGCAGCGCGTTCGCCGCCGCCCGGCATGCGCGGTCGCGCACCTGGGGTGGAGCCGCCAGCCTGATCGCCGCCTGGACCACCGGGTTCATCCGGATCATCCGCGCCGACTTGATCCGGTCGACGCTGATCAGGCCGACCCGCTCGATCGCCCCAAGCACATCCCAAGCGGACAGGGGTTCCCTGGGATTAGACGGCGCACCGAGCCCAGCGGCGGCTCCGGGGCTCCCGCCCAGGTAGGCGCTCACCGACTGGGTGGCGAAGATAGTGCCGGGGATCCCATGGCCGTCAAGCAGCGCGATGAGGACGAGCATGAGCCGGACCGACTGGCCCGGCAGCAGCGCCTCCGCCTGGCCCATGGACAGCGTCCAGGTCACTTGGGCGGCGGACGGGATCTCGCCCGCGGTAACGCCGATCCGCTGACGCCTGCGGACGAAAAAGTCCCGATAGTCCCGGCAGGCCAGAGACGAGTTGGCGATCACCGCGGCGGCCTGGCCGAGCGCCAGCGGTTCACGCCCGAGAGCCTCGATGAGATCGATGGCGCCCTGGCGCTGAGCCGGGTTGACGCTGAGCCGTTCGTTCAGGCAGCCGAGCGCTTCGCGGATGCTGAAGAACCCGACGGGGAAGACACGGACCCCCGGGGTGCCGACCGCGACTGACGACTCGGTGGTGGTGATGAGCAGCCGGCCCGTCGGGCCCTCCGGCCACAGCCCGTCAAGATCGCTGGAGTCGAGCAGGTCATCAAGCACCACGAGCCACCGCTGGTTGGTCTCGGCGAGCCAGCTGACCAGGCGGGCCGCGACCGATTCAGCCGTACCCGTCGGTTCCCGGCCCGTCGCCGCCGCCCAGGCCTGCACGTACGCCGACAGCACCGCCGCCCGGCTGGTGGCAGGTACCCAGATCACGATGTCGGCGGCGGCGGACCGCCACAGCGTCTCGGCCAGCATCGCCGCGATCTGTGTCTTGCCGCACGAGCCCAGCCAGTTCTGCTTGCCTTCGGCGAAGACCGAGCCGGGTACGAGAGCCACGGCCGAACCGGGCGTCAGCGCTTCAAGCACACCGCGGGCGGAATCCAGCCGGTCGCTGAACCCCTGGGCCAGCGGGGGGACCTCGCCCACCCGAAAGCGCACCGGCTGCCCGGTCGGCATCGCTACCCTGGGCGCCACCGATCCTTCTCCCTCCCCGGATCGCTCGCACCACCATTATGCACGCGCGGTGACCAATGGTGCATGTGCATCGCGTCAGGTTTCCGGCGGCAAGCACCACGGTCCGTTCGGCAGAAAAATCAGCCGAAAGTACCTTGGGCGCGAGGGTTGGCCACGGACGCCAGCAGTGCGGCCCTGGCCTGGTCCACGGCGGCCAGCATGGCGCCGCGCAGAACCGGCTCGCCCGGGACGGCAGTGGGGACGACGCGCGGCCGGGCCGGGCAGATGGCGGCCACCGCGGCCGCCACGCGCGAGGCCAGTTCGGTGCCGCCGGCCCGGCCCACCTCGCCGCCGAGTACGACCAGGCCGGGATCCAGCACGACGCAGACCGAGGCAACGCCGACCGCCACCCGCTGGGCCAGGTCGTCCAGGAACTCCCGCGCCTGCGCGGTCACGGCGGCCGCGACCGCCTCGGCCGCAGTCGGGGCCTCGAACCCGTAGCGGGCCGCGAGCGCGCGCACCGAGGCCCCGCCGGCCAGCAACTGGAACCCGCCGTTGTCGGGGAGCGTGATATCGGTGTGCAGCGGGGCGCCCGGCACCGGCAGGTAGCCGATCTCGCCCGCCGCCCCCGCGGTGCCCCGGTGCAGCTGGCCGCCGAGCACGGTGGCCAGGCCCAGCCCGCCGCCCAGCCATACCAGGACGAAGTCGTTTGCGGCCTTGGCGGCACCAAGGGCGCGTTCGGCCATGGCGGCGAGGTTCACGTCGTTCTCGATCACGACCGGCTTGTGCCAGACGTCCCGTAGTGCATCCAGGGCGCCCTCGTGCCAGGCAGGCAGGTTCACCGCCAGCCGCGGGTCGCCGGTCTGCGGGTCGACCACGCCGGGGCTGCCGATGACCAGCGCGCTGAGGCGGGCGAGGTCCACCCCGGCGCTGGCGCAGGCCCGCTCGACGGTACCGCGGACGATCGCGACCGGGTCCTCGGCGCCGTCCGGGTCGCAGCTCACCTCGGCCACCCGGCGGCCAGTCACGTCCGCCACCGCCGCGCTGACCAGGTCCAATTCCATGTACAGGCCCGCGACGTAGGCGCTGGAAGGGACGACGGAGTACAGCGCGGCGTTTGGTCCGCGGTTGCCTGCCTGCTCCCCTACGATCGTTACCAGGCCGCGTTCCTCCAGCCGGGCGAGCATCTGCGACACCGTTACCTTGGACACGCCGGTGTACTCGCTGATCTGGGACCTGGTCAGCGTCTGGCCGTTCAGCAGCAGGTCGAGGGCGGCCCGGTCGTTCAGCTCGCGCAACAGGCTCGGCGTGCCCGGCCGGCCCCGCTTTCCCAGCGGCTTTCCCAGCGGCTCTTCCTGGGGCTCCCACTGCTCCCGGGGCTCCCGGGGCTCCTGGGACTCCCGGGGCTCCTGGGACTCCCGGGGCTCCTGGGACTCCCGGGGTGGGGGCGGCTGGAGTGGGTGCTGCATTCGCGGTCCCTTCGGCTGTCACGTGGCGGGATCAGTTTTCGTCTCGATCCGGCAACAGAGGCTATCTTATAGGAAAGTTTCCTGTTAGTTTTCGCCCTACGGCTAGTCATAGTTTTGACTCCGCGGATCACCTCCCGGAAGGAGTGCCAGCAGTGGGACTCAGGAAAACACCGGCCGCGCTGGCCGCGATCGGCGCCGCGGCTGCGCTCGCGATCGCGGGCTGCAGCTCGTCGAGCAGCCCGTCGGCCGGCGCGTCATCATCCACATCATCGGCCCCGGCGCAGCTGGTGGTGTGGCGGATGGGCGCCTCCGTCGCGTCCCAGGTCACCTGGATGAACGGCGTGGTCACCCAGTTCCATAAGGACTTCCCGCAGTACGCCAAGACCAAGGTCAAGGTCGTCTGGATACCTTGGACCACCAACGCCACCGAATGGAACGACGCGCTAGCGAGCGGCAAGAACGCGCCCGACATCACCGAGCTTGGCAACACCCAGACGCCCACCGAGGCGTCGGCCGGAGTGCTGGACAACGTGACCAACTATGTGGACGCGTGGTCGGGCAAGTCCGGCCTGGTGACCGGCATGCTCGCCAACGACACGCAGAACGGCGACATCTACGCGGTCCCGTGGTTCGGCGGGGTGCGAGCGGTCTGGTACCGCACGGACGAGTTCAAGGCCGCGGGCATCACCAGCACTCCGACCACCTGGACGGAGCTGGTTACCGACGCCCAGAAGCTGATGGCGAAGTACCCAGGTACGTACGGGATCGACGCGATCACCGATGACACCGACGCGTTCGCCAGCTTCATCTGGGGCGCCGGCGGCCAGATTGCCACCGAGAGCAACGGGACCTGGACCGCGGACCTGACCTCCCCGGCGGACGAGACCGCGATCAAGTTCTACGTCTCCCTGTACCGCACCTACCACCTGTCCCCGTCGAAGTACATCGGCCAGACCGAGCTGGGCAACACCGGCGCGACCTCGGGCGGCGCGAACACCGACTTCGGCCTGGGCAAGCTTGACATGTACATCGACGGGCCGTGGGCCACGGCCACCATGCCGGCCAACTCGACGGACAAGTCCGACTGGGCCTCGTTCCCGATCCCGAGCGAGAACGGCCCGAACCCGGCGGCGGTCTTCGCCGGCGGCTCGGACCTGGGGATCTTCAAGACAAGCAAGTACCCGCAGGCCGACTGGGACCTGATAACGGTCATGGACAACACGACGAACTCGACCTCTTTCGCCAACCTGCAGGGCTTTTTCCCGCCCTACACCGCCGAGCTGACCGCCGGCCCGTACAAGGCGGAGAAGTTCTCGGCCGGCTTCGCGACGGCCGCAGCGAACAGCCAGATCTCGCCGCTGAACGCCAAGAACTGGTCCACGGCCGACACCGGCAAGTACTTCGTCATCCCCGACATGCTCAAGTCGCTCATGGACGGCGCGCCGTTCCAGTCCACCGTGGCCCAGGCCAACTCGCAGCTGCAGACCGTGTTGAATACCGGCACCGAGAGCTAGTCGCGGGGTTACTCTCCGCATGGTGAAAACTGTTCCGCAGAGGGTACGGGGAGGCGCGCAGCCTCCCCGTACCCGTGAAGGCCCGTCTGTGGCTGTCCGGGCGGGGCGGTGGGTACGGCGACACCGGGTAGCCCCGTACCTGCTGCTGCTCCCGTCGCTCGCGCTGGTCGCCGTGCTCATACTGTGGCCGACGGTGCAGATCGGGACCTTCTCGTTCCAGAACTACGGGCTGGACCAACTGGTCGGCGCCTCGCCCACCCAGTGGGTGGGATTCGCCAACTACTGGCAGATCCTGCACGACCCGGAGTTCTGGCTGTCGCTGAAGCTGAGCGTGTTCTCGGCCGCGGCCATGGTCCCGCTGACGCTCGTGGTCGGCACGCTGGTCGGACTGCTGCTGGCCCGGCTGGGCCGCAAGATGGCCGCGTTCGTTTCCTCGGTGGCGATGCTGGCCTGGGCCACGCCCGCGGTGTCGGCCAGCGTCATCTTCGTCTGGCTGGCCACGCCCGACGGCGGGGTGATCGACTGGTTCTTGACCAAGGTTCCGCATTGGCTCGGCGGCGGCGCGCACTGGGCCGGCTTCTCCTGGGTCAACGCCGCGCTGCCGGCCTACACGCTGGCCACCGCCCTGGTGGTCTGGACGAGCTTCCCTTTCATCGCGGTCAGCGTGCTGGCGGGGCTGCGGACCATACCATCCGAGTTGTTTGATTCCGCCCGGGTGGACGGCGCCGGGCCGTGGCAGGTCTTCTGGCGGGTTACCTACCCGGTGATGCGGCCGATCTTCCAGGTGCTGTTCCTGCTGTCGGTCATCTGGGACTTCGGCGTGTTCACGCAGGTGTACATCATCATCGGGGAGCTCGGCCAGCGGGACGAGTACAACCTCGGCATCTACGAGTACTCCACCGCGTTCCAGACGCCGCCCGCCTACGGCCTGGCCTCCGCGCTGGCGTTCGTCCTCACGGTCATCCTGCTCATTATCACGGTCGGTTACGTCCGGGCTTCGGTCCGGGAGGGGGCTCTGCTTTGACGATCGTTTCTGTGCCGCGTCCGCGTTCGTGGCGCCGGTCGCGTTCGTCGCGCCCGCGTTCCTTGCGCCCGCGTTCTTGGCGCCGCTTGGCGCGGCGGGCCGGGCTGAACCTGGTCGGGCTGCTCGTCGCGCTGGTCACCCTGTTCCCGATCTTCTGGATGGTGTCCACGGCGTTCAAGCCGGCCACCGAGTGGTACACGCTGAGCCCGCACCCGCTGCCGTCGCATCCGACGCTGGCGAACTTCCGCGCGGTGATCGACGGCAGCGTCATCGGGCTGCCGTACTGGAACTTCCTGAAGAACAGCCTGTTCGTGACGCTGGTGGCGGTGGTGGCGTCCTCGCTGATCGCGCTGCTGGCGGCGATCGCGGTGGCCAGGTTCCGGTTCAGGTTCCGCACGACATACCTGATCATGCTGCTGATCGTCCAGATGCTGCCCCAGCAGGCGCTGGTGATCGCGCTGTTCATCGACTTCCGGTCATGGAACCTGCTGGACAGCCTGATCGGGCTCATCTTGGTGTATACGACGTTCGCGCTGCCGGTCACGATCTGGATGCTGCGGAACTTCGTGGCGGCCGTGCCGCGTGAGTTGGAGGAAGCGGCCGCGATCGACGGCGCCGGGCCGATGCGGGTCTTCTGGCGGATCCTGCTGCCGCTTGTCTCGCCAGGCCTGGTGGCGACCAGCGTGTTCGCGTTCATCTTCGCCTACAACGAGTTCATCTTCGCGCTGACGTTCCTCGGCACCGACACCGCCAAGTTCACGCTGCCCATCTACGTCCAGTACTTCTACGGGAGGAACGGCGCCGACTGGGGGGCGATCATGGCCGCCTCCACGCTGTTCACGATCCCCGCGCTGGCGTTCTTCCTGCTCGTCCGGCACCGCCTGTCCGCCGGCCTGGTCGCCGGGGCGGTGAAGGGGTGAGCTCGCTGGACCGCGCGCTGCTCCGGCTGGCTGACGCGACCCTCATCCCGCCCTTCCCCGGGCTCTCGGTGCCAGACTGGATCCTGCGGGCGCTTGAGCGCGGCCTGGCTGGCGTCACTCTGTTCGGACCGAACATCGCAGGACCTGAGCAGGTCCGTGCGCTGACCGCAGCGCTGCGCTCGGCCGGGGCCGGCGCTCCTGCTGGGTTTGACGCTCTGGCTGGGTTTGGCGATCCGGTGATCGCGATCGACGAGGAGGGCGGCGACGTTACCCGGGTCGCGTACGCCGACGGCAGCCCGTACCCGGGGAACGCGGCGCTCGGTGCCGTGGACGATGTCGCCCTGACCCGGTCGGTGTACCACGCGATCGGCGCCGACCTGGCCGCGCTCGGGATCAACTTCAACCTCGCGCCGTGCGCCGACGTGCTCGGCTCGGCGGACAGCCCGGCCGTGGGAACCCGGTCGTTTGGCGCGGACACCGACCTGGTGTCGCGGCACACCGTGGCCGCGGTGGCAGGCCTGCAGGGCGCGGGTGTGGCCGCGTGCGCCAAGCACTTTCCCGGCCACGGCCGGACCCGGACGGACACCCACGAGGCCGTCGCCACCATCGAGGGCAGCCTGGCCGAACTACGCCAGCGTGACCTGCCGCCCTTCGCGGCCGCGATCTCGGCGGGGACCATCGCGGTCATGCCGAGCCACCTTCGCGTGCCCGAACTAACCGGCGACCTGCCCGCCACTGTCTCGAGCGCCGCTTTGGTCGGCTTGCTGCGGGATGAGCTCGGGTTCACGGGCGTAATCGTCTCCGACGCGCTGGAGATGCGGGCGACCCGGGACATGTTCGGCGTGCCCCGTGCCGCCGCGCTCGCCGTGGCCGCGGGCACCGACCTGCTGTGCCTGGGCCGGGACAGCTCGGAGGAGGACTACCTGGCGGTCCGCTCGGCGCTAGTCGACGCGGTACGCGACGGCACGATTCCGGGGACGCGACTGGAGGAAGCCGCCGACCGGGTCGCGCGCCTGCGCGGGGGCCTGGCGCGCGCCCGGTCGCGCGGGTTCGCCGACGGGGCCGCAGTCGATGGCGCGGCCGTCGGGCTGGCTGCGGCGCGCCGGGCGGTCCGGCTGTCCGGCCCGCGGCAGACACTGGCCAACCCGCTGATCATCGAGGTTGAGCCGAGGGAGAACATCGCGGCGGGGCGGTTCGGCTGGGGGCTGGGCCGATGGGCGCCGACCGGGAGCGTGCGCCGGGTGGAGGCCGGCGACGGTCAGGCGGCGGGGAACGGGGACGGGATCGCGGGCGATGCCCCGGCGATCCTGGGCGCGGCGGCGGGCCGGTCGCTGGTCGCCGTGGTCCGCGACGCACACAGGGACTCTGCCACGCAGTCGCTCGTAGGCGCGCTGCTCGCGGCCCGGCCCGACACGGTGCTTGTGGAAATGGGCCTGCCGCTGTGGCGGCCGCCGGAAGGTACCTCATACCTGGCCACGTACGGCGCGTCCCGGGCCAGCGCACAGGCCGCGGCCGAGATGCTCGGCCTAGTTCGGGGCGTTCCAGAGGCGCGGAACCCGTAACTTGGCCTGGCGAGTGCCGTAACAGACCAGTCCGGGGCAGATCAGCCGCCCTCAACTAGCGAGCTGCCGGTCCCGGGTGCAGAAGAGGTTGCGGTCACCAGGCGAGCCACGAGTACTGCCCGCTCGGCAGCCCCGGCAACCGCACCGCCGTCTTGGTCCGGGTGGCCGGGTTGATCAGGTAGGCGGTCGAAGCTGGGCTGGGTGCTGAAGCAGAGCTCGGTATGGCATACATCCAGGCGAACAGCATGCCGCCGATCGGCAGCAGGGCTGGCTCACCGCCAGTCCAGGTCGCTATCGTGACAGGCGCGCCGTGGCGGCTGGCGCTGTACGCGGTCAGCGTGATCGGAACCTTGGCGCCAAGAGTGAGGATCGGCCGCGTCACGACATAGACCCAGTTGCCGTGCGGGCTGATCGCCGCCGAAAACATGTACAAGTCTTTCCTGGGGTAGTCGTAGCTGCCGACCGTCTTGGCCATGGCCAGGAGGGAGCCCGGCGCCGAGCCGGTGGCCAGCACCATGGCCGCGAAGTGGCTGCCGGGGCCGTTGTACTGGGTAATGAACGCGATCTTGTTCCCGGCGCTGGTCACCGAGACGCTCCCAATAAAGGCTTCTCTATCGGAGACACTCCACTGCTTCACCTGGTTCCCGATGACCACGCCGACGACAACGGCCCCGTTGGAGCGCTCTCCCGAGAAGGCGATGACGCCGCCGTCCGCATCGGCCGCCAGCGAGCCGAGTTGGACGGGCAGCGACCCGACGGCCAGCGGAGTTAGGTGCGTGACAGCGCCGCGCGCCGACAGCGTGAGCGTATAGAGCCGGGAGGGGTTCCAGTTTGCGCGGGTGTTGGGTGAGGTGGCCACAATGAACTTCCGTGGGTTCGCGGTGGCGGTGACGCCGCCCCACGTGGTGCCCCGCGGTGGCGCGAGCGTGCTGTCCACGTGCCCGGCGGGCGTCCTGACCAGCAGGCTGAGGCTGATGCCGGTATCCGCGCGGGTCACGATGACCTGGAACGGCGGGTCGTGCGCGAGTGCGGATGCACTGATCCCCGGCTTCCCTGCCGCGCCGGTCAGCAGGCGCGGCAGGGCCACGCTGGCGCCGATGACAGCGAGCACAGCGACGGCCGCCGCCACCGGGATGAGCGCGTTCAGCCGGCCAGGACGCCGGGCCGATCCGGCGGCGACCCTCGGCGTGGTCCGCCGCAGGGTCTGCGGCTGTACCGTCCGGCCTGCCGCCTGGTAGGCATCGCGGACCCGGTCTTCCAGGTCACTGGGCAGCTGACTGTTCACTGGTCCTCCCGAAGGCGGCGGGCGAGCGCGGCCAGGGCGCGGGAACTGGCCGAGGCGACCGTGCCGCGGCTGACCCGCATGATGGCGGCGACGTCACGTTCGCTGAGGTCGAGGTAGTACTTCAGCGCGAGCACCTCGCGCTGGCGCTGTGGCAGCATGGCGATCGCGGCCAGGACGGCGCGGCGGTCCTCGCCGTCCATCAGCGCGGCCTCCGCCGACCAGACCGGCGGGTCATGCTGCACCCGCAGCAGCCGGGCCCGGCCACGGCTCCGGTGTACCGAACGGGCGCCGTTCACCACCGCCGTACGCAGGTACCCGAGCACGGCGCCCGGGTCGCGGACCCTGTCCCACGCCCGGTACAAACCGAGGAACGCGTCCTGAACCACGTCCTCGGCGGTGGACTGGTCGCCGACCAGCATGAGTGCGAACCGTACCAGGTCCACGGCGTGGAGCCGGAACAAGTCATCGACAGCTGCCCTGGCCGTAGCGGGCAAGGGATCAGGCTGGGGCCCCGTGCCAGCCCGATATGTGGGGACCGTCATATCTATAGGACGCCGGCTGCCCGGGGAATGTTGATCGCCGCCACCGGCTAGGTTCGTGCCGCACCCCGCAGAGCCCCGCCGGGGTGAGCTGACGCAGCGGCTATGGCGGGCAGGACACCGTGAAGGTCTTGCCGCTGACCGCCAACACCGTCCCGCGTCGTGCACGAGCGGACTGTGGTGGTCGGGCTGTGGTCAGGCGGGTGGCGACCTGACGGGTCCTTACGAAGGGGTACCCGTCGCCGGTGCAACGTCCCGGCCCATATGGTGATGATTCGTGAGCGACGCTGATCTTCGTGTCGACCCGTTGACGGGTGCCCGTGTCGTGGTCACCCCGTGGCGGCAGCACCGGCCTAACCTGCCCGAGGGGGCGTGCCCGTTCTGCCCGGGGGGGCTCGAGGCGCCGGGCCCGTACGATGTCAGGCACATCCCGAACCGCTGGCCTGCCCTGCCCGACGGACGGCACGAAGTCGTCCTGCACAGCCCCGACCACGATTCGTCCTTTCCCTCGCTGGGCGCGGACGGGTCGGCCCGGGTAGTCGAGCTATGGTCGGCGCGTACGGCCGAGCTCGGGGCCCGCGACGACGTCGGCTACGTCTTCGTCTTCGAGAACCGCGGGCGGCTGATCGGTTCCACGATCGACCACCCGCACAGCCAGATCATGGCCTTCAGCACGATCCCGCCCATCCCGGAGACCGAACTCTCGGCGGCTGACTGCGGCCTGTGCCAGGAACCCGGCGACGATCTCATGGTCACCCGTCGCCGCGGATGGCGGGCGGCCGTGCCTTGGGCCCCGTCGTGGCCGTATGAGCTGCTGATCTCGCCCCGCAGCCACGTCGCCGACCTGCCCGCGGCGGGCCATGAGCTGCGTGCGGGGCTTGGCGTCATGCTCGTGGACGTGCTGACCCGGATGCAGCGGCTCCTCGGGGGCGAGACGGCGTACATGCTGTGGGTGCATCAGCGGCCGGCCGACGGGGGCGATTGGCCGGCCGCGCACCTGCACCTGCACCTGGCGCCCGCCCTGCGGGCGCCCGGCGTGGCCAGGCACCTGGCGTCCGCGGAACTCGGGGCCGGTGTCTTCTTCGATCCGGTCGATCCGCATCAGGCCGCGGCGCAATGGAGAGCGGCGTGAACCGGGCCGGGCCGCCGGATGCCAGCGCGTGGTTCGCCAGCCGCTACGGCCGGGAGCCGGAGGGCGTCTGGTTCGCGCCGGGCCGGGTCAACCTGATCGGCGGCCCGGATTACGCCGAGGTGTTCGTGCTGCCGTTTGCGCTCGGCGCGGGGGTTTGCGTGGCTGTCGCCCGGCGACCGGACCGGCGGATGGTTCTGTGGTCACGGCAGCGCGACGGCGAGCCGGTCGTGCTGTCCGCCGACGCGCTCGAACCAGGATCGGTGACGGGCTGGGCCGCCTACCCGGCCGGGGTGGCCTGGGCGCTGCGCGAGGCGGGATACCTGGCCGGCGGCGCCGACGTGGCGATCGACGCCGACCTGCCGGCAGGCGCCGGGCTGTCGTCCTCGGCGGCACTGGAGTGCGCGGCGGCGCTCGCACTGACCGGCATCTACGGAGTGTCCGTGCCGCGCGATGAGCTTGCGGCCCTGGCGCGGCGCGCGGAGACCGAGTTCGTCGGCGTGCCCACCGGGATCATGGACCAGATCGCCACGCTGGGGTGCCGGGCCGGCCACGCGCTTCTGCTTGACTGCCGCACTGGCAGGGCGACGGAGGTCCCGTTCGACCCGGCCGCGGCCGGCCTGGCGCTGCTGGTCATCGATACCAGGGCCAGCCGTGCGCTGGTCGACGGCCGCTACGCCGAACGCCGCCGGGCCTGCGAGGACGCCGCGTCCGCCCTGGGCGTCCGGTCGCTGCGGGATGTCACCGGCGCCGCCGGGGAATTGGGCGGCCTGAGCGAGCCGTCCCTGCAGCGAGTGTACCGGCACGTCGTCGCCGAGACCCGTCGCGTGCTGCGGGCCGCGGAATTGCTCCGCGCCGGCGACCAGGCGGCCTTGGGCGCGCTGCTCACGGCCTCGCACCGCTCGCTGCGCGACGACTTCGAGGTGTCCTGGCCCCAGGCCGACCAGGCCGTCGAGGCTGCCATCGAGGCCGGCGCCGTGGGCGCCCGGATGACCGGCGGCGGCTTCGGCGGTTGCGTGGTCGCGCTCACGCCCGCCGACCGCGCCGACCAGGTCCGCGCGACGGTCACCGAGCGGTTCACCGGGTGCCACTGGCCGGCTCCGCACTACATCAACGTGGTGCCGTCGGGCGGCGCCCGCCGTCTGGAGTTAGCTGGTGGGCGGCGGGGGCAGCGAGGGACTGAGGTCGAACAGCAGGTTCGTGTTCCAGGTCATGATCACGTAACGGCCGAAGTAATAAATGTGCCGCGGCTTCCCGAACGTGTCCCGCACCTCCCAGTAGGCGATCGGGTCCAGCGGGATGGGCGGGTTGATCAGCACGACGAAGTTCGCATAGTGGAGCAACGGATCGTACCAGGACGGCTCGAATTCGTAGGGCCCGCCCGCCGCGTCATTGTTCTCCCAGCTCACCGCGCGCAGATCGACGGTCTCACCGCTGGCCAGCGTGGTGGTGTTGGCCAGCCCGTAACTGCTCAGGCCGTAGGTGAGGTGGTGCGCGGCGAGCCAGCCGGCCAGGTCTTGGCTGACGGCGGGGACCGCAGGCTGGGCGACCGTGTAGCCGAGCGCCGCCAGGTAGCAGGCCAGGACCAGGCTCAGCGCCGGAACCAGCCTGACCTTCCTGAGCCTGGGGCCCAGCATCCGGGCGGCCAGCACCGCGCCGGCCGACAGCACAGGCGCCACCTCGCGCGCGCTCCAGTAGGTTGTCGGCGTCGTGCTCAACAGGTAGGCGGCCAGGTTGACGAGGATGCCCAGGGCCAGCACCTGGGCGATGCGGTCCTCGCAGCTGAAGAAACGCCTGATCACCAGCCACAGGGCCCACGCGGCCAGGCCCAGGCCGACCAGGTGCAGCAGCGCGATGGCCGCGGCCAGGCCGAGCGAGGACATGCCGAACACGTCGGCGCCGTACAGCCCGCAGATGCTCTGCACAAGCAGCCAGAGGTGCGAGGACATCTCGGTGACCGGCGCCACGGCGTTCTCGACCGGCAGAACGGTGTACCCGCCGTGGTTGCTGATGTCCCGCAGGACGATCTTGGTGATCTCCACCGACGCGGCCGCCGCCACCAGCAGCGACAGGTCGAACCACCCGCGCCGAAGCCCCTCTCGGCGCTGAACCAGGATCTGGTAGGCGCGGACTGCGGACACCGCGGCCAGCGGAGCGGCCCCGATGATCAGGATCAGGCTGTCGGCGACCGCGCCCCACGCCAGCATCAGCGCGACCACGATCGGCACGTACCAACTCCGAGGCAACCGGTCGAGAGCCAGCCAGGTCAGCAGCAGCGGCACCTGGGTCCCGGTGTGATCGGGCTGGAAGACCAGGATGAACACGCCCGGGCCGAGCTGGGGCGCGACCATGATCCCGGCCGCGATCGCGAAACGAACGACGCCCTCGCGGCCCTTGGCCCGGCCCCGGCCCAGCAGCCCGCCGGTCAGCACCACCAGCGTGTAGGTAATCGCGGCCGACACGTGGAGCACGTCGGCGTTCAGCCCGCGGATCGCCTCCACGATCATGTACTCGGGCAATTCGGTGGTGTAGAACGAAACGTCGGTGAGTGTCCAGCCGCGAAGCAGCGGGTTGCTGTGCAGCATCGCCCAGGCTTGAAGTGCGTTGGACGCACCGTCGGAGGTGACCGCCTCGGTCCGCGACACGGCCAGGTAGCACAGGTACAACCCGACGGCCGCAGCGGCCAGCGCTATCGGCCAGGCCAGGAATTTCAGCCAACTGACCAGCCGCCTGACCCGCGGGCGCCGGGGCGGATGCCACCTCGCCCACGGCCGCCTGACCCAGGATCGCCTGGCCCACAACCACTCGGCCCACGGTCGCCCGGCCCACGGCCACCGGCGGCGCCCGGAGTCTGGGATGCCCTCGGCGCCGTCTCGCTCGATGGGCTCGGCGGGCAGGGTCGGCTCGGCGGGCATAGCCGACGGCGGGTTCTGGGGGTGGGCAACGGCCCGGGCGCGGATGCCGTCCCGGGCGATGACGAGGGGTACGGTGCCCGGCTCGTCTTCCGATGGCGTGTACATACTCCCCTAGGCCAATTTGTTCGCGTTAGGGAGTGAGCCTAGTGGAGCCGGGGGTGGGCGCGGCGCCCCGGCCAGTACGCTAATGCAAGAAAATCAGTTGGGAACGTGCATAATGGCGAACATGCGATTGTCAGCCAGGGCCGACTACGCGCTGCGTGCAGCCATTGAGCTTGCCGCGGCCGGACCCGGCCACATTACCGCCGACCAACTCGCCCGAGCGCAGCAGATACCGGGGAAGTTCCTGGAGACAATACTGACCCAGCTCCGGCGGGCCGGTCTCATCCGCAGCCAGCGCGGGCCGGACGGAGGTTTCTGGCTGGCCAAGTCCGCGTCCGAGATCGCGCTGGCCGACATCATCCGGGTCATCGACGGCCAGCTGCTTGGCGTGCGAGGCGAACGACCGGAGAACATAACCTACCCCGGGGCGGCCGAGCCGCTGCAGCAAGTCTGGATCGCGCTGCGGGCCAACGAGAGGGCCGTCCTTGAGCAGGTCACGTTGGCCGACATCGTGTCCGGAAACTTGCCCGATATGGTGCGGCACCTGACGGAGAACCCGCGAGCCTGGGTCTGAGACCGTCTGGGCCCACCGCCTCAGACCAGTGCGCCGTGACGATCCGGCGCGGGAATCTCAGACCGGCACCATGTCGGTGACGTCGTGTACGTGCCCGGAGTCGGCACCGAAACCCGGCTCTGAGTCCGGAAAGTCCAGCTCCGCTTCCGAGTCGGCGTCCATGGTCGCGATCGAGACGAAATCGGGCGCGGTCTGCAGGCGGCCGCCCGACTCGGCCGGCACGCGCAGGCCCGGCTCCCTCGGCATGCCAAGCACCGGCTCGTGCTGCAGCTCGGCCAGGGCGAAGTTGTCCGATACCTCGCGGAAAACCTGGGAGAGCGGAGTTCCAAGGGCGCCGCAGATCGCCGCGAGCAACTCGGATGACGCTTCTTTCTGACCGCGCTCGACCTCGGAGAGGTAGCCGAGGGAAACACGCGCCGAGGCGGAGACCTCGCGCAGCGTGCGACCCTGCCGCAGGCGCAGCCGACGTAGCACGTCACCGAGCAGCTGACGGAGCAGAACCATGTCGCACTCCCTTCCAAGGCCGGACCGCCGATAGTTCCACCGTACCTGGCAGTACGGTGAGTTCGCGAGCTCCGGCCACCCCGTGTTCGCTGCCAACGTAACGCTGTAATCAGTCCGTATCTTCCCGGAGCCTGCCAAGTAGCAGCCCCAAGGCATGCTCCACAGTCAGTCTACGTATGGCGTGCCTGTCTCCGTTCAGGACGATAGTGCGGACCACCGTGTCGTCCGCGGCGCTGACCGCGATATGCGCCGTTCCCACCGGCTGGCCATCCGCGGGATCCGGGCCCGCCACACCGGTGGTCGCCACCCCGTAGGTCGCGCCAAGCCGGGTCCTGACACCGGCCGCCATCGCCGCGGCGACGGGGGCGTATACCGCACCGTGCTGGGCCAGCATGTCCCGGTCCACGCCGAGCAACGAGGCCTTGAGTTCGGTGGCGTAGGTGACCACTCCGCCGCGGAACGAAGCCGAGGCGCCCGGGATGTCGGTGAGCGCCGCGGCGACCAGGCCCCCGGTCAGCGACTCGGCCACGGCAACAGTGCGGCCACCCGCCTCCAGCCGGGCGAGGATCTGCCCGGCCAGCTCATAGGCCTCCTCGCCCGCGCTTGCTGAGCCCGCGAAGGCGGTTCCCCTCGGCGTTTCCGGCCCCGACGCAACGACCACGATCTTTGCCTCCCAACTGCCGAGGTCGGCTCACCCGTCGGTAGCCGGCCCGGAATGGCGCAGTCGCATCGCTTGCAGAACATAGTCGACACCGGTCACCACGGTCACGGCAACCGCGGCGGCCATGGCCAGTCCGCGCACGATCCCCGGCGGGCTCAACGCCGCAGGCAGTATGTAGAGGCAGATCGCTATGACCTGGAGAAGGGTTTTCAGCTTGCCGCCGCGGCTCGCCGCGATCACGCCCCGGCGTATCACCCACAGCCGCAGCGCGGTTACGCCGATCTCGCGGAACATGATCAGCCCGGTGACCCACCATGGCAGTTCACCGAGCGCGGACAAGCAGATCAGCGCCGCGCCAGTCAGCGCCTTGTCGGCCACCGGGTCGGCGATCTTGCCGAAGTCGGTCACGAGCCCGCGGCGGCGGGCTAGCCGTCCGTCGAGCAGGTCGGTCAGCGATGCCACGAGGAACGCGGCCAGCGCGACCAGCCGCCAGGCCGTGCCGCCTGCGAGCATGAAGACCACAAACACCGGGACCAGGGCGATCCGGACGATGGTGAGCGCGTTGGCTACATTCCACAGCCCGGCCTGGGGGGTCACCGCCGGCCTGGCTCGACCGCGCCAGCGGGCAGCAGAGCGTCTGCGATCAGGTCCACGCCATCCGTGCCGGTGACCAACGCGCGGACCATGTCGCCGGGCGCGAGCGGCACGGCGGACCGGACCGTGGTAACCCCGTCGACCTCAGGCGCCTGGTGAGCGGCCCGGCCGCTAAAGGCCGTGATCCCGGAATATCCATTTCCGGGATATTCGGTTCCGGGATATTCGGTTCCGGGATAGGCGCCATCGGCGCCATCGGCCTCATCGGCCGGGACAGCCTCCTCGATCAGTATGTCGAGGGTCTCCCCCACCCGGTCGGCGGCCCGCTGCGCCATCAGTTCGTCGGCCAGGTCGGCAAACTCCTCGACCCGGCGGGCGATCTCCGCCTCGTCCAGCTTGCCCGGCCGGGACGCGGCCTCGGTGCCGTCCTCGTCGGAGTAGCCGAAGATACCGATGGCATCAAGCCCGGCCCGGCCTAGGAACGCCTCGAGCTCGGCCAGGTCGGCCTCTGTCTCGCCGGGGAAGCCGACGATGAAGTTGGACCGGACGCCCGCGGCCGGACTGACCTGGCGGATCTGGTCGAGCAGGGCCAAGAACCGCTCGCGGTCACCGAAGCGCCGCATGCCCCGCAGAACCGACCCGCTCGCGTGCTGGAATGACAGGTCGAAGTAGTCGGCCACACCCGGTGTCGACGCGATGACGTCTATCAGGCCGGGGCGCAGCTCGGCGGGCTGAAGGTAGCTGATCCTGACCCGCTCGATGCCGTCGGTCGCGGCCAGGTCCGGCAAGACCTCCTCGAGCAGACGCAGGTTGCCCAGGTCTTTGCCGTAGGAGGTGGAGTTCTCGCTGACCAGCACCAGCTCGCGGACGCCCTGGCTGGCCAGCCAGCGGGCCTCGGCCAGGATCTCGGGCGGGCGCCGCGACACGAACGCGCCACGGAAGGACGGGATGGCGCAGAAGGAGCAGCGCCGGTCGCAGCCTGACGCGATCTTCAGCGGCGCCACGACGCCGGCGGAGAGCCGACGCCGGAACACACCCCCGCCCGGTCCCGTCCATGGAGCAGCAGGATCGACCATGGTCGACCGTGGACTGGAAGAGTCAGCGGGGGCAGCGAGCGCGGGAGCGCTGGGCATGGAGGCGGAGGCATTGGGCGCGGCGGGCTGGGGGGGCTGGGAGGGCTGACGGTGGGCCGGGGTGACTGGGAGCAGCTTGCGGCGGTCGCGCGGGTGGTGCGCCGGGCGGCGGCGGTCGGCCAGCACGTCGTCCAGGCGGGCGCCGATGTCGGCGTAGTCGTCGAAGCTGAGGATCTGCGCCTCGGGCAGTTCGTCCGCGAGCTCGGCGCCGTAGCGCTCGGCCAGGCAGCCGACCGCGGCCACCTTGGCGCCGGATTCGGCCGCGGACAGTAGCTCTTCGATGGATTCGGCCTTGGCCGCCTGGATGAAGCCGCAGGTGTTCACGAGCACCACGCTGGCCTGGTCGGCCGGTGCCAGTTCCCAGCCGGACGCGGTCAGGCGAGCGGCCAGTTCCTCGGAGTCGACCTCGTTGCGGGCACAGCCCAGCGTGACCAGGCTGACCGTGCGCGCGTCAGGCGCGGCGGGGCGAGGAGATCGGGAAGGAGAAGGCACACCGAGAGCCTACGCGGTGTGCGGGCCTAGCCGGACTGCGCGGCGGACGCCGAACCCGTTTGGGGGCTGAAGCTCAGCGTCACCGGGAAGACGGTCTTGATCGACTGGCGCTTGCCGTCCACGGTGAGCGTGATCCCGCCCGGGTTGCCCAGCCGGATGTCGACCTTTTCCTTCTCCGTCCACGTCATCGACGTCCCCGCCGCGATCACGCCCTCGTATATCTGCGATCCGTCGCTGGCCCTGGTGAGCTGGACCCAGCAGTCCTCGCGGGCCGCGTCCACGTTGATCACCACGTCGGTGGGCGTGGCGGACGGCGTCGGCGTGGCCGTTGGCGTGTGCGTGGGCTTGGGAGTCGGGGAGTGGGTGGTGGAGATGGCCGCGAGGTTGTGGGAGGACTTGTCGTCGTGCCTGGAGACCAGGCGATACGCGCTGTATCCGATGATGGCAAGCAGCACCAAGGCCACGATCAGGCCCAGCCGGGGCGAGCGGCGCTCGCGGATCTTGATCGGCCTGGATGGCTCGAACACGTCGGCCGCCCGCATCGCCTGCGGCGGACCGTGCTCGGCGTCGTACTCGCTGATCAGCGGCGCGGGGTCGGCACCGACCGCGGCGGCAATGCTGCGTATGTGACCGCGGGCGTAAAAATCACCGCCGCACGCGCTGAAGTCCCCCTGCTCGATATCCCGGATGATCGACTCCCTGATCCGGGTCTGCTGGCTGACCTGGCTGACGGACAGGCCGGCCCGACGGCGCGCGTCGGCCAGGGATTCGCCGATGCTCACGCTGCGCCTCCATGTGCGTTCGGTTGCGACGCGGCCACTCCGCGAGTGCGGGGGCCTTCACCAAGTGTAGACAGCGAACGCCGCAGGAAACGGAAGGCGGGTCGCGGGAATTCTCGCTATCCGCCCCGCAGCGAGTCCAGCGTGTCGTCCAGGTCATCCGGCCGGACCAGCACGTCACGGGCCTTGGAGCCCTCGCTCGGCCCCACCACCCCCCGGCTCTC